>ERZ773214.626-NODE-626-length-22243-cov-111.608752_pt1 | contig 22243 bp, 19 predicted proteins | sample MGYA00511238_ERZ773214 | MGnify/ENA primary metagenome ERZ773214 (study PRJEB29015, sample SAMEA2738157) | human oral metagenome | biome: human oral; feature: human-associated habitat; material: saliva | place: China | collected 2259 ... | reverse complement strand
CGGAGGGGAACACCACCAGAGCCGCCAGGCGGAAGTGGTCGGTGTACCAGGGGCCAACCATCAGCAGGCGGAAGTCACCGCGCGGCACCGAAGCCGCAATAATCCACATGTAGCCAACCAGCATCCAGCTGCCAATCAGCCACAGGTTACGGCGCTTGTACAGCAAGTAACCAACACCCCACAGCACCAAGAAACCCAGCAGATATGAGGGAGCAAAATTACCGCCCAGCGGGTTTGCGTTCTCCAGACCCAGGAACAGGAACTGGTAGACCGCCTCGCCCTCGCTCATGATGGAGGTCCACAGCTCGCTCGCCTCCTGGCTCGGGCGCAACACGGACCAGGCGGTGACGCCTCCGGCGATGAGTGCCACCAGCACGCCGGTACCCACCAGACGCTCACGCGTGGACGCGCCGCGGGTACGCTGCACCTGCACCACGCCACCCAGGAGCATGGGCACCGCAAACACGGCGGCAGAAACCACCGCGTTCGGATGCACCAGAGCCAAACCGCCCAGACCCACCAAAATCGTTAGCGACAGGGACAGCACGAAAGAGTACTCGCGGCGCGCCATGAGCTGAATCATGTGCAGCAGTAGCGCCACGAACGCGGGTAGCAGGGCGTAACCAAGAAGGTTCGGGAAGAGCACACCCCAGAACAGAAGCAGACCGGGGAACGCAAAGAAACCGCAGGTCAGAGCCGGAATGGCGAGCGCCTGCAGGCGGCGCAGATGCGGAATGCTCAAGCACATTGCCACCAGGGAGCAGGGCCAAATAATGCCCGCCACCAGCAGAATCATGACAATGGTTGCCGTAGCGATACTCGTGCCGGTGGTGTTGTAAATCAGGTACACGAAGTCGTGCCAGCCGGCGGGGTAGAAGTACGGCTCCTGGTTCATGCCGGAGACCGCGCCCATGGTCAGGCTGGAGGCGTCGCCGTGCTCCTGAATCCATCGGATCGCGTTCATATGGAACGAGTTATCGAGGGTCTGCGAGAACGCCTCGGGGCCGAACACCATGTCCTCGGTTGCGTGCAGGGTCAAGAAACCACCCAGCACCGCACCGATAACGGGCCAGGCGACGGGCACGGTGTTGCCCGCCCAGTTCTCTGCCGCCTCACTGGAGGCATCAGGTACGGCGGAGGGCCAGCGGCGACCCACCAGGTGCATCACACCCGCGGCGGCAGCCACCATCACGGCAGCGACCGGCACAAAAGAAATCAGGCTCCACGGAATGCCGGTCTTACCCAGCACAATCGCAGAGACGGCCACCAGGGCAAAAGTCAGCAGCGGCGCATAAAAAACACGCAGACGCACAGGAACACGCAACGCCCAGCCCATCGCATAGCCCGGGCCAAAAGCCAACACGACCGCAAAAAGTAGCAGCGGAATAGTTGCCAACCAGCTCATTAACCCTCTTCTCCCCACAGTTCACGCACCGAAAAACCCCTCAAATACGGGGCGCGGTGCGCTTTCGCGTACCAAGCAAGGATACCCTAGAGCCCTCTTCGCCCCCGCGAAATCCCGCAGAAGAGAGAGGGATAGCACCCACAACCTGCTACTCAGACTCTGATGCGGGGTAATCGGCGGAGTTCATCGTCGAGGCTCCCAAACGGTGAAGAATATGACATAATATTTCACGCCCCACGTCATGAAAGGTATACCTAAGAAACATAGGGCAATAAATAAGGTGTTCAGCACCCATTAGCTTTACTCTGAAACATATCTCCCCTTAACTAAAGGGTCGCCCAGAGCAAACACCACAGGACGAACCCTCAAACGCAGCCGCAGAAGAAAGGGTCGATTATGACCGAAACCATTGCAGCACAGGCACCCCTCGCCGACACCTCCGAGCAGTTCAAGCTCGCCTTCGGCCACCAGCCCGCAGGCGTCGCCATCATCACCGCAACCGATGAAAACGGCGCACCCGCAGGTTTCACCGCCTCCTCGCTGACCTCCGTCGCCGCAGAACCGCCCATCATCGCCTTCTCCCTCAAGGCCAACAGCGGCTCCGCAGCAAAGATCGCGGCAGCGTCCTCCTTCCTCGTGCACATGCTCGACGCTGAGAATGTCACCCTCGCGAAGAACTTCGCAACCCACGACTACCCCCGCTTCGACGACCCCAGCACCTGGGAATTCGTCCACACCGGCGAGCCCCTCGTCCACGGCGTACGCCGCGTACTGCGCGCAACCCCGCTCAGCCGCGTTGAGGCTGGTCCCGCACTCGTCTTCACCGCGCAGGTTGAAGAGTTCATCCGCAACGACTGCGAAGGCACTCCGCTGGTCTACCACTCGCGCAACTTCCACGCGCTGGGCGACCACTCGAACGTGAACAACTACATCGTCTAACCCCGCGCAGGGGTCACGGGGCGGTATTCGACGACCATGAGGCGACGAATACCGCCCCGCGGCGTACCCTGAACATAAAAGCGCACGCGGCACACGACAGCGCGCAGCAACACAGCGTACCCAACACAGCACAGAAGGAACAGTCATGACGGCTCAGACCACCCAGCCCGCATCCCTCCCCTGGCTCGAAAAGCTCATCGCGATCCCTACCGTCTCCGGAACCTCTAACCTGGAACTCATTGAGCTCATCGAAGCCGAATTTGCCCGTTACGGCTACAGCGGCGTGCGCACCTACAACGAGGACCGCACCCGCGCTAACCTGCTGGTCACCATTCCTGCGGCTGACGGCACCACCCGCGGCGGCCTCATCCTCTCCGGTCACACGGACGTCGTACCCGTTGCCGGTCAGGCGTGGGACGCCGACCCGTTCACCCTGCGTGTGGAGGGTACCCGCGCCTACGGCCGCGGTGTCTGCGATATGAAGGGCTTCCTCGCCGTCGCGCTCTGGCTGCTGCCGCGCGTTGCCGAGGCGAAGCTATGCACTCCCCTGCACTTCGCGTTCTCCTACGATGAAGAAATCGGTTGCGTCGGTGCCCCCTCCCTCATCGAGGAGTTCGTGGCGCGCGACCTCGCCCCCGACTACGCGATTGTTGGTGAACCCTCCAGCATGCGCATTATCTCCGCGCACAAGGGTGCACACCGCGGCCGCGTCACCTTCACCGGCGTGCCCAAGCACGGCTCCCTGGCAACCCACGGCGTGAACGCGGTCGCCGCAGCCGGCGAATTCATCACCTTCTTCACCGACATGGCGGACCAGTGGGAAGAAGAAGGCCCGTTCGACGAGTCGTTCATCATTCCCCACTCCACCGGTAGCGTGAACCTGGCAACCGGCGGCCTACAGTACAACATCGTCGCCGAGCAGGCGGTCGTGGAGTACGATGTGCGCACCCTGCCGCAGGTGACCACCGAGTCCTTCGTGGAGCGTATTGACCGCGAGCTTTCGGAGGTCATCCTGCCCGATCTGCAGGCACGCGCCGCACGCGCCGAAAAGCTGACCGACGCACAGCCCGGTAGCCTCACCTCCCGCGTGGGCGTGAAGCACGAACTGCTCGCCGCCGTGCCGGGCCTGGGTACCGCCGATGACGCGCCCCTCATTCACCTGGCGCACGAGTGGCTGGGCACCAACGGCGTGCCGCAAAAGGTCACCTACGGCACGGAGGCGGGCCAGTTCCAGCGCGCCGGCGTGCAGAGCATCATTTGCGGCCCGGGCGACATCGCCCAGGCGCATACTCCGAACGAATGGATTGAACTGGAGCAGCTGAGCGAATGCGAGCGCTTCTTCGAGGCGATTCTCGACTGGGCGAGCGCCAAGTAGCAGCCGAGTAACGGCGTAATAGCCCACGCGCAGCGGCTCGCAGGAGCCGCCTAGAAACCGCTATAACTTAGAAACCTTAGAGTCTAGAAACCATAGAATCTGCCCGGGTACCCCATACGAGGTGCCCGGGCATTTCTGTACTGATGGAAGGTGGTGTAGGCGGGGTTCACGTGTTGATTGATCTGCGGGTTTATCCGTGAATTTACCCAGGGGTTCAAGAGCAAGTTGAGGGAGCGAGTCCAAGGTGTGGACTATGCCCGATTTTCCCCTCATTTTCCACATTTATTTTTAAACGAAAAACCCGAAAAACCGCTTATGTCTAAGGGTGAAATAACACCAAAGTATTGCCCTTCTAGGGGATTCAAGGTTCCATAGATGCCAAAGGGTAAACATGCCACCCAGGCGGCATAACCCACACAAAACCACACCTCCCTCACGCTCGGCACTGCGCACCCGACCAAATCCCGGTTTACCACCCGCAGTTCACTACCTGAAGGACACCCCGTGTACACCATCAGCCCCTACCTCGCCGAATTCTTCGGCACGCTCATCATGTGCACCATCGGCTGCGGCGTCATCGCCAACGTCGAACTTCGCCGATCCAAAGGCCACGGCGACAACTTCTTCACCATCGCCTTCGGATGGGGTTTCGCCGTCACCTTCGGTGTCTACGCCTCCCACGCATACTCCGGCGGCCACCTCAACCCCGCCGTATCCATCGGCCTGGCAGCCTACGGCGAATTCCCCTGGGAGAAGGTCCCCGGCTACATCATCGCCCAGGTCCTCGGCGCAATGGTCGGTGCCGGGCTGGTCTACCTCAACTACCTGCCGCACTGGAAAGCAACCGCCGACAAGAAAATTAAGCTCGGCGTTTTCGGCACCGTCCCCGCTATTCACAACTACTTCACCAACACCCTCTCCGAAATGATCGGCACGTTCATGCTGGTCTTCTCGGCACTGTACACCGGTGTGAACTTCAAGCCGTCCATCAGTGGCGGTGTAGAACTCTCTCTCAACCTCAACGACGTGCTCAAGCCCCTCGCCTTCGGATTCATGGTCACCGTACTCGTCATCGGTCTGGGTGGTCAGACCGGCTACGCACTGAACCCCGCCCGTGACTTCGGCCCGCGCCTCATGCACGCCCTGCTGCCCATCCACGATAAGGGCACTTCGCGCTGGTTCTACGCATGGGTTCCGATCTGCGGCCCGATTGCCGGTGGTTTCATGGGTGGCGCGTTCTTCAAGCTCTACTACGAGGGTCAGGTCAGCCCGTGGCTGTTCGTGTCCAGTGCCCTGGCGGTTGTGGTTCTGCTCTTCGCGTGGTGGGCTAATAGCCACCTGTACCGTGCACCCAGCGCCGAGGTTATCCCCGAGTTTGAGGACACCCACGCTACCGCGGCGGCACGCGCGGCAACCTACACGCCGACCGGTTCCATGCCGATCCTGCTCCCCGAAGAGGTGAAGGGCAACCGTAGCACCCGCGTTGTGAACCGGGTGACCGACGAGTAGTTTTCCCATTTGGGAACTTCCCTGTCTAGGGTTTCATCTAAAACAACGAACCCCTCATTTTCATAACCTGCACAACATGAGTCAGGTTATGAAAATGAGGGGTTCGTTGCCTCGACCCCGCGGAAGGAGCTTCGGAAGTGCCGATGAGAAGTGCACCTTAAAAGGTCCAAGCTTAGGCTTCTGCATGGGTATCATTCACCTCCAGCTGCCCAAAGAGAACCTCCATAGGACGCGACCGCACAGTCTGCACGAAGCCATCCTGCGAGTTCCAAGCCTCAGGAGATAACCGCTTCACGTTCACCTCATAGCCAAGCTTCTGCTCAGCATCATCAATAGCCTCATATAGCTTCTGGCGTGAAGGAGAACCAACAACCAGCACATCAATATCGTTCGGCACGTGCCCAGCCACCCCAGAACGACGACTAGCCCACGAGCCATAAATAGCGGCACCCTCAATATTGGAAACACTCTGCAAAGTATCTCGGAGCACCGGAACAGGACCATAAGTTACCAGAATCAGCTGACGCATCGCCTGGCCTACCGGATTATCAACCTTGGCTTGCACCATACGGGCCTTACCAACGTTCTGAACAGTCACTAGACCAGATTGATTGAGACGATTCACTTCTCGGGAAACAGTCGGCAATGAGGCGCTTGTTGCATCAGCAATCTGAGACACCGTGTACTGCTGCTCAGGGTGAGAGAACAGCAATGCCATCACTTCACCCTGCAGGTCACTACGCAAGATGGGAAGGAGGCTGGGAGCAGACGTTTTCATAACATGAATTATATCAATCATGTTATGAAAACGTCTGCTAATCCAGGAATCTACTACGCGGCGGCGGTGGTAGCCATTGCCAGCACCCGGTCACGCTTAGCCGCGCGGCGCTTCTGAATCGCGCGCACCGCCCAGATGCAGACCGCACCGAGGACCGCGCCGGCAGTGTTATTCACAATGTCATCCACATCGAAGGTGCGGTAAGTGAAACCCGCCAGACCCCAGTTACCGGTCAACTGACTCAACTCAATAAAACTCGAGAGCGCAAAACCGCTCAGCGCCGTAGCGCGCAGACCCCAGCGCAAGCAGCCCGCAGTAAAGAAGCCCAGGGGGATGAACATCGCAATATTGAAGAAGAGCTGCGCATACACGGTGGTTGCGAAGCGGCGCAGACCCATGCCGGCAGTCAGATCCCACGCCTGCTGCCAGCTCCAGCCCACATAGAAGCGCGGGTAGTAGAGTTCGGGGTTCGTGACGCTATTGGAAGAGCCAATCGGGGTCAGCGTCAGAGAAAGAATAGAAGCAAGGAACAGCGCAAAGGATGCGGTCAGCAGGTACTGGCGGATGCTGTGCGCTCGACCGGTCTTCTTGGCGCGCAGGCGCATACCAATGAAGCCAATGATGGAGAGTGCGACTGTGAGTGCCGCAATCTCGATGACGAAGGTGCCAATCATGTGTTTATTGAGCAGTTCCTGCATGCTGCGTGTTCCTTGGGTCGTGAGAGTGAGTTATATGAACTCCACCTGCATATATGCCTGTTCTAACATATATTCTTGGTGGTATATAGCGGGTTAGTGTTCATGCCCGCCGCATATCGTTCACCACCAGTGTAAAAGACCGCTCTATTGCTCACCCTAGGCGAAACTGTGAAAAAGCTGTACACGCACCCAAACACGCCATGAGAACCACCACAGCCGGTGCCGTCAGTACAGAACATCCGGCGGGAACACCGGCGCAATATACCGACCAAACAACAACACAAACAGCAACGCACCCGCCAGAGCTGCCACCATCGCACCAAGCACCTGCACTAGCCAGAGCATCAGGAACTTCACCGTCTTGCCCTCAGAACGGGCGGTCAGCGCCTCCACCATGGCGGTCGAAAACGTCGTAAACCCACCCAGCAGACCGGTCGTAATCACCGTGCACCAGAACGCCACCTGATCCGTGGCGTTATAGTGCACCCCCAGCGCGCGAGGATTAGACACCGGCATAATCAGCAGGCCGTACAGGAACGAGCCCACCAGGTTAATCACGAACACCGGGCTAATAATCGACGACTCCGTACGCAGGCGAGGCGACATCGCCTTATCCAAGAAGAAACGGGTCATCGCACCCAAACCGCCGCACAGGAAAACCATCAGAGCAAAAAACATTAGCGGCCCTCCTCAACATCACGGGCGGGCACCAAGCGAGACGCCACAAAACGACCCGTCAGCATGCCCGCCGCGGCGGCAACCAAACCACCCACGAGCAACACCAAAAGAGCAAGCGCCATGTACCCTTCGTGCACCGTGTACGGCAGAAAAATCGTCTGCGCCAAAACCGCCGCAATCGACGAATACGTCGTGTAGCCACCCATCATGCCGGCACCAAAAAGCAGGCGGATCGAATGAATCCGCTCCTCACCATCACGGCGCGCGTAAGCATTCCACACCACCGTCAGTAGACCCAGAGTGAACGAGCCCAGCAGGTTCGCCACCAGCACGCCGCCGGGAGTGTACACGCGGCACAGCGCACCCGTACCGCCACCCAAGAAGACAAGAAAAGGGGCAGGCACACGGCTCAGAACGCCTCCTATCCACTGTCGGATACTCGCGCGGTTCCTCATCACCGTGCACCTGCCCTTTCACATCGCATAAGTCTTTAGAGAGCGCCGTAGCGCACACTAAATACTTTACCCTTACCCGAGCTTGTTACCCGAGTCAGTAGCGGCAGACTCGCGTTCATGCTGAATCTTCTCGCTCATCTTCTCACTCAGCGCGGCGCCCTCAACATCCATATTCGGAGTGAGGCGATCGAGCCACTTCGGCATCCACCACGCCCTATCGCCCAGCAGAGCCATAATCGCCGGGGTCAGCGTCATACGCACAATGAACGCATCCACGAGCACGCCGAACGCCAAGCCGAAGCCCATCGGGCGGATCATCGTCGAATCAGCAAAGATGAAGCCACCAAACACCGAAATCATGATGATCGCGGCAGCCACCACCACACGCACCGCATGGTTGTAGCCGCTCACAATGGCGGTCGCCGCGTCCTTGCCGTGTACGTACGCTTCACGCATGCCGGTCACCAGGAACATCTGATAATCCATGGCAAGACCAAAAAGAATACCAATCAGCAGGGTCGGCAGGAAGGACAACACCGGGCCCGGGTGGTCCACGCCGAAGAGGGAGCTCATGAAGCCCAACTGGTAAATCGACACCACGGCGCCGAAGCTCGCCAGCACCGAGAAGAGGAAGCCCACCGAGGCAACCAGCGGCACCATAATCGAACGGAACACCAGGATCAGCACCAGGAAGGACAGCCCCATCACCACACCCAGGTACAGGGGCAGCTTCTGCGCGAGCACCTCGGAGACGTCAATATTGCCGCTGGTCTGACCCGCAATACCCAGAGACACTTCAGAGCCCTGAACCGGAACGGTCACGGCTCGCAGCTCGTGGACAAGATTTTCAGTCTCCACGGAGCTTGCACTGTGGGCAGGAATCACCTGGAAAATCATGAGCGTGCGGTCATCAGTCATGCCGCCGGGAACCACAGCCTGCACGTTCGCGCCGCCGCGTTCCTTCACCGCAGAAGCGATATCAATCTGCGCCTGCTGAGCCTGCTCCTCGCTCATGTTCGCGGGCGTGTGCGCGACCGCAACCAGCGGGGCGCTCATGCCCTCACCGAACTTCTCCTTGACCAGCGCGTACGACTTGTACGCGGCGCTATCGGAAGGGTAGTTCGAGGCGTCCGGCAGGCCCAGGCGCATCTGCGACATGGGGGCGGCAACCGCCAGCAGCGCCAGCGTACCCACCGCCAGGGTCAGTAGAGGACGCGCCAGCACGAGGCGCAACCAGCCGTTCGGCTTCTCGGTGCGTTCGGCATCCTGGGCGCGGCGTTCCGCAATCTTCTGCGGGGTGTCGATGGAAGCCCACAGCTTCTTCGGCATGATTTTGGTACCCGCCAGGGACAGCACCGCCGGGGTGAGAGTCACCGCAATCAGGGCGGCAACCACCACGCAGAACGCGGCGGCATTACCCATCACACCCAGGAAGGGAATACCGGTCACATTCAGCGCCACGAGCGCAATAATCACGGTGCTCGCCGCGAAAACCACGGCGTTACCGCTCGTGCCGTTCGCCAGGGCAATTGCCTGAATCTTCGGCATGCCGTCCAGCAGGTTCGTGCGGTAGCGATTCAGAATGAACAGCGAATAGTCGATACCGACCGCCAGGCCGAGCATCAGACCCAGGGTGTAGGCGGTGGAGCTCATCTCCACGACGGAGGAAAGCGAAAGCGTGCCGAGCACACCCACCACCACGCCCACCAGAGACATGAGAATCGGCAGGCCGGCAGCCACCAGGGTGCCGAGCATAATCATCAGCACGATGAAGGCGATGACCATACCCGCAACCTCACCGGTATGCGAACCGCCACCAAGCGCGGACTCACTCAGGTTCGCGTCAAACTGGACGGTCGCACCGTGCAGGTCCGCCGACTCGAGATCGGACATGACCTTCTGCAGTTCGGCGGACGGAACCTCAAAAACCTTCTTCTTAAACGAGACAGTCGCAATCGCCGTGGACTGATCCTCAGAGACCATACGGTAGCCGGAGGCGAAATCGTAGAGCTTCTGCTGGCGCTCCAGCTGCTCACGCTGCGCCGGCAACTCACTCTCAGTCTTCTGCAGCTGGTTGCGCTGCTCATCCAGCTTCTTCTGACCCTCAGCCAGCTCGTCCTTCTTCGAGGCGATTTCTGCGCGGCCCGCATCAACCTGCTTCTGGCTCTCGGTCAGGGTCTCACGCTGCTGATTGAGGGCATTCTGCTGTTCGGTCAGCTGCGCCTGCTGGGCGTTGAGCTGCTCGATCATGGCGGCGGGTGAGCCTGCCGCCTCCGCCTGGGTGTAGCCGTCCTTCAGCTGTGCCTGCGCGTCGTCCACCTGCTTCTGCGCGGAGGCGAGCTGCTCCTGACCTGCACTAATCTGCACCTGTGAGTCGTCGAGCTTCTTCTCGTTGTCGGCAATCTGCTTCATGCCGTCCTCAATCTGCGAGGCGGCGGCATTCAGCCGCTTTTTGCCGTCCTCAATCTGGGAGGGGGCGGCGTCAATCTTGGCGTGCGCCTCGTCAAGCTGGGTTTTTGCTTCTGCAAGCTTGGAGGTGGTGGTGAACGGGTCGGTGACCGCATCCACGGAAGGCACCTCACTGGGCAGCGCGCTCAGTGCGGCGGAGAATGCCTGCTTCTGCTCTTCGGTGAGGGCGGTGCCGTCACCGGTCGTAAGAATGATCTGGCCGGAGCCGCGGTTGGCGCTGGGGAAGCGCTGTGCGAGCTCGTCAGAGAGCTGCTGGGTCTGCGTTCCGGGCATGGCGAAGGTATTGCTGAGCTTGCCGTGGAACGCGGTGTAGGCACCCGCTACGCCGGCAATGATGAGTGCCCAGATGAGGCTGACAGCCCATGCGCGGCGGGCGGCGGCTTCACCGATGCGGTAGAGCCATGTAGCCATAAATTAGTCCTTTTGAAGTTGAGTGAGTGAAGAGTAGGGAGTGGCGTATTGGGTGTGCGGTGTTTGCCCTGTAGTTTTGCCCTGCGTGACGAACGCTGCTGCCTGTTTTTGGGCAAAAAACACCCCGCCCCGGGCACCTGCAGGTGAGGTGCCCGAAGCGAGAGTGCTTGAGCGTTGACGCTATGGGGCTTAGCTTGCGAATTCGCCCTGGACCAGACGGCCCAGGTAGTCGAGTGCTTCGAGGACGCACTGGCGCATTGCTTCAATGGCGAGTGCTTCGGGGTGGGTACCTTCGGGGGCTTCCGCCGCGACCTTGGCCGTCATTTCTTCGGCGCGGGTGAGGTAGTAGTAGACGCCTTCACCGATGGTTTCGGAGAGGTTGGAGGCGAAGACTGCCACGCGCAGGTAGGGCAGGTCGGGGTATGCCGCGAGGTACTGTTCGAGGAAGATGTCGTAGGTGCGCTCGAGGATGACGTGCGAGTATTCTTCGAACTTCGCGGGGCTGTCCATTTCGAGGGCGTAGAGCAGGTGCGCGAAGGGTGCGATGTACTCTTCGAGGGTGTTGCTCATGAAGACCTTGCGGGCGATGGAGAGCATTTCGGCTTCCATGCTTGCGTTTTCACCGGAGATGGTGAAGTCGCATTCTTCGAAGATGCGGTTGAAGTACTGGTTCATGCGGGTGACCAGTACGTCGTCTACGGAGGCGAAGTGGTTGAAGATGGTGCGGCGGGAGACGCCTGCGCGTTCTGCGAGCGCTTCCGCATTGAGGGCGCCGTAGCCGCCCTCGAGGATGAGGGATTCTGCTGCCTCAACGATTGCGATGCGGTTCTCAGCCTTGCGGGCGGAACGCTTGTCCGTGATGTTTGCGGGGGATTCAACAAGATTAGCCATGCTTTTTACAATACGCGTAATGTTTCACCGGGAGTAACTATTCGAGGGTTAGATTCACCACATATTTGCACTCAAGGCAATAAACTTGAAGTGCAGATTTAATGTTTACTCAACAAGCAATTAAGTGTTTTGGCACGTCAGAGCGCTATAACAGCCCAAAAATGCAAACCAAAGGGGCGGAGTGCACAACGCACCCCGCCTCTCAAACACTTACCCAGGACACTCACCCAACTACCCGCCCAGCGAACCACCGGGCGAGCCGCCCAGCGAACCGCCCAGCAAGCCACCGAGTGAGCGCATTAGGCGCGCGCCGCCTCCAAAGGCAGACGCACCGTAAAGACCGTATGACCCGGCTGGCTCTGCACCTGAATCGAACCGCCGTGCGCCTGCACAATCGCCTGCACAATCGCCAGACCCAGACCGGTGGTTCCATCCGAACCGGAACGTGCCTTATCGGCGCGGGTGAAGCGGTCAAAAATCTTCGGCAAGAAGTCCGGGGCAATGCCCGGGCCGTTATCGGTCACGGTCACCACAGCCTCGCGGCGCGCAGCATCCACGGCCAGGCCCGCAGTCACGCGCGTACCCTCATCGGTGTGCTTGCGGGCATTCGAGAGCAGGTTCAGAATCACGCGCTGAATCTGGGAGCGATCCGCCACGACCTCAACCGGCTCGTCGGGTAGGTTCAGGTGCCATTCGTGGGTGCGGGCTGCCGCCTGCATGTCGGAGGTACATTCAAGCACCAGCTCGGTCAGGTCGACGAGCTCAAACTTGGGTTCACGACCTTCGTCCAGGCGGGCAAGGGTCAGCAGGTCTTCAACGAGGCGTGACATGCGTTCGGTCTGCGAGTCGATACGCGCCAGGGAGGACTGGCCGGATTCACTGAGCGGCTCGGTCCAGCGGAGCATATCGGAGTAGCCCTTAATGGCGGCAAGGGGTGTGCGCAGCTCGTGGGAGGCGTCCGCAATGAAGGCGCGAATCTGCTGTTCGGTGCGTTCGCGCACTTCGAGGGCGGAGTTCACGTTATCGAGCAGCTGGTTGAGGGCGTAGCCCACGGCGCCCACTTCGGTGCGCGGGTCGGAATCTCGCGGCTCCACGCGTACCGCCGAGGAGATGGTGTGCTCTTCCAGGTCCAGGTGCGCCACATCGGTTGCCACGGCGGAGACTCGCTCCAGGGGCTTCATGGTGCCGCGAATAATGTAAGAGCCCGCCACGCCGGCACCGACCATCACGGCGATGGAGCCGAGGGACACCACAATCACGAAAATGGTGAGGGTCTGCTGTACGTTGGCGAGCGGAATACCGACCACCTGGGCGTCGGCACTGCTATTAGCCTTCGGGGTGATTTTTACGAGGTACAGGCCGGATTCCAGCTTGACCTCTCGAACTTCTTCTTTGGTGGCGTTGAGCGCCATAGTTCCAAGGGTCACCTGGTCGTTGGCGGAGAGACTCTGCACGGTGCCATCCTTCGCGAGCTTACTGGCGATTTCTACGGCACCCTCGGATTCCACACAGGTGATGATAGTTCCGGAAGCCTGACCGGGCGCAAAGAGGGAGCTGCTGTTCTGCAGGTCACTGCAGTCCACTTCTTCTCGCTTGCCGTCTCGGGAGGTCGGCTGCACTACGCGGTGGCTGGTTTCTTTGAGGTCGCTTTGCGCCTGCTGGTACAGGGAGTTCTGCAGGGTCACGTAGGTGGAGAGGCCAATAATGAGGCAGGCGATGCCGAGGGCTACCACGAGGATTGCAATGAGGCGTGAACGCAGGTGGGGTACGTAGCCCAGTTCTTCGGGGGATGCTTCGGGGTTCCGCATGCTCTTCCAGGCGGCGCGTAGGCGCACGAAGGGGTTCCCCGGGGAGGGCGCGGCGCCGTCCTGTGCGGGGGCACCCGCGCGCAGGGGGCGGGTTGCTTCGTTATCCGGGGAGGCGGGTTCACCGGGTGAGTAGGAGCCCACGAGCATCCCTTCTTTCTATATTCGAAATACGGAATATAACTGATATGGCGCGGTATAACCGGGTGTTATACCGCGCCATATGAAGAGCAGAGAATAAACTTAGACGGCGGGACGTAGCACGTAACCGGCACCGCGCACGGTGTGAATCATCGGTTCGCGGCCCACGTCAATCTTCTTACGCAGGTACGAGATGTACAGCTCCACAATATTTGCTTGACCACCAAAATCGTAGTTCCAGACATTATCAAGAATCTGGCTCTTGGAGACTACGCGCTTCGCGTTCTCCATGAGGTAGCGCAGCAGGTCGAACTGGGTTGCGGTGAGGTTAATCTGCTCGCCACCGCGGGTCACCTCGCGGGTGTCCTGATTCAGCACCAGATCGCCGACGACCAGCTCGGCGTCGTCAATGGCGGCAACGCCGGAGCGCTGTACCAGGCGGTGCAGGCGAATCATGACTTCTTCCATGGAGAAGGGCTTGGTCACGTAGTCGTCCGCACCGGCTGCGAGGCCTTCGATACGGTTATCGACCGAGTCCTTAGCGGTCAGGAAGAGGCAGGGAACTTCGGGGTAGAACTTGCGGATACGGGAGAGCAGCTCCAGGCCGTCGAAGCCGGGCATCATAATGTCCAGCACGAGCACGTCGGGGCGCCAATCGCGGGCAATCGCGAGCGCGGAGGGGCCGTCGCCTGCGGACTGCACCTCCCAGCCGATCATTTTCAGACCCATGCTGACGAGTTCCTTGAGCATTTCCTCGTCGTCAACGACAAGGGCGCGGATGGGGCTACCGTCCGGGTGCTCTAGCGTGGGAAGGTTCTTTGCGATTTCGGTTGCTTTGCTGCTCATGTGCTTAAGAGTATCGCGATTTAGGGTTCCCGGCGGGGCGGGAGCCGGTTTTCGGCCGCAAACTTATGGAATGCTTGCCCGCGTCACAGCTGGGACACAGCTTTACCCCACGTTTGCGCGTTAACCCTTCATGACGGCTTCAAACTTTCGGTAGAATTTGTACTAGCTTAGGTAACGCTCAATCACCTTTGCGTATCTTTTGATTTTGCCGTTTCTGTTCCGGCGACCCAACACCCGCGAAGGAGGACGACGAATGCGCATTAGCCGTATATATAACAACAATGTTGTCCTCACGGTGGATCATCACGGCAAGGAGTCCGTGATGATTGGTCGCGGCATTGCTTTTGGTAAGCGTAAGGGTCAGCTGGTTGACCCGTCTGCGGTGGAGCAGACCTTTGTGCCGGAGCAGGGCATGTCGGGTGAGCGTCTGAGCATGACTCTGTCTGAGATTCCGGCGGAGATTCTGTCGATTGCCACTCTTCTGGAGTCGAAGGTGCGCGCCGAGGGTGCGCTGGAGCTGTCGAACTCGTTTATTCTTCCGCTGGCTGATCACCTGCACTATGCGGTGGTTCGTGCGCGTGATGGGGTGCGGGTGGAATATCCGCTCGCCCCGGAGGTGACTGTTCTCTACCCGCGCGAGGTGGAGTACGGCCGCGCGGTTTTGCAGATGGTTCGCGAGCGCCTGCAGGTTGAACTGGACCCGAATGAGGCTATTCCTTTGGCGTTGCACCTGGTCAACGCGCAATTTGCGACGGCGGATATGTCTCAGGCATTCCGCATGACTGAGGTTTTCGCGCAGGTTTTTGAAATTATTGAGGCGAGCTATGAGCGGAAGATCGACCCGGATTCAATGAGTGCGGCACGTTTTGTGACGCATCTGCGGTACCTGTTTGTGCGGGCGAGCCGCGCCTCCGCGAATCGCACGGAGGATATTGATGAGGTGTCGCAGCCAAGTTTGTTGGCGGCTCTTCGTGCGGATGCACCGCGCGCCTACGCGTGTGCGCAGAAGGTTTTGCTGGTGCTGCAGATGCAGTTGAAGCATAGCCTCACTCGTGATGAGTTGACGTATTTGACGATTCATATTGCCCGTCTGGCGCGGGATATGTGGGGCATTAACGCGTAGCGCATGTTTGACAGGAAGCGACCGGGGGGTTTCTCGGTCGCTTTTTCTATGCCCCCGGATTTTCTATGCCCTGAAATATATACCCCGGAATCTATATCTCGAATTCTATACTTCGGAATCCCGGCGAGGGGTTCGGGTGGGGAATCTGGGACTGAGGGTTTTAGAGAGGTGCTACCGGGCGGAATGTGACGCTTAAAGGTGAGCTGCTATTTATATATACAACCTGTCACTAAAATGCTGTTTGCCGGGTTTTCTTTCGCGCGTTAGCGCGTCGATTTATTTTTTAAATGACGATTCATGGCGGCACATTCCAGAAATACCATTCCGTGGACGAACTGCAGGAAAATGTGGGTTTTTTATAAATCCCACATCTTTTGGTCCGTGTGCCTATTTTTTATTCGGTATTTTCTTTGTAAATCTTTTTCTCGCACCCTTGCGGTCCAAATATTGTGCGTCAAGCGCCTCGTCAGCCCGCTTGCGAGATGCCAAAACTCCCGATTTTTCACGAAAATAACACTCTGCTTCTCTCGCCGGCAACCTTTTTTCGGTATTCTGTTTAAATTTTTTACACCCCGGCAATAAATACGTGTTTTGACACCAAAAACCCATATTCCAACACTTGAAAAAATGTCGCCAGAACCTAAAGTGTGCATAACCAGAAAAAACACACAAAACACACAATATACGTGTTACTATCTGAGAATTATGAGGCTCCTCACGGGGCCACTACACACCATGTCACGAACACGAGAGGACCACTATGGTCACTATCATTGTGGCGGCACACGGCGAGTCGGCTCCGGCTCTGCTGAATACCGCCGGCATGATCCTCGGTAACTTCGAAAACGTCCACCCGGTCACGTTCCTGCCGGGTCAGGGCCCCGAAGATCTCGTCGAAGAGTACACCCGCATCGTTGAGGCGTCCGAAGCAGAAGAAACCCTGCTGCTGGTCGACCTCTTCGGCGGTAGCCCCTACAACGCCGGTGCGCAGTTCGCAGCCACCCGCGAGGGCGTCGACGTCGTCTCCGGTATCAACGTACCGATGCTTATTGAGGTCATCTCCGGCGCAGGCCGTAAGAACGCAACCCTCAAGTCCCTGGTCGCCAAGGCACACAAGGCTGGCACTAAGGGCATTCGCTCCTTCCAGGAGGCGCACCAGCCCGTAGCCGCCAAGCCTGCCGACTCGAAGCCCGCAGAGACCAAGACGGTCGAGGTTCCGGCTGCTCAGCAGGTTCCCGGCGGCACCATGGACGCTATCTTCACCCGCATCGACTCCCGCCTGATTCACGGTCAGGTGGCAGGCACTTGGGTTCCCCATATCGCACCGCAGACCTTCATCGCGGCATCCGATAATGCGGCACACGATCAGCTGCGCAAGTCCCTGCTGCTGCAGGTCGCGCCGACCAGTGTGAAGACCAACGTCCTGGACATCGCTAAGGCTGGTCGCGTGTACAACAACCCCAAGTACACCGGCATGAAGACCATGTTCGTCGTAGAATCCCCCGTTGACGTGGTGCGACTGCTCGACGAAGGCGTCAAGATCAACGAAGTGAACGTTGGTGGCGTCACCTTCAAGACCGGCATGGTTCAGCTTTCGGACGCAGTGTACGCCTCCGAAGAGCACCTGGAAGCCTACCGCGAACTCATTAGGCGCGGTGTGAAGCTGACGGTGCAGCAGCTGCCCAACCACTCCCCGGTTGATTTGGAAAAGATCCTCAAGCAGAAAGGCCTGGACGCATGAGCGCCCTGACGTTTATTCTCGTTGTTCTCGTGGCGTTCATTGCGGGCGTCGCATCCGTGGTGGACGAGCGTCAGTTCCACCGCCCCCTGGTCGCTTGTACCCTGATGGGCTTCGCGTTGGGTGACCCGACTACCGGCATTATGCTCGGTGGCGCACTGGAGCTCATCGCCCTGGGCTGGATGAACGTCGGTGCCGCTATGGCTCCCGACTCGGCTCTGGCGTCCACCATCTCCGCTATTGTTGTGATTCAGGGTCACCAGGACATCACCACCGGTATTGCTATTGCTGTGCCGCTGGCTGCAGCAGGTCAGGTTCTGACCATTTTCGTTCGTACCATTACGGTGTTCTTCCAGCATCAGGCGGATAATTTCGCGAAGACGGCGAACTTCCGCGGTATTGAGCTGATGCACCTCAGCGGTATGGCTCTGCAGGGTCTGCGCGTTGCTATTCCGACCGCTATTGTGGCTCTGATTAGCTCCGAAGAGCTGACCCGCCTGCTGGGCATGATTCCGGAACAGGTGACCATTGGTCTGCGTATTGCCGGTGGCATGATTACCGTGGTCGGTTTCGCAATGGTCATCAACATGATGCGTTCGAAGGCTCTCATGCCCTTCTTCTTCCTCGGCTTCATTGCCGCTGCCGCTATCCCGGCAACCCAGTCGATTGTGCCTCTTGCCGGCGGAAAGCCCGAGGATGTTCTGGTGGCACTGTCCACCCCGGCACAGTTCAACCTGGTTGCTATCGGTATTGTGGGCGCCTGCCTGGGTCTGCTGTACACCCAGCTGAACCCGCTCTTCCATAAGAGCGAGGCACCCGCCGTAGCACCGGCAGCCGCAGCAAACGACCTCGATAACGAGCTCGAGTAAGGAGCATCATCATGACTGAGAACAAGAACGTCGAGCTCATTGAAGTTCCCGAGCTCACCCAGCGCGATAAGGTCGAAACCTACATCCGTTCCACTTTCCTGCTTGGTTCGTTCAACTTCGAGCGTATGCAGTCTATCGGTTTCGCGGTTTCCATGATTCCGGCTATTAAGCGCTTCTACACCAAGAAGGAAGACCAGGCGGAGGCGCTGACCCGCCACCTGGAGTTCTTCAACACCCAGCCGTGGGTTGCATCCTCGATTATGGGTGTGACCGCTGCGATGGAGCGTGAGAAGGCAGCCGGTAAGGACATTGACGAGGCCGCTATCACCAACGTGAAGGTGGGTCTGATGGGCCCGCTGGCTGGTGTGGGCGACCCGATTTTCTGGGGTACCGCACGTATTGTGCTGGCTGCTCTGGGTGCGTCCCTGGCGGTGACCGGTAATATTCTGGGCCCGCTGCTGTTCTTCTTCGGCCTGACCGCGATTCGCTGGGCGACCCGCTGGTACGGCTTTAAGTACGGTTACGAGAAGGGTACCCAGATTGTGACTGAGGCGGGCGGTAACACCCTGCAGAAGATCACTCAGGGCGCTTCCGTGATGGGTCTGTTCGTGATGGGTGCACTGGTGTACCGCTGGACGAGCGTGAACATTCCCTTGCCGCTAACCAGCTATAAGAACCAGGCTGGCGCGATGGTGGATGTGACCGTTCAGTCGGTGCTGAACGATCTGCTGCCGGGCCTTGCGTCGCTGGGTCTGTGCTTCCTGTGCATGTGGTTACTGAAGAAGAAGGTCAACGCTATCTGGTTGATTTTCGCTCTGTTTGCCGTGGGTATCCTCGGTTCTTACCTGGGCTTCCTGGCTCTCTAAAAATCTGAGGAATGAGCCCTTTCACCCTTCAGTGAAGGCGTGAGATTCAGGGGCTATATCTCAAGTAGTGGGGGTGCGGTCGGTACACTGAGAGGTACCGGCCGCATCCTTAATTTTTACGCAGGTTTTATGCGGGGTGCGGTGTGCGCGAACTATTGGCGCCGCCCTCCCTGTGAAGGAGTTTCTATGACCAAGTTGATGGCTTTCGATCTTGACGGCACGATCTTGTTTAACCGTGCCGTGGAGCCTGCCAATGAGCAGGCGATTGCCCGCTGGCAGGCGGAGGGTAACCTGGCAGTCTCGTGCACGGGTAAGAGCATTTTTGCCACGCATCTGGCGTTGAACCCGACCGCCATCCGTTTCGATTATCACGTGCTGTACACGGGTGCGGTGATTACCGACCGGGAGTACCGGGTGATTTACCATCAGCCTCTTCCGGTGAGTGTTGTGCAGGCGTGCTACGAGCATTTCAGCACCGTGGACGGCGTGGCGCTGTTCGCGACCACTCTGGATAACGATTACAGCCTCTGCGATAGGGTAGGCTCTTCGACGAATATTCTGCCGGAGTTCACTCCCCTGCCGGCTGATGACCTGCAGAACCACGAGTACGTGGGTGTGCCCCTGTGGATTCCGGATGCGCAGGTCCGCGAGGCGGCGTACACCTGGATTCTGGAGCGTTTTGGTGATTCGGTGGACTGCCATAAGAACCAGGATTTCTTGGATATTGTGCCGCCCGCCTGCACGAAGGGCACCGGTCTGCAGCATCTGGTGGAGTACCTGCTGTCAGAGCATCCGGGTAGCTTCTATGAGGTGCATACGATTGGTGATTCGTGGAACGATATCGACATGCACCGCTACGCTGACCGTTCGGCGTCGTTCAGCTACTCCCCCGATGAGGTTAAGGCTGTCACCACCGATTGCGTGGATAGGGCGTACGAGTTTATTGAGGCTTCCCTGTAGAAGCTCCCGAGGCGGCGTTCAGACACAGCGAGCGCTGAGCCTGCCGCCCCGCCTACTCCCCGCCTACTCCCCCGTTTCACGTGAAACACCCGCTTTCCCGTTACTCCCTGTGACCGATACTCCCCCGTGAGGTTTCTATGTGCCCTTCTGCTTCTCAACCCCGTAAGAATCAGCCCGGCAAGAATCAATCTCCAAAGAGCCAGTCTCCGAAAAGCCAGTCTCAGAAGAGCCCGCAGGCCGATTCTGCCCCCTCTTACGACCCGTCCAGCTTCTCTGACACCTTCCGCGCTATGGCGCGCGAATCACTCGTGAAGAACCAGAAGAGCCGCCCGGACTCCCCCATCGTCTCGATTTCCCCGGTGCTGATTGTTTTGGGTGCCATTGCGGCGGCGCTGTACGGGCTGTGGCAGAGCTGGGCGTGCCTCATTCCGCTGGTGCTGATTCTGGTGCTCATGTGGGTGCGGTACACGATGCAGCGTCAGGCGCTCAACGATTTTGCGGAGCTGGAGGCGGCACGCACCGCGTGGAAGAAGACCCGCGACCGCCAGTACCTGGAGCTGATGGCGGCGCAGTCGGCGCGCATCCTGGGTGAGAATAAGGCGCTGACCAAGCAGGCTCGCGCGCACGTGCAGGAGTACGCGGATTTCGCGGCGCAGAAGCTGGGCACTCAGCGCTAAAAACCCCGTTGCGCTCGCTCACCCCTCCCCAAAAAGTATTCGACGAGCGTTGATTGAGCTGAATGTTTAGGCGCACTACAACCTTTAGGCACAGTACAAAAGACCGTAACCACTCCCCCATGCGGGGGCGGTTACGGTCTTTACGTCTTAGGGGGTTACACCCTAGTTGGTCTTCTGCGCGGGTGCTTCAGCGGCTTCCTCAACAACCTTCGCAGATTCTTCGCCTGCGTCATCAGTAGCCGCAGCGTCGTCAGTAGCAGTAGCGTCCAGGCGCTGCACCACAGCGGGGCGGTCATCAAAGCCGCGGCGGGTGCCTCGGGCAGCCTTCGCATCAAGAGTGTACAGCTGCTCGCGATTCGTCAGCACCACCAGAGTCATAGCATTCAGACAGACACCCACAATGCACAGAATCCAGCCAATCAGCATGAACCGACCGCCGGAAAGCACCGCACCGGAAAGCATCAGGGCAACAGAGGTGAGGTACGCCGGGGAGAGCAAAAACTTCGTATTCACGACCGACCGACCTAGCGTGCGTTGGAGCGGGGCTTAGGGGTGCGACGCGGGCGCGAGGGCAGAACGCCCATGCGGCCGGGGGCACTCTCAACAATCGGCTGGGACTCGGTGGGCTCTTCCTCGCGGACTTCTGCAGTTTCAGCGGGCTCGGTCACCTCAACAGCCTCAGCGGGAGCTACTTCCTGCTCAGCCTGCGCGGTTGCTTCCGCTGACTGCTCAGAAGCTTCGTGCTCAGCAGCTTCTCGTTCTTCACGGCGGTGCTCCGAGCGCTCGCGGATACGGTTCTCCACGGAGGACTCGAGACCGTCCAGGTTGGCAACCAGCGCGGGGATCGGGTCACCCTTCGCCTTACCCACAGATAGCACAAAGGCGAGGACATTCAGGCCCAACGCAAGAATGAGAAGGATCCAGCCGAGCCACAGGAGCCAGGGGTTGGAGGTTCCGATCAAGAGCGCGCCGCAAAAAATTACGCCGAGGGAGGTCAGGTACGCAGGCGAGAGAGTCTTGAAGTCCATGTCTACTTTCAATGTGTTCGTGAGTTTGAGAGAGCTAACGTACGTTCACTACGTTTCCTGTCTCATTTTAGGTGATAGTTGAGGCTTAATCTGCCTCTGCCCCTGTCTATCGCCTGTGAGCTAAAGACCAGAGGGCTTATCTCGGTGGCGTAGGCAGGGGCAGAAACGTAGCATTCGTGCACGGGGGTACCGACTACGACTTGGGGGCTACCTCGTTGGTGACCAGGGGCGAGGCGGGCGCGTTCTCCACCACGGGGATTGCGCGGGTGCTCAGGGTGCCCTGGTGCTTCTTCCAGAGGTTGTAGCGTTCCATGGCGACCGCGCCGGCGGTCATGGCGGGCAGAATGAACATGCCGGAGGAGCGGATGCTTTCAGCCTGCGCCAGGATGTCCAGCTTACGCACCACGCGGGTCACGTCGTGGGAGTCGTAGCGGTCCTGAGCGGCGATAACCTCGTTCTGCGCGGCGACGAGGGCGGCGTCGCGCAGGCGTACGAAGTCGTTCCTCTTGTCCTTAAGTTTCTCCACATGCTGCTTGTATTCTTCGGGCAGTGCCTCGCTGATTTCGTCGCGGCGGGTAATGG
>ERZ773214.621-NODE-621-length-22447-cov-29.579448_pt1 | contig 22447 bp, 11 predicted proteins | sample MGYA00511238_ERZ773214 | MGnify/ENA primary metagenome ERZ773214 (study PRJEB29015, sample SAMEA2738157) | human oral metagenome | biome: human oral; feature: human-associated habitat; material: saliva | place: China | collected 2259 ... | reverse complement strand
GTTTTTCTCAAGGCATACTTAATCGTTTTATTATTCTTTAACGATGACATGACAATTCCTTCTTTTATTTAAGATTTAAAACATTCTCAAGAAAAATATTTGATTCTTAAAAACATACTAATTTTATCAAAAAAAATATGTGATTTCAATAATTTTCATTTTCTTTCAATGAAATTTCATGGACATTTAAAAATAATAAAAAGGCCTTGCTCTTTCGAGCAAAGCCTTTTCATTTCAGAACTAAAATCGTTAGTTCATCGCTAAATGAATGCGATTTTGTATATTTTATTCTTCACGTTTTTTACGTTTTACAACCAAACCTAGACCTACAAGACCAAGCGCAGCACCAAGTGCGGCAACTCCAGATTTAGATTGTTCACCAGTATTTGGCAACTCAGGACCTTTAGGTTTTTCTGGAGTTGGTGGTGTTACCGGTGTTGGTGGTGTTGGTGGTGTTGGCGGTGTTGGCGGTGTTGGTGGTGTTGGCGGTGTTGGCGGTGTTGGCGGTGTTACCTTGTTGTTAAACTCAGTATCTTCAGGCATTTGTGAAGTAAGGGTTAACACTTTACCATCCTTAGTTACAGTAACTCCAACAGTCACTACCATCTTGTCATACTCAACTCCAGCCTCTGTACCTTTCACTTCTTCTACATGATAGATATGAGTGCCTTCTTGACCACGTTTGAACTCAAGAGCTGAGAACTTGATCTTACCTTCTGCATCGTTGCTTACAGTTTCAATTACGTTGCCATCTTTGTCTTTCAATACGAAGCTGAATTCTCCAGCTTTCAACGCACGACCTTCCAATTTCTTCGTGAAGTTGAATTCAACTTTTACTGGGATATTAACAACACGTTTTTCAGTTGGTTTTTCTGGTTTTTCAACTGATTTCTTAGTTGGATCATATTGGTGAACAATTTGAGAAGCCGTATTTTCAATATCTACACCTTCCTTAGCAGTGTCCTTGATACGTGCAAGAATATCAAACTTATAGTAACGACCAAACGCTAGCTTAGTAGTATCAATTACTTGTGTATCTTCCGCATCTCCAAGAGACTTAGTCAAGTCAGCCTTAGATGTAGCAGTAATGACACCATCTTCAACCTTGATATCGAACTTGTCAGTCACATCAGCTCCAGTTACTGAATCGTAAGCCTTAATTTCAGATACATTAACATCCAAGTTTTCGTTGTCATATTTATCTGTAATTCCTACAGATTGAATATTGTGACCTTCTTTGAATTTAGTTGTATCCAACCATACTTGGTAAACAACCTTATCACCTTTATGGAGTGTTTGTGTATTGATATTTTGCTTTTCATTATTATCAACATTGTCCACATATGGATCTTTGTTGGTATCAGCTACTTTATCAGTCAACTCTTTATCATCATCCAGAAGTTTAGTTCCAGTAATATCAAATTTTTCTTCATTAAGGATGTATTTTTCTGGGTTAAACTCAGGAGTTTCTGGTGGAGTCACACGGTTGTTAAATTCTTTATCCGCAGGTTCTGTCACGTTTGTGATCAAGGCTTTCGCAGTACCGTCATGAGATACTGTTACAGTTACTTCTGCTTTCATTGTATCGTATGATACAGTTGCGTCTGTACCCTTAACCTCTGTTACAGTGTACTTGTAAGTGCCTTCTTGACCCTTCTTGTATTTAAGGGCAGTAACAGTTTCACCAGCTTTATTAGTGTAATCTACTGGAGCAAACTTGATCTTACCAGCTGCATCGTTGGTTGCAGTCGCAATCACAACATTGTCGCTGTCTTTCAACTCGAATGTGAATTCGTTAGCTTTCAGTTCACGACCTTCCAATTTCTTAGTGAAGTTAAATTCTACTGAGATTGGAACACTGTTGACACGTTTTTCAGTTGGTTTGTTTGGTTTTTCAACAGTCTTGCTTACTGGGTTGTAGTAGTTCACTACTTGAGCCGCAGTATTTTCGATGTCTACGCCACCTGCCACATCAGCTTTCACTGTTGCTGGAATATCAAATTTGTAGTAACGTTCAAATGCAAATTTAGTTGTGTCAATGATTTGAGTATTTTCTGCATCACCCAATGACTTCGTGAAGCCAGCTTTAAGGGTTGCAGTCATTACACCATTTTCAACTTTAATATCGAATTTGTTTGTTACATCATTACCAGATACTGAATCGTATGCTTTGATCTTAGTAGAATCTACATCAACTTTTGTTTCATCGAAGTCATCAGTGATTCCTACAGATTGAACGTTTTCTTTGTTGTTAGCTGAGAATTTAGTTGTATCCAACCATACTTGGTAGTAAAGCTTATCTCCGCGATTAACAGTCTTGGTATTGATGTTTTCTGCTTCGTTGTTGTTAGTTTGGTCTGCGTATGGGTTCGTATTAGTATCTGCGTACTTGTCTGCCAACTCAGCATCATCATCAAGAAGTTTGTTATCAGTGATTGAGTATTTAGCTGTATTCAATACATACTTCTCTGGTTGGAACTTAGGTTCTGTTGGAGGAGTTACAGTATTGTTGAACTCTTTGTCAGCTGGTTCAGTTACGTTAGCAACCAATGCTTTAGCTGTACCGTCATGAGATACTGTTACAGTTACTTCTGCCTTCATTGTATCGTAAGTGACAGTTGTGTCTGCTCCCGCTACCTCTTCAACTGTATATTTGTGAGCTCCTTCTTCACCTTTTTTGAATTTCAATGCTGAGAACTTAACGTTACCATCCGCATCGTTCTTAACAGTTTCAACAACTTTTCCTGTTGAATCTTTCAGTACGAAGCTGAATTCGTTCGCTTTAAGCTCACGACCTTCCAAACGTTTTGTGAAGTTGAATTCTGCAGTGATTGGTACAGAGTTTACACGTTTTTGAGTTGGTTTTTCTGGAGTTTCTACAGATTTGCTTACTGGGTTGTAAACATGAACGATTTGGTTCGCTTTGTTTTCGATGTCTACTCCACCTGCTACTGAATCTTTAACAGTTGCTGGGATATCGAATTTGTAGTAGCGACCAAATGCAAATTTAGTGGTGTCGATAACTTGAGTGTTATCAGCATCACCTAAAGATTTGTTCATAGAAGATTTAGATGTAGCTGTAATGACTCCGTTAGCTACTGTAATATCAAATTTAGATGTTACATCAACTCCTGTTTCGCTGTCATAAGCCTTGATATCAGCACTGTTAACAGTCAATTTATCTGCATCATATGTATCAGAAATACCTACAGATTGGATGTTGTTCTTGTCAGTGAAGTTCTTAGTATCCAACCATACTTGGTAAACTAATTTATCACCACGCTCAACAGTCTTGGTATTGATGTTTTCTGCTTCGTTGTTCTTGGTTTGATCAGCATATGGATTTGCATTTGTTTCTGTGTACTCATCCTGAAGCTCATCGTCATCGTCCATTAATTTTGTACCTGTTAGGTCAAATTTTTCTTTGTTAAGGACGAATTTTTCTGGTTGGAACTCAGGTGTTTCCGGAGGAGTGATCTTGTTGTTGAACTCTTTATCCGCTGTTCCATCAGTAGCGTTACCGTTCGCATCTACCCCACCTGTTGAAACTACGTTAGATACAGTTGTTAATGTATGACCGTTCTTAGCAACTTCTACAGTAATTGTAGCTTTCATAGTATCATATACCATTCCAGCTTCTTTCGCTGCAGGGATTACTTCTTCTACTGTATAAGTGTGAGTACCAACTTTAGAGTTGTCGAATGATAATTCTGTGAATGTTACAGTTCCGTCTGCTTTGTTCGTTACTGTTTCAACTTCTTGTCCGTTTGCATCTTTAAGAACGAATTTGAATTCGCCGTCTTTCAGTTCACGTCCAGCTAATTTCTTAGTGAAGTCGAATTTAGTTTTAACTGGTGCTACAACATAGTTGTTGAAGATCTTATCATCAGCACTTGATTTGAATCCACCTTCAGCACTGTATTTAACTGTAGCTTGTAAATCACCTTGAGCGTTCTCAGTTACATTAACAGTCATGGTAACTGTCATTGCATCGTAGTCAACGTTTGTATCAGAGCCCTTTTGTTCAGTGATCTTGTATTTATAAGTACCAGTTTTAGTAAAGGTAAGTTTGCTAAATGTAGCTTTACCATCTTTATTGGTAACTGTTTCTTCGTGCTTGTCTGGAGTACTTTTCTCTTCTGTTAATTTGAAAGTAAACTCACCATCTGTTAGGACACGTCCTTCCAATTGTTTTTCAACTTCTGGAGTAACTTCAACTGGTTCTTGTTTTACGTAGTAGTAAATAGGTTGTTTGTATGGTGTCAATGAGTTGAGCAAGTCAACGTTAGTACCGATACCTCCTACTCCACGTTCAAGCTGTGAGTTAGCTGATCCATGTCCAATTCCATCACCCAAGAATGGTACGAAGACAGTTTTATACGGAGTATAGTTAGCAGCTTTTTGGAAGTCAAATGGAACTTCTTTACCGTTTGGATAGTTTGTAACCGCACCTGTTTTTTCATCAGTTACAGTATGTGCAATTGTTGTAAGAGGTGACTTTTTAACAACTAGCTCTTTAGTATTTGCTTCCCCTGGTTTAATTGGAGCAGTTTCAGCAATCAACATGTAGCCATCTGTACTGAGAGAGCCGTCAGAACGTTTGCTTTGTTGTTTTGGATCTAGTAAGTAAACACGAATAACGACTGAACCATCTTCGCCGACTACTTCTTTAATACGTTTAATACCGTACCGGTCCGCATCCATGAATTTGGTACCAACAGCATATGGACGGCTGACATAACCTGATTTATCGTTTGCATCAGCTGTTTGATACAATTTATAGCCATCAAATTGACGCTCACCAGATGCTGTGAAGCTTTGCCCTTCCATAGCTTTAGTTGTATATTTAGCTAAATCTACTTCATTGCCGTTTTCTTTATAATCTTGAACAGTTTTATCTGTTTTATTGGCATTAAAGGTTGGGTTGTTTTTATCAACTACTTTATAGTAAGTTGTTTTATTAATTGCTGCTGGTATTTTAGCATTTGAGTCAGTAATTGTACGACCATTGTAAGCTGGTTCTACAACGTTTAGAATATCTGTTGTCGTACGAGCGTTATAAACTGCAGTATAAAGAGCTTGTTCAGCTGGTGTAAGTTTATGACCTGCTGCTACTAAGTCTGTGATACTCTTTCCAACTTCATAACCATTTTGAATAAATGGTTCAGCCACCTTACCTTTTTCAGCAGTACCAGCTTTGTAATCCACTTGGAAAGTTAATTGGCTATTAGACGCTGCCGTAGTCGTCGTGAATTTTTGAACACCACTAGATGAGGTAATTGTTCTTGTTTCTACGACATTACCAGTCGTTTTATCGATCAATTCAACTGTTGTATCAGTAGATTCATCAAATCTCTTATAGGCACGTGCATAGTATTTTGTACCATAACGATTATTGAACTCTGTTAGATCCCAAACAGCATAAGTATACCAATCGCCTTCTTTTCTTGCATAACCAGCTGGTACAGGTTGAGAGCTTACAGTTGCACCGTTTGGATTTGTCATGTCTGGAGTTGCAGTTTCACCATCTTTAAGGTAAGTTTCTACAGAAACTGGCTCGTTATTGTGGTCTGTAACAGCACGACGGCTACGTACGCGTGGTTTGTTTGATTCATCTGTAGCAGGTTTTGCTTCAGCTGCTGCTGGTTTTGCTTCAGCTGCTGGTTTAGTTTCAGCTGCTGGTTTAGTTTCAGCTACTTTTTCTGCTGGTTTAGCAGCTTCTTCAGCAGTAACGCCTGCTTCAGGTGTTGCTGGTTTTGCTTCCTCAGCTTTTTCTGAAGTTACAGCTGGAGTTTCCGTTGCTGCTTTTGCTTCAGTTGCTAAAGTAGAGTTTGAGAGATCCACTTTAGGTGCTGGTACTCCATCACCGTAAGTCCCAGTTGGAGCTGTAGTAGCAGCATCTGGCGCCGTTTGAGTCGGCTCAGGTTGAACGCTTGCTACTGTTTCCTTGCTTGTGTCAGTAGGCGCACTAGCGTCATCCGCAGCTACTGTCGGAGCTCCGACAGCAAAAAGCGCTGTCCCTAGTAGTACAGAACAAACGCCAACGCTATACTTTCGCAAAGAAAAGCGCTGACGTCTATTAAACATTTCCTTCATTTATTTGTATCTCCTTTTTCATATTTTTATTGTTTGATACATAACAAATATTATCAAACTTGTTCATCACCGTCAACTAATTATATCAAAGTTGTTACCTACCGTAAAACTTTCTGAATATTCAGATGAAGTTTCCCTCTATTTTTTAACATTTTTTTACTTTTTTTCCCATTTAGTCCATTTTTTTATCATTCGTTTTTTTGACACTTTTTGTTCTTAATAATATAGAAAAAAGTTGAGACCGAAATCTCAACTTTTTAAGAAATTTATTACACATGGGGAAGCTTAAGAATGCTCCTCTTTCCATCTTTTTCTAATGATGACGAGACTCATAACTGCGACAATAGACAGTAGGGCACCGATAAAGCTTCCTCTGGTTTTGAAGACAAACTCGACCTGATGTTTCCCTTTGGTGATTGGGAAAGATAGGAAGCTATTCCAGGCTCTTTCGGTCGTGACAGCTTGACCATCCACTTTCACCTGCCAGCCGGCACTGTATGGGATGGAGGTCATCATAACATCACTATCATCTGTAATAGTGACCTCCCCCTCGATATGAGTATTGCTGAACTTGGTCACCTTCAAACCTTGCTGCTTGCGCTTCTCAAGTACTTCTTGGATCTGATCCAGCTCGGCTCGATAGACACCCGCCTGGCTCATGTCAATGGTATCCGTTCTAAAGCGAAACTCAATCACCGACTCTTGATTTTCGGTCATGTCCGTCAGCTGCCAGATTTGCCTTTGGGTAAAGGTCTTACTGTTTGGCAGCCATTTATTGTTGACCAGGACAGAGTAATCTTGCTTAGGAATCAAGGACGCCGGCACAAAGAAGTAATAGGTATTGTTGGAACGTGGAATGACCTTATAACGGATAATGCCTTCTTTAGAAGAATCTGCCCGTCGATAGATGGCCTCTCCTGTCTCCTTGTTGACCTTTTCTTCTATTAAATTCTCCGTTTCAATCCCAGTGAAAGCCAAGGGTTTGAAATACTCTACATAATCGCCTGTGTTCTTTTGATGGCCTTCCATCGAGTTGAGGATAATGTTCTGGTTGGCAAAGGCATTGTTGGTCCCAAACTGAATGTTCTTCACGAGGGAATTGGTCCCATAGGCCAAAGGGAAGGAATGAGGGTTTTTATAGACGACAAAGCGATTGTCTTCATAGATTGTCTCTGTGTAGTAACGCCCCATGTCAAAGCGGTTGGTAAAACGATAGAAATACATCTTTTCTGGATGTGCTTCCATCTCTTTTGGATCGAACTCCTTGGCATGCATGTAATAGCGAACACCGTACAAGGCATCCGTCAGGGGCGTCCCATTGGTATACTCTGTGGCTGCATTGACCCCTAGATCTCCCATATAGGCAAAGTGGTCCATGGTCGACCGTTCTAAGCTCGAGCTGAAGGTACTCAAGCCCGGATAAGATACCAAGGATGGGACTGTTCGAGAATAGGCAAAATCGGTCGCAATCCTGTAAAATTTCTCATCCGCATCAGCCTGGACTTTGTCCGTCACACGCTTGACCGAGACAGCAGCATCTGCAAATTTGTAGACACTGTCATAGCCTAAGGTCACCTGAGAGAGATAGGCATTGTAGCCCAGCTCAAAGAAGGTCAAGGCAGATAAGATCACGACTGACAAGCGGGACCATTTTTGGTTCAAGACCAGAAGGACAAGCAAGTAGATCAGAACGGTGATCCCGACTTGGGACAACAAATAACCTGCTTTTAGAAGAACAAGGGCAAGGACAAGGAAACCGGCCGTCCAGCCAATCCGAATGAGCTTTTCTTTCTGGCTCTTCTTTGACTTGTCCCAATAGCTGTAAAAACCATAGGAGGCAACGACCAGGAGCGCCAATAAATGAAGGGCGGTAAAGCGGGTGATGTAACGGGAGGCACCAGACGGTTGAAGCTTGGCAATGAAGCTATAGTTCTGCGAATAGACATAGACAACTGCCAACGCCAACACCAGACCAATCACTAGGTTGGCGATGCGCGAAAGCACTATTTTTTCTTTCATCGCTTGGTAGGCTAAGACCAACATAAAGAAAGAGAACAGCCACGAGAAGCGGAAAAAGAAACCAGCTGGATTTTGCCCCATATGCCAAATCTTGCTGACAAATTCATTGACAAAGGAAATAAAGAAGACGAAGGTGACCAGACCGGCAGCCCATTTCTTGACGGTGACAACTTTTTTCGACAAGAAATAGGATATAAAGCCTAGTAGCCCCAAGGCTCCGATATAGATATTGGGAAGGTTTGGCCCAGCAGACCAACCTGAGGTGTTATCAAAGCCACCCACAACTAGTTTGGCAAAAATATCTAAGGGGTTAATTTGAAAGGCCAATGAGAAGGTCATCCCTCCTCCGACCTGGCCCTTACTTTCAATGAGGTTGAAGAAGACCGGCAAAAGGATGACAGAGGCTAGCGCGATCCCGATAATCGAATAGATTACAGCCTGCAAGATGGGAAGACTAACATTTCTAATTTTCTTCTTCCAATCTCCTTCGACCAGCAGCCTTGGCGATACATAGTAGCAAGTATACAAGGCGATGAAAATGGAGATCATATAACCCATATAAAATTGGAGCAAAACCGTCAAGCCTAAAGCAAAGGCATAGCGATAAGGAGCTCCTCCATCCAATAGTTCTTCTAGGTAGACAATGACGATGGGAAGCATGATCATGGCATCATAGAAAATGACATTCATCTGATACGACACCAGCATCCCAGATAGGGCATAAGCCGTCGCAAAGAGGGGCACTAGCCATTTCCTAGATTCCAAGCCCTTATACCGCTTGATCAAAAGGAAGGCAAAGGCCATCCCAATAGCCCCGTAACGGAGCCAAATGGTCAAGAAGACCGCAAACCCAAAGTACTTGAGGGGCGTCAAAATATAAATAATATTAAAAGGACTCATCAAATAATAGCCGAGCACCCCTATCATATCTCCCCCCAGAGACTTGGTAAAGGAATAGCTCAAGCTAGATAAATCTCCGGAGAGCACGGCATTTTTCAACAAGCCAAAGAAGCTGATGTATTGTTGACCAAAGTCAACAGCCATCAAGCTTTTGTCTCCAAATGGAAAAGTCCCCATAAAAGCCCAAACGACCAGCATGATGGCCATTGGGAGCAGGGCGCTAAAAGCATACAGCAAGCTCTTCGGATTCCTCTTCCAAAGCTCTTGCCAAGGCTTGGTCCAGACAAACATTCTTCTATCTCCTATCTTCCTTATCCAATGCTATCCTCTTTCGCCTTTTCAATATTGGTGTCTTCAATAATAAAATGAGGGCGACGCTTCACTTCATAGTAAATCTTCCCGATATATTCTCCAAGAATTCCAATAAAGATTAGCTGAACCCCACTAAAGAGAATGATAGCCGCAATGGTGGTAAAATACCCACTCACATAATCCCCCCGAGAAAAAATATACTTCATCAACTCAAAAACCAAGTAGAGAATAGCCAAGCCTAGACAGATAAAGCCAAACTGGATACACACGCGAAGAGGGCGGTCATTAAAGGAAATAATCCCTTGAATGGCATAGTTCATGGATTTCTTAAAGCCAAACTTGCTCTTTCCAGCCTTGCGAAGTTCATTTTTATAGGGAATGACTTTCTCCTTGAAGCCAATCCATTCGTACAGACCTTTATTAAATCGATTGTATTCCGGCATGGAAACAAAAGCATTGATAGCCTTTCGACTGAGAAGTCTGAGCTCGGATTTTCCATCCGTCAAATGAACATCCATGGAGCGGTTGGATAGGAAGTAAAATAGACGAGCAAAGGTGCTACCCACAAAGGATTCACCGTCACGAGTCCGCTGTCCACTGACGACATCGTAGCCTTCCTTGTAAGCCTCTAAAAAGAGGGGGATGAGATAGGGCGGATGTTGCAAATCTCCATCCATGACCATGACAGCATCTCCCGTCGCATACTTAAAACCAGCCAAGATACCACTCTCCCGGCCGAAGTTTCGACTAAAGCGAATATATTTGACCCGAGCATTGTCTCTGGCAAGCTCTTCGATTAGCTCAAAGGTCTTATCATTGCTTCCATCATCAATATAAAGGATTTCATAATCCGAAAGATCTTTCCCGAGCATGTCTTCCAGCTGAGCCGAAATAGCTGCATGAGTCTGAGCTAGTACTAATTCCTCATTGAGTAGTGTAATGAGTATTGATAATTTCATCCCTTTTCTCCATCTATCATTCTCCCAAAAAAGAGAGAGCTTTCGCTCTCTCCATCATACGGAAACTCTTTGTTTATTTATTAGAAATTTTACGTTTTAAGACAATCGCACCAATGAGGATAATAACTCCCGAAATAACGAGACCAGTTGCTACGACTTCACCAGTACTTGGAAGAAGTTTCTTACGGCCTCCACCAGTACCACCTCCCGGTGTTGGTTCAGTGGTTTCACCAGTGGTTGGACCACCAGTTGTTGTCGTCGTAGTGGTTGTTGGACGTCCTTCACCAGTCGTAGTTGTCGTCGAGGTTGTAGTCGTTGTTGACGTAGTTGTTGACGTAGTTGTTGGTTCCTCAGTCGTCGTTGTTGACGTGGTCGTTGGTTCCTCAGTTGTCGTTGACGTGGTTGTTGGCTCCTCAGTTGTCGTTGACGTAGTCGTTGGTTCCTCAGTTGTCGTTGACGTGGTCGTTGGTCCCTCAGTCGTCGTTGACGTGGTTGTTGGCTCCTCAGTCGTCGTTGTAGTGGTTGTGCTTGTTGTTGTAGTAGTTGTAGTAGTCGTTGTTCGATCCCCACTACCGCTACCTGAAGCACTTTCCAAACGTGTCAAGGCGTTGATTGAGCGAGACTTGTCAAAATTGCTAGCTGACCATTCTAGGACATTGGCCACTTTACTTCCTTCAGGAAGTGGTGACTTCAACTCTGTTGTGTACTCAATGTACATAGCCCAGTTCCAGTTATCCCCAAAATTAATTGTGAATCCTGTGATACCGCCATCCGCATTTCTGGTAAACTCAGCTTTCTTGGTGAAGTTATCAATCGGTTCCAACTTAAGAAGAGCCGCTTCATTTGGAATCTTCTCTGGCTGAGTTGCATAACGAACAGCACGTAGAGAACCTTCCACTAGGACTTGCCCGCTGTCGCTGAAGTCATCCTTGATGACCATATTGTTCAACTTGTCTTGAACAGCATTCAAAACAATGCGCCATTTAATCCGGTTAGGATTTTCTGGGTCTTGGTAACCATACTTCATTTCATAGTCACCCACTTCACCGTCATCCTTGTTGTAGTTTAGTGTGAAGTCAGTACTACCAAATGTAAAGTAGTAAGTTCCCGTCTTTGGCAAGTTTTCTGCATTTGGACGAACATTGTACCTTAAGGTCATTACCTTATCTTTGTAATTTTCAGAGAAATAGTCTGTAAAGGTAATGGTCACCTTTTGCGTACTTGGATCTGTCACTGCATTTGCAATTACTTCTCCGCCTTCGTGTACAATTGGAAACTCTAGCTTGGTCACTAGGCCTAGTTCTTTTGGAAGATCTAGAACCAACGTGTCACCAGCATTGATCTGCTGTGAGTCAGGGAAACTAATCTCGTTGGTCGCCTCCATCGTTTGACCAGTAGTGATCTTCGTGTCGGCAGTTAACGGTTGGCTGTCAACCTTAATTTCAGTTTTTATCGTATAACTGGTTACTTCAGTCGCAAAGACTGTCGTAAAAACTGTCAAGGATAAAACTAAAAGACTCATAAATGCTAAAACTCGCTTCACGCGTGCTTTTGTGGTCTGCATATTATGCTCCTTTATAAATTATTCGATTATTATTGTAACATATCTGTTTATAAATGCAAGATTTTTTAATTATTTTTCACTAATTGTTCAGTTTTTTGTCGATCCGATTTTATAGGAGAGCCAAAGCCTCTCAAACGCTGCAAAGAAGGCCATTATCAGCGATTCGATGTCAAGCGAAAATCGTCTTAATATCCTTATTCTTTCATTAAATTTTCACAAACTTTTCCTGTTTTTCCTCGACTTTCATCATCACTTGGGAACAAAAATTCAGTCCTTGCATCGCAAAGACTGAATTCCTATTTCCTTATGAAGCAAGAGGATGACTTTCTGGTCTATTCTCTTTCTTCCAAATAGTAAATAAGGTAATTAGACTTAATACAGAGGCACCTAGACCAATGGTGGACCATTTTTGCTTAAAGAAAAATTCAACTTTATGTTTCCCTCGTGAAATTGGAAAAGATAAAAAACTATCCCATGATTTCTTCGTTTCGACTGGTTTACCATCAACCTCAATTTTCCATCCTTCATTATATGGAATCGAAGTCATCATAACGGTACTCTCATCTGTGATGTTCACCTTACCGATAAGATGGGTGTTGCTAAACTGCTCTACATTCAACTCTTGATTCTTTCTCGAATCTAGTACTTCCTTAATCTTTTCAACATCAGCCCTATATAATACTAAATGAGATAAATCAATGTCATCAAACTGGAATCTGAACTCAATAACCGATTCCTTTTGTGAAGTTCGATCTGTAATCTGCCAAATTTGCCTTTGAGAGAAAACAATTAAATTACTTATCAAATCACCGTTTACTGAAACTGTATAGCCACTTTTACCAGTTAGTGTTTGTGGAGAAAATAAATAATAAGTATTGTCAGTTTGAGGCGTGAATTTATAGCGGATTACTCCTTCTTTTGTATTATCTTTTCTCTTATAGACGTATTCTCCACTGTCCTTATTTTCTTTGATAACTTCTACATTTTCCACCTCAATATCGTTAAAACCTAAAGGTGTAAAATAATCAACATAATCAGGACTTTCAACTGAAACACCCTGCATCGCATTTAAAATTCTATTTTGGTTGTTTATAGCATCATCTCTGTTGAATTTTAAGTCACCCACAAGGTTATTTGTTCCATATGCAATAGAAAAAGAATTTGGATTTTCACGAACGATGTACCGTTCATCCTCATACACTTTTTTAGTAAAATACCTTCCCATATCATAACGATTCGTATACCGAGTAAATTTCATTTTCCCAGATTGAGATTCCTTCTGCTTATCAACTCCATCTTTGAAATCCATATAGTATCGAACACCATAAAGTGCATCTGTTAGTGGAGTTCCATTTGCATAAATTGTTGAGAAATATCCCCCTATATTTCCCATATATGAAAAATGATCAATTGTTGATTTTTCAAGAGTTGAACTAAAGTTCTCCAAGCCAGGGTATGTTAAAAGTGAAGGACTTGTCCTAGAATACGCAAAGGTAGAGGCCATACGATAGAATTTATTATCAGCATGTTTTTTAACATAATCCGTCACTCGTTTCACTGAAGTAGTTGCATCTACAAACTGATCAATTTCATTATAATAAAAACCAACTTGTGCTAAATATGCATTATAACCTAACTCAAAAAATGTCATTCCATACAGCAAGATAACCACTGCTTTGGACATTTTAGGCTTAATGGAAAAAATTACAAAGACATATGTGAAAAGAGTTAAACAGATTTGTGAGAATAGGAATCCTTTCACAGCCAAGATGACTGAAATCAGGATTAACACACTCGTTAAAATAACTCTTGTTATTTTCTTTTCCAAATTATCTTTTGACAACTTCCAGTATAGATACAATATTATGCTAGCATTGATTATTGTAAACAATACAATTAACTGCAAGTGACCAGAAATAATCAGAGTGAGAGGCTCCGGTTGCAGTTGTTTTATATAATCGAAAGTTGCATTAGATAAATAGGAACACGCAGCCACCAAAAGAATAAGTGAAATCACTTTTCCTTTTTTGGAAATCTCCATTCCTTCTTTTAGTGCTTGAAATGCCAAGACTAGCATAAAAAATGAAAATAGCCAAGAAAAACGATAAAAGAATCCTAATGGCATTTGCCCCATATGCCAAATTTTATTTACAAATTCATTTACAAACGAGATAAAGAAAACAAAAGTAACGACACCTGCTGACCATTTCTTTATACTACTAATTTTTTTACATAAGAAATATAAAATAAACCCGATGAATCCAAAAGCACCTATATATATATTCGGTAGATTTGGCCCCGTTACCCATGCTCCCGAATCAAATCCACCAATTGTTAACTTCGATAAAATATCCAGAGGCTTAATCATTAAATCTAATGAGAAAGTCATTCCTGGGTTATAACCACCTCTACTTTCGAGAAGACTTGATAAAATAGGCAGTAAACTTACAGAAGCCAAACCACCCCCAATAATTGAATAACCTAATGCTCTAATTAGTGGATGAAAATAGTTCAATATCTTTATCTTAAAAGATCCGTCTACACTTAATTTAGGTGATACATAAAAGCAAGCATACAATGCTATAAAAATAGAGGACATATACCCCATATAGAACTGGAAGAATAGCATCATCCCCAGAAAAATAGAGTATTTAATGCCCTGACCTCCGTCTAGCAACTCCTCCAGATAAGCGATGACTATCGGAAGCATAATCATAGCATCATAGAATATTACATTCATCTGATAGGCCACTAGCATACCAGACAAAGCATACGCTGTAGATAGCAAGGGAACAAGATACTTCTTCGAACTCAATCCCTTATATCGCTTAATCAATAGAAAAGCAAATGCCAATCCTATTGCTCCGTACCTCAGCCAAATTATGAGAAAGACGGCAAGCCCATAATATTGAAATGGGGTAATAATAAAAATCAGATTAAAAGGACTCAGCAAATAATATCCAACCAATCCTGCCATTGGTCCCCCGAGTGACTGGGTAAACGAATAGCTCAGGTTAGAGAAATCTCCCGATAAGACTGAATTCTTCAATAATCCAAAAAAACTAATGTACTGTTGTCCAAAATCAACAGACATTAAACTTCTGCTACCAAATGGGTATAAACCAATTATAGCCCATACAATAAGCATGATTAGCATAGGGAAAAAAGCACTCAAAAAATAGATTACTTTTTTAGGGTGCTTATCTAATAATCGTAATATAGGTTTCGATAACGATACCATTTTACTGTCTCCTAAATTATTTTCCTTTTATAAAAATAATTAATCTCCCATCGTCACTCCCAAGACGAATGGGAGACATTTAATCTCTCACCTCAGTGATCAATCCTGTATCGACATCATAGACAGCTCCTGAGATAATGACATCGTCTGGAATCAGCGGTGAGGCTTTTAATAGAGCGACATCTTCTCGGACGCTCTCGTAGATATCTTGAAAGGGTAGGAAGTCTTGGTCTCCGACATCAACTCCCAGTTCCTTCTTCAGATGCTGACGGAATCCTTCATTCTCAAAGGTTTGCGCTCCACAGTCTGTGTGGTGCAAGACGACGATTTCTCGAGTTCCCATCTGTTGCTGTGAGATAACCAAGGAACGAATCATGTCCTCTGTCACGCGCCCCCCTGCATTCCGCAAAATATGGGCATCCCCAAGAGCAAGACCTAGTGCCGGTGCAACGTGAAGACGAGAGTCCATACAGGTCACAATGGCCACTTGCGTTTTCGGTTTGATCGGGAGATGAAGATCTCCGTGCAATTCAACATAGGCTTGATTGGCTTTTAAAAAATTCTCAAAATAGGACATAAGAACTTCCTTTCTGGTTGGTAAAATAGTTTGAACACCAAATTATTTACTCTCTATCTTACCATCTTTTTCCCAGATTGTCAGTTGTCAGCCTACATGAAAAAGAGAGTGGGACAGAAATCGGTAATTCGTTAGAATTCGATTTCGTCGTCCCACCTCCGCACAGTTGAGTAGGGCTGTAAAAGCTGATGAAATCAGCGTAGTAGAGCCCACTCAACCACTGCGTCTTGCTCGATAATCCAAAGACAATTGAGAGGCTAGGACTTTTGTCCTAGCCTCCTTTATGCATTATGATCGTCTTGGTAAATAGCGATTCAGCAAGCCGGCAAAGGTCTGAAGGTTGAGACTTTGAACATAGATCTCACCAGTTCCTCTAAAGGTATTGACCACTCCCTCACCTGTTCCGATTGATTGCCAGAAACCATTTTCCAAGTGAATACGATAATCCAAAGACTGGCTCCAAGCAACGACATGGGCATTATCAATGGTGATTTCTTGATTGTTTAGCTCAATTTTTTTAATAGAGCCGTAGGCATTCACCAAGAGAGTTCCCTGACCTTGGGTCGTCATGACGAAGAATCCTCCCTGACCACCAAAAAGAGCCTTACCGATTGATTGGAACTCCATTGTATAGAAGGCCGTGCCATCAAGGGCTAGAAAAGCACCATCGTTCAATCGATACTGCTTTTCACCCAAATACAGTGGTACAACCTGACCTGGTGAGTCAGGTGCCAATGCTAGGTAAGCATTATTAGACTGGGCAAAAACCTGGGTGATAAAAGTACTTTCACCCGAAACCATTGACCGTCCAACTGCTTTTACAAAGCGTCCCACACCAGAGCCACTTGCATTTAATTTGGTGTTGAGGGTCACATTAGGTGTATGGTAGACCATACTCCCCCGCTGAATATAGACAGTCTCACCTTGATTGAGAGATAACTCGACCAATGGGAATTGCACATTGTTGTCTGTAAAAAATTGCATGATAATTAACCCCTATCCTTAAGTAAGTATAGACAAAGTATAGCACAGGAAAAATCTTTTCGCAAACGATTTCAAACTCTGGTTAAGAAAAAACTTTTTTCAAAACTTCCCCTACAGTGGAGACTGCTATCACTTGAATACCATCTGGGATTGTGATGCCTTGGAGAGAATTTTTTGGCGCATAAATCTTAGTGAAACCAAGTTTAGCCGCTTCGTTGATCCGTTGCTCAATCCGAGTCACTCGACGAATCTCCCCAGTCAAGCCAATCTCACCGATAAAGGCCTCTTGAGGATTGGTTGGAAGCTCCTTGTAGCTGGAAGCAATGGCCACCGCTACGGCTAGGTCAATGGCTGGTTCGTCCAGTTTGACACCACCAGCTGACTTGAGATAGGCATCCTGATTTTGAAGAAGAAGTCCGCAACGTTTCTCTAAAACAGCCATGATGAGGCTGACCCGATTAAAGTCAAGACCTGTCGTCGTCCGCTTGGCATTTCCAAAAACAGTTGGGGTCACCAAGGCCTGGACCTCCGCCAAGATTGGTCTACTTCCTTCCATGGTAACGACAATGGCAGAACCAGTAGCCCCGTCCAAACGCTCTTCCAGAAAGACCTGACTAGGATTGAGGACTTCGACCAAGCCACCTGATTGCATCTCGAAAATCCCAATTTCATTGGTGGATCCAAACCGGTTCTTGACCGCTCTCAGGATCCGGAAGGTATGGTGGCGCTCCCCTTCAAAGTAGAGCACTGTATCCACCATGTGCTCCAACATCCGAGGACCTGCCAAGGTTCCTTCCTTGGTCACATGGCCAACGATGAAGATGGCTATATTATTGGTCTTAGCCAGCTGCATGAGCTCTGCCGTCACTTCCCGCACCTGAGAAACCGATCCCTGCACCCCTGAAATCTCAGGAGACATAATAGTCTGGATAGAGTCAATGATAAGGAAGTTAGGCTGGAGGCGCTCCACTTCTGCTCGCACGCTTTGCATATTGGTCTCCGCATAGAGATAAAACTCACTGTCAATATCCCCCAAGCGCTCTGCCCGAAGTTTGATTTGCTGGGCTGACTCCTCTCCACTAACGTAGAGGACCGTTCCCACTTGAGATAGTTGGGTCGATACTTGTAAGAGGAGAGTCGATTTACCAATTCCAGGATCTCCACCGATGAGGACCAGACTTCCTGGGACGACACCGCCTCCAAGGACGCGGTTGAATTCCTCCATCTCCGTCTTGGTACGATGCACATTGATGGAGGTCACATCCGCCAGTTTCATGGGTTTGGTCTTTTCACCTGTCAAGGACACTCGTGCATTCTTAACCTCTGCGACCTCGACCTCCTCAACAAAGGAAGACCAAGAACCACAGTTGGGACAGCGCCCTAGATACTTGGGTGAGTTATAAGCACAATTTTGACAAATAAATGTCGTTTTTTTCTTAGCGATACGATACCTCTTTCTAAATCTCTATCTCACATTCAATTACTTGGCAAAAATCGATCGTTTCATTCGGTACAAATTGGCGGATGAGCATGCGATGCGTGACCACTACAACCTTCTGATAGTCGCTGTACTTAGCCATAGATTCGATAAAACGAGCTCTCATCTCCTCAGCTGTTTCATATTGAATCGGGCAATGTGGAAGGAGCTTTCCATTATTTTCTAGAAAGAGAGTCCGAGCTTTTTCAAAATTCTCTACTCCACTTTCTAAGACCTGCCATTCGTGCAATAAAGGCTCTACTCTTAAAGGTAGACCAGTAGCACAAGATACATAAAAAGCCGTTTCTAATGCTCGCGTCACTGCAGAAGACACCAGTATATCAGCTGAGCCAAGCAAAGGATTTTGACAAAGTTCCTGAGCTTGTTGTCTTCCTTTCTCAGATAAGGGTGCCAAATCCATTCCGAATCCAGTATAGAAGCGTTCCTCTAACTCGCGATAATCTGGCTCCCCGTGACGCACAAAGATAATCTTCATCTTAGTGCCCTGTCGACCCAAATCCACCAGTACGAACTCCGTCTGCCTCGTCGCCATCTGCAATTAAAAATGGTGCAAAGACAGCCTGAACCACACGTTCGCCGACTTCAAGAACCACTTCCTGGTCGGTAATGTTTTTCATCTGAGCAAAGATATGGCCTTCATTTCCAGGGTTTCCATAGTAGTCACCATCAATGACACCAACAGAGTTAATCAAGACTAGACCTTTTTTGCGAGGATTAGAGGAACGGTCATAGAGGTAGAGAACCTCTGTCGGTTGCATATAAGCCTTGATCCCAGTTGGAACGAGGACGATCTCTCCTGGCGCAATCACAGTGCGTTCTGCTACCTTTAAGTCGTATCCAGCCGCATGGGCTGTCTCCCGTTTTGGAAGCAAGTCTTGATTAGTATAGATTGATACAAGTTCAAATCCACGAATTTTTGTCATCATAATTCCTCTTTCATTCTAAATAGTTTCCATCTCTTCTATTATACCATCACTTTGGCCTAGCGTCTCCTCTATACTACTATTCGTATTTTTTCTGACAAAGACACAAAAGCCCCCTCAAACGAGGAGACTTTTGCAGGAGATTATATGAAAAAAGTAAACTGTATCAAACAAAGTTAGGAGGTCTTTGTTGATGAGACTAGTTTACCTCTTTCTCCTTAAAAAATCCTAAAGAGTTTACAATTCTTGTAAAAGATAGCGGAAGAGTTCGAGATTGCCTTTTTCTTCTTTGACTAGGAACTCTGGATGCCATTGCAAGCCGATGATGCGATGACCGTCCACTGCTTCGATGGCTTCAATGGTCTGATCTCGTGGGTCAATGGCTGTCACTCGAAAGTTAGGCGCCAAGTCCTTGATGCTTTGGCGATGAACAGAATTGATCTGGCTGGCTTTCCCAAAGAGTCGCTCCACCACACTGCCTTTTTTGGTCTCAATTGAATGAGAAGTCCCAAAAGGGAGGCCCTGCCAGTGCCCTTCTACTTCTTGATGGAGAGTCCCACCAAAGGCAACATTGACCAACTGAACGCCACGACAGATAGCTAGGACGGGCTTGTTTTGACGGACCGCTTCTTTTAGCAAGGCCAATTCAAACTGATCGCGCTCGAGATTGTAGTCATCACTTTCGACGGTGATCTCTTCGCCATAAAAGCTAGGATGGACATTTTGCCCCCCACTGAGGATAAGCTTGTCCACTGTTTCGATATAATCTTTGGCAAAAGATGGGTCTCCCACTGGGATGACCATAGGAAGGCCACCTACTTGCTTAATGGTTTCCGCAAACTTACAAGATACAGACGAATGGATATTTTTTACACCTGGATCCACTGCACATAGATTGGCAGAGACTCCAACAATCGTTCTACACATGGCCTTCCCTCCTTTGATATTTCTATTCCCTATTTTATCATCCCACCCTTAGAGCGTCTAATATGTATTTTTTAAGGGCCTGATAAATATTTTTTATCACCCAAAGCAAAAAAACAGGCTTGTCTAGCAAGGCTAGAACAAAACCTGTTTTAGAGATTAATTCTCACGTTTTTTGTAAATCAAGGCACTTCCAGCAACCGCCAATGTGAGTCCTGTAGCCACTAGTCCTTCACTCATTGATTGACCAGTAGAAGGAAGAACTTCTTTTTTATCTTCTTTTGGAGGATTTGATGGAATTTCTTTTTCTGGTTTTTCAGTAGAAGGTGGTGGGGTATTCCCTTTTGGAGGATTTGATGGAATTTCTTTTCTTGGTTTGTCAGTAGAAGGTGGCGGGGTATTCCCTTTTGGAGGAGTCAATTGATTGACAACATTCCCTTTATCTACTACCAAATTTGTCGCAGCAGTTAATTCCGCCGCAGAAACAGTGATTGAATCAGTTGAAAGTTGGTATCCTGCTGGAGCAGTCAATTCTTTCACCACATAATCCTTAGCCTCAAAGCCTACAAATCTTACAAGACCATTGGCATCAGATGTTGCTGTCGCTTGACCTTCGCCATATGGATTGGCAACTGGTGTCACACCATCTGCCTCAAAGAGTCCGAAGACTGCTCCTGCTAGATCTTGGTAGAGTGGATTTACCTTGTGAAGCTGAATGGTATAAAGCTTCAATTCTGGTTTCTCAACTACCGGTGGAGTTGGTGGAATAGCAGTGAATGGTTTATTGACAACTTTACCTTGATCAAGTACTTGATTGGTTGAGGCAATCAATTGACTAGATGAAACAGTAATCGCTTCTTCAGAAAGTTGGTATCCTTCTGGAGCAGTGATTTCTTTCACTACATAATCCTTGGCTTCAAGCCCTGTAAAGGTAACGAGACCATTGGCATCGGATGTCGCTGTCGCTTGACCTTCGCCATATGGATTAGCTACTGGTGTCACACCATCTGCTTCAAAGAGTCCAAAGACTGCTCCTGCCAAGGCTTTGCCTTCATTGTTAACTTTGTGCAATTGAATGCTGTAGAGAGTCAATTCTGGTTTCTCAACAACTGGCGGAGTTGGTGGGATTTCAGTAAACGGTTGGTTCACCACATTTCCTCTATCTACTACCAAATCTGACGCAGCGCTCAATTCTGTTGCAGAGACAGCGATTGAAGCTGTTGAAAGTTGGTAACCTTCTGGTGCTGTCAATTCTTTCACTACATAATCCTTAGCCTCAAAGCCTACAAAGCTTACAAGACCATTAGCATCGGATGTCGCTGTCGCTTGACCTTCGCCATATGGGTTGGCAACTGGAGTGCTACCATCCGCTTCAAAAAGTCCAAAGACAGCTCCCGCTAAAGCTCGACCTTCACCATTGACCTTGTGAAGCTGAATCGTATAAAGCTTAGCTTCTGGTTTTTCAACGACTGGTGGAGTTGGTGGGATTTCACTTGTGACAAAGGTATTGGTGAAGGATGTCTTCGCACCATACGCCACTGTAGCCTTGATGGTATTGCTTGCATCATCTTTCGTAACAGTTACTGTCACTTCGATGCTCGCTTGATCGTAGGTCATTCCTTTTTCTTGAGATTGAGGGATTACTTCCTTAATCGTGTAGTGGAAAGTTTTTCCTGCATCTTCTTGTGAATAAGAAATTTCGTCAAATGCTACAGAACCATCTGCTGCATTTTGTTTTGTTTGAAGAACTTCTCCAGCTTCATCCAACAAGTTAAAACTGAATTCGCCATCTTTTAGGTCACGACCTTCTAAAATCTTGCTAGCTGAAATCTGAGCTTTTGCTGGACTTGGAGCTGAGTAAGTATTTGCAAAGACCTTGCTTTCTGGATAGACAACTGTTGCTTTTAGGTTGTCTCCATCTTTAGTTACCTGAACGGTTACTTGTTTTTCGGCTGTATCGTATGTGATACCTGGTACGTTCCCCTTGACTTCCTTCACAGTGTAAGTGTGTTCACCTTCTTCTGTGTAAGAGATAGCATCAAAGGTTACTTTGCCAGATTTGTTGGTAACAGTTTGAAGCTTGTTAGTACCTTCGTACAATTCAAAGCTAAACTCACCATCTACCAAGTCACGACCTGTCAACTCTTTTGTCAACTCAATTGTTGCAGTCGTTGCGTTTGGTGTGAAGGCATTGGTAAATGTTTTGCTTTCTGGATAGACGACTTCTGCCTTCAAGGCATCTCCGTCACGAGTAACCTTAACAGTCACTTGTTTTTCAGCTGTGTCGTAAGCAATAGTGGCATTATCGCCTTTGACCTCTTTCACAGTGTAAGTGTGTTCACCTTCTTCTGTGTAAGAGATTGATTCAAAGGTTACTTTGCCAGATTTGTTGGTGACAGTTTGAAGCTTGTTAGTACCTTCGTACAATTCAAAGCTAAACTCACCATCTA
>ERZ773214.619-NODE-619-length-22497-cov-7.390562_pt1 | contig 22497 bp, 16 predicted proteins | sample MGYA00511238_ERZ773214 | MGnify/ENA primary metagenome ERZ773214 (study PRJEB29015, sample SAMEA2738157) | human oral metagenome | biome: human oral; feature: human-associated habitat; material: saliva | place: China | collected 2259 ... | reverse complement strand
CTTCTTCCGGCGTTAGGTTGATGTCTCTAGCAAAGAGCTGCAATCCCGGCAGCATCTCATTCATTAGTTGTTCGAGTTGTTGTATTTCTGTCATTCTTCTTCTCCTGTCTTACCACAATGCACGTTCTAGTGTGTCGTTCTCGTACGGTTGGAGGTTCACGATGCTCGACTTGATCGTTCCATCCGCGTTCTTTTTCGTCTGTGGCTCTGATTCGCCGATTAACAGCACATTGATTCCTTCTTTTTTGGCAAATACGATCACCGATGTCCCTGATTCAGACACATAACACTCCACGATTTCATAAGAGTCGCCTCCAGATTGGAAATTCAGTCCTCCCCACTTGAAGTTCGCCTTCTCGCCATCAACCGTTGCATATTTGAAAAGCTGGTCTGGAACGGCTAAATCATAGTACTCACGCTGGGTCGCTGGACTCGTGCGCTCATAGATTTCGCCTCTTTTACGCGCGTAAATCGCCATCGCATCCGCAACCGATTGATTCGCTGAAGCTTCAGAGGTCGCTTTCCATGTCGCATTGTCGGTAAATCCTTTAAGTAAATCCGCGTCCTTCACGATTTGGAACGCCGCTTTTGCAAGTGTCTCGCGCGTCACATTCGTCGCATGAAGAACGATTGGCTCGCCGTCTTCGTACCCAAAGAGGAACGCCTCTTTCTTCGCAGCGTCCAGATACGCTTCCACCACCATCACTTCGTAGTCGTTTGAGCCCACAACGCCCATCATATTCCATTTGACCTTATCGCCATTGATGGTCGCAGCATCCATGTGAATCGCTTCGTGCAAAGCCTCGAAATGCTGCCCAGTCGACGCATTCCACCGCTTCATGAAGTCGCTAAATCCGCTCGAGTTAAAACGAACCAAGAGCTCCAAGTCCGAATAGGCATTGTCGATGTCATCCTTGTCGCTTGGAAACTGCGCAAACATCTCGTCACGCACCTTCTTGGCCGCGGCTAACCCTTCCGTAATATCGGCATCCTTGGCCGCTACATTATACGCCAACTGCAACATCTCAAAATATGTCGCCTCTTCCACCTCGGCTACGGTTGTCGGTGCCACCGTCGTCGCTTGAACCGTCGCCTGCGCCTGGGTCGTCACCGCCTCTTCTGGTTTCTTGTTGCATGCTGCAAGTGCCAATACACAAAGCGCTGATGCTAGGATTTGTCTTTGCTTCATACTCTCTCCTCCAATCATGAAAACCTTCTCTATTCAAGATTATTATAGCATAGGTGGGAAAGAAAAAGCATTGGATGGTTAGTCCAATGCTCAGCTCTTTATAATCACTTAAATCTTGAGAATGCAAAAACCTGCTTGTTGAAAGGTGGCAAAGGCGAGCAGTTTTATAGTTACTTAAATCTTGAGAATACAAAAACCAGGAGTGCTCGTATCTGTCCATAAATCTCGTTTTATAGTTACTTAAATCTTGAGAATACAAAAACTTGCTTCAATCGCTGAACCTACAGCGCTTTGTTTTATAGTTACTTAAATCTTGAGAATACAAAAACTAAGTAATACGTATTCAGCGTAGTCATTTTGTTTTATAGTTACTTAAATCTTGAGAATACAAAAACTACGCTTTTTACATGGTCGCATCATAAGAGGTTTTATAGTTACTTAAATCTTGAGAATACAAAAACAAAATAGTGGTATGAGATATAAGCAGGGATGTTTTATAGTTACTTAAATCTTGAGAATACAAAAACGGTGGTAGCTTTAACACTCGCATTGGCACGGTTTTATAGTTACTTAAATCTTGAGAATACAAAAACTGCTTTTGAATAGATAATCATGAGGATTCAGTTTTATAGTTACTTAAATCTTGAGAATACAAAAACATAAGTCACCATCTTTCGTTGGAATTTCTAGTTTTATAGTTACTTAAATCTTGAGAATACAAAAACCGTTTGCGCCTAGTAAATTCAAAGAGCCTAGTTTTATAGTTACTTAAATCTTGAGAATACAAAAACAGTCAGCCATAATCTCACGAGGAACATCACGTTTTATAGTTACTTAAATCTTGAGAATACAAAAACAGCAAGGAGCGTCTAAGAATAAAGACTACAGTTTTATAGTTACTTAAATCTTGAGAATACAAAAACCCGTGTTTTTGTTTGCGTATAATGTACTATGTTTTATAGTTACTTAAATCTTGAGAATACAAAAACTGCTAACCATGTATTTCTACATGATCCACGGTTTTATAGTTACTTAAATCTTGAGAATACAAAAACTAAAGTCCTTGACTACCTCCAAGGGATAACGTTTTATAGTTACTTAAATCTTGAGAATACAAAAACGGTCGAATCCGTGTAACTCAATGAGTTCTTGTTTTATAGTTACTTAAATCTTGAGAATACAAAAACGCGGGACGTGGGAGAGATACGCAAAAGGGCGTTTTATAGTTACTTAAATCTTGAGAATACAAAAACTTTACTTTCCTTTACTTTACTTTGTGTACTGTTTTATAGTTACTTAAATCTTGAGAATACAAAAACGGGTTACACTTCAACTAATATCATTGATTTGTTTTATAGTTACTTAAATCTTGAGAATACAAAAACCGGTGTTTGGTCTACGGTTAAAGGTATCTTGTTTTATAGTTACTTAAATCTTGAGAATACAAAAACCGAGATAACCTTGAACCGATGAATAATCTTGTTTTATAGTTACTTAAATCTTGAGAATACAAAAACAATCATATCCCCGTACTTTCGGTTCTGGAGGTTTTATAGTTACTTAAATCTTGAGAATACAAAAACTACTCTTGTTCGTGTTAAACATAACATCGAGTTTTATAGTTACTTAAATCTTGAGAATACAAAAACTAGTCCTAGAGGTATATTTGAACGCTCGTTGTTTTATAGTTACTTAAATCTTGAGAATACAAAAACCAGTAGCCGTAGCCATAGCAACTGTCTTGAGTTTTATAGTTACTTAAATCTTGAGAATACAAAAACTAGCATATAAAACGTTTTGCAGTTTTGAAGTTTTATAGTTACTTAAATCTTGAGAATACAAAAACAAATAAAAAAACGTGTCTTATCCGTTATAGGTTTTATAGTTACTTAAATCTTGAGAATACAAAAACACACGTCCGCTATATCTACCGTTTTGCCGTGTTTTATAGTTACTTAAATCTTGAGAATACAAAAACCTTTGCGGTATTTAATCTCGTGATAAGCACGTTTTATAGTTACTTAAATCTTGAGAATACAAAAACGCATGTGGTAGAAGTTGTTAGATGATGTTCGTTTTATAGTTACTTAAATCTTGAGAATACAAAAACCGTTGTAAATACCGCCAATTAAAGACGCCTGTTTTATAGTTACTTAAATCTTGAGAATACAAAAACACTACTAGGTAGTCATGTCTTGACAATAAGGTTTTATAGTTACTTAAATCTTGAGAATACAAAAACTGGATACTTTGCAGTTTCATACACTGCACCGTTTTATAGTTACTTAAATCTTGAGAATACAAAAACTAAGATAGGCGGATGGATTGGTTCTGTAGTGTTTTATAGTTACTTAAATCTTGAGAATACAAAAACTAGTTGATTGATTGTAAATCTAGATTTTTAGTTTTATAGTTACTTAAATCTTGAGAATACAAAAACCTTGACAATATGAGCAAGCTTCACGGCTTTGTTTTATAGTTACTTAAATCTTGAGAATACAAAAACTAGAGTTCCATGAGTGGGCACGCAACGGCGGTTTTATAGTTACTTAAATCTTGAGAATACAAAAACTAGCACGCTCTTTCTCGATTTTATGAATTAGTTTTATAGTTACTTAAATCTTGAGAATACAAAAACCAACTCGATAGAAATTTTTAGAACGCCAGAGTTTTATAGTTACTTAAATCTTGAGAATACAAAAACGCACTTCCAAAATATACTGATAAACCGCCAGTTTTATAGTTACTTAAATCTTGAGAATACAAAAACTGTGGGCTCGTCTGATTAACTTCGGAGCAAGTTTTATAGTTACTTAAATCTTGAGAATACAAAAACAATCATACATTTCACGTTTACAACATTGACGTTTTATAGTTACTTAAATCTTGAGAATACAAAAACTGTGCTAAAGATAACCAAGTGAAAAGAGATGTTTTATAGTTACTTAAATCTTGAGAATACAAAAACCTTTCTGTACTCGCTGTTTGCGTGTAAGTAGTTTTATAGTTACTTAAATCTTGAGAATACAAAAACAATTTAGGATGTCTCTGAATTTCTTGGATGGTTTTATAGTTACTTAAATCTTGAGAATACAAAAACTGTTGAGTGTTCAGTTTGGAATGCTAGTTTGTTTTATAGTTACTTAAATCTTGAGAATACAAAAACCTCAAATTCAAAAATCGATTTTTGTCTCTCAAGTTTATTATGATTGGGGCAATCGAAATTGTCAATTGTCTAAAGTGTATTCAGATAATAGACGAATTGGCGATTCCACATTAATTTCAATCGTTTCGAACGAAAACAATTGATTTAACACTTTTAATGTGACCTTATCCTCTACAGAAAAACTAAATTCTTCAATTTCCTTTGCAAGTAGAAAACTACAAATTTTAGACAAGCTTTCTCTAAATTGCTCTTCTGACGGCACCTCACTTAACGGATAATGTTTGCGATATCTACTATAAATAAAATTTAACTCAGGAAGCGATTCAATATGATCCCCAATTATATTGATACATTCCACTAAATGCGGAAGTAAAGTAATACTACCGCCGATTGTTATAAAATTGAGTACAAATAGATTTCCAGATGCTTCAGTATCCTTTACTAATCGTTCCACAATTTGTTGATATTTATTTTTCGAAATATACTCTTCCGCATTTTTTATCAACAGTAAATACTTATCCGGACTCTCTTCTAATATTCGTTCCAACATATTTAATAGAATTAAAAATTTACTTTCATTTTCAATTAATTCATTAGAGATAGTTACTCCTTCACGTTCCACTAATTGAATCAGATGATTTTTTATGACAGTCTCTTTCACAAAATCGATAACATCTGTCTTATACAAAACATCCTTTACTTCAATCTGTGCCGTTTCATTAATCTCAATCGACAATTGTTCTAAGGTATCATTTAATTTTTCAATATGACTAGTGAGTTCTACACGATTCAAAATCTGTAATAAATATTCATAAGCAATTGTTCCCTTCTTGAAAGAGAGTTGTTCATGGAGATCTTCTGCTCGCTCGATTGTAATCAATTTGAATTCTTTTCGATTAAGCATCTTTTCTTCTGTCTGAATTACAGGCTCTTCAAAATCAAACATTGATAAATCATTCTCCGTATATTTTTTACCACCGAAATACCAATTTAATAAAAGCCACATATAATATTTTAGTTCTTGATTCAACCCAACAATCTGTGTATATTGTCCAACTTCAATTTCAACAAAATCATTATACGGATGACTAATCTTCCACTTCATATGGTCACCAACTTCTTATCTCCGACGATTACTTCTTGTCTCGTCTTTCCACCTGTAACTAATACCATCTCTGAAAATTGTTTTTCCGTAACAGCCAAAATCCTGACATTTCCATCTGGCAAATTACAACTTTGAATCCGTTTATAAAATTTATTTGCAAAGCTTCGGTTAGGGCATGTTCGATAATAAACCGAAAACTGCAGCATCTCAAACCCACAAGAAATAAGTTCCTTACGAAATTGTCGGTAAATTCTTTTTTCTTTAGGGGTTTCCATCGGCAAATCAAAAAAGCAAACTAATCTCAATTCATCATACCTCATTTACTTTCTCCCATTCTAAACTGGAAACGATTGGATAATTTCTCCACTGAATCACTTTCGAATCCATATTTCTCATAAATTCTTTCACATATTTATCCATTGCATTTACCACTGCACAATTTTCATTTCCAAATTTGACTCTAGCATTTAATAAGTTAACCAATTCTATGCGATGAGAATATTTTAAATAATCAGCATCTTGCAAATTGGAGTAAACCCAGTAGTCCACAATCTGTCGAAAGGGTTCCATTAAATCATCTACAAGATTAAATGAATTATACTCATTCTTATGAAATACCCCCACAATTGGATTTAATCCATATCCTGTAACAATTCTAGCCATTTGCGCTCTCACAATTGCATAACCGTAATTCAATCCTGCATTAATCACATCTGCTTCTTGTTGTGTCACCCGAACAAATTTCTTACCAAACAATTCATTGAAGTAAACTTTCGCAGCATGGCCCTCTCGATTCGTTTTATCTCCCAGTTCAATATGATCCAAATAATCTGCTAATAATTTAATACTCTCATCACTCTTGTCTAGAGTAATGAGTAAATCTAACTGATTGGCTATTTTCATATATGTAATCGTCTGCCACATCTTATCTTTTTGTTTATCCGACCATCCTAATTGATTCAACTGTTTTTTATAAGCTCTAAAATGTCCATTCTGCGCCAAATATATTCCAGTTGGTAAATGATTCTGGTCACAGACAACTAATACAACATTGTACTTACTAAATGCACTTAGTAATCTCAATGTAACGATGGTATCTCCACCTTCAGCAACGACCATCGAAATATCACTCAATGGAATTGTCACTTCCATTCCGTGTTTTTTTATCAGTAAATTATCCAATTTCAGTCGCATTTGCTCGCTATCTCTTACATGTACTGTTCTCCAAGTCATATTCATTCTCCTTTTTATAGCACGAAAAAACCCCACCAAATGGTGGGGTTTCGATTTCGGCATGAAGCCTTATTTTTGTAGCTTCAGCAAGATTTAAGTAACTATGTAAGGCGTCCCTTACAATCATTATTTTACACCTTGCAACCGCTTTTTTCAACCCCTATTTAAAAGTTTTTAAACGTTAATTGAGGGTTTTCTCCTTCTTTTTTGATTATAAATTTATTTCCTAAGCAATCTGATACAACCTTATATATCGATATATTGGGTATATTTAGTTTTCTTTGTAACTGATTAGATGATGGATATAAATTCCAAATAAAGTCTAAAGATTCTCCTTTTTCGAATTCTTTTTTATCATACGGTTTTAACTCAACCATATGTTTCTCACTTTCTTTTCCACATGAAGATAAGAATCTAAACAACATTTGTTTATTACTCTCAACATCTTTAATCAAAACTAGGTTATCTTTATATAAAGTAAATTTAAATTCAGCTTCAGGATCTACCTTTGCTCTGATTTTTATGTCTAGATAATCTTGTTCAGATATTCCATATTCTCCACCTTTTTGGAATTTTAAATCTGAATATTTTAATCCTAGTGCTTCATATTTTTGCGTCTTATGATTGAAATAGACATCGGTTCTCCAAGGTTTCAATGATTTTAGCGCAACGGTTCTTGAACTATTTTCAGGGGTAATATCGATATGTTTACCCACAGCCTTATCAAGATACTTCATTTGCTTAATGACTGGTCCGTTCCCTTTTCGACTATATTTTCTAACATATCCATGTTCATCGTAATATTTTTTAAACGGACTAACTAGAACTTCTTTACCTTTATCATTCAATTCTTTATCAGGATAATTCTCTACAATTACCTTTATTACTTTTTCAAATGTTTGAGGATCATGCTGAGCCATCAAGAACTTATTTGGTGTTTTTTTATAAACTTCAATAAATTTCTTATACCCTTCAATCGAATAAATATCTTTAATCTTCGCAACAGTAATTTCTTCATTTCCACGTTTTCTTGTTGTATAAATCGTAGCGTCAGAGATTTTTCTGTTTACTTTTGAATCTTGTTGATAAGCGAATAGGATAGAATCTTCAAGTTTTTTAGATTGTAACACTTTTGTGAAGTTATCATATGGAGAATTAAAAACAGCTTCTTTATATTGATCATCCGAAATCAATTCTCCAGTTTCAGTATCTAACAATTCGTTCTCACTGTATCGAATCAGCGTATTCTTTGTTTTTTTCCATAATTTCAATTGACTAGATGCGGCAATTACAAGAGCATCAATTGCATGATGGTGGTAGGTGTCACGAGTCTTTTCAATTCCCCATTTTCTTCTCAACTGAGCAGTGAACTGTCCTCTTACAACAGCAACTTTCGTGTTAGCACCTCTTTGTTTAAAGAAGTCTTGTAATGCATTTAAAACCACACGAGAAGCGTATCTTGTATCTACTAGGTTACGAGCAATGAATTTAGAACGTACTTCGAATTTATTAATGTCTTCTTCAAATAGTAAGTATTCACGTTTTTTCTTACTAAAACGACTGTTATTAATCACATAGTGCTTGAATTCGCCCCAAGACCATGAGTTCGTTAATAAAGGCATTGCTTGAAATGGCGTTCTTTGCCCTTTTTCTTGGTTAGCAATACGCTCTACTAAAACTTTATTATCTAAACCATCATCAAAGGTTAATGACAATGGCAGAATATGGTCTATTTCATACTCTCCTTGATTGTTAATTAATTTAGCAATTGGAATTTCTCTTCCTGAATACGCACAACGTTTTTCTTGTTGGTACCACAGTCTAATCTTAAGTGCTAAATCTTTATGCCCGTGGAACACAGTAGGAGGAAGCTCTTTAGAATTAGAGTAGTCCATTGCTGCAGCTAAAATCGCAGCATCCTTCTCGTTCTTATTTTTCTTTTGTCCTTCTTGAATTCTCTTCTTCTGATCTTCATCGTTTTTATCACGAGCCATTTCGACAACAATTGTGTCAATTTCCCCATGTTCTTGAAGAATTTTATTCACGATTTTAATCGTTTGTCGTACTGCTTTTGCTACAACTGGATTATAAATTTCCTCAGTAATTAATTCACCATCAATATATTTTGTTTTAGATGATTCATTCTTAGGTTTTTGTTTACCCAGACGGGTTAGAATGGTCATTTGCTCTTCAGAAGTATGATACAATTCTGGAATTAATTCATTTAACAGCTTGAGAGAAAAACTATGCCACCCCTTATTCAATAACGTAGTATTTTTCTTTCTAAATTGAATCAATTCATCAATTTGTTCATCTGTAAATGTGTCCGGTAAATATTCGTGAATGGATTCCAAGATTCCTTCACGTTCCGTATTTAGCGTTAAAATGCGTCCTAGTTGGTCTAGTTGCTCTCTTGTTAAAGTAGTGACATCAATTGTTTCTAGTTGTTTCATTTTTCTGTATGCTTCAAAGCTATGCATCTCTGCTTTATGATCTTTATCTTCACGTACTCCTGTAATATCCTCTATCTTACAACCAATCATTTTTGCGATTTTCGAAAGAATATTTCTCGCTCCACAAGTTTTAGCATCCTTGACAAATTGAATGATTTCTTCTTTTTGCGATAAACTCAATTTCTTCGTTTCTGTTGGAACAGTTAAGTTATTAAGGTCATTCAAAAGATTAAATTCTTGTGCACTGTATGAAGCCTTTGCTGCACGAAATTCATCTGGATAATAAGTACATTTCCCAATCAAAATACTGAAAATATTATCTAGCGTTTCTCCATTAGTACGATATCTACCATAATCTGTTCTAGACTTTTCATTCCCTGGTCCGTGATAGTATTTTCTCTTTTTCGTTAATATTTCTAGATAGTCTGCGATAAACTCATCCGTTAATTCTGGATAGAATTGTTGCTGCGTTTTCAAGAGTCGTTCAGCTTCTTTTCTATACTCTGAAGTAGAGAAAACATTAATAAGTCTTCTTTCTGTTCCATCTTCTAATTTTACAGAAAAATCTCCACGAACTTGTCCATATTTTTCAAGACGTTCTAATTGAATTTCACCTGGAGTTTTATTTTTTAATTCTCTAGCATTAATTTCGATGGCTTTTTTGTAATCAGAACCCGAAGTAGCCGCATTATCTTCATCAATCGCATCATCTAAATAACTAATTCCACGATGCTTCACCATATTCTTCAAAGCCACAAATAATTCTGTTAATGATAGCTTTTCATTCAATCCACGAACTCGGATTTCATATGGATTCAAATTAATCGGTACAGAATGTAAATCTACATCAATATCATACTTTTCGAACAAATCTTCTGTTCTTTTAATACGATGTGTTTTTCTTCTTTTAATACGCTTTGCTCCACGGAATCCTCTACGTTCCACATTGCTTGCAGCATCTCCAGATGGGAATAGGTTCACACTTCTATGAATAATCTCCCCTGTTTCCTTTTCAATTAACCCCACACCTACTGAACCGATACCAATATCTAAACCTAACACATAATTTGCCATATTATCTCCCCTAAAATTAATTTTGTTATACGCTTTCATTTTACTCCGATAAATTCTTGAATTCAATATGAATTTTTATTTATTTTCCTATTATTTCGCTGTTATATCTTGCTAAAAATCCAAACATCATTTCTTTTTATTTTTTTAAATGTAACATATATGCTACTGTAGCATATATGTTACATTTTGCTTTTTTGCGACACTTTTTCATGATTATAAAACGCTATTCAAATAATAAATATAGCTGCTCAAAAATATATAATATTAGTTGCAAAAAGTAGGTCTTTCACTCGTTGTAATTTACTTATCTTGTTCAAAATGAAAATCACACTTACTTTTTCTCAAATTCAGTCCAAATCGAACTCCCTTAGAACGATTTATTGATACATCATCTTTTATATAGCAATGTCGGGCTTTTATATTCCAAAAGTTCACTCGTGGGAATTATTCCTATTTTTTATAGAAAACTTATTTTTAATTTTTTAGTTATATTTCCCGTCAATTTACTTATTTTTATCGGAAGATATTCCTTTTTAAACACAAAAAAAGGAAGCTGTAAAACAGCTTCCTAGCAATTTAAATTAAAACAAATCAGAATGACTTCCAATTCTTTGTAAAGATAATACTAGTACATCTTCAAAAATTTCGTAAATTAGAAGCCAATCTGGCTCAATATGACATTCTCTCGTTCCTTTATAATCTCCTGTTAAAGAATGATCTCTATATTTTGCTTCAAGCGTTTTTCCTTGAGCAAGCTTTTCGATAATTTTAAATAATTTATCTAGATCTTTACCTTGCTTCTTTGCAAGTTTAATATCTTTTTTAAAGCGATTGGTAAAACGAATTTCATATTTAATCATAGTTCTAACGCTTTCTTCAATTCATCCACTGAGTGATAACCTTTTGCGTTTGGATCTTTAGCAATCTTTCTTCCTTCTTCAATTGCTGCGATAGTTTCTTTATTAACTTTATTCAATTTTACAGAGAACGGAATTCCTTGTTCGCGGATACTAGCTCGTAAAAATAGATTTACTGCTGCTGTCATCGTTAAGCCTAATTCAGTAAATATTTGATCTGCTTGTTCTTTAATATCTTTATCCATTCGGATATTTAAATTTGATGTTGCCATTTTCATCACCTCTTTATGCGCACATTGTACATCTATTTCAACTCAATGTCAATACCATGTAATGCAGTTATCTTTTTGTTGAACAAAAAACCAGGGCACTAACCCTGGTTTCTCAAGTTTATTCTATTGTTTTTAGTTCCCCTGTTTCGGCACGACTTCTAGATAATCTAGCAGTGTCCAGACGAATTCGCGGCCTTTGATGCGGTTGATAGCTCCTTCGGCACAAGAGATTTCGTCGTAGTGTTCGACTTTATCACGGCGGATGCCAGGTCCTGAGATGACGATTGGCACCGGCTCGCCACTATGTTCGCCTTTTTCGCAAGGCGTTGAGTGGTCTGCACAAAGCGCAATGAGGGTGTTCTCAGGTCTGTTTTCCATTAAGATTCCGACCATTTCATCGAAGAGTTCGATTCCTTTGGCCTTCTCGAATGGCTTGTTGTCATGGCCTTTTACGTCTGTCACTTTCAAGTGAACGTAGACTAGGTCGTGGTCTTGAATCATTTCTAGTGCTTTTTCGGCTTTACGTCTCACATTTGTATCCATGTTTCCTGTGAACGACTCTTCCTTATACACGTCGTATCCAGATAAGCGTCCAACACCAAGTACCGTATCTTCCCCTGCCACGACTGCAGCCTTATAGCCGAATTGTTCGCCAAGGCGGTCGATGACGGAGAATTGTCCAGCTCCACGTGTAATCACGAAGTTCGCTGGTAATTGTCCGTTGGCACGGCGTTCCACGTTCACGTCATGTTGGTCCATGAGTGGATAGATGACTTCTAAGAACTCATTCAAGATGCGAGCAGTTTTTTCCGCTTCCGGACTGTCGTCTTTTGGCAACGCATGTTTAAATGGATGACCATCGTTTGGTGCCTTTGGATCTGTGTCTGTGACTTTCGCACTGAGGCCCTCTCCGCGCATCACGAGTACGGCTCTATGTTCTGTTGCTTCTTTGAATAAGAACGTTACATCTTCGATTTGTAGACCATTGATGATTTCTGCGAGTTCATTCGTACGTTCACGAATGCGTCCTGCACGACGATCGATAACGATATTATTATCGCCACGTGTCGCGAAGTTACATCTGAAGGCTACATCTCCGGGTTGTAAGTCCATGCCAACCCCAGCTGCTTCCATCGGTCCGCGTCCTGGGTAGTTGACAGAAGGATTTCCGAATAAGATTAAGTGCCCCATGTCGGTCCCAACCGTAATCCCTGGTGAGATGAGGTCCATAATCCCTGTCATACCTTCTTTAGCGAGTTGATCGAGGTGAGGTGTTTTCGCGTATTGCAACGGCGTTAATCCGTCTAGTTCGACGTTTGGGCGATCTCCCACACCGTCGGCAATCGCTACGATGATTTTCTTTTTCATACTATCCCCTCCCGATTAGTAGATGAATTGGATCCAAGCGAAGTACATTCCTGATAGGATGATTGAGTGTACTAAGCAGGCAAGTAATCCGAATTTCACTTCGTCTAACACGCTGAAGTACCCTGTACCGAAGTACAATGTGTTTACTTTAGAGTGTGGTGGTAAAGTGATCGTTGTCGCGATACCAAGTGAACATGTTAAAGCAAGTGACACTGGGTTCATGCCGACTGTTGTAGCGATTGAGATAATCGCTGGAATTAAGATTGTTGTACGAACTGTCTTACTTGTGAAGATTAAGTGTGAGAAGACAGTGATGAAGATTAAGATTACCGCAACTGCCGCGTGGTTTAATTTGTCTAAACCGATGGCATTTACTAAGTTTGTAATCATCCACTCAGCTCCGCCTGTGTTGTCAAATGCGTTACCAACCGCATATGCCCCTGCAGAGAAGATCATTAAGTCCCATTTGATTTTCGCTTGTTTCCAAGTTAATACACCGATACCTGGAAGTAAGCAGAGTAACATACTTAATACCGCTGTTTGTTCTGTTGAAATTGAGAATCCTAAATATTTCTTTTGGATGTCTCCAGTTGCCCATAAGATTAAAGTGATGAGGAAGATGATTCCCACACGTTTTTCTTCTGGTGACGTTGGTCCAAGGTCCGCTAATTGTTTCTTCAACGTTTCTTTGACGTTTGCCATCGCTTCTTCGCCGGCTTCTTTACCGACTTTGTATAATTTCACACCGATAAAGAAGATGATTACGGCTGTAAGAATCGCTTGTGGCATTGATACGATTAACCAGTCCATGTAGCCAAGGCTTGAACCTGTTTGTTTATTAATGAAACCAATTGCGATTACTTGAGCAGAAGTGGCTGTCATAACCATTGATGTTGCGAACGCGTTGTTTTGAACGTTTTGTAACATCATTAATTTCCCGAAGTTCGATTCTCCTGGAAGCTCATTGTAAATTTGTAATAATACGATTGAGATTGGCAAGATTAATGAAGCACGTGCTGTTGTTGATGGTACGAAAAACGCTAGAATGAAGTTTACTGCTAGTAATACGGCAAGTGTCTGTACCTTCGTGCGTCCGAATTTCACAACCATTGAGAGCGCAATCCTTTTACCGAGGTTTGTTTCGCTGATGGCTGATGTTAATACGAATGCGGCTACCATTAACCAGATGATGTCGTATCCTAACGTTCCAAACGCTTCTTTTTGCTTTTCAACGACTCCAATTAACGGAAGAAGTAATACGGCTATAATCGATGTTTGATAAATTGGAATTGGTTTTGTAATCCATAAAATAAGTGCTGATACAAAGATAGCCAAACTACGTTGTGCTGCGACTGAGAGTCCTTCCATTGGCGGCATAAATACGATAATGAGGAATGCTGCTAATGCGAGAAGAATGCCCCACAGCGCGGATTTTTTGTTTTTATCTTTACTCATGATAATAATCACCTTTCGTTTGTTATTTTTTCGTCCTTGACGTTACATACAGTGTACTGAGAATAATTGGATGCGTCCAATTCACTTTTTGACGTTTTGCATGCCGTTTTGTTATGCATTTGTATAACAAATTAGAATGATTATGATATACTAGTGGGGAAAGGCGGGATATCATGAATATCGATAAATTACAAACCTTTAAAACCCTCTGCGAGACGATGAGCTTTACGAAAACCGCAGAAGAACTCTATACTTCACAACCAAATGTCACAAAACAAATCAAGAGCCTGGAGGAAGAGCTGGGGTACTCGCTGATTGAGCGCACGCATAAAAGCTTCACGCTGACCGAATACGGCAAGCTGTTCTATGAGACGGCCAAGAAGGTAGTTGCGACGATGAATGGTGGCCTGAACGCGCTTCGGGAGTTGGCCGATACGACGAGTCGTTCGATTATTATCGGAGCAACGCCATTTATCGGGTCGACGATTTTGCCTGCCCTCCTGCCGCTTTTAAACGATGCCTTCCCAGACCATCAAGTATCCATTAAGGTCGACCGCTCGAAGGTGATTCTAGCGGACTTGGAAGCCCGGAAAATCCAGCTGGCGTTTTTCTCGGAATATATTCCAGTCGACATGAAGCAATTTGCGAGTACGACGGTATACGAGGATTCGCTGATTGTGATTTGTAAGACGGATCATCCGCTGACAAAGACGGGGCACTGCACGCTAGAGGACTTAAACGGGGAACGGTATATCTCGAAAGGAAGCCAGTCGTCGCTGCATAAGTTTTTGTTTAAGCAGTTACGGGAGCCGGAGTTTATGAATCGGCAGCCGTTTGTGGTGGATAACCAGTACAGTATCAAGGAAGCCGTGGCGCACGGGCTCGGTATCTCCATCGTGTCTGAGCTTCTTGTAAAAAAAGACTTGGAGAGCGGCTACCTTTCCAAACTCGAACTCGATGGCTTCACACCAAAACGGAACATCCAGCTCGTCTATCGCAAAGACTTCGACTCCTCTGTTGTACAGTGCGTAGAGAACTTGATGAAAGAATTGGATATATAAAATAGACTGAATAACCTCTACCTTATTAGGTGCTAAAAATGATTCCTTTGAATCCTTGCGGATTCTTTCATCGTCGTTGTAACGTTGCACCGGTTCGAGCCTCTTTGAGTCTCTCACCTTCACAGCCTCAAAAAGGGAGTACGGAATTTCATTCCTACTCCCTTTAATTCGCATGTGATGAGAAACACGTTACTACTACGATGAATCCGCAGGTTCTCCGGAATCATTTTCACAGGTTTGGTTATTCAGTCTTTTTTTATTCTTATCAAGTTAATGCGCGGGTGCACAGAGATATTCGATCTTTGCATAGGGGCTGGTGGCCCGACCGTGTGAAGCGCGGTTTGGAATGGTGCCGCGCTCTTTTTCAAGACACGAGGAGATATCGGCCCGCTTAGAAAAGGGGAAGATTGTAAATAAAAAACTGGGCTCACAAACAAGGGTACTGACCCCGAAAAGTGAGAATTCGTTTTTTTATCCTATTTTCCTACAATAGCATCAATTTCAACCAGCGCATCCAGAGGAAGCTTTCCTACTTCAAACGCTACTCTAGCTGGCTTATGCCCATCCATAAAAATCTCGTAGACTTCATTTACACTTTGAAAATCATTAATGTTTTTCAAATACACTGTACATTTTAAGATGTTGCTTTTCTCAAAACCAGAACCCGTAATAATCGTGTTTAAATTTTCTAACGCCTGTTTGGTTTGATGAATGACTCCTTCTCTTAATGCATTCGTAACTGGATCTAACCCTAATTGTCCTGACACATATAAAGTATTCCCGTGTTCAACTGCATGAGAGTAGGGTCCAACCGCTTTTGGCGCTCCTTCAATAAAATGAACTTTCATTCTAATTTCTCCAATCTAAAATATACTCTTTTTGTTTCAGTTCACTCTCCAGCAAACGCGCATGGTCATTATCTTTTACTTCAATATCGATACTGGCAATACAATTTCCAATAGACACATGATCACTTCTTCGGTCATGACGAATCTCCACGATATTTCCCTTCAGAGATCCGATATCAGAAATAAGTTTTGAGAGTTCTCCTGGAGAGTCTTTAATCTCTACATCAATGGTGATAATTTTTCCACGATTTCTTAATACGTTCTCTGTAACCTTCTTCAGTAAAGACATATCGACATTTCCACCTGAAATAACACAAAGCGTCTTTCCTTGTTGAACTGGTAGCTTATTAAAGAGGCAAGCAGCAACTGCTGCTACTCCAGCACCTTCTGCTAATAAGTGTTTCTTTTCAAGAAGAAAAATCATGCTTTCTGCTAACTCATCTTCTTTTACAGTCACAATTTCATCTACATATTTTTTTACATATTCGAGAGTTAGATCTCCTGGTTTCTTTACCGCAATTCCATCAGCTATTGTTCGAAGGGACACCACTTCCGTAGCCTCTCCACGCGACACTGATTCCCTCATCGATGGGACACTCTCTGCTTCCACACCATAGATTTTGCATGAAGGTTTAAGAGTCTTTATTGCCAGAGCTATTCCACTAATAAGACCGCCACCTCCAACTGGAACAACAACACTTTCCACAGAAGGTAGCTGCTCAAGAATTTCAAGTCCTATTGTCCCTTGACCAGCAATAATTGCATCATCATCAAACGGATGGATAATGGTCAACCCTTCCTCCTTCTGGATTTCCATTGCTTCCGCTTTTGCATCTTCAAAATTCCCATTCGACAGAACAACTCTTGCCCCGTAACTTTTCGTTGCTTCAATCTTTGAAATAGATCCTAAAGAAGGAATACAAATTGTCGCTTTCACACCTGCCTTCTTAGCTGCTAAAGCAACTCCTTGAGCATGGTTTCCTGCCGACCAAGCAATGACCCCATTCTCTTTTTCTTGCGCAGACAATTGAGACATACGATAAAGTGCGCCTCTCACTTTAAAGGAACCTGATAGTTGTAAGTTTTCACATTTCAAAAATAAATTTGTTTTTTGATCAGGTAATTCTAATTCTAATACTGGTGTATGAACCACTGTACCTTGAATTACTTCTCTAGCTTTTTTAATTTCTTCAATTGATATCATCAATAACTCCCCTAATTAATGAGGTTTTGCATTATCTAACAACATACTTTGGAATGGTCGGCTTTCTTTAAATTGAGCAAATTCCTCTTTAACTTCCTCTAGAACATCTGGTTGATTGATTAAATCTAATGCACTGAAAGCCAAGATCTGACCTGCTTTTTCAATTCCTTTATGTGCTATTTCGGATTTACCGTTTGCCACCCATTGCCAAGAATGAGGTGCCGTTCCAAGAGGTTCACATCCATAGTTAAATTGTCCAGTTGGAACTACCCAACTAACATCACCTACGTCTGTTGAAACCATCATTGTATTTCTTGCTGGGGTTGTTGCCACCTTGCTACATAGCGATAGTTTAGATTGTTTTTCAACCCAGCTTGCTGATTCCGTTCCAAATTCCGAAGTTAATTTTCTCTTCATCTTTTCTACTTGTGAAGGTGTTAGAGTCATACGATATCTAGTCGCATATGCTAAATCAAATTTATCGTATTCTGCATCACCATATTGTTTTAAGTTTTCGAAAATCAAATCCGTTAACCGTTTATTCGGTACATAATTCATACATGCAGAGTCGAAATCAACACTTAATTTTGTTTCCGTCATCAAGGCTGCACCTTGAGCAATTTTTTTCACTCTTTCAAAAACATCCATTGCCACTTTAGGTTCTGTTGCACGAATGAAGTAATGTAATTTAGAAGAAGCTTGTACAACATTTGCCGATTCTCCACCTGCATCAATATATGCATAATGAAGACGGACGCCTTCTGGAATATGTTCTCTTAAATAGTTCACACCAACATTCATCAATTCTGCTGCATCAAGAGCACTTCTTCCCAACTCCGGATTCGTCGCTGCATGCGCAGCAATCCCTTCAAAACTGAAATAAGACTGAACGACAGCTAATGTTCCTTGATACCATGGACTTGTAATATCAGAAGGATGCCAAGCAAGCATTGCATCTACTCCTTTAAACACCCCAGCTTTAGCAAGATATGCTTTTCCATAGCCAGACTCTTCAGCAGGGCATCCAAACAAAATAATTGTCCCACCTGTTCTCGTTTCAATTAGATAGTCCTTCAAAGCAACTGCTGCCGCCAAGCTAGCCACACCCAGTAAATTGTGCCCACATCCATGTCCAGGTTGATTTTCTTTTTCACTTTCTTTCTGACCAAGGTCTGCAATCTGATTCATATTAGAGAGAGCATCATATTCTGCCAATAACCCAATTACGGGACCTTTGTTACCAAACGTTGCTTTAATCGCATTAGGCACTCCAGCAACATTCGTTTCAACCTTGAAGCCTTCTTTGTCTAACATATATGCAAATCGTTCTGCAGCCTTATCTGTTTGAAAACGAAGTTCTGGATTCTCCCAGATAAAATGACTCAATTCAATATATTGATTCATCTTACTTGAGATAAGATCTTTTAAATGTTCTTTACTCATGTTTTTGTCCGCCTTTCTCGTCAGTACTAATTTTTCTATCAATAAAAACTAGAATGAATGCTAAAGCACAGAACAAGAATGAAACAAAATAAACTACATGCATTCCTTGTACAAACAATTCTGGTTTATCTGGAAGATACGTATCAACTTTAGTCCCTTCAAAATGACTCATTGCAGCAAATAAAATTTGTGATGCGACTAAACTACCTGCTGTTAAAGAAAGATTTCGAATCAAGCCAGAAACTCCACTAGCCATACCAATTTTATCTCGAGGTACAGAACTTAAAATCATTGCATTGTTTGGCGTTTGGAAAACTCCACTACCAATCCCTGTTAAGATAAATGTAGCAATTAATCCTGGAATATTTCCTTCTACTCCATAGAAGAAATATGTCAACTGAGAAATCGCCATTAATCCACAACCGATAAGAATCATGTTTTTCGCGCCGTATTTATCGCTAAGTTTCCCTGCAAAAGGAGAAACAACCGTAATTGTAATTGCAATCATAACCGTCATTAACCCTGCAATTTGAGGCTCAATTCCTAAAGTGTTTCGTAGGTAAAACGGCATTAAATATCCATTGAATCCAGAAATTGTATAAACTAACAGTAAACTTACAAGATAAATAACCATATGTTTATTTGAAACAACCGATAAATCTAAAACAGGTTCCTGTTGACGGCGTTCGTAAAAAACAAATGCCACTAACGCTACAATTGATACAATGAATAACGGACCAGCTGTTGGTCCAAAGAACCCTTGTTTCTTCGCTAGGTCAATTCCAAAGAAGAAACATGCGATAAATCCTGCAAGCAATAGAGCTCCAATCCAGTCAATTGATTTTCCTGTAGCAGTTCTATCTTTTGGAAAATATTTAAGAGCCAACAAATAGCAAATAACACCAACAGGAACACCTAACCATAAAATAATATGATATCCAAAGCTCTTAAGAATCATTCCACTAAAAACAGGTCCGAAAATTCCTCCTCCAGAAAGGAATGAAGCAATGATACCAATAGCCTTTCCACGTTCTTCACGCTTAAAGAGTTCCTCTGCAATCGCAAAGTTAATTGACATCGAGAGTACGGATCCAATCCCTTGAATCACACGAGAAATAATTAATACTTGGAAACTACTCTTGAATCCGCCTAATACTAGTCCTAACGTTAAAATAATAAGTCCAAGTTTAAACATCTTGAATTTACCAAAGGAATCCCCTAATTTTCCTGCTAAGACCATCAAACATGTACTGGTTAACATAAATGCTGTTTGCACCCATGCAACATCTAATCCTGTAATACCATAGTCTGTTACGATATTTGGTGTCGCAATCAAAATCGCATTAAAAGTAAATGCTGATAAGGCTGTTCCAACCCCTACGATGAGTAATATGATCCATCTCTTTGCCTGAATCGACTGATCTTCAATATAACTTAACATTTTTATTCCTCCTTTATTCCGATTAAGAATAGAAATTTACAACCCATTTTATCGCCGAAGATAATTTTTCGGGAATACGGTCACGATGATCTCCTTCATGCGTCACGAAAGTTACAAAATCTTCACCTAGAGTATTCTCGTAATGCTTTTTAGCTTCCAAAGTATATGGAACTTGCATTTGATTAATCAGAGGCGAGGTTTTCCCTTCAGCATCACCCACACTCATATATAGATGTACTTGTTTTTTTAATGAATGATTTAGGATATAGTCTAAAAATCCTGGATACCAAAAAGAAGTTGAGCAACTAAGAATCGCCCCAAAATTGTCGGTAATGTATCCTGAATATAAACTAACTAAACCTCCAAAAGAGTATCCGCCAATAACTCTACGAGTTACCTCCTTAGAAGCAGGGTAATTCTCTTCAACATAAGGAACAGCACGACTTACTAACCATTGAATATAATCTGAAGCTTTTCCGCCGAAGTCAAAAGGCATTCCCTCTGGCGCCTTCTCCTCCCATGGTGAATATTCATCCCAACGATTTTTAGGTTCTATGAATACAATCACTAATTGTGGAACTTCTTCTTTTAACCACTCTTCTAGATCGTTTAAGACTTGCTTTCCATCTTGTAAATAAACGGTCGGTAACTGTTCTGAACCTATTTCCTTTGGATGATATGCGACACATTCATAACCATCTAGCTGAAATGGTTGAAATACTCCTTCTTGATTCATATATTTTCTCCTTTCTATTTTTTATCTCAAGAACAGTTTAACAATTTTGTTTGCGTTTTCATATTTTGTTTTTCTACATTTTTTATCTGATTTTCCATCTAAATGTATTTTTTTAATATAAAATATCTCTTTTAAAAATGTTTTATTGACTGCGCTTACATTTCTTCTTATACTAATAGTAAGATTATTAAAAGGAGTTTTAGCATGCCTACTCAAGAATCCCATATGTTCCATAATATCTCATGCATCGATTTATATCCGATTCAGTTTGGTAAAGAAACTTGTTCTCCGTTACAACGATACGGTCCTGTTAAAGCAAATCATTTTTTGTTTCACTTCGTAATCGATGGAAAAGGTGAATACTGGAATTTAGACACTAAGAAAAAATATACAATCGATAAAAATAAGGGATTCTTCATGACTCCAGACACAATCGGTACCTATACAGCAGATCAAGAAGAACCTTGGTCCTATTTATGGATTGAATTCGATGGTATTAAAGCCGCTCCTTTTTTAAAAGAGGCAGGTATTAATACTAAAAATCCTGTTTTTCAATTAAAAAATCAGTTATTTTTACCAAATATTGTAGAACCTTTAGAAACAATGATTCAATATTCACACAAACATGAAACATTTATTCTTGCCCAACTATATTTGTTAATGGATCATATCATCTCATTTTCTTCAAGTGCCACTTCAATTCGACAAAGTGATTTAACTAATTTTTATATTCGAGAAGCCATCCAATTAATTCAAACACATCCTCAACACAATCCTACTGTAGAGGAATTAGCAAATGTTTGTCATTTAAATAAAAATTACTTAACTCGACTTTTCAGTCAAGAATTAGGAGTCACTCCTGCTAAATTTATTATCAATTACCGACTTAACGATGCTTGTCAGCAATTAGCATCCACAACAAAATCTATTGCGGAAATTGCACAATCAGTGGGATATACAAATCAATTCAACTTTTCAACAGCTTTTAAAAAGGAAAAAGGGCTCACTCCATTCGAATGGCGTTCTTTATACCGTTAGAAAAACACGATTAAAAGTAATTGACATATATTGTTTCTTATACAACAAATAGCCACCGCTAATCCGGTGATTTTCAATTAAAACTATACAATAAACGAAAAGCCCTTATAGAGTAGATCCACCGTCTACCCTATAAGGGTTCTTTTTTGTTTATAGTTTTTACTCCATCCCATTATAAATCTCATCCGCAATCTCTACCCCAATTTGTGCTTGCTGCTCGGGCGTCAAGGCATGTCCTGTGTCCTCCAGCGTGGTGAGGCGTGCGTCTTTTAGGCGCTTCACTGCTTTTTGGGAGGCGGTGAGTGGCACGATGTAGTCGTCTTTGCCGTGATAAATATGCACAGGGATCCCTAGTTTATCTAGGTTCGCGTAAGCATCTATGCCGTAGATATCCGTGATGTATTTCTTGCCGATTTTCGTGCCGAGTAAGTTAAAGGTCTCAGGTACTTCGTCTAGTTTTGGGAAGCTACTTCTAATATCGTCCGGCAGTGAAAATGCAGGATAGAACAAGAAGAGGCCTGCGATATTGGTGACTTCTTCTGCCGTCAGTGCTG
>ERZ773214.618-NODE-618-length-22498-cov-20.956601_pt1 | contig 22498 bp, 18 predicted proteins | sample MGYA00511238_ERZ773214 | MGnify/ENA primary metagenome ERZ773214 (study PRJEB29015, sample SAMEA2738157) | human oral metagenome | biome: human oral; feature: human-associated habitat; material: saliva | place: China | collected 2259 ... | reverse complement strand
CTAGTCGCGCGTTAACTCTTTAATCTCCTTCAGAGTCTCTTCATCGAGGTCTCCCAGGTCATCATTTTTCTTGTGATGGTGTTTCTTATCTATTCGCTTAATTTCTTTTTTGAAATAGATATTGTAATCAGGACCGAGCGTGTCCTCTCCAGTTTCTTTATCCTCGACTATAAGTCTTGCTGTGACCTTTCCATTAAATAAATCGACGTTTACAACCTTAGCTATTCCGTCAGGAGTCTCGATGCGCTCTCCCTCATTAGGCATCCCCTTGCGGAGCTCCTGATAAGTCTTATTTTCAAAGTTTAAGCAGCACATAAGTCTACCGCAAGTACCAGATATCTTGGATGGATTGAGAGAAAGATTCTGCTGCTTTGCCATTTTGATTGAAACCGGCTGAAAGTCATTTAACCACTTGCTGCAGCAAAGCGGTCTGCCACAAATCCCTATGCCACCGAGCATCTTCGCCTCGTCTCGAACGCCAATCTGGCGAAGTTCTATTCTCATCTTAAACTGAGACGCAAGGTCTTTTACAAGCCCCCTAAAATCAATCCTTCCATCTGCTGAGAAGTAGAATATAACCTTTGTACCATCTATCGTAAATTCGGCATCCACAAGCTTCATATCCAGCTTGTGCTGCAGAATCTTCTCTTCGCAGACCTTCATAGCACCGTCACGCTTAGCAAGATTGTCCTTGTATCTCTGTATATCTTCCTTCGTCGCCTTGCGCTCTACACCCTTGAGCGGTGCAACAAGCTCACTCTCATCGATCTCACAGTTTGCTATTGAAATATGACCGAGCTCCATGCCCCTAGCTGTCTCCACTATTACTAGTTCACCGAGTTCGTAGCTAACCCCTGCTGGATCGAAGTAATATGTCTTGTTGGCTTTCATAAAGCCTACACCTATAATTTCTACCATCTATAAATTTCCCTTCTTATCTATCTAAAAACCGAATTTAAACATCCGGATAGTTGCTAACGATTATTTGTGTTATTTCTGCTCAGAAACAATGAATTTAACGCATATTCTGGGCTCATGCCACGCTTGATATTTATCCTCGTCTCCTCAACTTTATCAATCATCTGTAGAATAGCTCCAGCATCCTTAGGAAGTCTTTCGCCACCTATCAGCTTTTCGTGCAAATTATTCTCCAGTGCATCTAGAAACTTAAACGCCTCCTCATTGCCTTTAAAGCTTTTCCTAATGAGGTCGCGAATTTTGAAAAAATACGTCTTACCAAACCACTCTTTCATCAGAAGCTCAATACTATCTGAGTTTGCAAAATCGCTTGTTTGTTCATGCATTCTTAATTCGACACATCTGGACCTTACTGTAGGTAGAAGCGACTCTTTGTTATCTGTAGCGAGAATGATTACCGTACCAGGATATGGCTCTTCCAATGTTTTGAGCAGCTTATTCTGAACTATTTCGCTGAGCCTCTCTGCGTTATCAATGATACCCACATTGTGCTCTCCATAAGGTCTCATGCTAAGTCTTTCTATCATGGCTGCTGCGTCAGCCGTCTTATAAGTTTCCTTACCGCTCTGGCTCATAAAGAGTAGGTCTTCATGAGTACCGCTGCTCACTCTTATACAGGCGGGGCAGCTTCCACACGCATGTCCAGACAAGTCCGTATTAGGGCAAATTATATCTTTTGCAAAACTTCTGATATAATCATCCCTTTCTTCACCACTTCTTCCCTCTATGATGTATGCATGTGCATATTCCCGTGCCATATCTCTCCCGTATCCTCCGATGCCTGTAAAATATTCAGTCATCTATCTCGCTATATTATCCCTATACTATAGTGTCTCGAGTGTCTCGAGTTTCGAATAGATGTCGCCCTTTATCTCATCTATCGTTTTACTCGCATCAATCCTGACTATGCGCTCAGGGTATTTATCGCAAAGCGCCTTATAGCCATCATACACACGAAAGTGGAAATCCAGCTTCTGCTGCTCGAGTCTGTCTCTAACATCTTTACCGATTCTAGCTCTACCAATCTCAGGGTCTAAGTCCATGAAGAAAGTGACATCTGGCTCAAGTCCGCCTGTCGCATATCTATTCACCTCAGAAACCTGATCACCAAGGTTTCTTCCAAAGCCTTGATATGCGATGCTTGAATCGACAAATCTATCGCAAACTACAACCGCACCCCTCTCGAGCGCTGGTCTTATCTTCTCAGCAACATGCTGTGCCCTAGCGGCCGCATATATTAACATCTCTGTAAGATCGTCCATCTCGGCATTTGCATTATCAAGAACGATGCTGCGAAGCTTCTCACTAATCGACGTTCCACCGGGTTCCCTGGAAACTATAACTTCCCTGCCATTGCTTACAAAATAAGCCCTAATATTTTCAACCTGTGTGCTTTTGCCAGAGCCATCCGGCCCCTCAAGCGTAATAAAAATTCCCTTTGGCACTTCGCCACCACCTATCTATGCGTATTTCTATCGGATTGCTCTATCGGGTCTGGAATGTGGATTTTAAATCCCTCCTTTCGAGCTTTCTTCCGTTCATCTAACTTGCGCTTTTCGGCAGCTTGCCTAGCCTGCTTCTTGCCCCTTACGGTATCAAAATAGTCTACAAATAGGTAAATACCTAAGACACCCATTGGCACCGTCAGCAGCAGCGCCAATATGTATTTGAACAATATCATACGGGCTTTCCTCCCACACTTTTTGCCTCATTATCTCACATGTATACAGAATGTATTATACCATAAGATTAAAAAAGATACAGTTTTCATAAAACGTCTTTTTTCGAAATCAATATTCTCCTTAAATGATTTTCTCAAGCAATTTATAGGTTATATAAGTTAAGGATATATGCCCACTGCTCTACAACTGATGGCATTAATATGGTAAACTTAATTAGTTAATTAGATTTAAACGCAGGAGGATTAATATGAATTCAATTGAGCTCAGCGAACTCATCTATCCTGAGATTGCAAACGATACTGACTACGAAGCCATGTACCCTAAGCGTAATCTCCCTGAGGGAGCTAAAGTCACCAGACTTGGTCCAAGCCCTACTGGATTTATCCATCTCGGAAATCTGTATGGTGCTTTTGTAGACGAGAGACTCGCTCACCAGAGCAATGGTGTCTTCTATCTTAGAATCGAAGATACTGACGATAAGAGGTTTGTCGAAAATGCAGTAGAAACAATCATCTCATCTCTCGCATTCTTCGGAATCAAGTTCGACGAAGGTGTCACTGAACATGGTGATGTCGGTAGCTACGGTGATTATACGCAGAGCCACCGCGGAGAAATATATAGATTCTATGCCAAGAAGTTGCTCGCTGAAGGCAAAGCATACCCTTGTTTCCTAACAGAAGAAGAAATCAGCGAGATTAGAGAGAAGCAAGAAAAGGAAAAGATCGCTCCTGGAATCTATGCAGGATGGTCAAAGTATAGGGATTGGGATAAGGATCCAGAGATTCAGAAGCTCGTTACTGACCACATCGATGCAGGCGACCCATTTGTAATAAGATTAAAGTCAGACGGTACCCCTAACGCTACCGGCGAAGATATCAAGAGAAATAAAGTCGTTGATGGAATAAGAGGCACCCTTGATGTGCCGGAAAACTTTCAGGACGTTGTAATAATTAAGACTACAGGTATTCCGACTTATCATTTTGCACATGCCGTTGACGACCATCTGATGAGAACGACTCACGTCATACGCGGAGAAGAGTGGCTTCCTTCACTTCCAATTCACGTCGAGCTATTTGAGAAGCTAGGATTTGAACTTCCAGTATATTGCCACACCGCTCAGCTGATGAAAATAGGAGAAGATGGCAACAAGAGAAAGCTGTCGAAGCGTAAGGATCCAGAGCTTTCACTGGATTATTATAGAGATCAGGGATATCATCCTGCTGCAGTTAGGGAGTATCTACTAACTATTTTGAACTCAAATTACGAGGAATGGCGCATGGAGAATCCAGAGGCAGATATTGATGAATTCAAATTCACCACTGAGAAGATGAGTAACTCTGGTGCACTTTTTGACCTCGATAAGCTTAACGATGTGAGCAAAGAAGCTATGCTTCACATTCCTGCTCCTAAGATTGCGGAATTTTTGCAGGAATGGTCCCTCGAGTTCGCACCTGAGTACAGTTACATATTCGATGACATGGATCTTCTAGTGAAAATCCTTGACCTAGGTAGAGATGAGAAAAAACCTCGCAAGGATCTCGTATACGCAAGGCAGATTATGGAATTCATCAGCTATTTCTATGATCAGAGTTTTAAAGTCATTGATGAAGTCCCTGCCGAAGCTGAAGCAGATAAGGTAAAGATTCTCGGGGAATACCTATCGTCTTACAACCACGCCGATACACAGGAAGAATGGTTCAATAAGATAAGAGAAATTGCAACTAACCTAGGTTATGCTGCAAAGCCTAAGGACTATAAAAAGAATCCAGATGATTATAAGGGGCACGTTGGACACGTAAGCACAGTTATCAGACTTGCTCTCGTCGGCCGTGCACAGTCTCCTGATGTATGGGCAATACAGCAGATTATGGGCGAAGATATGGTCAAAGCCAGAATTAACCGAATGATAGAAGAGGAGAAATAAAATGGAACCAATTCTAGTAATAATGGCTGCCGGAATGGGAAGTCGATATGGCGGACCGAAGCAAATCGATCCGATTACGTCTGAGGGTGACATTATCATGGATTTTTCCCTCTATGACGCATATCAGGCAGGTTTTAGGAGAGTCGCTTTTATAATTAAGAAGGATTTTGAAGAGGACTTTAGAGCCCATATCGAAGGAAGAGCTGGCAAGCTGTTTGAAACTCACTACGCAGTTCAAGACATTCACGATCTACCAGCAGGCTACTCTGTTCCAGATGGAAGAACTAAACCTTGGGGTACTGGTCATGCCGTCCTTGCAGCAAGAGATTATATCGATGCACCTTTCGCTGTTATTAACGCAGATGACTACTATGGTCAGGAAGCATTTAAGAAGATATACAAATTCCTCAGTGAATCCGCCGATGCTACACACCACTGTATGGTAGGCTTCAAGATTGAGAACACACTCTCTCAAAACGGTTCAGTTGCCCGTGGGCTCTGCGAGGTTACGGATGGATATCTAACGGATATCGAGGAACATTCGGACGTTATACGTGAGAGTGACGGTGTAATTCGAGCAACAAGCTCAAAAGGTGTGAGACACGATGTGCCTGATGGTCAATCGGTATCCATGAACCTATGGGGGTTTGGTGCTGAATTCCTCGAGGTTATGAAAGCTGGTTTTCCGGCTGCACTCGATAGAATCATAGAGCAAAATCCACTGAAGGGAGAGTACTTCCTTCCTTACTGCATCGATAAAGAGGTCAAAGCTGGTAGAGCTACCGTTGCAGTTCTTCAGTCAAGTGACAAGTGGTTCGGTGTCACCTACAAAGAGGATAAGGATGAGGTTGCCACGAAGTTTTCCGAGATGAAGGTTGACGGAAAATATCCAAAGGAACTATGGTAAGAAATTGCTACATTACAAAAGCGGGACGCAGGTCCCGCTTTTTTCGTATCATGTTAATTTTGAAAGGTTGGCGATATGCTACCTTGCCATGCGCTTTCTAGCTGCTAACAAGCCGAGGGATGCTAGTGCAGATCCTATAAACACAATTGAGTAAGGAAGAAGCCCATTGCTATCGCCTGTCTTAGGTGTGTGTCTATGCTTGTTGATAACAGGCTTCTTTGGCATAACCGGTGTCGGATTATGAGTCTTATTAGTGTCAAACTTGTAATAGTTCGTGCTAACCTTTGCCTGATTATCTACTGGCTTTCCATTGATATCCTCATCTACCTTAACCTTGTAAGTCACCGTAAATGTCTCGTCATTACCGAGATTTGTCTTTCTCCAAGTGATGACACCGTTTTGTTCCACCCCACCATTATCTGCGGAACCTGAAACGTACTTCGTGTACTTAGGAATAGCATCTGTAATCGTCACATCATCTGCTCGTCCGATTGTATTCTTATACGTTATCTTATATGTAAGTACATCTCCACCCTTAACTGTCTTTCCGTCAACGCTAGTGGACATATCGTCTTTAAAAACGTCCTTCTTAGGCTTAGTTGGTGGTAGTAACTTAGTCTCAACGGTGTTCGTAGGAACCGACACGTTATCGAAATACATCTTTGCTGCTGAGTTTGTAATAGTATTATCACCCTCTACTAGCGCTCTGCTATTTGTCTCAGTCTTATAAGTTATCTCGTATACTTTGCCACCCTTATCTCTTGCGAACAGAGCATTTTTGATAATATTAATCTCTACATGGTCCTGACCATTTTCATTATCTGGTGTCACGGTCACACGATAATCTTGCCCTTCGACTAGAGTGTTGCCATCAAACTTAACCACTGCCTCTTTGAAGTCCACTTTCTTATCAAAGGTATCGGCAAATTTCAACGACTTAATATCATCAATTATATCAGTACCCGGTCTTGGGACTGTGTACCTTACAGTGTAGTTGATAGGCTCTCCAACACGCTTTGGTGCCTGTGCTTTATCTACAGTTTTCTTAGCTGCTGTACCAGGATTGTTATGGTAAGGGACCTCAGCAAAGAACTTGAACAGACCACCACTCGTTACAGAAGAATTATAGGCAAAAGTAATCGAGTTTGTCTTGCTGCGCATAACAAATCCCGTTTTGTTATACTCATCCTGCCCGCTAGTTCCAGCTGCAGTGATGCTCGCATTCGCTTTCCACCAATGCCAGTTGCCAGATCCATTTTCCTCATCCAAACTAACCGCTCTATTGTAAACGATCTTATCAATAGTGCTATCAAGATTCTTAACCCCTAATTCTTCATAAAAAGAAGATCTGCGGTTCCCAGCGATTGGATTCCCTGGCTTCACATCGATATCAGCTGGCTGCATCGTCAGCTTTAAATCGCAAGGTGTACCATCAGCATACTCGAGAGTTGCAGTAACATCTGTCTTAGTGTTGAAAGACCAAATGTTGTCGTTAGTAAAATTAGGATGATCAGGATATACATAATCCATCAGCTGGATTCCACTATCACCCCAGTTCTGATCAACTGTCAAAAAAGGCACGCCCGCATTGGTATCATTAAAGTTTGCCTGCTGACCGTAATATACGGTTGGATTCAGCTGTAGGTGCGAAACCTTAACTCTCACATTTACCTTTTTGCCATTCACTTCACCAGCATTAGTGAATAGAAGTTCTAGCACATTATCGTAATCCTGCTTTGAATTGGACTTCTCATACTTGTGCATAAACACCGTACTCTTAGTCCATGAGCCATTAGGTGTAACTACTTCCTTAATAGTTCCAGAGCCAGTGTTAACGACCTGCATATTCTCCTGCCTGCACTTGAACTCGTATAGGTTGAGATTTGCTAGATTAAGATCAGTCGTTGTATTCTCAACCGCAAAAGCCTCCATATTAGGTGCAGCTATCCCTATCATCATCAGAAATGATAGTAGCAAAACGAATAATTTGCGAACTGAGAGCGCTTGCCTTTTTTCCATAGTTGTTCCTTCTTTCTTATTTATTTAATTAAAATACAAAGATGTTCAAACGTTACGCTTTTAGTAATAACTCTTTGATAAATATTACCTAATAGGTACATTATACACTATTGTAAGAATTTTATCATTTAATATTTTTTCTTAATTTCCTCGCATAGGAAAGTGTTTGCTTAAGCGCATCATCCTTTGATACACCAGCTAGTCTCAGTTTGTGCGCATATTCGAGGATTGTGCCGAAGTCATCGCCTGGCATAATTCCCCTATCGATCAAGTCCTTTCCTGTAACATAAGGTCTCGCCATCATGTCTCTGTACAGATCTAGTCTATCGAACAAGAACTTTATCCGTTCTTGCTCCCTTAATTTTTCATCAGCTGTGTAAAGCTCTGATTCTATCTCAATATTGCCTTGTGTCTCGTGTGTCTCGTTTGACGCCTGGCTCAGATTATGAACATCCAGGTGTGGCAATTTTGGCTTATCGCAGATTGCAAAATATATAAGGTCATTAGGAGCAATAGCATCGTCAAACATTCGGTTCGTCTTCTTGACCAACGATCTCGCTTCAGCAATCTTGTTTGGACGCATGTGATTAGGAATCATATTAGCGATATATTTCTTTATATCGGTGCCATGACACACGCGGTCCAGAAATCGCTCCGCGATTTCTGATCCTTGTAGCTCGTGACCATACGCGTGAATTGCGCCATTAACGAATTCAGTCGTCGTGATCTTGCCGAAATCATGAGTGAGAGCCAGCAGCATAAACGCGTATGGGTCACTCGCAGAAGGCCTGAAATGGGCCGCTCTATCCAGAACCATCATGGTGTGAGTCCAGACATCACCTTCTGGATGGAACTTAGGATTTTGTTCTAGCCCGATCAGCTGTTCGAGTTCCTGGAACCAGTATCCGAGCTGGCCCATTTCCCGCAGGCATTCAAAGAATTCGGATGGCCGGCGGGATTCCAGGAGCGCCTTCTTCATCTCCATCTCGACGCGCTCGGCCGAAAGATTCCTGAGGCCCAGCGCCCTGCAGATTGAAATCGTGGAAGGCGCTACCTGGAATCCGAATCTAGATCTGAACTGGGCAGCACGGAGGACACGGAGTGGATCCTCACCGAATTTCTTATCGTCTATATGACGGATTATTCGGTTTTTGATATCCTCCGTGCCTCCATACGGATCTGCGATTTCACCGCTCAGGATGTCCTTGAGAAGCGCATTCATAGTGAAATCGCGCCTCCGTGCTGCCTCCTTGATTCCGATAAATGGATCGATTTCAATTTCAAAGTCGCGATGACCTGACCCAGATTTTCTTTCTGAGCGAGGAAGTGCAATATCTATCTGATGACCAGCAAGCGAGTACACACCAAAAGCAGAGCCGAATCGAAGTGGCTTTCCAAGTTCCTTTAACACCGCTTCTAGAACCGCCTCAGAGATTCCATGTACTTCAATATCCACATCCTTAATGGGACGCTTCATAATCTCATCACGAACGGCTCCGCCTACCATGTACGCACGCCCTCCAAGCTCTGCTACCCTGTAGGCTAACTTTTCAATTATATCTTTATCTAGCTTATTCATCAGTCAACTTCTTACACATAGCTCTGACTCTCAACGTCGAACACCCCGCGCGTCGTGAGTCTCAGCTTAGGAATAACAGGCAGGCTCATGAATGACAGCGTCATAAACGGATCTATCAGCTTACTAACACCTAGTTCAAAAGCTCTCACCTTTGCATCTTCAAGATTTCTATTCACGTCAATAAGCGGAGCATCGCTCATTAGGCCGGCAATCCCTAGCTTCACGTCTCCGATGCATCTACCGCCGTCAAATACCGTTATTCCTCCGCAATTTTCCGCAATATGATTAACTGCAGCAGCCATATCCTCATCATTGGTTCCAACTACGATTATGTTATGTGAATCGTGCGATATGCTAGTGGCAACTGCACCACTCTTTAGTCCATACCCCTTTATATATCCTATTCCGATATGTCCCGTATAGTTATGTCTCTCCACTACAGCGATTTTGAGGATATCTTCATCAGTATTAATACCAGTTGCATACCCCTCGTCTGTGGTCATCAGCTCACCAGGAACCATGCCAAGCACACCTCTAGGTCTATCTATCTTAAATGCTTCAGGTTTTAACCTATCGACCTTAAATGTACTATGTGCCCTCTCTGTCAGGAACTCATCTACAGTAGGAGCTCTGAAGTCCTTGAGATTTCCGCCGCTGTACATCAGCTCGCCCTTTTTATAAACTTGTTCAACTGTAAATTCCTCAAAACTATCAATGATTACGAAATCAGCAAGATACCCAAGTGCAATTGCGCCGCGGTTGTTCAATCTGAAATATCTAGCTGCGTTGGTGCTCGCAACCTTAATAGCCAGTATAGGATCTGCTCCCATAGAGATGGCTTTCTTAATTATATAATCTATATGCCCTTTCTCCAGCAGGTCTGACGGATGCTTATCATCCGTACAGAACATACATCTATCTGCGTATTTATCCGTTAGAAGAGGCATCAGAGCCTCCAGGTTGTGGGCTGCTGTACCCTCTCTAATCATAATCACCTGCCCGAGCTCGAGTTTCTCTATAGCCTCACTAGCAGTAGCACACTCATGGTCGGAGTACACGCCGGCAGCGACGTATGCATTAAGCGCTTTTCCCTTCACCCCTGGCGCATGCCCATCTATCTTCTTGTGGTGTGCCTGTGCAGCGACTATCTTTTCTACAACCTGCTCATCTGCAGCGACTGTACCGACATAATTCATCATCTCTGCAAGGCCTTGCACTCTAGGATGTTCGTAGAAACTATCAATCGCTCTGTAATCGAGCATTGCACCTGACTCGTCAAGCGGAGTTGCAGGAACGCATGAAGGTAACATAAAACGCACATCTATCGGAAGCCCTTCGGTAGCCTGGAGCATGTATTCGATTCCATCTGTCCCCATGACATTTGCAATCTCATGAGGGTCAGTAACAACGGTGGTCGTGCCGTGAGGGAGTACTGCTCTCACAAATTCAGTAGGTGTAACCAGAGAGCTCTCTAGATGGATATGTGCATCTATAAATCCCGGACACACGATTTTCCCCGTCACATCCACTTCCTTTTCACCATCATACTCACCAATTCCAGCGATCAATCCATTCGTAACCGCAATGTCAGCATTCCGTAGTTCACCTGAGAATACACTCACATATGTTGCATTCTTAAGAACCAAATCTGCTTTGCACTTCCCCGCAGCAGCTCTTATAACCTTCTGCTTGCTCTGCAATTTTCGATTGATTTTTCCTGTATAGCTTTCGGACATTTTAGTACCCCTTTACATGCACCAATATAAATTACCCTATTGTAACATATTTTTATGAAACCATATTGAACTCAATTACTAAAAACACAGTCAACCAAACCTTACATTTCACGCATATTTAAAAAAGAGCCCTCTCGGGCCCTTCTCTAAACGCACTACAGTGTAGCAATCTTATCCTATTATCCCAGGAGTTTCTCTTCCCACTCCTTCTCCCTGAAGCCACCGAGCACGAAGTCATCACCAACGACTAGCGGTCTCTTTACAAGCATTCCATTAGATGCTAGAACCTCGAGCTGCTCATCTTCGCTCATCGCATCTAGCTTGTCCTTTAGCTCCATTTCTCTGTAAAGCATTCCGCTTGTGTTAAAGAACTTTCTAACCGGCTTGTCACTTCTAGACAGCCAGTCCCTTAGCTCTTCTTTAGTCGGATTATTTTCAACTATATGTCTGTCATCGTAAGCGACACCGTTGTCATCGAGCCACTTCTTAGCCTTTTTGCATGTGCTGCATTTTGGATACTCATTAAATAGAACTTTCATATTCATCCTCCCTCTTACTTTACAAGTTCAATCAGGTCGCCATAACCTGCCTCTAGCATGTCTTCAACTGGTATAAATTTTAGAGCTACCGAATTGATGCAGTATCTCATGCCACCATCTTCTGCTGGTCCATCCTGAAATACGTGTCCCAGATGAGAATTTGCGCCCTTGCTTCTAACCTCAACGCGCTCCATACCGAACGTATTGTCTCGCAGATAGACCACATGCTCCTCACTTATAGGCCTTGTAAATGCAGGCCATCCGCATCCAGAGTTAAATTTATCCGTCGATACGAACAGCGGTTCACCGCTCACGACATCTACATAGATGCCCTTTTCAAAGAAGTCATCGTATTCACCAGAAAATGCTCGCTCTGTTCCCGACTTTCTAACGACGTTATACGCCTGTGGTCCGATGCGGTAAAATAGCTCCTCCTCAGTCTCGTCTGACGGATAGAGATCGTCCTTTATCTCCTGACCAGCCGCGGCAGCTTCTGCAGCGAACAGCGCTCTAACTTCTTCAATCTCATAATTTGTAATGTGGCAGTATCCACCTGGGTTCTTATCGAGATAGTCCTGATGGTAATCCTCGGCAGCATAAAACGAACCAAGTGGCTCTAGTTCTACGTAGAACTCTTCATTTATATCTCTCTGCTGACCGAATACCTTCTCTAATATCGGCAAATCCTGCTCATCCTCATAATACACACCCGTCTGATACTGCGTACCTATATCAGGTCCTTGTCTATTCTGAACAGTTGGATCGATGACCATGAAGAAAGCATGCGTTAACTTCTCGAGTGATAGTCTCTCAGGATTATATGTGACTTTAACAGTCTCCCTATGGCCAGTATCACCTCTGCAAACCTGCTCATACGAAGGGTTCTCAACTCTTCCATTCGCATATCCAACAGTCGTCTCTATAACTCCTGGTATCTCCTTGAACACCCTCTCGGTGCCCCAGAAGCAACCACCAGCAAAATATATATTCTTACTCATTGTTATTCTCCTTATTGGCGAAAACGCATAAGTTGTTTACTGAGTTCGAATTCGCCCATATAACTTGTGTACAATTTAATTATATACATTGCAGCCATTTTTTCAATGCTTTATTTAAAGAAAAAGGCAGCCCTCGGGCTGCCCTCTAAAGAATTATTATCAATCACATGCTTTTAGTCTATCTAACAGAGTTTTAGTTCTGTCCCCAAACTTCTTCTGCTACTTCCTTGACGAGTCTTAACTTAGCCCACTGCTCTTCTTCAGTTAGCTTGTTTCCTATCTCGCAAGATGCGAATCCGCACTGAGGGCTGAGATAAAGCCTCTCAAGAGGCACATACTTACTTGCCTCTTTGATTCTCGCATGAAGAACCGCCTTATCTTCGAGCTCCGGTCTCTTGGTAGTAACTAGTCCGAGAACTATCTTCTTGTCCTCAGGTACCTTTGCAAGTGGCTCAAATCCTCCAGATCTCTCGTCATCAAACTCTAAGAAGAACGCAGAGACATTCTCTTCTCCGAGCAGAACATCTGCAACTGCATCGTATGGGCCGCTGCTGATATATGTTGAGTGGTAGTTTCCACGGCACACGTGTGTAGTAACCACTAGGTCATCAGGTGCTGCATCGATTACTCTATTGTTAACGTCCTTGTACTTCTTCTGAACTTCAACTGTACCTTCCTTAGTTGTTCCGAACAGAATGGAGCCGGACTTGTTTGTGAACATTCCCCATGTGCAGTCATCTAGCTGAAGGTTTCTACAGCCTGCATCATATAGCTGTCTGATGAACTCATTGTATACTTCTACTACATCATCGATAAATGCTTCTTCGCTCTCATACTGAGCAAAGGTTGACTCCAGATTGAACGGGAATAGGAACTGTGCGAGGAACTGTGCTGGTGAAGGTATTGTCTGCTTCGCAACTGTATTCTCATCCTCAAACTGCTTTACGAATCTAAAGTGGTCTACGAATGGATGCTCTCCTGATAGCCTTAATTTGCCAACCAGGTATGTATCATCTACAATTGCATCCTCTCCATGAAATGGCAGTCCAGTCTTGGTTGGCTTATGTCCTACACCGTCAAGTGCCCACATGAAGTCAAGATACCAAGTCGCTCTTCTGAACTCACCGTCTGTGATCACATGATATCCTAGCTCCTTGAGCTTGGATACGAGCTCAGTAATTGTCTCGTCTTCAACCTTCTTCAGCTCATCGTAACCGATATTACCGTTATCAAAAGCTCTTCTCGCTTCCTTAAGTCTCTCTGGTCTTAAAAAACTTCCTACAAAATCATATCTAAATGGTGTCTTTAAATTGCTCATCTCTTACCTCTAGTCTTTCTTCGCAGAGTCTATCCCCAAACTTCCTCTGCAATCTCTTTAACTAATCTCAGCTTAGCCCACTGCTCTTCTTCAGTTAGCTTGTTTCCTATCTCGCAAGATGCGAATCCGCACTGAGGACTGAGACACAGTCTCTCAAGAGGTACGTATTTACTTGCTTCCTTAATTCTTGCAATAACTGCTTCTTTATCTTCTAGCTTAGGCGACTTCGTAGTGATAAGGCCGAGAACCACCTTCTTGTCAGGAGAAACCTTTGCGAGTGCCTCAAAGCTGCCCGAACGCTCATCATCATACTCGAGTAGTAGCGCATTTACGTTCTCCTTTGCGAATACGTAATCGGCAACTGAATCGTATGCTCCACTTGAGAAGTATGTCGAATTGTAATTTCCTCTGCAGATGTGTGAAGTGATAACTAGATCTTCAGGCTTTCCTTCAAGTGCGAGATTGTTCACCTCAAGCAGCTGTGACTTAACTGTATCTAGATCTATACCTAACGCCTTATATCTGAGCTTTGCAGCATCCCCTACAACTGCTCCCCATGTGCAGTCATCGAACTGCAGGTTACGGCAACCAGCATCGTAGAACTGTTTAATTACCTCACGATAAGCCTTAGCGATATCATGAATCAGTTCTTCGTTTGTCTCATAGAACTTTCTCGTGCTCTCAAGGTTATCTGGAATGATGAACTGCTGGAATGTCTGCGCAGGTGCAGGGATTGTATACTTGGCAACAGTGTTCTCATCTTCAAACTGTTTTAAGAATTTAAAATACTCTACAAATGGATGGGGCTTAGCTTTAAGCTTACCTACTAGGTATGTATCATCTAGCAACGCGAGCTCGCCGTGGAACTGAATACCGCCACCTGTATTCTCATGTTCAACGCCCTCAAACCCCCACATGAAGTCGAGATGCCAGAAAGCTCTTCTGAACTCTCCATCAGTAATTACGTGGTAACCGAGTTCCTTCTGCTTAGCTACAAGCTTTGCAACCTCTTCATCAACAATCTTGTCGTAATCTTCCTTGCTGATCTCATTCTTTCTTAACTGCGCCTTTGCATCCTTAAGTGCCTGTGGTCTAAGAAAGCTTCCTACATAGTCATATCTAAATGGTGTCTTTAATTCATTGCTCATATATACATACCCCCTCTTGTTTGCTAAACATAGATTACCATCAAGTGAAATTTTATGGAAATACTTATTATCCATAGCGAAGTATAGGTTAAATTTATAGCTTGCATATAGCTACTTACAGAACAAAAAATTGGAACACCACGACCTGGAGCTTCCTATTCACCAACTCCGAAGAACTTTTATAACATTCAATGGACACACTTATAGCGGTTGTTTTATGTATCGGACGTACTACGTCCTCAACTGGGCTCATGCCGCAATAATAAAAACAGCACCCTGAAAAGAGTGCTGTAAATTAATTTTCTTAATACTCTACTATACTTTCTGCCACTAAACTACTATCTGTCAAGGCAGACGATTTTAGATAATCCGGTCTAGTTAAAAACCATATTACTTTTTTATATGCCTGCACCCGCTCAATAAATTCGTATATATTAAGTGGAAAAATATCAACATCATCTTTGTTCTTAAACCATTTGGCAATTTCCTTTGTATCTTCGTGAATAAATGGTGCAACAAAAACCGAAAAAGTTTCTTTTCTTTTTTCTTTATGTTCAATAAGATGACGACGTATAGGTGTAATTTCATTATTCACTTGATCTTGTCTACCACACATCAATGTAACTTCAAAAAAACTATCGCAATCCACATCATAGCACTCTATATCCGCAATCCCACCTCCAGCTGTAAAAGTAGGTAGTCCTTCATCATCTACGGAATAGTTAGGATTAACATCCAATCCAGTAAATCCTTGGAGCAAAGCTATACTAGTTAAAAATTCTAAGCGTGTTGGACCATTAAGAAATTTAAGCATATCATCATGACTCTCTTTTTTTGAACACACTTTTTCTAATTCCTCAAACACTTTTTCCTTGGAGTACTCTTTAGCGTACTTATGTAGAGTTTTTTTCCGGATATCTGATAAATCTATTTCAACATATTCTTCTATATTCAAAATTGTATTATCAATAGCCCCCATGTATTGGTAATACAAATCAGTATCATCAAAAGATTCATATTTAGAATAGGTTGAGATTATATAATCTATTTTATTTTGCTCTATTGTATTGATATCAATAAAGCGACCATTTCCTCTCAAGGAAATAACGCCTGTGCTGCGCATTTTTCTTATATATTCATCTACAGCTTCTCCGCATATCTTATTCATCTTAAAGCGTTTTTTCATACTGCTATCAGCATCTAACAACCTCAAACACTCCTCGTACATATATTCGTCAGAATAAGAATATTTAGTTTCTTTCCGTAACTTTTTTATCTTATTATAAAGCTCATTAGCATCATTATTCTTCCAACAAATAAGTAGGGACAATTCCTTACGAAATAGCCCTGCGCCATTCTCCTCCGTGTCTTCTTTTAATAATTTTAGAACGTTTAGCAATAACACAAGAGGAACGTTTGAATTAAGGTTTCTCCTATATGGATTGTCTGATTGATATTTCATCATAGCATTAAGCATAACATTCTGAACTTTTTTATAATTGATAGGTATCTCGTTATAGGCATCTACTAACATATGTCCTGTCTGCGATATTTTAATCGGTTTATCCATAGCATAACTAAGAAATCCAAATTCCATTGGTAGCTTGTACCATGTGTCAAATCGTGAAGGCCAGCCTTTTTCAAAGTCAGCTTCTTTGTGATTCTGAGGACTATTTTTAATTATATCTATAGCTTGTTCCCTCGAAAATTCAGCATCTGTGTCTTTGTAGATTGCTTTATACTTAGAAACTTTCATCTCATATTGCTGAGTATAATACAATTTTTTAGAAATTAGCAATATAGTAACTTCATTAATAATATCTTTTGTAAGAACTTTACCTTCAAATGGAATTATACAACCTAAAAATCCCGCGATTCTATCTGGATTTCTCATTGTTGTCGAAAACGATAAAGGTTTTCTTTGTGATTTTCTACCCCTTGACATAATTTGTAACAAACACCTCCTTCGATGAATCCTTTATAGTGTTATCATTAAAGCTGATGTAATTACTTCGAATGTCATATACCTTATATTTTTTTGACCATTCGAAGAATGTTTCGTTAAATTTACCTTTATGATTTATAAGATTTGTAATGCCAAATCTTACACCACGATTATTTAGTTTATCTAGATAAGCACAGAGCTCTCTCTCCTTCTCTTGATTCCATAGCTTATTATATTCGCTCATTGATATTAAATATGGAGGATCAAGAAAAACATATGATTTTTCATTAAATTTTAAACCATTTAGAAAATAGTGGTAGTCCGTATTACTGAAATGAATATCGTTATTTTTTCTGAATGCTAAATATGAGCACAGCGCAGTGTAAACATTTTTATTAAAGTCAACATTACCAACAGGAAGATTGAATTTCCCTGATGAATTAAATCTAATCATATGATTGAAACCATATATCAGTAAAAGATACAACACTAACATGTTAGATTGATCACTATTATAATCATCTCTCATTCTTATATAGCTTGCTTTATTAAAATGGGAGTAGTATGTTTTTACATATTGTTTTTTTAATTCACCTGGTACTGTAATTCCCGCATATGAACATGATAATTCATATTTCCTTATAATATCAAAAAGTAAATCAAATAGCTTTTCTGGTTCATTTGCATATTTCCCTAGTTCAACGTGTAACTTTATTACATTCTCGTCAATATCATTAACAAAATATCGTTTTGCATCAGAATTTATAACAGAGCTGCCGCCTCCAACAAACGGTTCAATATAATCTTCTATGTCATTCGGCATCAACTCTTTGAGCTGCGGCATTAACTTGTATTTATCGCCAACATAGAAAAATGGTGATCGAATTATTTTCTTATCCATTTAATTAACCTTAGTTACGAAAAGATACTCTTTGTGATTAGAGAAATCAGTCTTTCCAGTATTGAAAAACCTATATGGTTTTTCATAAATTATTGTTTCGCCTTTTTCTTCTAGCACCTTGGTAATCTCTTTTAATGAAATCTTATTCTGTGATGACATACTTTTTGAAGTATACGTATTGTTATATGTAACAACAATATAATTCGTGTTGAGATTTTTTATTAAGTCCGCAAAAGCTATAGGTGCTGAACTCCTACAGTATTCCGACATATTCTCTTCTTTTGGTTTCATAGCTACCCCATACAACTTTGGCTTTTCCCATTTTGTTAAGTTCTCCAAAACATGATAAAACCTGCTATACTGCCTGCTATTATATGGAGGGTCTATAAAAGCTATGTCCGCATCTACATTTTTAACTAATAAATTAGCATCTCTTCTATGAATAAATATCTTTTTATCACCTATGTCAAGTGGTTGTATCAAGTCATAAAGAAAATCACTGCGAATCTGCTTCCCCTTGATATAGGCATCATAATGACCGCAGGTATTTGCTATTCTATCCGATGAATATAACAAAGAAGATAGTAGAATATTGTATTCCTTATTATTGATTTCATTCTTCTCTTTTTTCTTCTCTATATCGTCTCTTATATAACCAATTGCTTTTGCATCGGGAATTGAGAAAAATTTATCTCCTAATTGTTCTGAAAAATAATTTGATTGTAAATTCTTTTTATCTAAAGAGTTATATACGGCTTTTATTTCATCAAGAATAGATTTTCTATAATTCCCATTACCAAAAAATGCATGATATATAACTTCATTTGAATATAAAAAATCATTAATAATAAAGATATCATAACAATCCAACATGCAATTTGTTACAACACCAGTTCCAGCAAATACATCAAAAAACGAGTGTGCGTCTTTGCACTCATTTTTTAATACTTCTTTTATCCAATCCATTAACTTATATTTATTTCCAACATATCGCCTATTTTCGATATTAAACATATTTTGTCCGCCTTGTTCTATTTATACATATCTAAAAAAGAGAAGATAGTATGACCATTATACCATCTTCTCTGCTAAGCGTCCCCTCTGTCTGATGCTACTAGGTTTAAATCATCAGTATTTGTTTTCTTATATACTCTAGTATAGCTTCGCTCCTGCTGGAATCGAATCATCTAGCATTAATAGATTTAGAATTTCCTCTCCATCATAATCACAGATTGCTGACAGCAGCATTCCGCATGATTCAAGTCCCATCATCTTGCGTGGCGGAAGATTTGTAATTGCAACGAGAGTCTTTCCAACTAACTCCTCTGCAGAGTATGTCTCCTTGATACCGGATAGTATTGTTCTAGTCTGGCCTGAACCGTCATTAAGAGTGAACTTAAGAAGCTTCTTGCTCTTAGGCACTTCCTCACAAGCTAGAACCTTAACTACTCTGAAATCAGACTTGCTAAATGTATCGAAGTCTACGAATTCTTCAAACAATGGTTCAACTTTAACCTTTGATAGGTCTAGCTTTCTCTCAGCCTTTTCTTCAGAGCCGCTGCCTTTTCCAAGCGGTTTCATAACAGGGAATAGCTGTACGTCTCTGATAGTAGATGAATCTGTTAGCAGCATTACAAGTCTGTCAACACCGATTCCAAGTCCACCAGTTGGAGGCATTCCAACCTCTAGCGCATTTACGAAATCCATGTCCATAGGATGAGCTTCATCGTCAAGCCCTAGATCAAGTTCACGCTGCTGTTCAGCGAACCTCTCATACTGATCGATTGGATCGTTGAGCTCTGAGAAAGCATTTGATAGCTCCCATCCGTTGATGTAGGCTTCGAACCTGCGAGTAATGCGAGGATCCTTTGGATCCTTCTTTGCAAGTGGCGATACCTCTACTGGGTGCCCTGTTAGGAACACTGGTCCATCAAGCAGTCCCGGTATATCTTCGCAATACTCATCAAACATCTCTGCGATTATTTTTCCACGAGTCCAATTGTTAACTTCCTCAGCATCCATTCCATATGCGATTGCGCGCTCACGAGCTTCCGCATCATCATCGATCTTATCGAACGGAATTCCTGTAACCTTAATTACAGATTCTGTCATGTCAATCTTATTCCATGGAGGTGTAACGTCGAAAGTTTTGCCTTCATAGGAGATAATAGGCGAACCATTTACTTCCATAGCGCACTTATATACAATCTGCTCCATGAGGTCCATCATATCTTCCTGATTTCCATATGCCATGTAGCATTCCATCGAAGTGAATTCAGGGCTGTGATTCTTATCCATACCCTCGTTACGGAAAACTTTGCCTAGTTCATACACTCTATCAAGTCCACCGACAATCAGTCTCTTTAGCGGAAGCTCAAGAGAAATTCTAAGGTGAAGGTCGAAATCCAGTGCGTTGTGGTGTGTGTTAAACGGTCTAGCGTTAGCACCACCAGCTATCGTCTGTAGCACTGGAGTTTCAACCTCAAGGAAGCCATAATCATCCTCGAGCACTCTGCGGATAGTGCTTACTACCTTTGCACGCTTTAAGAATGTATCCCTAACGTCTGAATTTACGATTAAATCTACATATCTCTGTCTGTATCTTAGGTCTGTATCAACTAGCCCACTCCATTTATCAGGAAGCACCTGCAGGGACTTTGCCTGAAGTGTAAGCTCATGTACATGAATCGATATCTCATCAGTCTTGGTCTTGAAGACGATTCCCTTAAGGCCAACGAGATCACCTATATCATATGTCTTGAAAACTTTATATTCTTCAGCTCCAATATCATCGCGCTTAACATAACACTGGATTCTGCCTTGCTTATCCTGAACATCAAAGAATGCCGCTTTTCCCATGATTCTCTTGCTCATGATACGACCGGCAATCGCTACCTCTTGATCTTCAAGAGCATCATAGTTGTCCTTGATATCCTTACTGTGAGCAGTTACATTGTATGTCTCCTGCACAAATGGATCTCTGCCCATCTCACGAAGTTCTTGCAGCTTCTCTCTTCTGATCTGTCGCTGTTCACTTATTTCTTCTGCTGTAAGCTCCGGCTGTTCCTGCTCAGGAGTCTTTACGTTGTCATTACTCATTGTGATTCATAACCCTTTCTCACGAACTATATAAATATACTGTCGTGCACCGCATTTAACAGCTTCGATGCACCTCTTGAACGGATTTTTACTTTCTAACGTCTAGAACCTTGTACTTTGCAGTTCCATCTATGACCGGAAACTCTAGTACATCCCCAGCTCTTGCCCCGAGTAGATGCTGTCCTACTGCAGATGCATTTGAAAGCTTACCGTTAAATGGATCTGCCTCTGTATTTCCTACAATCTTGTAAGTAACCTCTTCATCGTAAATTAGATCATGAAGTGTAACTGTTCGGCCAGTAGCAATTACACCCTCATCAGGTGTCTCATCTTCGTCTGCAATCTTTGCTGTACGAAGCATCGCTTCAATAGTGGTGATTCTTTCTTCTGTCTCTGCCTGCGCATCCTTTGCCGCATCGTACTCTGAGTTCTCAGAGATATCTCCATATGAGATGGCTTCCTTAAGTCTCTCGGCATTTTCCTTTCTAGTTACCATAACTAGGTGGTCAAGTTCTTTCTGCAGGGCTTCATATCCCTCTCTTGTCATTTCATTATCATGTGTTGCCATTGGTCTCTTACTCCTTTCAACCTTCTGTTATTAAATCTCGTATTTCTTTACATTTTCGCTTTCTGCTAAGTTAAGCAGCGCGGAATACTTCAGCCTAAACGTCATGATGTCTCCGATTTTAACAGTGTCCTTTACATCCTCGACATCGACGATGGTGTGGTCACCTGACGCTCCAATAACTGTTGTTCCTTCCATCTCAGGAACCAAATCATCTATATCGCCATAGTCAGCTCTTCCAATTGCTAGAAGCGCCCTCATGCGCATGCCTCTATCAACATACTCTCGCTTCTTGCCCGCAGCATCTACTCCGAGTTCACCCTGCGGATAGCTAGCTTTTACCTTAAGCTCTATAACCTCTGCTTTAAGCACGAAGGGGCACTCTAATTCATCCATAGCCTCAAGATTATAACATAATCTGACATCTTCTAGTGGACCAATTAAAGGTCCAGCCCCTAGCCTCAGCATATTAATTTTATCTGGCATGTAACCATGGTACACTCCAAGCAAGCTTGTTGTGGCTCCACCAGATACATATTCTAGTTCTCTACCAATATCAGCTTCAACTCTCTCCGCTAGTTTGGCGAGGGCTACCATCTTATCCTCTGTAGGTATTACTGAGCCGTAGCATCCAAGGTTAGTCCCTATGCCAGCAAGTACAAGCCCTGGCATCTCGTTCTCCACCTTGGCAGCAGTCTCAACTAGTTCATCGAGATCAAAGAATCCCTCTCTAAGATCACCAAGGTCAGCCATTAGAATCACCTTATGAGTGATTCCTTTATCAAGTGCTGCCTTATTGATGGCTTCTAATACTAAGGGTTCGCTGTTCAGACTTATATCTGCAATCTCCACCATCTCGTCAATTTCAGATAGCATCGGAACTCTTATTAGAAGAAGTGGCACTTTTATGCCAGCATCTTTAGCTCGTTTAAGTTGTTCAAGTCTAGATGAACCAATAAGTTTTGCTCCACCTGCTACAAAATCCTCGGCAGCCGCAACTGTACCATTTGTAGCTTTGATGATACCCGCAATTTGGATCCCCTGCTCACCGCATTTATCCGAGAGTTTCTTCACGTTGCTGACCAGCTTAGCCCTATCATGAAGGAGCGCCGGATATTTATATTCTGCCATATCAATCATCTCTCTTTCTATGACCACTT
>ERZ773214.612-NODE-612-length-22656-cov-5.418123_pt1 | contig 22656 bp, 31 predicted proteins | sample MGYA00511238_ERZ773214 | MGnify/ENA primary metagenome ERZ773214 (study PRJEB29015, sample SAMEA2738157) | human oral metagenome | biome: human oral; feature: human-associated habitat; material: saliva | place: China | collected 2259 ... | reverse complement strand
GTCGTAAGATTTCCGAATCGTCAAAAGTTGCGCCATCGACATGAATATTCTTGATCGCTTCTTCTAGTTCTGCTTTAGTTACAATCTCAGTGATTGCAACAATTCGTTTGCTATCCTTCTCGATTACTGGTAATTCTTTATGTTTATCAATTTCAGAGACACGAACACCAAACGAGAATTTGCAAACATCAGCAGATTGTACTACTTTCTCGATGTATACATATCCTGTGACTGTCTCATCAACAGTAATTAGGCTAGTATCAAACGGCACTTCCACTACATTTCCTGTTACGTTCCCGATTACTTCCAGGAATCTGTTAGAACGTTGAAAATGAAATAATACAATTACTTTCTTTAAATCAGTCCTGTCCATTGTTAATTCGATTACTGCACTATTAGTATCGTGAGAATAGAATTCGTCCTGGATGCGATTCATGTTATTTCTAACCTTAGTAGTCAGACTGACATCCCTTTTGATTTTTTTCATATTTCCTCCAATGAAAAAGGCAGCCACGATGTAGCTGCCTAATAATTTTATTGATTATTTGGACGTTCGTAAGTCATTGCACGAGTGCTATCACTTACTCCGGCAGTTGTTGGATCATTAACGACACCCACAATTACAAATACTGCAAACAGAGCATTGATAAATACTAATAATTTATCGATTGTCTCTCCTAACTCCAATTTAATATTGAATACAGCTAAGAATGTTTGTAGCAGTAAAGCTAAGGCTGGTACTAATGTAATCCAAAATGTTTTATTTAAAATTCGTACTTTCCAGTTAATCATCATATTTCTCTACCTCTTTCACGATTAATTTTTTAATTTTGTTTTCTTGATTTTTTCTCATTTGGTTAATGTATGGCCTCATGGCTTCTGGAAACGGCAATCCAAGTGCTTCCCAATTTTCCATCAATGAACCAATATAACTAATGATGAAGAATAAGCAGGCTGTGATTCCAATTTCACGATGGCCAAGCGCGCGTGCGTACAGCGCTATAACCATCACCACAGCAACTACTAAGAAATGTCGCAGCAAGCCATTAGTACTTGTCTTGCTATCAAATTTCTTTAATTTAAAGGCTTTGATGTACCCTGATAAAACATCAAAGAATACTAACCAAAGCAAAATCTGAATATAAGGACTTTTAAACAATGATTGAAGATGATCATTTAAAATCCTTAGCTCGATGTCATTCGGCATTATAACTCCATGGCCTAAACGTTATCGCTTGATTTTGTCTCTTTAGGTGCTTCCCACTTCCATACAGCAAGGATGCCATTTTGAGATGGTGAACCTTCAAGTTGCTTGAGTGTTTCGCCCTGATAAATGAATTGTTGGTTAGTTTGAACCAAGATACGTTTGCCTTCGCCATTCAATTCAACGTGGTCAGGATCTTCGATTGCAAACATTGAACCAGGAGCGTAGCTCTCACCAGTTTTTACAAGTGGGAATAGTTCAACGAGTTCCTTGTAAGTAGTGCCATAAGCGATTTTTTCGCCCATAATCGAATCTTGAGCCATAACACGAACTACCTTATTGATTTTTTCAGTGATTTCAAGTAACTCGTTCTGTTTATTCTCAGTCTGAGCGAGCTTCTGTTCAGCTTGCTCGATTTTAGATTGAGCTTTAACGATTGCTGACCCAGGATCTAGTTCAGCTTTAATAACATCAAGAACCGCTTGAATAAGTGTTTCTTCATTGTCTTGAGTGCGGTCTCCAACAAGTTCACGTTGGTTGGTGCTGTAGCGGTTGCCTTCCTGCAAACGAATTTCTACAACGGTTGTAGTTTTGTCTCCGTAACCACGAGTATAAGGTTTAGTTGCGAGTGTGTAGTTATTTACTGACATTAATTATTTCCTTTCACTTCTTCGAATTTTGCTTTTAGTTCTTCATTTGACTCAATGATTTTCTTGATTTGTTCGAGCTCTAAAGCCGTAGTTGTGTATAGTGCTTCAAATGTTGCTGATTTAGTAGCTTCTTGACCTAATTTCTCTGAAAGAGAATTTACTACTAAACGGCTGATTTGTTGATCTTGTTCGTTCATGTTGTTGTTTCCAACCTTTCTACTTTTTGATTTAATTCTTGAATAGCCTTAATGAGATAAGGTACGAATGCGGTATAGTCGATGTGCAAGAAATCATCTTCATTCTCTGGATTTCTTGAAATCGCTTGTGGAATGACTTTCTCTACTTCTTGAGCGATAAGTCCGACTTCCTCATGTTTCTTGTCTTTGATGAAGTCAAACTCAACCATATCAAGTTTGTTGATAGCATCAAGCGCATTGATGGTTGTTGGTGCTATGTTTTCTTTCAAGCGTCTATCTGATGCCTTATCGCTCCAATATTTGACGCTTCCGCTTCCGACCTGGTTCCACCAAACGACTGCATTTTTACCACCTTTAGGATTTCCACCATCACCAAGAATTTCCTTATTGGTCATGTGAATGTCTGAGTAAAACGTGTTTCTTCCGTAAAAATTTACAGAACTAATAGCTGAGAAGTCGACTTTTTTATAAAAGTTTGCTGCACCTCTACAATTCATCTCGCCAGAGTTCGTAACATACCATGCGTTGTCTCCTGGTTTACCCCAGTCATTCCCCCAGTTCACCCAAAGACAAGTTTGATTCACTTTCCAACCACCGTCTGACATCCCGACTCTGAAGCTGTTAGATCCAGTTAACCAGAAGGTCGTTGCGTCCTTATCGTGAGTACCGATTTGAAATCCTCCGATTTTACCTTTATACCCTTCGAGTAAGGTTGCTGATACGACTACTGATCGTAACTTGTTAATAAAGGCAGTTTTAGCAGCAAGCGTATCTGTGAAAACATCACTAGCTACTAGCTTCTTCGCTAGAGCAGTATCAAATATCAATTTGTCTGCTGCAATCGAATTTGAGCGAATGATGTCAGTGTTCAATGTTCCAATCTGTGCATCACCAACAAACAATCGCTTGAAATAACCATCTATGGCTGTGATTTCATCAGCAAGTGTCTTACCTTTTAAACGGATTTTATTAGCTTCAATCAAGATATTGTTTGCGTTAGTATTGATTTGTGAAGCGATTGCTCCAGCGTTGGTCAATGTTTGTATAGCATATGAATCAAAAAGTTGAGTCACTTTCGATTGTGTGACTACATCTTGTGCCGATGTATCATCCTTGAATTCACTCGGAGGTGTTTCACCTCTAATAAGCGATACTTTCCCAATGGCTACAGTCCCGTTCTTCATTAACCAAATTTCAAGAGGGAATTCTCTTCCTTCAGTTGATGATTTCCGAACGGTAATCGTACCTGTGATGATTTGGGTACCAGTTTTTGTAAAGGTAACGCTATCAGATGCAAGACCGCCATCTTTTGCCCACAATTCGATACCTAAAGGCGCATCTGGTAACACATCCACCCATGCTTCCATGCGATAGCTGAGCTTTTCGCCTTCTGTAAAATTAGAGGTGGTAAGAGGTAATGCGAAACCATGATAGACTACGTTGGTATTGCCAGCATTTGTAATCCGTAGCAATTTAGTGCCAGCTTGTACCTTGATAACATTTGCATCTGCTTGTTTTTTGGTCCACTTACTGAAATTAGTAGGATCAAACACAAGATTTGAATTGTCTTCAACGTATTTCTTCACTTCAGTCTGGAATACTTGGTTAGTCAGAACCATGCGAGAAATATTATCTGCGACACCATTCTGAGTATTTCCAAAAATACGCTCATAGAGTTGAGCTGTTTCTCTTACACGTTGGAAATCAACTTGATTTGCTTTGCCAGCTACACTTTGTAACAAGCTTGTAAATCGTCCATCAATGCCTTGCTTATACTCAGCTAGTTTCGCTTCATTATCTCTTGTGAGTGCTTCAAAACGTTGGTTTGTACTTTCAACTGTTTCTGTAAAAGTGCTTTTAGCGACATAATCTCTTGATAAAGTTTCACGGATAGCACTTGTTTGTTTGGCCGTTTCTTCTCTAGCGTATCGCTTCAATTCCTCTTGACGTTGACCGTCCTTATCAATGAATGATGTTATTTCTCCAATTTTTGTTTTTATGCCATCTGTCGTTTGAGTGACTTCAAGCATTTTAGAACCATATTCATTTTTAAAGTCAGTAATAGCGTTTTTTAACTTGTCATCTTGCTGGTTAACTCTATTAGCTATTGAAGCGAATATGATTGAATTTTGTTCTGCAATATACTTCGCTTCATCTGCTAGATTAAAGCCCGCTTTAGCTTGTTTCAAGGCTTCCTCTGCTTTTTTCTTAGCTTCATCAAATCCTTCTGGACTAAACTCGTGAAATCGTCTGTCTATCTCATCAGACAAAGCACGCTTGTTCTCTTCTGCTTTGGCTTTTGCGAGTTCGACACCGTCCAAAATTTCCTGTCTCAACAATCCAGCTTGATGATCAAAGGCTAAGTCAGCATTTTGAAGAGCCTTTTCAAGGGCGATTTCTTGAGCTGATTCTGTCACACCAATTATTGCATCAGCTGCGTTAGATAGCCCGCCAGAAGATCTAGAACCGCCAGTTCCCGCCTTATCATCGAAAGTCAGAGAGATATACTCTTCTTTTAAGGCATCAAATTCATAAGCAATAGCTTTCTTGAATGCATCGACATTGTGTTTTCGGCTCTTGATATTGACTGTATCACCCATGTGAACAACTTGTCCATCAAGTTCATAGGCTTCAATTTTGATAGCATCAGAAACTTTGTCAATACCTTGATTCGTAAATTTAGCTTGTGCCCACTTCTTTAACTCTTCAACGGTCTTTGCGTTGTTGTTCTCATATTCTTTCTCATTTATGTAAGGATATGAGTTAATAAGAGGGCTATCAACCGTAACCTTGAGAGTCGTTTCTGTTTCTGCGCCTTCAGGTTTAAAAGTTGATTTAGCATGGATTCTTGTGACAACATTTTGACTATTTCTTGTACGTTGATAATCCTTCAGATTCTTGTGTGTTGTAATAACAACACCACGATTCTCACCACGATTTTTTTTGACAGTCATTGCAAAGTTATCACGAACTAGCTCACCTTCCCACGTTCCAACGATACTATGCTTTCCATCGAGCAATACAGAGTAAAGAGTTTCTGTTTCGGTCGTGTTGAAAGTTCTACGTTCCTGGATATCGCTATTGAAAGAAAAATCTCCCAAAGCTGTTTTTGTATTTTGAACCATGCGGGAAAGAGCCATATCACAGCTCTGACTACTCACGCTTAATGGTGTTATAGACCGTTGCATTATATCGTCTGAGATGTGATAGGCTGTTATTTCTAAGTAGTCATTGTGTTCGACAGGTGTTTTGATGCGGAAAAGCTGAGCACCGAGAACAGGAGTTGGTGCTTTTATCAACATATCTTCTTGAATGAGTTGATAAATTTCTGAGTCAGAAATAGGGTATTTCACAGTTAAGGTGAAATCGCCATTCATGGTCTCTTTAACAATCGCTGAAGTCGCTTCATGAAGTGGCTCTCCGTTCCAGCGCACGGTTCTTACATCTTTGTCAAGTAAATAAAGCAATTATGCCCACCCCCAAACCGTCTCGATTTCAAGCGATTGAATACCAGTACCTAGAACGACACCAACATTTTTCAGTTTTGAAGGATCAACAGTAATAAAATCTCCTGACCATTTAACTGATTTTCCTGTCGTGGTCTTAAAGCTTGGATTATCTGGATTGTTGACCATCACAAGCGATTCTGAGAGTTTTTCAAGACGAATAACCTGACCAGCGATTGTAAATGAAGTCTCAGTAGCACTCTGTCCAACAATTGTGATTTTAGGGAAGGCAAGAGCAGAGCCTTGAGTAGTTAAAACTCCGTTTCCTGTCAATCTTTGTGTGTCAGTGGTTTTGAAATATTTTGTAGGGTGGCAAGTGAATGTTACTTTCGTCATATACAACCCAGGTTGTGTTTCTTCAAGGTCACTAGCATTGGCCTTATAACACCAGAGGCGGGTTGTTTTGACTCGCTCGCTTTCTAACCAAAATTTTTCACGAATAAAAAGGCTCATGAACTGATTCATCTGTTCTTCAGTTGGTTTAACTAAATAAATCGTATAAGATTTTTGAACTAATTTACGATGTTTGTTGGTCTGAACAATCGCTCCGCTAATGCCACCATGCTCTAAAAGTTCCGTCTTACTTTCTCCTAAGGTAACTGAAGGAGGATCGTGGACGATAACCTTAAAAGGAAAAGACGATGTTCTTACACCGTCAATCACAAGTTCGTTATGTTTTATCATGCCATACCTCCTCTCAATTGGGTTCTACGTTGCAATTCATCAGCTATTCGTTGAGCGACCTGATCAGCAATTCTAGTGATATCTGCTTCTTCTCTGACAATATTACCAGTTATTGTGATGTTGATGTTTGTTGGATTATCGCCCATTGTCTGAGCAATCCCGCGTCCGATAGCGCCAAGTGTTTTGTCGTTCAATGGCAATACTGCTTCGTTTCCAGCTTCTCCACCAACCATGAGATTATTCCCATTTGCACCAAAGATGGTAGGCTTTGTCATGATCCCACCCTTGGCATACCACTCAATACTTATGCTTGGCACACCTTGACTCAACCAATCCAATGGATTTGCTGAACCACTTACTGAGAAGTGAGGTAGTGGAATATGTGGCCAACTAATGCTGAAATTAAATAGTCCTTTGATAGCATCGATTGCAGAACTTACAAGGTCTTTCGCACCATTGATGGCACTACCAATCGCATTCTTGATACCATCCCATGTATTTGTTACATTGTTATAAATGCTAGTGAGTACAAATTCTACGGTTGCTTTAATCCCATTCCAAATACTTGAAACTGCTCCTGAAATAGCGTTAAGGGTATTTGAAATATATGATTGAAGTGCACCCATGACTGTTTGAGAAATGCTTTGGATAGCATCCCATACAGTTGAGAACACTCCCTTGATTGTTTCCCATGCTCCTGACCAATCACCTGTGATGATCTGCATGACTGCTTTGATGATGCCTAAAACAACATTGATTGCAGTTTCAACTACAGTCTTGATGACTTCCCAAGCGGTCGTGATGACCAGTTGGATATTCGCCCATGCGCCCTCGATTAATGGACCTAAGAAAGTCATGACTGCATCAATTACGGTTTGGATAGCATTCCAGACTGTTTCTGCACTCGCACGAATGAGTTCTTGGTTTTCTGTCCACCAACTAACAACCACTCCAAACATACTCATGATGAAGTTAGAAACTTCACTAACAACCCTGTTGATGACTTCCATGATAGCGTTCCAGACGGTCATTACCGCATCTCTGAACCCTTCGTTAGTGTCCCAAAGGTACTTGATACCAATTACGACCGCTGCAATAGCGGCAACAATTAAAGCAGCAATACCGATTATGGGTGCAGCTGCTGCAATCATTGCTCCGATGGATGTTCCAAGCGCAACTGCTGCCGCTTGCAAGGTTAAGAATATCGGGACTAGAATCCCAGCTACTGTGACTACACCTCCCAAAATTACGATGAATTCTTTTACTGGACCAGGTAGACCGCTGAACCACTCCGCTATGTCTTTGACCATATTCCCTAACACTTCAAATGTAGGTGCTAGAGTTTCAGCTATTGCTGCTCCTAGCTCTGACATTGCTAAAGTAACTGAGTTTTGAGCTGTCTTGAATTTGTCAATTGGATCAAGAGTAGCTTCAAAAGTGTTTGAGACTGTTCCTACTGAATTTTCAGCTGCTTCAGAGAACGTTTGAAAATCAAATGCTCCACGCTTGATAGCATCAATCATTTGAGGCGCTTTTTTAGCACCAAATATTTCCATCGCTAGTCCCATTGCTTCAGTTTCGCTAGTAGTATTCTTTATCTTATCAATTGTTTCGATAAGACCTTCTTTCAAAGTTTTACCTTGTTTAGCATACGTTCCTGCTGCTTTTGTTAAACCTGACAAAGCACCTGAAGCATCCACACCACTCGTTTCAAATTGTCCAAGCAACGCCACACCTTCTTCAAAAGAAAGGCCTAACATTTTGATTTGTGGTGCACCTTCGATTGCTTTCTTCATCAAGTCATCAACAGATACACCAGTTGACTGAGCTGTATATGTAGTAGAATCTAGGACTTTCGCTAAATCACTAGTTGATAACTCGTAAGCTTCCAAGGCTTTACTTGCTGAAATAGTTGAATTGGTAATGTCTGTACCGTTGATTTCAGCAAACTTAATCATCTCTATCGAAACATCTTTGAGAGCATCGCCAGTTAATCCAAATTGTGTGTTGACCTCTCCGACTGCTTCACCAGCCTTGCTGAAATCTGTCGGGATCGTTGTTGCAATATTTGCGGCAATATCTTGCATTTCTTTCAAGCTATCACCAGTTGCACCAGTTTTAGTAACGATAGTGTCCATGCCCTCGTCGACTTGTCTGAAGGCTTCTAATGCACTTTTACCAAAATCAACAAGCTTCTGGCTGATATCTGATAGTTTCTCAGAAAATTGATTAAGTAACTCTGCTTTTAAAAGGTTATTTGTCTCACCTAGAGTATTAGCAGCTTGTTTACCCGCACTACCCAAGTTTTTCATCTCTTGAGATAGATTTGAATACGATGCTTTAGCTTGGTTCAGTTGTGCTTCCATTTTGTTGGCTTCAACTGAATTTTCACCATATTCTTGCTTAGTTAGTTCTAACTGCTTCTCAAGGTTTTCAATCTGCTTAGCAACGATAGAGGATTGAGCACCGACTTTTTTCTGTGCCAGAGCTAGTTTTTCAGACTCGCTAGCATTAGCGCCTAACTGACTTTCTTGTAATTTAAAGGAGCTGACAACTTTTTCAGACTCACTAGCAAGCCGAGTCTGTTCTTTCTGTAAGTTCTGAAGCTGACTTTTATTGCTTTGGGTAGCATTGCCATTTTCTGACAGTGCTTGGTTGACGTTCGCTAGTTTTCCTTTATAGCCTTCAAGAACATTCTTGGTAGTTTCTACTTCACGTTGAAATGCTCGATACTGATCAGCGCCAATATTCCCGCTCTTAAACTGTTGTTCAACCTGAGATTGTGCCTGTCTTAAAGTTTCTAGTTTCTCTTTTGTATTAGAAACCTGTTTTTGTAAAAGCTCTTGCTTTTGAGTTAATAGAGTGACATTCCCTGTATCGAATTTTAAGGCTTTGTCAATCTGTCTTAATTCTTGTGTTGCATCTGTTGCAGCCTTGTTGACATTCTTGAGTGCCTTCTGTAAGGGTTGCGTGTCTCCATCAATCTCAATCTTGATGCCTTTAATATTTCCTGCCATGTTTCCTCCTTTCTCTAAAAAATAAAAAGCGCTGAGAGAACTTCTATGACTGATAATGCAGTCAGGTCAAGGAACTTGACCTCAGAATCGCTCTCTCAGCACTCCTTTTATTTTAAAAATTGTCAAAATCAGCTTGGTTGGCTTTGCGTTCGCCTTTTTTACTTTCGCTTCGTAAATTCACATAATCTGTTTGATAATCTAAAGCCATTCCGATTGAAATGTTCTTTAAGTCATCGATAGATAATCCTGTTTCTTTACAACAGGATAAATAAGATTCTACTGTGAAGATTTCTTCGCTAGCTGTTTCTGACTGGTCTGGGACTTTTTTGTTGACATACTTGCATTCAGCATTTCCATCAACTCAGGTCCAACTTCCTGGATTGGGAAACTTTCCATTTCCATAAAGAATTGTTCGTAAGGTTTGATGTGAGGATTTGCAGTTTTAGCAAAGGTCCAAAATAGACGATTAAAGAATGTCATGTCAAAGTCTGACAAGATTGAAATATCAACTTCATTCGATTCTTTTTCGCCAGAATTCAGTTTGTTTAATTCGGACATAAGAGATTGATTCTGTAACATTGAGAATAAATCCTGGAAATAATCCTTTCCGAATTGTTGTTTGTATGCGATAGGAGTATAAGCGCTTGTTCCTAGCTCATACTCTTGCTCGCCAACCATAATGATTTTGCGCATTTATTTCTCCTTAACCAACAGCGTTAGGTTCATAAACTTTTTCGAACCATTTGGTGTAGACTTCGTTGTTATCAGCTGATGTGATTGAGCGTTTGATAACAGAGTCAAGTGGACGAGGGCTAGCTTTGAAAGATAGCTCACGTTCGTTCACGTTTGTACCGTTTTTGGTTGATGATCCATTTGATGGGCGACTAGCTGAACAGTAGTAAAGAACATGACGGGTTTTGTTCTTGTCACCAGAGAATTCAAACATGATAGCAAACGCTGTCGGTTCTGCATCTCCTTTTTCAGTCATGACACCAGTTTGAGAGTCTTTAATTTCTCCCAAGATTTTAGTTGCAAATGCTTCGATGATGTGTGGAACTTTAAGTTTTCCATCGTATCCTTCGTTTGAGTTGATAAAATGGTAGTCAATGTCATCTGCTTTAACTGCTCCAGAATCACCTTTTGGATCTAGTGTCAAGTCCATTGCTCCAGGGAAGCGGAATACTTCATCGTAAGTAATCACTCCATCTGCTCCAATAGTTTTTACAGGTGCAATGTGAACATTTTTTAAACCAAACGTTACTTTATTTTCGGGCATGTCATTCCTCCTTAGTAAAGATAGACTGTATAAGGCTTGACATATAACCTTTCAGTCTCGATAAATGTTTCTTCTTGAGCTTCAAAAAAGAGCTCGTGGGTTTTCCACAGCTCTTCTAGTCGCTCTTCCAAATCTTCATCCTTACGCTCAAATGCAAGTTCGACTGTCACGCTCTTAATCTCATGATTAACCGTATTGTCAGCTGCATTGATTGCTGGACTAGATTCGTAGTAAATCAGGTAAGGCATACCAGGGACGTTACCCTCTTGATACGCTCGGTAAGTTACAGGTAAGGCTGATTTCTCTAAAATATCAGCAAACTCTGAAAGTTTCATTGACCAATCTCCTTGATTCTTTTTTCAAAATTCTCGATAACTTTTTCTTCAACTGGTTTAATGTGGATGATACCAGATACACGACCACCACCTCGTAAGATGTGTCCGTTCTCGAGTAGGTGAGTAAGACTAGCGACAGAATTAAAGACAACGTAAGAACCATTTGCTAGCTTCTTCTTTTTCCAACCTTTGCGATATTTCCCGTATCGTTTCGGACTCGTTTGTCTTAACTCTTGTACTGCTTCCTCTGCTACCTCTTCAGCAATCTTTTCCACTCCTTCAGAAAACTCGGTTGAATATGAAGCTAGCTCTTTTGCGATGAAATCAGCGAGGTCAATACTCATTCTAATTTCTCCGATAAAGTCAATTCTAAAATTTCAGAATCAATTGGGTAGGTTTTTAAGACACGATATTTCTTGCCTTCGAAAATGGCATGTTCTTGGTTGTCGTATTCAAAATTGTGAACTTCAACAACCAAGCTCGGTCTTAATCCTGCTTGATTGGCTTGATAAAATTCAGAGCGAGTAACTTTCTTTTTGCGACACAGTATTGTCACTTCTACTTCTTCGTAGATTGGTTGTTTGAGCTTGTCCTTACCTTTGATTTTTCTAGAGGTCAGTGTGATTTCATTGTTCCACATTCTTAACCTCTTTCTTTGACGATAATTGCAAATTGTGTAATCGCCACTGAAGGTGTCGTGGCATATCCACTCCACCTTCATAGCGATAAGCAGCATAGTCAACAATAAACATTTCATGATCAGCACGGTCACCGACAAGCTCAACACCGAGATTGTCGGTCAATTCAGTGATGACACTTGAAATGATTTTTTCTAGAGGCTCGTCTCTCAGTTTGGTTGAAATACCTAACTTGAGTTTCAGCAACTGTAATAGCTGAAATTCATTCATGTTTATTCCTCTTCTTCTGCGATTAGCTCTTCTTCTACAACTGGTTTAGCTTTTGCTCTTTTAGGTTTTTCGTCTGGCACTTCCAAAATGAAGATTGAACCAGCACTATTCAACCCATTTAAAAGACCGTTTGTAAAAGTTTCAGTTGGTTTATGTCCTTCACGAGGAAAGACATCACCAACCGAGTAGTCATGTTGTTCAGGATCGTTCAAGTCCTTAAATGGACGAATTACTGTATAGCTCAATGGCCACCTCCTTACCCGACTGCGTCAGTATAAGTACCAAAGAAGCCAGCAGCTTCATCCACTTTTTTAACATCCAAACGAATGAAAAGTCCAAGCAATTGACCATAGATGTCGTTGTTCACCCATTTAACAGATACTTGTGCACGATCAAACTCTTTAAGGAATTCAGAGACATCTCCGATAAAGAATTTCATGTCTCCTTCGTTGCCAAACACTGTGTCATCTACTGGGTAGATTGTTTTTCCACCAAAAGAGTAGCCTGTAGGTGAAGTAACATCAGGTTGAAGCATATAGCGTCCTTCTTTGTCTTTCACTTTATCAAGAGCTGCAAACATTGATTGAGTTACTACGATACTTGCTTTATAAATTGGTTTAAGTTTTTTGTTATAGATGTCTTTGATACCATCAAATCCAGTTGCATCAGCAGTAGTTGCAGTTTTTAGGGCTGCTGCAACCAATGAAAGTTCGGTGTTTTCACCTTGATTTGCTACTTCATCTCCAACGATTGCCATGATGTCGTAATCTGCATCATCAATCATTTCTTGTGATACAGGAATGTAACCGCGATATGTTTTAACTGAGTAGTCAACTTCAGTGATGTTCGGTTTTGCAAGTTCTGGGTTAGTTTTCAATTCTTCAGTTGAAACCATTTTATTATCTGTTTTCTTGATGACAGGATATTTCCCAGTGCCACTATTTACTTGTACACGGCTAACAAGATCCAAAAGTGGGTTGCGTGTTTTGTTTACAAAGTGTGGTTTTAACACTTCAGTAGGGATCAGAGCTGCACTTCCTGAATCAGTAGTTTTTAATCCTACGATGTCACGGGTTTGTCCAGTACGGATGAATTTTGCAATTGCGTCACGTTGTTCCAATTTTTGTCCTCCACGTTGTTCTTCTTTTTTTGGATAAGTTGGTGCTTTACGGTTTTGTTCTTCGATTTGATTTTTCAAATCTTCGATTTCTGCTTCAAGTTTTTCTTTTTCTGCTTCCTTTTCATCCAATTCTTTTTGGAGTTTTTCAAGGTTCTTTTCAACTGCTGAAACTTCTTCATCATTTCTAGCTTGTTCCAATTTAGCAGCTTCAAGTTCAGAGCGTTTGTTCAATTCCTCGATTGATTGTTCAAGCTCTACTACCTTATCTGCTTTGTTGCGCATACGAGCGCCCAAAATCAATGATTTGTGCATAGATTAAATTTCTCCTTAATTTCTTTTTTGCGCTTGTCTAGCGCTTCACGATTAGCACGCTGTTGACTTTCAAAGTCTTTCTGTCGTGCAGCTATTTCCGTTTGTGGATATGCTGGGAAAGTACATGGGCTCACTTCAAAGATTTCTAATTCTAAGATAGTGTCCAGGTACGAACCATCAGCACGTTCTTCTGTGTCGATTTTAATTGGGATAAAGCCAAAGCTACATCCGACTACATCTCCACGTTGAACACGAGCATAGGCTCCGATAGCTTGCGGGTCTTCTTTATTTATGATGATGTCTCCGAAAAGTCCGATTTCATCAACTCCCAAAATGACCGTTCCATTTCCAGTACGACCAAGCACTAAACTATCATCATGGTTAAACAATGCCCTGATGTCAGTGTTTTGGATTGCTTTTTCAACACCTTCACGCTTAATCACTTCAAAGTAACCTGGCCATAATTCAGTAACTTCATCGAACTTGATAAAGTACCCACTCAAAATCAAATCACCAGTTTCGGTTTCTTCTCGTGTTTTGAATTGAGCGGTGCGATAACTATTGCGTTTATTCATCTTCTTCCTCACCTCCTTTCAACTTTTTCTGGTCCCCAAGTTTATCTTGTGGGATATAGTTTTCAAGAGCAAGGAGCTCATCCATATCAGGATCAGGTGGCATTCCTAACCAGTCTCTCCACTCGTTTCTACGCATTGCCATGCTATTAGTCATCTGTTGTGCTACTGATGACAATTCTGTAATATCGTAAGAATAAAGCGAGCGAGCGTTAAGTTTGAAATACCGATTGTTTGAAACTAGTAAATCTCTAGTTAAGGTCTGAGTGATTGTCGTTGCGATGCTCATGACTGTTGTATTGACAAAGTTGTTGTATTCTTCTTTGTTGAAATTTCCAACTCCTAAAATAAAAGCTGGAACTCCCAAAAGTCCAGCAACTGTTTTCTTATCAATTTCAACAGATTCATTGATAGCAATATCTTTCAAACTGAGTGGTTTAACCTGTTCGACGCTCATAAGAGCATCAGGGATAATCCACGGTTCACCAGATTGGCTAGTGCTAAGATATTTCTTAGCGACTAGATCACGACCTTCTTGAGTTCCTAAGTCTCCACTCGAAGAATCAACTTTCACAATCAAACTTGGAACATTCTTCCCGCTCATAAATCCTTTTTTGATTTGAGTAGCAAGGTTTAAATTCCTAACAATATCTCTCAGAGCAAGTCTATATCCAGTACCTACAAATGGATTGTCTGGATCTGGATTGATTGCAAAGTGTACGATTTCACTTGGATTGTAATCAGTGCCACGATAATTCACGACATAACCGTTATCATCACTTCTGAAAGATACTTCACTCATCGCGAATGGTCTTAGGTTCAAAATATAATCATTCACAGGATCATACTCAACATGAAGAACCGAATTACCATCACCAAACAATAATAAGTCACGCACAATCTTGAAAATCCAAGTCTTGCGAGTCATATTGTCGCATGGGTTAACATCTATTTTTCTAGCTAGTCCGTCTTTAATTCGGATATCTCCTTTATCTGTATTCTCCATCAAATGAATGGTCATATTGGATACCATGTCAGCAACCTTGTTGACTGCTGCAACCACATCAGGATTACGGGCCAATGGAACGTAACCATCACCATCAAGAAACAAACCGAAGTCTGAATGAGTGATGACGTTCGTTCCGCTTTGAGTTTTACCTCGTTTCAAAATCCTATCTAAAAGCCCCATGTTTTCTCACCTCCTTTCTCTTTACTTAAAGAAGCTCATGACATCTTGGTTTTTACCAAGATTTGCAAGAGCCTGAATGCAAGCAAAAACGCTGGCATCGAACAAGTCAATTCTTGCAGTACCACCGTCACCGTCTAATTTTTCATATTGCACAGCATCGTCCACTTTCTCGATAGCTCTAACATTACTTACACAGTATTCGTAAGCATCTGAGTGAAGATAATAAAATTCCTTGTTTTTCACCTTGAACTCAATCCGTCTAAATCCCTCTGATTTCAGATAGAAATACTGAGGTTGGTCAATCATCTTGAACCGAGCTTGTTTCATCTTAGTCAGGAATTCACGACCAAACTTCCTATCCATCCCGACAGCAGAAATCTTGAACCCTTTCTCCCTCATCTTGATGAACCATTTAACAATATCATCATAGAGAACAGTCGGTGTGTTACTCATAGTTAACCAACCATCAGACTGCCACCCAAAAAGTGGAATACCGTCATCGTTGGCCTTTTTTTGAGCATTGACACGAGGAAAGAAAGCGTGTGTGATACAGATGTCAACATCTTTCTCACCATCATGATAGACACCATAGAGAGCGGCAGCGGTCAAGTCATGCATTCTTGATAAGTCAGCGCCACCATACCACTGAATAGGTAAGCGTGATAGCTCTTCCAATGTCCAATCGTATTGACTATCTGAAGCAATGAATTCATCAGGATTGAAATAAGCGTTCATTGAGTTAGTGAAGACATTCAAAGTTTTATTAAAAAACTCATTTCTTGTCTGAGGATCATTCATAGCTTGCTCTGCTTCTTCTTTCAGAGCCTTGAGCGACACTGTCACACCCCATGAAGGGTTAGCTTTTTTCAGAACGTTTTCGTCCAGGTAATCTCCTACATCGCCATCTGTATTTTGGTCAGCTTTGCAGATAAATATGAACAAGGAATCATCCTTGACCAATTGTTTAAGGACCTTTTGACAGTATTTCAAACGATTGGCAAGGAAACCAGTAGGAATATCACCAGCCGTTGAAATAACAAAAAGCATACTGTTTCGGTATGCTGACATTGTTTTCTTCATAAGTCCGTATTTCTTACTGTTTCTCATCGTGTGAGCTTCGTCCAAGATGATAACATTCCCATTCAAAGAGTCCAAACGGCTCTCATCGTTGGCTAGTGCCTGGATAAAGAAAGAACCCTCACCCCCAAAATTAGCAGTGATAGAGTGTTCTTGGTTATTATCCTTGATACGAATGTTCTTGTCGTTCCATCTTTCAACGTTGAATTTCAAGAATCCAAAGGCTTCCATCGCTTGCTTGACTGAGTTGGCCACGATGTAGCATTTTGAACCGCTATCCGTGTCTAATATCTGATAAGCTAGAGCGATTGCAGCAGTAAACGATGTTTTCCCATTCTTACGAGCTAGCATGATAAGCGCTTCTTTGAACCTACGCTCATTAGTACCCTTGTAGTAGAATCCAAACAGATTGACTACTACAAAGTGTTGCCACGGTTGTAAGAGTAAGGGTTTATTGCGGATAGACACCGCAAACATATCATCACCCTGTTGATGGACTATTGTGTTTTCGATGAAGTGGACAACGAAATCAACGATTTCCTCATCCATGTCAAATTCTGGATTATCAAGATCACGAATGAATCTTTCAGCTGCAAGAATGTTCTCTTCACAATGTTCATCTTTGTGGGATATGACGTGCTGGGCATACTCTTTTGCTTTATCAAGATTACCCATTGCCAGTCACTCGCTTCTTCTTGATTTCATTCTTAAACTTCAAGACTTCAGATAGAACGGATTCTCCTTCAGGTTCCACTATCTCACCGAGCGACTTCGGATTCATCATCAACTGGTTAGAGTAGCTGAGAATGTCTTTCCTCAAAATTTCCATTGCCGTCAAGATTGGAACTTTGCGCTCATTTTCAGCACCAGCCTTATTGACGTAGGTATCTGTTACTGGATAACCCATGTCAGCATAATCTTGAGCAAGCTTTTGATACTGATATAGCATTCCTGCAAAGATGTCAATGATCATTTCAAACTCTTTACGATAAGTGCCCAAGTCTTTCATCTGCTTGACTACTTTTGTCTTGATTGATTTAGTTGTAATAGGTTTAGCCAAAAACTACCTCCTTCTGCCAAAAATGCTTAGTTTTTATCCCCTTTTTGTTTGAAGGCCCCCGACTTGGAAAAAGTTCCCTTCACCGGTACCCAATCGCCCAAAAATAATTTTTAAAGAGGTGGGGGGTATCCATAAAATTCCTCAAATTCTTTTTTTCGTTTTCTCTGCCAAAATAATCCTTGATTGATCACTTTGTCGTTTACCCTATCATGAAACGTATTGTGTTTTTTATTTGTTAGTGGCAAACAGTTCCACTCTACGAATTCAAGTTCAGGATATTTAGATACAGGAAAGATATGATGTACCATTTCAGCTGCTACTGAAATCCCATATCTCAAACTTTCTTGACAAAGATAATCGTACTTACGCATTATCTTGTCACGGAACTTCTCCCACTTCTTAGACTTCAAGGTCGGTCTGATAGGTTTGTTATACATCTCAAACCTCCTTTCTCAATACTAAAAGGGACAGGTCAGTGACCTATCCCCTCTCATACAAGAAATCTATGCTACCATAATAAACTCTTTTTCGTGAGACTTCAAGATGTCTTTTGTCTCAATTTTATTTTGGTCTCAATCCTATAAAATGATATTCTAGTGTTGGATTCTCAAAAATGTTTCCAATGATTTCAGCTTTATCTAATACATCCGGCTCATAGGGTGAAATACAATCTGGGTCCGCGACATTTAGACATTCAAGATAGAAACCATTTCCAGAGAGTACTTTCTTTTCTTCATAGTAGCGATATTTCCCAAAGCGTACAATAGCTTTTACAAAATCAATTTGAAGAACGTCCCCTACAAAAATTTCTCTGCCTTCTTTGTCATAAGTGCGTGTTGATTGAGTGATGTATTTCAAATCTTCAAAGTGCTTCCATCCACTGCCCTCATAGTAGACTAATGGACAATTACGGTTTTCATCGTTTTGGTCGCAATTGCCTACCACGACCCTGTAAAACATTTTTCGTTTTTCTTCGTCCCATGCTCTAAATTTTGTATCCATTCTGTTACCTCTTTATACTTCGTTTTTCTCTCTCAGCTTCACATATCTTATATTTAGTTAAACTCACTCTAAATCTCAAACCCTTACTAATCATAGGTTTTAAAGCGTTTCATTTTTTCAGTTTATGCTTAACTCATTATGTGAAAGTAATATCTAAAAAATTAAATGACAAAGTTCCGTAGCGCATCATCAAGTTCCGCTTGTTCAATTCCTATGTATCTAAGCGTGATTGCTGGTGATGAGTGATTGAACATTTTCTGCAATGTTCCTACATCCTTCGTCTTGTTGTAGTATTTATATCCAAAAGTCTTGCGCATTGTATGTGTGCCAACATTATCAATGCCAAGTTCTTCAGCTGCTTCATGTATGATTTGATAGGCTCGCTCACGAGTGATTGCTTTATTCTGACCTTGCCTACTCTTGAATAAGAAATGATGAAATGGTTTGCCCTCAACATATCTTCTCATTTCTTTTTTTAGTTCTTTTGTCATCCGTCTTGTTATCTGCTTGCCAGTTTTCCGTTCTCTCAGTTTGATGTGCCAGCCTTGAACATCTTTAACTTTCAAGGTAAGTATATCTCCGACTCGTAAACCAGTATTCAGGCCTGTAATGAATAGCATATAATACATCTCATTCCATTCCTTGAGATAATCTTTCATTGCCTGAATGTCGTCATTATCTTTTATCGGTGAAACAAATTCCATATTCTACCTCCTTTCCCAAAACAAAAAGCCAGCATTTGCTGACTCTTGATGATGCTTCTGTTGGACAACTTTTTGACTAGAATTAAGGATAACTCCTCAAGTGTGATATGTGTTTTTGTTTCAGAAGTTCATGCTATCATGATAAACCTTTTTTTGTGAGACTTCAAGATGTCTTTTGTCTCAATCTTATTTACAACTCACCTTTCAGTATAGCATACTGCTCTAGGATAATCCTTCTACGTCGATAGATTGTAGCTTTGCTCATGAATTTCTGTTCTGCTATTTCTTCCCATCTCAGTTGAGGATATCTCCAGCGCAGATTAAAGATTTCCTTATCTTCATCAACTAGATTGATCAGGAGTTTGTTAATAATAGCTTTGAACCCTTCGAGAAATTTCAAAGTTGGATCATCTGCGATTCTGATTGCGATAGTTTCGGTAGGTTTGCTTATTCCTACGATAGGACCACTCTGAGCATCTGGGTTTCGAGTTTCTAATTCTAGCCTTCTCAAATCTATTGTACGTTGAATGTTTTGGAATTTGAAAAGTTCTCTGTCTAATGTTTTGAGGTCTTCGTCGCTTAATTTCTTCAAATTTTACCTCCGAATTTTCTAAATAATTAAATAAGCTATCGAACATTTTAGAAAAAGCTTTACTGATGTCAGAAACTATCTGCTGAATCATTCTAGATAAAACTTCAATTTCTTCCTGAATTAACTTGCTAAGCTTATTTTCTAATTCTAGTTGTTTCTTCTGAGCAAGTTGTTTAGCTTTCTTCTTCTTAATCCTTCTATTCATCTTGCTCTCCATTTCCTGATATTAGCTTTCATGAATGTAGCCTGCCATTGCTTCCTGAATGATGATGTAAGTTAGTGTCTTGTACTTTGTCATTACAATCTTACCTCATCTCCTATTTTGAGAGATTCATAGTTTGTTTGAGTAACTACGAATACTCCGTAATTTTGTATTGTGATCGTGTACAGGTCGCCAATCTTATCCTTTTGTAAGACTCTACCTTTGATTTCTGCTCCTTGATTGTCAGCTTTATAGACGATCATCGGGCGCTTTTGTTCTAGGCTCTTAATGTGGATACATTGCCAGATATTCAATCCAGCAGATAATAATATCCATATTACGATAAATCGTTTCAATTTTCATTCTCCTCCACAGCATACTGCAACCATACTAGGCACTCGTATAGATCCCTTGCGTGTTTCTTGATATCGCTTAACTCATAACCGTTTAGGTCATCGGATGTTTTTAAAATATCAATTTTTATATTTTCGATAGCTAGAATGAAATCCTTTGTACCTTTCAATTTGTGACCTCCTTAAAGCGCCCATCTATTTTTGGACTTATTTCTTTTGAAAATAGGATTCTTCTTTTCTTTTTTCTTCTGCTTGTGATATTCACTGTCTTTGTTAAAGATAATATCTTCATCTTCAATCAGTTCAAGAATGAAGTATCCAGATGGGTGTTGTTTAGGTCGTTTCATCACTCCACCTCCCCGTTTTCTTCAAAATCTTCAACAAAAAAATAATTGACATTCTTAGGATTGACAGACAAATTTCTGATCCTCATCAAATTTCCATTGTTGAACTGGCTAGTAATTTTTGTCAATTCTTTTTCTGTAAAGTTTCTTACTAGAAAACTAAGTTCTTCACCATTAGAAAAGCAAATTTTTATTTTTTGATAATTGATAACTTGCTCGCTTTCAGGTCCATAACCAAGCAAGTATCCTACACTTACACCAAAATATTTGGCAAGTTGCTGAGCTTTGTCTGATTTAATTTGGCTTTCTTCGTTTTCCATTTTTTGGTACCCTCTACGGGTTACGCCAATAGCTTTAGCAACATCCTCTTGTGTGTCGCCTGTTTGTTGTCTTAATTGTTTCAGTCTGTTCATCCTTCACACCTCCTTAAAATGGCAATCCATCATCTGGAATATCCATCGGATTACTTGCTCCAAAACTTGGTGGCATCTGATTTTCCATACTCGAATGGTCCGCAGTCTTATCTCGCTTTTCCAAAAGCTGAAAGCTTTCAGCAACTACTTCTGTCACATAGACACGTTGTCCTTGCTGATTTTCATAGCTTCGAGTTTGGATGCGACCTGTGATGGCTACAAGATTTCCTTTTTTGCACCATTCAGAAAGCAATTCAGCTGGTTTTCTCCAAATCATGCAATTGATGAAGTCTGCTTCACGATCACCTGCCTGATTCTTAAAATTGCGATTCACTGCCAAACTGAAAGTTGCAACAGCCACGTTTGATGGTGTGTATCGCAACTCAGGGTCACGAGTCAATCGACCTACCAAAACAACATTATTGATCATTTCCTATCTCCTTCTTCATTTTCTAAAACGGCACCTTGTATGAAAGTATTACCAATTTCATAGTGCTTGTATTCCTCAGCTGTCACTTCAAACGTTTCTTCAACGTGCTTATTTCCTGTATGTCCAGAAACGACTAGAATATATCTTCTTTTGGTTCTTGTTGGTACAAGTACCGAACTTTTTCCTGTCGTAACAGGTATGAATATTGTGTGAGGTTCATCAATGTACTTGTCTATAACCGTTCCGCTCGAAATCTCGTGACATGCTACGAGCAAGGATGCGAATAAAACAACACATAGGATTTTAAAATATCTCATTCCTTCTCCTTTAAAATCTCTTGGTTCTCGTAGATGTTGCCGATAACTTTGTAATAGGGTAGGAATCTCTTTGCGATGTCAATCCGATAGGTGCGACTTAGACCGTCGCCGTACCATCGACCTTTTTCTTTGTCATATTTGACAATAAAGGTATATTCTGTCTGTATCTGATGATGTAAGATATCACCTTCAAAAACTTCTGTACCTTCCTTGTCACAAAGACCTGTTGTTTGCATGAGTTCGATTTCATCAGGGTATGCTGTGATGTAGTCATTCATGACTGCATCGTTCAATTCAAGTTCTTCAACTGAACCATCTTGAAACCACATGTTTTTTATTAGCATCATTCTGCCTAACTCAAGATGCCATGCTCTATATCTTGGTATCATCTGGCAAATCCTCCTCTTTTACAAACACCCCGTCAATCATCTTACCTTTGCGGTCTTTGATGACCTTATAAGCTTCTTCTAAGCAACTTTCAGCTGTAGTGCCATTGCAAAATGAAACCGTACTAACAACACTATCAAGAAACATCAAGTCTGACTTGATCAGTGGAGTCTGTGTCTCATTATGACAAACATGAGCGTATAGTTTCTGAGCAATGTTACCAAGACTGGAAACCATCAATAACAATTCAAGTTCTTGTTGATTAGCTGAAATTTGAGCGCCATTTTTAATTTGTTGTTCAAAGCCAATCATTACAACTTGAATATCTCCAAGAGCATCATAAATTAATTCAGGTTTATCCTTTGCGATACCCTCAAACAATTCTCCTGACTCTTCCATCAACTTCAAGAACTGTTTGACAGGATTTGCTTCATGTAAATTTCGGTCAATAAACCATTGTTGTACTTTTTCTTCCAAATTCATTTTTGTATTCATCTTATTTTTCCTCCGTTTTCTTCGTAATCAAGTAGTAGCAGTCAACTGCTCCGTAGTCAATCCTGATATTTTCTCCACTCATGCTTTTCCGAAAGCGTGGATTGTTAACAGCAGAGTAGCTGGCTTGATGTTGCTTTAATTCATTGATTGCGCTATGTATGTGCCCAAAACTCCCAATGAGTATCTTGCGGTGACCGTTATAAATGAAATAGAGTTCAATCATCTTTACTAAACTCCTTGTAAATTTTTTTGAATATTTCTGACACCAATTTTTCAGGTATATTAGATCTCTCGTTGTATGATTTTGAGA
>ERZ773214.611-NODE-611-length-22656-cov-12.864254_pt1 | contig 22656 bp, 40 predicted proteins | sample MGYA00511238_ERZ773214 | MGnify/ENA primary metagenome ERZ773214 (study PRJEB29015, sample SAMEA2738157) | human oral metagenome | biome: human oral; feature: human-associated habitat; material: saliva | place: China | collected 2259 ... | reverse complement strand
TGCGCACGGGCTTGTCTCAGGGGAAATCATTCTCAGAAATGATGGAAAGTTTGGGCTTTTCAAGTGCCATTGTCACTCAGTTATCCCTAGCTGAAGTTCATGGAAATCTCCACCTGAGTTTGGGAAAGATAGAAGAATATCTAGACAATCTAGCCAAGGTCAAGAAAAAGTTAATAGAAGTAGCGACCTATCCCTTGATTTTGCTGGGATTTCTTCTCTTAATTATGCTGGGACTACGTAATTACCTGCTACCACAACTGGATAGTAGTAATATTGCCACCCAAATTATCGGCAATCTACCACAAATTTTTCTAGGAATGGTAGGGTTTGTTTCCATACTTGCCCTTTTAGCAGTAACTTTCTATAAAAGAAGTTCTAAGATGCGCGTCTTTTCTATCTTAGCACGTCTTCCTTTTCTTGGAATCTTTGTACAGACCTATTTGACAGCCTATTATGCGCGTGAATGGGGTAATATGATTTCTCAGGGGATGGAACTGACGCAGATTTTTCAAATGATGCAGGAACAAGGTTCCCAACTCTTTAAAGAAATCGGTCAAGATCTAGCTCAAGCCCTACAAAATGGTCAGGAATTTTCTCAGACAATAGGAACCTATCCTTTCTTTAAGAAAGAGTTGAGTCTCATCATCGAGTATGGGGAAGTCAAGTCCAAGCTGGGGAGTGAGTTGGAAATCTATGCTGAAAAAACTTGGGAAGCCTTTTTTACCCGAGTCAACCGCACCATGAATTTGGTGCAGCCAATGGTTTTTATCTTTGTGGCTCTGATTATCGTTTTACTTTATGCGGCAATGCTCATGCCCATGTATCAAAATATGGAGGTAAATTTTTAACATGAAAAAAATGATGACATTCTTGAAAAAAGCGAAAGTGAAGGCTTTTACACTTGTGGAAATGTAGGTTACTAAAATTATTTATATTTTCCACTTGATGACAATGTCCTCAGCTGTTACCCTAACCTTTTTTATAAGCCCTCTAACAAGAACCTTTTGACTTTCGTAGTCCATTGAAAAGACTTTCTCAGCGTTTAGCAGTTTCCTCATATCAGCCTTTCTTTTGTTCTTCCTGAGCGCTGGATCGTTTTCCAGTTCAGTCTCAAGAGTAGCCCTCATGCTTATAAATTCGGCTGACTTGCTCTGTAATTCTTCAAGGGTAATGCGGTCATCTATGTATAGATCGTTGAGTCTGCTCAGTTTCTTTGATAGCTCCTCTATTTGTTTCTTATAACTCTCACGGTCTATGGTCTCAGCATTGTCTCCTGAAAATATTTTGTCTAGGTAATCAGCGTCATCTTGTAGTTTGCTTATTTCTTCTAGCACATAGGCCTCTAGCTTGTCTTTGTAGTAAAATCCTGAGTCACACTTTTTATTGTCGTTGTAGGTAGTAACACCTCTCAGCGTTCGTGGGTGCCTTTGATGGCATTCATATTTTTTTAACCTGCTCCCATCTTTCCTCTTTACGCCTAACATAATTTTTAAAGGAGCGCCACAATATCCACATTGAGCGATACCGGATAGAATGTACTTAGCTTGGAATGGTCTAGGATTGACATTCTCTGCTGCTGTCCTTTGTCTGATTTTTAGCTCAGATTGAGTCTTATCGTATTCCTCTTTTGAAATAATCGGCTCATGATTACCTAGATAAATTTCTCCCTTATACTGATTGAAACCACAATAGACAGGGTTATCGAGTATGGTTCTGACCGCCCGATAACTCCATGGCACATGCTTTGGGTATTTCTCATTCAAATCATCTCTCAGTTTAGTAATGGATCTCCCTCTCAGGTAACTCTCAAAGATAAACTTAACAGCTAGCGCTTGAGCTGGATTGATAGTAATAGTTCCCGTCTCTTTGTGGTAGTCGTATCCATAGGATGTTTTAGCCCACATCATGGATTTTCCAGCCTTGGCCCGTCCTATTTTACCAAGTTGCATACGCTCCTTGATTTGCTCTCTTTCTAGCTGAGCAAAGACACTCAAGAGCCCAATCATAGCCTTACCAAAGGGAGTAGAGGTGTCAAAATTCTCCTGTAGGCTCAAAAAGGCTATATTATTCTTTATGAAAATATCTTCAATCAAGTAAAGCGTGTCTTTTTGACTACGGCTAAGACGGTCCAGCTTATAGACTAGAACTGTGTCAAATTTTCTTTTTTTAGCGTCTTTGATAAGTCCCTCGAGTGCTGGTCTGTCAGTATTGGATCCCGAGAAACCACCATCAGTATATATCTTGTAGACGCTCCAGTCCTTAATATCGCAGTAGCTAGAGAGCTTAGCTTTTTGCTCATCGATAGAGTACCCCTCCTCAACTTGTGAGGTAGTGGACACCCTGACATATATAGCTACTTTATTTGTTGTTATCATTGCTTTTATACCCCCTTTTTGATAAAATGGGTATAAGAAAACGACCTTTTTAATGGTTGTTTCTTATACTGGATATCCTCACACTCAAAATTTGGCGATGGCGAGTGTGGGGATTTTTTTGTTATGAGAATTTCTTGATTACTTCTAAAATCTCATCGACATAATTTGCGACTTCGAGAGGAGTAGATACCGGGAAGATACCTTTATCACGAATTTCGATTGTGCTTTTCTTTGAATTTGAACGATAACGCAATACCCATTTTTTGATATTATCGTCAACCAAAACATTGAAATAGCTTCGGTTATCTCTGTAAAATACACGTTCTGGAGACACTACATCCTTAGCAAGCATTTTAACAACAGTATAGACTTCTAACTCAGCAGGAGTTGTGATAATTTCATCATCTGCTTCAACAATCTCTTCAGGTTCAGCTTCAACTTTTGGAATATCGGTTGTTACCTTTGTTTCAACGCTTGTATTAAGTGCTGCACTCAATTTTTCATTAACTCTTTCTGTGATGAATTGATTAAATCCTTTTACAATGATAGGAGAAAATGTTGTCAGGATATTTTGAGTCACACGTCCTTCATAGATTTCTGACGTTAGATATCTGAGGAAACTATCTGAAGGTGTAGTGATGTTCTCGGTTAGAAACGCTTTAAGATTGTTGAGGTATTTCAATTCAGAAGCTGATGAGACAATATTATCAATATTAAAATTCTCTTTGTGAAATTTGATAATCTCTGTGAATTGATTTTCTTTGATATCAGTCACATCGACTGTTAAGAATGGAGTTGTGTCCATTTTATTTGGTTCGTCTAAGTCAGTAAAGAATTTATATTCTCTTCCATTTGTCAAGATACCGAATTTTGATTTAGTTGTTACGAAATATCTGAATAGTTGAGAGTCATGTTTAGTGAGATTTTCAGTAATCGATTTACATTCAATCAGGATTTGAGGTTCGCCGTCCAAAATGATTGCATAGTCTACTTTCTCACCTTTTTTAATTCCTACATCTGCAGTAAACTCTGGGACAAACTCAAGAGGGTTGAATATGTCATACCCAAGCGCTTGAAAGAAAGGCATAATAAAGGCGTTTTTGGTTTGCTCTTCATTCGTAATGCTTTGACTGAGGTCTGCTACACGTTTTCCGACTTGTTTTAAATCGGCTTTTACTTTATCAATTTCCATATTGATACTCCTTTTTTTAATTTACTAATGCTAAATACTCTTCTTTAACCATGATTTCATTTGTCATGGTTTTTAGATTGTAGTAAGACATGAATTTGAGGTAATCAAACTCTGTGGGGTCGTCTAAGTTTTCTAGTGCGTCTTTTACGAGATGATGGATCATATTCCTATCAGCTTCGTTTTCACAGCGTAGACGGGCGTTCTGGTACTCTGAGCGTGTGTGGTCTTTGTGTCCAAGTTCGTGTAGGGCGACTTGGATTTGTTGTTCAGGAGTCAAGTTGTGGTCAATAGCGAGTACGTTTGTGTCTGGATTGTAGAAACCGCTACTGTGCCAGTTTGAACCGTCGAAGAGACAAAGTTCTACTTGATATTCTTCGCAGAGTTTAGCGAGTGTCATAGTTCTCCTTCGTTATTTATAAACATCTCTGCGGTGGGCGATTTCCACGGCTAGGACGACTAGTTTATCGTCTTGGATATCACAGATGATGCGGTAATTCTCTACTCTGTATCGCCAATAACCTGTAAGGTTGGCTTTTAATGCTTTTCCATGTTGTCGTGGATTGGTCGTGTTTTCAATGTTTTTAGCAAGCCAGGATAGGATTTGTTTTCTGGTTGGGGTATCTAGTTTTTTAAGTTGCTTGAGAGCTTTTTTATCAATATCTAGCCGATACATTAAGCAATATCCTCTCGAGTTAGTCCTAGTTCATCCAAGACCTCATCCATGGTATAAGTAACTGGGTCGGCTAAATACTCCATATAGGCTTGGTCGGCTGCTCGTGCGTCTTCGATATCTTCCATGAGTGCCATGAAGTCGTCAAAATCCATGGTCGTTGTGTCGATACCGTGTTTGTTTAGGTAGTCCGTGATGTAGGAATTTTTTTCTGTGAAGTTGATAGTGATAGTCATTAGCGTTCTCCTTTGCTTTTGAAGTGGGCGGATAGGACGGATGTGATGAAGTCGATATCATCTTCATTTAGTGGTTTCCCGTCAAATAACATAGTGTTGGCTGCTGCTTTGCGTAAGTCTATGATTTGTCCGTTTACTTGAGCAAATTCATCACTCCCAGCGATAGCAGGGTTATCCGTTCGTCCGAGCAGGTAGTCTGTGGATACGTTGAAGTAGTCGGCGATTTGTTGTAGCCGTTCGGCAGAAGGTTGATTCCTCTTCAACCCATACAAAGAATTTTTGCCTAGCTTTAGTTTATCTTCTAAAGTATTTAGCGAAATCCCTTGTTTTTCACATAAATCTTTTACGATTTCAAAAGTAGAAAACATTGATTTATCAGCCTTTCTAAGACATGACAAAAAATATTTTATAAAATACGCAAAAATTAGTTGACATTATTTTGCGTTTACGCTAAAATAGTTTTTGTAAGTTAATGAGTTAGTAAAAAACGAAGTTAAAACTTATCTAAAAATAAATAGCTTTAGCGAGCGAGCAAGTTGATAGATATAAGGTTTTATCAAGGTTTTTAATTATGCTTTCATTTTAGCAGATACGCTAAAAGCTGTCAAGCGTTTTATGAAATAATTTACTAACTCTTTAACTTAACTAATTAAAAAGGAGAGGGTTACATGAGCCAACAACATCGTAAATGGATTGAGCTTGTAAAAGAGCGAATTGAAAAACGTGGGTGGTCGCAAACGGATTTGGCTATCGTTGTAGGTGTTAGTCCGTCAGCTATCACGCAACTTTTCAAAGATGGTAAAGGAAGTGATGACTTGAAGCTTCGCATTAATAAAAAATTGCGAATCAGTGAGTCGTGGGAAAAGTTTGAAGAGTAAAGGAGAAAGAATGATTGAAAACAAGAGAAGAGAAAGGAGAGCGTATGACAGACTTTAAAAATTTAGATTGTCAATTCATCTTTCAGGAATCCAACCGATGATTATACAGCTGTTAGTAATAGTTTCATTAATGATCCTGCGATGGATTTTACAGCTGTTGGCATTATGATGGTGGTGCTGGCTAATCACCCAAACTGGCAAGTCTATCCAGAAGAAATAGCTAAACGAAAAGGTGTTAGTCGAGACACAGTTGATAGCTACTTCAAAATATTAGAAAAAAATGGATACCTACGAATTGTAAAAAAAGGCATGGGACGTGGTAAAGGAGTTCGTGTTTTCAGATTTTTCTCAGATGTAAAAATATCCGATTTTCAATTTGAAATCATGAAACAGAGATTGAATGAAAGTATATCTAAGTTATCCACAGGCTAGAATTTACATTTCCGATTTTTACAAATCTGTATTTTACAAATCTGTATTTTACAAATCAGAAAATTTAGGCACTAATAAATATTAAATAACAACAAGTATTAACTAACAATAAATATTAAAAGACAACAAGTCCTACTTCTCTAAATAAATAAAAGAGAGAAATTTTAAATTTAGGACTTTGCAAAAATGGGAAAGGAGTACTCATGAAGCAATTAAAACTAAGCATTAAACCAAAGCAGGAACCTACTGAAGGTCAACGTCTGCATTCGTCAGGCTACTCAATAAAAATCAATGACTGGGAACTCGGTCGTGGGGTTACTAGCTTTAGACTGGAAATGCCTGCGGAAGAGAGACCAAAAATCACTATCACAGCAATTCCAGATATTATTGAAATCGATGCGACAGTGATTGCTGATATTCAGAGTTTACAATCTGAAAAAACATCAAATTATAAAGACGATGAGCAGCAGAAAGCATTTTTAGAAGATTTGCTGACATATTCTAAGTTGCTTAAAAATAATGATTTTCATTCAAAGATTATCATTTCAGCAGATGGAGTTTATTTGGAGCAAACAAAAGAGTTTCACCCACTTGATGAAACTCAATTGGATTAATGACGAACTGGAAGTCAGTTTGGATGAATTAAGATAATAAAAAAGCCCCTCTAGAACGGCAATTTCATTGAGGGACTAAGCAAAATACTTTACGAGGTAATTATATCATGAAAACAGTAAAAAAGGAATGGGAGCCACGGATTGTAAACATCATGGCAGATGGTTCTCGAGTTGATGATCTGACAGGGTACGTTATCCCTGCTGGTCATTCGTACTATGACATCATTCTAGGAATAAACAAGCAATCTAACGAGGAGAATGTAGCTTAATGAAATTACTTACTAAGTTAAAACTCAGACTTGAATGGGTCGTTAAATCAGTCAACCTTGATTGGAGAGAAGTCGCGGTTGAACTTATGAATGAACTCCTCGAAGAGCGCAAACGTCGCTTTGCTTTCGAGCAAGAAAACTATGACTTGAAGCAGGAATTGGCAATCTACAAAGAAAAAGAACAAGGAGAACAATATGTTTAAAGCGCTAAAAACAATCAAAAAAATCCAACAACTTCAGAAAGCAATGCACGATGCAACCGCCTGAGGAGCAAGAAGAACTTGATCCTAGCCAGTACATCTATGTTGGATGTGGGCAGTATCGATATGTGGGTGATGAAGTATGATTGAAGAACTACTTGCAGAAATCGACAACTGGCGAGCTGAATATATTCATCTTGGTCTCGATCTGGGGCAAATCATCAACGAACAACAAAATATTATTTTGAAATTGCAAAACGAAAATCGACGCTTGAAGCGTGAAAATTGGAATTTGAAGAAGACGAAAGGAAGAAAGAAATGACAAGTTTAACTTTCCCAGAGTTGCAACAAAAAATGCAATTAGAAAAAAAGAAATCAAAAGATGTAAAGTACGCATTTAGAAATGCCGAGGACATCTATACAACTTTCAAAGAGCTAAAAAGCGATTGGTCTGTAATCGTAACTGATGAACTCATTGAGCTTGTTGGAAAAATCTTTGTAAAAGCCACAGCCGTAGCTTTTAATGATGAGAGAAACGAGAGGCACCAATCAACAGCATACGCTGAAATGAGTCCAGTTCCAGTATTTAATACTCAAAAAGGCCAGATTAAACAAATGCAAGATCCACAATGGACAGGCGCAGTCAGCTCATACGCTCGAAAATATGCCTTGCAGGGGTTGTTTGCGATTGGTGAAAAAGATATTGATGAGTATCCAGTAGAAGAAAGTCAAGAACAGGGGCAGAATAATCAGCAACAGAAACCAAACAACCAGCAGGCTCAAGAACAAAATCAAGTAAGGTACATTGACAACATTCAGTATCAAGAAATCATCAAGAACGTTGAAGAAATTGCGACGATTAAGGGAGCGCCATTTGATACAGTTGCCAATTTTGTGTTGAGCAAGTACCAAATAGACGATTTCCACAAAGTGCCAATTGATGGCTATAACATAGTGATGGACTATCTCACTAAACAAATTCAAAAAGCATACGAAAAACAAGGTAGCTGACATGCTAAGTGGAAATTTTGGATGTTTAGAATGTGGTTTTATGTACTATAAAGCCACAACAGATAATGATGATTGCACATTTCTGGAATGCCCAAAGTGTGGCAGCTATAAAACTAAAGAATTGAAACAAATTGAGGAAAAATAGAAAGAGGGAATAACATGAAACAAACTAAAAAATTTATTGCTTTTCAACAAAAAGAAAATGGTCATTTTGTGACAGAATACAAACACAACGATCATCGCCTAGCTTACAAAGTAGGCTTGTGTAATTGCATGCAAGACGCTTTGACCTTGGATTACGATGCTTATGAAGAACAACAAGAGCAGATAGCTGCATTAGCAGAGTCTTTTGGTTGCAATATCGTTGTCGTTGAAGCGACACATGAAATCAAAATGCTAGATGGATCAGATGCGCCAGAGCCAGTAAAACGTGATATTAAGGCTGATTTATTGAAATCTTTAGGTTTGGAGGATTAGTAGAATGAAAGATGTGACTAATACAACATTAACTGAAATCAAAGTGGATTTCACACCAGCAAAAATCGACATTGACCGTGAAGCAATTGAGGCGCAAGTCCAGGCAGCTATTGCTAAATATTCTGGTAAAGAAGTTTCAACAGAGACCTATAAAGAGGTCTATGAGGAGCGGACAAATTATAACAAATTGAAAGATGCTTTGGAAACCAAACGCAAGGAAATCAAAGGAATAATAAACCAACCGTATAAAGACTTTGAAAATTGGTATAAAGAAAAGGTTCTCAATCCTCTTGAAAAAGTGACGGATGAAATAACAGCAGGATTTAATGCGATTGATGAACACGAACGATTGATGCGCGTGGATGTTGTCCGAGCTACCTTTGAGGATAAGTGTATGGTCGCAGGGATTGAAAAATCCACATTTGCTGACAAATACGATGAGTACAGCTTTAAGAAACATTTTAAAACAGGCAAGTATGAGCTGAAAAAGACAACACTTGATGAAATGGATGCCTTGGTGCTTTCAGAATTTGATGCCCTGGAAGAATATAAGGCCAACAAGCAAGCCATCCAAGAGCAAGCTCAAGAGTACGATTTGCCAGCTGACAACTATATCAGATATCTTGAAGATGGTAAGAGCCTTGTTGATATTCTCAAGATGATGAAAACTGATCGAGATGTTGAGATTGCACGCAAAGAGCAGAAAGAGGCTCAAGCAAAAGCAGAAGCTGAACGACTTGAAGAAATTGCTCAATTGGCAAAGGAAAATGCTAATGCGAATATCAAGGCTTACGATGCCGAAACAGGCGAGATTTTGGAACAGGGTACAATTACACCAGAACCTCAAAATAATGCGCGAGAGGTGGCAAAATTTGAACCTAGCGAGCCTTTAACAATTGACTTGCGTTTGACATTGCATGGTGGGAAATCTCAGTTTGATCAGTTGAAAGAATGGCTTGAGGATAACTTTATCAGCTTTGAAACTTTGGAGGGTTAGGTGGAATTTAGAAAGTATCAACTTATTTTAGAGTTTGAGGAGGCTAATAGGCCTCTCACACAAATTGAAAAGAAAAGCCTTGCTATTTACTCTATCGAATATTTAAAAGTGGGGCTAGATAGCTTAGAACGTGAATATTGCAACAGGAGGTATGCACAATGAAATTTAATGAACTGATTGAAAATGTAAAAGGTTGGTCAACAACTAAGGAGCTTGACAAAGCAAGCCCATTATCTCAAATGCTCAAACTCAATGAAGAGTGGGGGGAGCTCAATGGTGCTACAGTACGAAATGATAAGGAAAAGATAGCTGATAGCGCTGGAGATATGATGGTTGTCTTGACTATCCTAGCTCAACAGATGAACTTTTCTAAAATTCATTTGTCTCTCAATCCAGATGAGAACGGGCAGCATAACTTTCATTATGTAGATCAGTGGTCAGTAGAGTTACTGTACTTGCACATTGCTAATGAAATTGGGTTGATTGCGCGTGGTTTGGTTGATATTTCAACTAATACAAATCGCATTAGCGCACGCACTCAAATTCAGCTAAGTATCCGTAACATTGCTATTTATCTAGTGTTTGCTGCTAAGAAATTTGATTTGACTTTGACAGAGTGCCTTGAATTGGCATGGAATGAAATCAAAGACCGTCAAGGGAAGATGGTGGATGGAGTGTTTGTTAAGGGGTCGGACCTATGAGATGTTTTTATGTCAGTGGTAAAATTGCAGATCTTGATTTGGGGTCAGAAATCAATGCAGAAAATTCATTTATGGCCGCTATTGAGTTTGTGAAACGATACGCCGGCTTATTAAAATTTGGTTCAAATGAAATCAAGGTATCAGAAGTAGAGGAGGTTTCAGTATGACAGTTTTAGCATGGCTAATCTATAATCTATCGGTACTTGCTACCTCCTTATACCTTACTATTCATTTTAATTCTGAATGGTGGATGCTTCTTGTTTTGATTGCATCAACCGACTTAAAAACTAAGAGAGGTACAATCAATGATAAATAACGTTGTTTTAGTAGGGCGACTTACAAAAGATGCTGAACTAAGATACACGCAATCTAATATTGCGGTTGCTACATTTACTCTTGCTGTAAATCGTCCGTTTAAGAACGAGGCTGGAGAGCGTGATGCTGATTTTATCAATTGCGTTATCTGGAGACAGTCAGCTGAAAATCTTGCTAATTGGGCTAAAAAAGGCTCATTGATTGGTATCACAGGAGTAATTCAAACACGTAGCTATGATAACCAGCAAGGTCAGCGTGTTTATGTAACAGAGGTTGTTGCTAGTAATTTTCAATTGCTAGAAAGTCGTAACAGTCAGCAAAATAATCAAGGCCATCAAGACAATCACGGCGGTTATCAGCAGCAGGGCTACAGTAACCAGAGCGGTTCTTTCCAAAATGGAAATAACCAAGGGAACAATTTCCAAAATGGGAATAGTTACGGGCAACAAGGTAGTTTCTTTGAGGGGAACACAACAAATCCAGTTCCTGATTTCACCCGAGACAATAATCCATTTGGCAGACCCACAAATCCATTGGATATCAGTGATGATGATTTGCCGTTCTAGGTGATTGAAAGTGATTATTAAGTTTGAAAAAGCGAGGAAATAAAATGATTAAAACAGTATTTCTATCATCCGACTACCCAAGCGACGAGGCGATTGATGATCAAATAAATAGCTGGCTTGCCGAAAATCCAGACATTAAGTTGATTGACATCAAGTTTCAATCAAATGTGTCAGCAGTTGCTGACAGTGGAGTCAGCGCTGAATATTGGCATACATCAGCATTGATTATTTATAAAGTTCCATCTTGGAAACAACTCAAAAACCAACAAGCCGTGCATTCTTGTAAAACTGCGAACTAGAAAATGCGTCAGTAGAGGTCATGTGACTTTGGACGAATGACGCAAAGAATTTCACTCACGCTTGCCTTGCTCACAAATTGGCAGGCGTGGGGGTTTGGTAGAAAATATGACTGAATTAGTAAAAGTAGATGTGCAGTGTCCATTTTGTGGGGAATGTTATCACAGAATGGTTAAGATTAAACCTTCATCAATTCGTTGTAGAGCGTGTAAGAAGTTCCTGCATTTGAAATGGACGGGCAACACACCGACAAGTACGAATAAAGCAGGTTTCGGGCGGTTAGCGTATGATCCGTATAACAACAATAAGGAGATTATGGAACTAAATGAGGTGTTTGCAAGGGTATGAAAGAACGATTGATTTTAGAAATAGAACTCAAACCACAATCAAGACCAAGATTTGCAAAACGTGGGAATTTTGTTAAAGCATACGAAGAGCAGGCTATGAAAGCCTGGCGTGGTTATTGCCAGTTATTGATTGCTAAACAGTACGCTGGTAAGTCTATGCTTGAGGGTGCGCTGAAGGCACGACTTAGATTTTACATCAAGCCGCCTCAGTATATATCTAAGGTCAAGAAGAACCAGCAAGCGCTACTGGATGAAGTTATTCCAGTAGACAAGAAGCCTGATATTGATAATTATGAAAAAGCGCTATATGACAGCATGTCAGGGATAGTGTTTAAGGATGATGGGCAGGTAGCTATGCACGATGTAGGCAAGTTTTACAGCCTGAATCCTAGAATTGAAGTAGAAATTGAGGAAATAAAGGAGTTGGAAGATGAATGTACAGCGATTGATTGAGAAGTATAAAAAACTTGAGGGTGTATGGGATGCTGAAGGAGCAGAATCTGCTCGTAAAATTTTTCTAGCAGATTTGAAACAACTAGACGAACCAAAACCAGTCAAAGTTCCGCAGTTTGTGGCGGAAAAAATTGAGTATTTCAAAAAATCTGGTGACTGGGATTTGTTTCGAGCAATGGATTATATGTTTGGAGAAAAGGAAATAAAGGAATGGTTTGAGGATAAAGACAACCAAGAAACATTCGCACTAGCTTGGATTTTAGGCTACGAGGTCGAGGAAGAGAAGCGGTATTTGGTTAAAGTGAAAGGTGTGGTATGGGCTTATCTTAATTATGATAATATCAATGAATTGTGGAATTTTAATAGAAAGCAAGATGGCTTAGCGGTTCATTCATATCACACCCGCAAAGAACTAGAAGAAGCTGGGTTCGGTTGGGTATTCTCTTGTGAAGGGATTGAGATTGAGGAGGTGGAGTGATGAATCTTACACTAAATAGCACAATTGGAGATTTAGTTTTGGCAATCGGAGAAATTATCGTTGAGTCTGACGGCAAAACCACTACAGCGATACTGGAGATACCTGATCAAAGCTTTTACTTAGAGATTGAAGTTAAATCGAAGGAGGAGGTCATAGATTGAAACGATTCATATTTAGGAGGTATAGCCAGTGGAAGTAGATAAAATTATAAAAAAGGATGTTTTGGAATTTATAGCGACAATCCCTGATAATAAAATCGATTTAATTGTTACCGATCCGCCTTATTTGATAAATTACAAAACAAATCGGAGGAAAGAAAAACATAAATTTTCAAACGTTATTGAAAATGATAACAATCCTGAACTGATAAAAGAGTATATAAAAGAGTGTTATCGAATTTTAAAAGATGATACGGCTATTTATGTATTTTGTTCATTTGATAAAGTTGATTTTTTTAAAAAAGAAATTGAGAAATATTTCACGGTAAAAAATATTATTATTTGGAGAAAAAATAATCACACTGCAGGCGATTTGGAAGCGCAATTTGGAAAGCAGTACGAAATGATAATATTGGCGAACAAAGGACGAAAGAAATTTAATGGCGAGCGCCTAACAGATGTTTGGGATTTCAAGCGAGTCAACTCAGATAAACTACTCCATCAAAATCAAAAACCTATCGAATTGATAAAAAGGTGCATTATAAAACACTCAAACATTGGAGATATTGTATTTGATGGATTTATGGGAAGTGGAACGACAGCGCTGGCAGCATTAGAGCTAGATAGGCATTTTATAGGAACTGAAATAGATGACTATTATTTTGATATAGCAGAGGAGCGGATAAAAAACCATAACGCTCAATTAAGTTTATTTGATGAGGTATGAGGTGGAGTGATGGAAGATAATGAACTTGAAGTGTTGCTAGGGCAAAACGTACTTAGCGCTCTAGCTGATATTGTATTTGACGGCGCAAAGAAGGTAGAAATACCATTCAAATTAAAAATAGGAATGAAATACAAAATAACAGTGGAGGAGGTCATAGATTGAAACGTTTTATCGCAATCTGGATTTTATTATCTGCTGGATTAAATATTTGGCAGATGGACAGGATTCGAGATTTGGAAGAAAAGAAGCCGATGGTTATCTATAAGGCTGACAATCAAGGCGCAGAGATATTCGGTAAGGTCGTCGAGAAAGGACGGCATGGGAAGTTATACACGCTTATTATTCGTGACTACGGTGTGTTCGTGGTTACGGAGGAGCAGTGGGATAAAGTGAAAATTGGGGATCAAATAATCTTGTGAAGATTGCTGTTGAATTACCGAAACGACCGACGATTTTGAAAGGTTTAAAGCCAGATGAACGTGTCAAACTGGACACGATGCATTATAAACGCGCAGACGCTTATGTGGTAGATGATGATCTATTCATCTACTGGCAAGCGACTTTCAAATCTTTTAAAAGTATCTGGTTTTGTTTAGAGAATTTTAAGGCATATACTGCTTTGCAAGTTATACACGATTTGAATAGTTTTAAAAATCCGACTTTCTCAGATATGATTTTCAAAATCTGGAAGGAACATGGATTGCAAACTGGATATGTTGAAAATATTTTAAAGGAGTTGTAGTGGATATTGTAGATTTATATCTGGAGCATGGAGATTTTAGAACAGCTGTACGCTTGAGTGGATTACCAATGCACATTGCGCACATAAAGTTACGAAAAGCTGGTGTGTTGAAGATTGCTGATAAGATCCAATTTGGCAGTAAAGGAGCTAAGTTGGGTGGACAAGCAGAACAGTTGTTTCAGACTTTAGTACCTGATGCAGTTGATGCCAATGCGCTTTTCAAGAAAAATAACCCTGTCTATGATTTTGTTTTCAAAAATATGACGATTGATGTGAAATATAGTTCGTTATATTCTGGCGAAAAGTCAAATCATTGGGGGATTAGGTGCAAAGGTGAGCAAGATTTCATAGTTGCATTTTTGGAAAGAGAGCAAGGTGCAGGCATCGACAGTCCTTATTGTCTTTTGATTCCAATGGATTTTGTAGATATGAAGCAGATGCATATTTCACCTAGCGGCAGTTGGTTCAAAGATTTTCAAGTAGAACCAGAAGAGTTGCGAGGAATTTTAAACGACTATGCAGAACTGAGGGAAATAGGACAGTTTTAAATAAATAGAAAAGAGGTATTACTATGACAACAAACATGGAATTATTAGCGCATCATGTCGAGCATTGGGCAAAAGAACGAGGGTTAGATAATCCCGACAATAGCACAGCTCAAGCGTTGAAGTTATTTGAAGAAGCAGGCGAACTGGCGCAAGCACATCTCAAGAAACGAGATGATGAGGGTAAGGACGCCGTGGGTGATATTTTGGTAGTCTTGACCATCTACTGTCAGCAGAAAGGCTGGTCTATTGCTGAGTGCTTCCAGATGGCTTGGAATGAGATTAAAGACCGCAAGGGTAAGATGGTAGACGGTTCGTTCGTCAAAGAGGAGGATTTGCATGATGCCGAAATTTAGAGTGTGGATGAAGTCGTTAAAATGGATGTGTGATGTTACTAATATTTCGTTCGATAGCAAGTTCGTGGATATCTGTCAGCAGGGAGATACTGAAAGATATACAGAAATGTCAGTAGAGTTTGATGAAATCACACTTATGCAATCAACAGGATTGTTTGACAGAAACGGCAAGGAAATCTTTGAGGGGGATATAGTCAAAATGTCCAAGGATGTTTATTCTGAACCGACTTATTACGAGGTTGTAAGACATAGAGGTGGAGCATATCGTCTTGAATCTAAACAACACGGATGTGAATTGTGGTTACGACATACTGATTGCGAGGTTGTGGGGAATGTATACGAAAACAAGGAGTTACTAGATGCCTGATGTAGAATGGATTATGGAGAATTGCCACATGATGCGTGATAACGGAGTCTGGGCAGGAGAGAAGCAGATTTCTTACGCTAGTCCAGATGGGCAGTACACGTATTATGTGAACAAGAGAAAAGATGGCACTTATTACTTACATGGAGCGTGTAAACATTATGGCAGGACGTAGATGGACGCAAGACGAGGTTGATTATCTTGAGTGGTACGTCTTATCCAGAGAAGAACATGATTTAACACAGGCTTGCAAGTTTTTAGATAGAAGTTACAAAGCAGTTCGGTCAAAATTAGCCAAACTTCAAAAATACAATCCTGACTTGCAATTTAGGCCCAAATGGTCAGACGCAGATGATAGCTATATCCTGAAATACTACCAACGCTTTTCGTACAAGACCTTGGCTCGTATCTTAGGACGTAGTGAGAAAGCCATTCGAGACCACATCCGAAAATTAGGGAAACGAAAAATTTTAGATTTGACTATATTCCACAAAGATGTAGTTTCACTAGCCAATCAAGGTATGGCTGTAAAAGATATCGCCCAAAAATTGGGACTACATTACAATCAGGTATATTACTATTTGAATAAACATCAGGTTCCTTACAAAAAGCGAGAGTTCAGAAATCAAACTAACAATTTTGCTTGGAGGAATTTGAATAATATGGTTTTTGTGAGGAGGAGTTAAAATGACAGACAATATAAACAATCCAAGCCACTACCAAGGTGCAAGCGGTCTTGAAGACCTGAAGAAAGCCAGAAAGAATCTTGACTGGTTGATTGAGGATATGGAAAATGGATTATGAACAACCACTGACAAGAAAACAATGTGAGCGGTTTGCGTTTATGTTAAGACAAAAACGAAAAGATAATAAGCTTACTTTGAAAGAATTAGGGAATAAGCTAGGCTATTCAACTGCAACAATCTCAAATTGGGAGAATTTAAAAGCCGTACCTGATATGTACAATATTGAAGACGTAGCGACTTATTTCAATCTGCCGATAAATGTCCTTGTCGGGGAAAAATAAAAAAGCCAAGGCACTCTCTGCCTCAGCTATAATCTCAATAATATTATTATATCACAAAGGAGATAGAGAGTGAATAAGGCTAAAGAGTTATTGAAAGAATTACAAGACCTTGACATGGACATCCAAAGCCGTATAGATGAAATCAATGAACTTGAGGCTGGTTTGCTCTCAAGTCCTAAGTGGTCAGGTGTCAAAGTCCAAGGTGGTCAAGCTAGAAAAGTTGATGATGTCTATACTCAGCTGGTAGTGATGAAAGAGGCTATAGAGCAGGATACTAAAGAGGTTATTAACAGAAAACTTGAACTTGGTAGAATGATCAACAGGCTTAAAAATCCAAAGAGCAGGTCTGTCCTTAGAATGACTTACATTACTAAAACCTACATTGAGGATATTTGCGACAATTTGAGAATTAGTAAGGCAACTTATTACAGATTACGCAAACAGGCTGAGTCTGAACTAGAGGAGACAATCATAGACAAAGTGAGCTAAAGTGAATGCGCATGATGTCTAAAATCTGTTAGAATGGTAGTATCAAGAATTGAAAAGAGAGGTCTCAGAATTTGGTAGATGGTTACCTGTAATGTCAGGGGGCTGTAATGGCCTTGGAGGTTCAAGTCCTCCCCTCTCCTTTGAGTGTTTGTGTCCCAGAATGGGGTAGGCAGTATGCTTAGCATTCATATATCACTCATTAACTTATTAGAAGGTCGGCAGTAGCGACCGAACCTCGCATGATTGCGTAGCTAATTATATTCCGGATAAGTTATAAGCTAGAGGGTTTGATTCCTTCAGAGGTTTTAAATGACTACAAAAAATAAAAAACAAATGTAGTATCTAAACTAGCAAGGTTGTAGTCGCCTTGCAGTAAGTCACTCATCGAGTGGCTTTTTTAATTATTAAAAAGGTGGTGATGGAAAATTGAATGAAAGACAAAGACGATTCGCAGATGAGTACATCATCAGCGGGAATGCAACAGATGCAGCTATTAAGGCAGGGTATAGTGAAAAGACTGCTAGAAGTCAAGGACAAAGATTGTTGACAAAAGTTGACATTTCTGAATATATCAAAAAAAGAATGGATGAAATTCAGGACGAAAAAATCCTGACTCAAAAACAAATTCTTGTGATGTTGTCAGAGATTGCATCAGGTCAGGCAAAAGAGACAATTGTGGTCACGACAAAAGTAGCTGAGTTGATGACTGATCCTGTGACTGGTAAGTCTGTAAAAGTATACAACGAAATCCCTCAACTTGTCGAATATCCAACAAAGAACAGCGATAGGAACAAAGCTTTGGAGTTACTAGGGAAACGACATCAAATGTGGACTGATAAAGTAGACATCAATGCCACGTTAACCGAAACTAAGAAGTTTGACGATATCGTTAGTCAGTTGGGCGGTGATGGACTTGACGAATAGTTTCCCTCTATCTCAAAAGTACATTGATTTTTGCAATAGCTTTAATAATGTTGATGCGGACTTTTTGGAAGGTACGACGGCCGCTGGAAAAACAACGGTTGGTGTTGGTGTTAAGTTTATGCGAGCAGTCAGCAGGAGCACAAAGAAGTTTCATATCATTGCAGCAAAGACAGTTGGTGTAGCTGAAAAGAATATCATTAATCAGGATAACGGAATTTTAGACATCCATAAAACAGCTGTCTACTGTGGTAATGGTGACAAAGATTCGAAGATTCCTCACATCAAGTTTGAGGGGAAAATCATTTATGTATTGGGGTATGACAACAAGGAAAAATGGAAGCTGGTCCTCGGTGGTCAGTATGGATGTGTCTATATTGATGAGGTCAACACGGCTGACATCGAGTTTGTCCGTGAGTTGTCCACACGTAACGATTATTTAATGGCAACGCTCAATCCGGATAATCCTGATTTACCGGTCTACAAAGAGTTCATCAACAAGGCACGGCCGTATAAAAAGTACGCAGGTGATGTGCCGGAAGAAATTATGCGAGACCTATCAGAACCAGCTAACCCTAAATGGCGTTACTGGTTTTTTACGTTTAATGACAACCTATCACTGACACCAGAAGCCATCCAGAAGAAAAAAGATGCTGCACCAGTTGGGACTAAGCTCTACAAAAATAAAATACTTGGTCTACGTGGCCGAGCAACAGGAATTGTCTTCGTTAATTTTGATAGCAAAAAACACGTATTGAGTAAGTCTTTTGTAAAGAATACGGTCACGTTCCAACGGTTCACAGCTGGACTAGATACAGCTTACTCAGCAAGCAGTCCGGATACAATTGCAATGATTTTCCAAGGGATATCAGATGACGGAAAGTTATACACGCTGGATGAGGAAGTCTACAACAACGCTGAACTTGATGTACCGATTGCACCATCTGATACGGTGGTCAAGTTTATCAATTTCCTAGAAAAGAATCGTGCTGAGTGGGGGCTGGCGCGTGATGTATTTGTTGATAGTGCGGACCAAGCAACAATTACAGAATTAAACAAATACAAGCGACAATACGGCTGTCTGTATATCTTTAACAATGCTTACAAGAAAACCAAGATTATTGACCGGATCAACTTCCAAATTGGTTGGTTAGCTCAAGGTTGCTACTATGTGTTAAGTCATTGTACGAATCATATCAAAGAGCTAAACACGTATGCGTGGAAAGAAGGAAAAGATGAGCCGGAAGATGCAAACGATCATACAATCAATGCGAATCAGTATGCGTGGTTGCCATACAGGAAGATAATCGGAAGAAAGGAAAACTAAAGTGGGAATAATGGATATGATCAGAAGGAGTATGAGAAGCTTTCTCAAACTGGAACAGGCACAGCCAAATGTCATCACAATTACAGAGGCAATGACGTTTGAAGATAACGCAGCCAAGAACCAAATCTGGTATCGCGGTGACTCATACGAACTGGACCAGCTCTACAAGCAATTACCACATAGCAACATCAACTTTTGGGGAGCGACAAGTACTCCTGGGCAAGAAATTAGAAAGATTCACACAGGAATACCTGGTCTCATCGTTGATAGGTTGGTAGATATCACGCTGCACGATATGAATGATTTAGAATTTTCCGAGGAAATACAAGGAAAATTGTGGGCAGAGATTGCTGAAGATAGCAACTTCCACGATCAACTGCAGGAGGCGATTAAAGATAGTCTTGTGATGGGTGATGGTGCTTTTCGTATTTCATTTGATCCGGAACTTACAGCATTGCCTATTGTTGAATGGGTCGGTGGAGATAGAATTGAAATCATCTACAACCGTGGAAGATTGAAAGAAGTTATTTTTCGTACACACTTCACAGAACACAGACGGAGCTATTTGCTCGAGGAAATCTACGGATATGGATCATTAACTTATAAGCTCTACAGGGGCGAAACTGAGCTAGATATGAGCGCGACAGAGTACACTGCTAACCTTTCCGATGTAGCGTTTGATAAATCCGTTATTTTGTGCTTGCCGTTTAAGATCTACACGTCACCTAAAGTAAAAGGCCGTGGTCAATCTATCTATGATCGTAAGACTGATGCTTTTGATAGCTTGGATGAGTCTTGGAGTCAGTGGATGGATGCTCTTCGTTCTGGACGATCACGAGAGTATATTCCTGAGAACTTACTTCCTAGAGATCCTTACACAGGCGAAATTAGTAAGGGCAATCCTTTTGACCATCGTTTTATCAAGGTTGAGACAGCGATGGGCGAGGATGCCAAAAACACAATCACATTGCAACAAGCTAATATCCCGCATGAAAGTTATTTGAGTACATATGTGACTGCGCTTGATTTAGCTTTACAAGGCATTATTAGCCCGTCAACACTCGGTATCGATGTCAAGAAGCTAGATAATGCCGAGGCACAACGTGAGAAAGAAAAGACAACTCTCTATACTCGCAATGCTATTGTGACAGCTCTGCAAGATTACCTGCCAAAATTAATTAGTATGGTTTTGAATGCTGATAGCGTGCTTAAGAAGGAACCGCTAGAGAAAGTTAAGGTCGACGTGCCGTTTGGTGAGTATGCCAACCCTAGTTTTGAATCGCAGGTTGAAACAGTTTCTAAGGCTAAGACAGGTGGTATCATGTCGATTGAAGCGAGCGTTGAGGAGTTATACGGTGACTCAAAAGAACAGAAATGGAAAGACCAGGAAGTGGCAAGAATCAAAGCAGAGCAAGGTGTGACAGAAGTCAACGTGCCATCATTGAATGAAGCTGCTAACGATTTTGAGATAGAGAAGGAGGCTGAAGATGCTGAAGACGGTGACGATAGGACAGAGAATCTATCACATGAGTCAGAAGGAAGCGCAGGGACTTCTACAGGTGGCGAGCGATAATGTAGAGTTTGGTATATATGCTGTTGAAAAGAACAACAAGTTGGATATGCTCAACCTCAAAATGCCTAGTAAAACAGCTTTGAAACGACAATTGAGAAGTTTTAAAGCGCAAGGTTTTAAGGTGTACTGCAATGGCTTATGATGTATCTAAAGCATTTGAGCGAATTGAAAACGATCTGCTTGATTCCATGATTAGAAATCTCGGAAGGCATAAGGCAGAGGAAACTGCTGAAGGTTTTGAATGGGAACAATGGCAGGTCGCTCAATTGAAGGAGCTTGAACGATTTAAGCGAGCTAATGCCAAAAAATATAGCAAAGAGTTTGCTAATATCAATAGCAAGATTTCCACTGCTATACAAGAAGCCTATAGGCAAGGCATGGATGATGAGGAAATGTCTATCATGGAAGCTATCAAGAACGGTTTTGAATTTAACAGTGGAAAAGATAACCTAGGGGCTTCATTTTTTGCTATCAACGAACGAAAGTTGAATGCGTTACTTAACTCGATCGAGCATGATATGAAGACGGCAGAGCATGCTGTATTGCGGTATACAGACGACCAGTACAGGCGTACAATATTTGATGCTCAGGTAGCAGCTAACACAGGAGCTAAGACTTATGAGCAATCAGTAGATATGGCCACCAAAGATTTTCTAAGTCGGGGAATCACATCCATCCAGTACAGTAACGGCGCCATGGTCAATATCGTATCGTACGCCGATATGGCCATTCGGACAGCAACCAAAAGAGCCTACCTAATGGGTGAGGGAGTCAAGCGCCAGGAGTGGGGGATTCATACTGTTATCTTAAACAAGCGATCGAATGCATGTCCTCTGTGTATGCCTTTTGAAGGTAAAGTATTGATTGATGATGTCTGGTCAGGAGGCAGTGCGGATGATGGTCCATATCCATTGTTAAGTTCTGCAATGGCAGCTGGTTTGTATCATCCTAACTGTAAAGATAAGCATACAACTTATTTTCCTGGGATCAGTAGCGAGCCAGAGAAAATATTTACAAATCAGGAATTGGACGACATTAAGGAAAGACAGTTACTGGACAACAAAGTTCAGCATGCTAAGCGACAGGAGAAACGCTTTAGCAGATTATCGCAGTTCAGTCTCGATGAAGACAATGTTCAGAAGTACACATTAAGGGCGGAAGAATGGTCTAAACTTAAGTCTAATGCAGAAGAAAATCTGAAATACTTTGAAGCGGAAAAAGGATACAAATTATACCAAGAGTTTTCTCTCGAAAGTGATAGTGATTACAAGAAATTCATCAATCGTCAGAGATTACCTAGAGATACTAGTGGCGTAGCTTCGAAGAAGATTGCTGCAGAGACACGACACACGTATATCGATGCGACTCGAAAAAAATTCAAGGGAGGTACAGAGCTTGGACAAGAATTGTTTGCAAGATTAGCCGACCAGTCGGCGATTGCAACTATTGCAGAAACAGGAGTTGTAAGATATGAATCTGGAAAACTCTTCCTGAACATGTATAAGGACGTAGACGACCCTCGCGGACCTGGTACTGGTTATTTCCATGAATTTGGTCACCAAATAGATGAGAAGCTGGGTTGGGAATTCACAAAGGATAAAAAAATACTGCAACTTCTACGTAAAGACTTTATCAATTTATCTGATGATACTATTTTCGAAGCAATCCATATCAACGATAAAGCCTCTTCGGCATCTGATATATTAGGAGCGTTGAGTGAAGGTAGAATACAAGGTAAGTATTCGCACTCGCTCGTTTACTGGGAGAAAAAAGGAAATATAGAGAGTGAGTTTTTTGCGCATGTGTTTGAGGCACAATTTGATGATGAACGCAGAGAAATACTTGAAAAAACTTTTCCTGAGAGTTATAATTATGTTATAAATAAACTAAAGGAGAGGTAGTCATGCGGATTATCGAAA
>ERZ773214.610-NODE-610-length-22670-cov-4.592837_pt1 | contig 22670 bp, 18 predicted proteins | sample MGYA00511238_ERZ773214 | MGnify/ENA primary metagenome ERZ773214 (study PRJEB29015, sample SAMEA2738157) | human oral metagenome | biome: human oral; feature: human-associated habitat; material: saliva | place: China | collected 2259 ... | reverse complement strand
AACCGACGCCCGCCGCTCGAGATCAGCGACGTACCAACAGACGCCAAAAGTCTGGCAATCGTCTGCCACGACCCTGACGCGCCTGGGCGCGATGGATTCTACCATTGGACGGTTTGGAATCTGCCAGCAGAAACTACTGAAATCACTAGTGAATCACTACCCGCGGGCGCCGTCGAAGGCGTTACCAGTTGGGGTCGTCCTGGCTGGGGCGGACCGCAGCCGCCGTTTGGCACGCACCGCTATCAATTTTACGCGTACGCACTGGACACCACACTAGATCTGCCAGACAGTACAAAGCCCAAAGAACTCATCGCCGCCCTCACGCCGCACATCATCGACCAAGCCGTACTGACTGGAAGATTTGGCGTGTTGGATATTTTTCGGCAGAATTAAGTGCCACTTTCTACAAATAATTTACTGGGCAAAAGTCTACAGGCTATTAAACGACACCGCTAACCCTATTCTGCCATCTATATTTTTTAATTCATAATAGTTCACGCGCTAGGTTAATATACATCAAAGAGATGCCTTCTTCGCGCATGATTTTTAAGAAAGAAGCCTTATCGGTACACATAGGACTTTCTTGATTAATTGAGATAAGCACTCTTAGATTATCATTTTCGTGAATTATTTTTGCTAAACTAAAGTCAACTCCCGCTCTAATAAGAGCAATTTTAAAGTCATTATCAGTACCATACTTTATACGTTTATAAAACGACTCATTGACTACACCAAAATCATTCAATATCTCAAGAAATGGAATAATATAATGGTCAACATTATCAAGATTCTCCTTAGCTAAAGCAGCCGCATAACTTGGCATCAAATTTTGAGTCTGCTGCTGAAATATATGATATTTATTCCACGATCCAGTCTTGCCATCGATACCACAACTTCCTATATCGCCAACATATACTGGATTTCCGATTTTACCGCGCCACATAGAAACAGACCTTGCAATCAACGTAGAAAAGCTGGCTTCATTATTAGCTTTTTCGTCAATAATTCTTATATAAATATCCCTTATAGATGGCTCTGTGTATAGTAAATATATCCAATTCCCATACTTATGCTTATCGATCCTGAGACCTGTCTGATATGTCACCTCAAGAAAAACACTAATAATCGTATTTAATAATTTATTACCATCATCAATTATTTGAGTGTTCAAGAGATGCTCCATCTTTTTAGAGATGATTTGTTCATATTTCACAATATCAAATATTTTCACGTTATGAGCATAACACTTAGCACCTAGCTCAGTCTGCGCCAATAATGGCTTTGAGTTGTTAATTTGTGAATACATGGCTTCTCTTGTTTTATCTATATTTGCAAGTATGTTAACTTCATCGGCAATTCTATATTCCTTATCGCTTCCTTTATAAGAAGCAAGGAGCGGGTTATTGATACTGTCCTCAACTACAACCCCCTCCTTGGCATGCTCCGATAAGAATTTACTAGCATTTGCTCCCTTCTGCATATAATCATCATTTTTAATTATATATATTTCTGGTGTTAATAGTTCCATTCTTGGGTTTGTAAAATCAAAGATTATGTTATAACGGCCCACCCTGCCTACTAAATTTCTGAAATCAGGAACGTCCAAGCATTTAGCCCCCTTGGAATAGCTCATTAAGAATAATTTACTTGCAGGGATATTCACACCTTCGAGTAATGTGCTCGTAGTAACAATAAATCTAATCTCAGGAATATTACGATACAAGAACTCTACATATTCCTTAATAGTGTCCGGTATCTTACCGTGACTGATAACTATGCCGCGTTTAACAAGCTTTATTAGATTATAGAAAGGATGAACATAGCTTGATAGGACATTACATGCATCATCAATTATAACTTGGCTTTCAGGGCTGTATTTAATTTCTGGCGTCCTAGCAGCTAGCGCATCGGCAAGCTTTTCAACTCCGCTTGGCTTATTAACATAAATAATATTTTTATCCCCACCTCTACTAAATAATATTTGGTAATAGTCTGTAGACAATTCAGTTATTTCGTAAAATTTTGCCGTAAACTGATCAAACAGCTCTAAACATTGACTATTATTATCCCAAAGAAAATAACGTGGTATTTTCATATACTCAGTAATTTCTCTTGACTGTATCTTTTTTGAATTATGTTTATCATTTATAAGACGTAGACTTGACCTTGGATCTACAATAAAAGGAGAGTAGTAATCGATAGCCACACTTGATTTTCTATTACTAGCGATTATGATCGCCCTCGAGAGAGTTAAGAATCTATCCTCATCTTTAAATAAATTATGAGATTCATCAATAAATAGATAATCTATTATTAGCTCATTATGTTTCGCCAATAATGCCATTAGTCGCTCCTGTGTTAACACAGCAATAAATTGGCTGTGCTTGTATTTTTCAACATACATGTCAGGATGAGTTATAACATCAGTTCGACTTCCTTTTTTGTTCAAAACCATTGATACAGTTTGATTTATCAATGATTTAGTGGGCACAACTACACAAACAGACAAACCATTATTGAACTTTTCAACAGCTTTAGACACCATTAAATGAGACTTACCATAAGAGGTTGGCGCAACGACAGCAAGATTAGAAACATTTCTAACACTACGACTTAGTCTAAATTGTTGCTCTGATTTGTAATACTCTTCCTTATATGATTCTGCCAACGCCTTATTAAATAGACTGTTCACGTCGTCCTCCACAGCCTCTAATTCTGTAGTATAACTATCGTGAGCTTGTATGAGCATAAGTACAGGATAGTATCGTAATAAGCTAGCAAAATGAGATAATGCATAAAAATTATTACTAAGAAGCCCGTAATTTAGGGCTATTGAATATGCCATTTTTTGCACATCCTCATCACCATAAAGTGAAAAATAATTTAAGATTCTATATATAAATTGCGTCTCATCCTGAGCTAGATGCTGTCTCAACATTATTTTTCTGTATACTTTAGCAAATAAGAAATTATGATCCTCAGCTTTCCTTGTTAATACTGATCTTAAAGAGCTAAGAGTAATCTTGTACATCAAACCCCTCCTTCAGCCCCTAAGAAATCAATAATATCATCGAATAGTTTACGATGAATACAAATAATTATAAAATTATCAAAACACCCTGTATTCTTTATATTATCAATTTTCTTAATAACATCTTTCGTGTCTGTTATATTATAGGCAAAATCTCCAAAATTAACCGCCATAAGAATTGCGTTACGGTTAGTCCCCTCCCGTTGATAAACCATATTTCTACTGTTAGACAGTAACTTGGTTAACTCTATTTTTTTCTCCGACGCAAATATTACCGCCACCTCTGCCTTAGCAGCCTCCCATCTATATCGAGTGGATGCCTGTCCTTCCGACATAATATTATCAAAGTAGTTCTTAAGACCCTTGCTCGCCCTATTAATTAGCTCTTCGCGATTAGTTTTTTCAACTAACCCAGATTTTACCTCGCCATACCATATTTTTTTACAGTCCTTGTCATAAAAATTTAAATCAAAACCTGGCTTTATATTCCGATTTTGAAGTGCAAATATTCTACTCATGCTTTCAGCTGAAAAATCTAAATAGTTTGAAGCTAGAATATGCATCAATAACTCACCAATAACCCCGTACTTGCCTTCTTCGTCTTTACGACTCATTAGATTTTCATACATCTGCCTACAAGCAGCTTGGTAGGTATATTCATCAGGCTCAATAGCAATAGGCTCTGTGCCATAGCAGACCTCTGCCAATTTATCCCTTATCATTTCTTTAAGGTCTTCAAAATGATGATCATTAATATTTAGTATTCTATACTTCACATGACCGTATTCATCTTTCACACACAATATATCGTCAAATAAAGACATTCTACTGAATATACTCCATACATAATCTTTTTATCTAAAATAAAAGATTTAATTCAATTATATGACTTATTATATCATTTTAGTGATTAGTACAACTGAATGCTAACTTTGTCAGCGCCCAATCACTCAGCAAACTGACTATTATAAAGCTCAGCATAAAAACCGCCCTGTTTCAGCAGTTCGTCATGCTTGCCCTGCTCAATGATATTCCCGTCCTTAACCACCAAAATCAAATCAGCGTCACGAATGGTACTCAGACGATGCGCAATAACAAAACTGGTTTTTCCCTGCATAAGCTTCTCCATGGCTTTTTGGATAAGGACTTCGGTGCGCGTATCAACCGAGCTTGTCGCTTCGTCCAGAATCAACATTGGCGCTTTTTCTAGCATCGCCCTGGCAATTGTCAGCAACTGCTTTTCTCCCTGGGAAATGTTAGTAGCCTCCTCACCAAGAACCATATCATATCCACCCGGCAATGACCTCACAAAATGATCAACGTGCGCTTCTTCGGCGGTTTTTATCATCTCTTCCTCGGTAGCTTTTGGGTTACCATACATCAAATTCTGACGAATCGTACCGTTAAACAGCCACGTATCTTGCAGCACCATGCCAAACATTTGACGCACATCGCTACGTTTCATTTTACGAATATCCACGCCATCAATCTTAATCGAACCGCTATTAATCTCATAAAATCGCATCAACAAGTTAACTAGCGTCGTTTTGCCAGCACCAGTCGGACCAACAATTGCCACGCGCTGACCTGGCTTAATGTGCGCCGACAAACCTTTGATGATAGTTTGGTCTGGCTTATAGCCAAAGACGACGTTGTCAAATTCAACTTCGCCTTTTATGTCAGACAATTTTACCAAGTTATTCGATTCAACCGCTTCTTCTGGCTCGTCCAAAAACTCAAACACTCGCTCGGCGGCAGCAGCTGTCGATTGCAAAATATTAGCGATATTAGCAACCTGAACCAGCGGCTGATTGAACTGATCGACATACTGAATAAACGCCTGAATATCGCCGATTTTCAACCGACCATTAATCGCCAGCCAACCGCCCAAAATTGTCATAGCTACGTAGCCAATATTGCTGATAAAATTTATAATCGGGTGAATTAAGCCAGAAAAGAACTGAGCCTTCCAAGCGCTCTCCTGAAGCCGATTATTAATCTTAGAAAACTTAGCAATCGATTTTTTCTGACCATTAAAGACGCGCATCACTTGATGACCGCCATACATTTCTTCAATGTGCCCATTAAGTTCGCCAAGCTGCGTTTGCTGGCGTAAAAATTGTTTTTGCGAGCTCTTTGCAATCAGCGTAATCACGCCACCCGCCAGCGGAAGCACCAGCAGCGCAACTAGCGACATCTGCCAGCTAATCGAAAACATCATAACCAAAATTCCCAGCACCGTAACTGTTGAAGTTATAATTTGTGACAAACTCTGATTTAGTGTTTGGCTAATCGTATCGACGTCATTAGTTATACGACTAAGAACTTCGCCGTAAGTTTGCTTATCGAAATAACTCAGCGGCAAGCGATTTATTTTTTCGGACAATTGTTGTCGCATCCTGAAAGTTATGGTTTGCGTCACCTGAGTCATTATCCAAGTTTGAATATAGCGAAAAATTGCGCTCAACACATACATTCCGACTAGCAAAATAATTATTCGCCAAATAGCGTCAAAATGAAATTCTGGACGCCGACTAAGATCTAGCTTTTTAATCGACTCAAGCTGACTGGACGGAATCTGTTTTTCAATCTCCGACTTATTCGGCAATCGGTTCAAAACGTCCGCGCCAGTAGTTCCCGCTGACAGAGAAACACCTTTTGGCAATTTGCTAGTAATCGCCTCGTAGGCTTTCATATTGGCATAATCATCAACAATTTGATTCGTCGCACCGCCTAAAATCTTCGGGCTGGCAATCGCAAAAATCGTGCTCCCAATTGCAAAAACCAACACCATCAACATTTGCCATCGAAAATCCGACAAATATTTGATCAGCTTCTTGACCGTTCCCTTGAAATCTTTGGCCTTTTCGCCAGTGCCCATTCCGCCCATCGGGCCGCCCATTCGTACTTGCTGACGTTTTTTCGTGGTTTGCCTAGACATTACAACACTCCTTTCGCAGCAATAGACATTTTCTGTAAATCATCTTCCGAGAGTTGCGAAGCGGCAATTTCTTGATAAACTTCGCAATCTTTCATCAATTCCTGATGCGTTCCCTGACCGACAATTTTTCCCTCATTAAGCACAATAATTTTATCTGCATTCATAATCGTATTAATTCGCTGACCGACAATTAACACAGTTTTATTCTTAGTTTCCTTTGCAAGCGCAGCCCGTAACTTCGCGTCCGTCTTAAAGTCAAGCGCCGAAAACGAATCGTCAAAAATGTAAACATTCGGCTCAACCGCAATAGCCCTCGCAATCGACAAACGCTGGCGCTGACCACCAGAAACATTGCTACCGCCCTGAGCGATTTCACTTTTATAACCATTTTTTAACTCGCTAATAAATTCTTCCGCTTGGGCAATTCTGGCCGCTTTTTCAACCAACTTGTCGCCAGCCTCAGCGTTGCCATATTTGATATTGCTAGCAACCGTTCCACTAAACAGCACACCTTTTTGCGGCACGTAACCAATTTGACCAGACAAATCTTCCAATTTCAGATTTCTAATATCCACGCCATCAAGCAAAATCTGTCCCGCCGAAACATCATAGAAACGAGGAATCAAATTAATCAACGTTGACTTTCCCGAACCAGTACTGCCAATAAACGCCGTTGTCTGACCAGGCTCAGCTACAAAATTAATATCCGAAAGCACTGGCAAATCCGCGTCAGGATAAGTAAACGTAACGTCCTTAAACTCAATTTTTCCCTTGGCATCTTTTGGCAATTTTTTCGGCGACTTCGGGTCAATAATCGACGGCAAAGTGTCTAAAACTTCCCCAACTCGACGCACCGATACAGCGGCTCGCGGCACCATAATAAACACCATCGATAGCAACAAGAACGAGATTATCACCTGCATCGCGTATTCCAAAAACGCCATCATATTACCAATTTGCAAATTACCGCTGCTTATCAAATGCGCACCAAACCACACAATCGCCACACTCGAAAAGTTCATCACTAAAGTCATGATCGGATCAAGCAACATCATCAAACGGTTCACAAATAAATTCATCTTATTCAATTCCGTATTGGCTTCTTGGAATTTTTTCTGCTCAATCTTCTCGTTATGGAACGCACGAATAACTTTCAGTCCAACCAAATTTTCCCGCGCCACCAAATTAAGTTTATCCACCAGAGTCTGCAATTTCTTAAACCTAGGTACGGCAATCGTAAATAACGCGGCGATAACCACAAACAAAACGAACACCGCCAAAGCGATAATCCAGCTTAAATCGGGCGCATTATTCATGGCTTTTTGCAGACCGCCAATTGCCATAATCGGCGCCATTAACGCCAGCCTCAGCAGCATTATTGACGTTGTTTGAATCTGCTGAATATCATTCGTTGAGCGCGTAATCAGCGACGCCGTAGAAAACTTATTAAAGTCCGCCAAAGAAAAACTTTCTATTCGTTCAAACAATTTCAATCGCAATTTTTGCGCCATTCCCGTAGCAATTCGCGCCGCCAAAAAACCCACGACAATTGAACAAAACCCACCAGCCGCCGTCACCAAAATCATCATCAAGCCATTATTCCAAATCGCCGACATATCCTGTTTAATAATGCCGTTATTGACAATTTCCGACATTTTATCCGGCAGCCACAAATTCGCCATCACGACGCCATACGTGAATCCAATCAAGATGATAAACAGTAACCAATAGTCTCTAAAAATTCGTAAAATATGTTTCATTTATAGTCCTTTACGCTCTAAGTCCATCTTATATCTTATATTATATCATTTTAGGACTAGTTGATTCCGTTTTAATAATTACAATTGGACAAAAATATCTGTTAGTTTTATACTGTTTTTAGCGTCGGGGTGTGGCGCAGCTCGGTAGCGCGCACCGTTCGGGACGGTGAGGTCGCTGGTTCAAATCCAGTCACCCCGACCATGGAATTATTGGGCGTACGTTCAGCTTAATTGGACCTCTGGCTATTAGCAATCAAAGGAGGTTTTATGCGACGAAGAGTAAACGTACGCGGAATTATTATCAACAACAAGGGCGGAATTTTCTGCCAACAATTGACCGCCAATAATGGCAAAGGGCGTAATTTTTGGTGTACGCCGGGCGGCGGCTTGGAAATGGGCGAGAGCTTGCTGGACGGCTTACGTCGAGAAATGATTGAAGAAACTGGCGTCAAACCAGAAATTGGTAAGCTGTTATTTATTCAGCAATTCGCCGAATCAGGCGAGCAATCCGCACATGGTCCGAACGAGCAATTGGAATTTTTCTTCCTCATCACCAACTGGCAAGATTACCAGCAGATTGACCTGGAACAAACATCGCACGGCGTCGAGGAAGTAGCCAAGTGCGGCTTTGTTGATCCGAAAACGACGCGAATTTTACCGAGTTATCTGACAGAGGTTGACCTGGACCAGCTAGTTAACAAATTGACAGAAGTCCCAGTTCTAAGCGAATTATAGCGAGGTCGCTCGGGCTATTTGGCGAAGAATTTTTTGGCACGTTCAGTTTTCGGGTGATCCATAACTTGCTCAGGCGTTCCATTTTCGATAATTTCGCCCTTGTCTAAGAAAATCATCCTAGTCCCGACTTCACGGGCAAATTTCATTTCGTGCGTCACAATCACCATCGTCATTCCCTTTTTGGCAACTTTTCTGATCACGTCCAGAACTTCGCCTATCATCTCTGGATCTAGCGCTGAAGTCGGCTCATCAAAAAGCATAATTTTCGGCTCCATCGCTAACGCCCGCGCAATTGCTACTCGCTGTTTTTGACCGCCAGACAAACTATTCGGCGAAGCGTCCGCTTTGTCCAATAATCCAACATCGTCCAATAAACTTCGCGCCAATTTTGTCGCTTTTTGATCTGAAAATTTACGCAGTTTTTTCGGAGCTAATTTAATATTTTCAATCACGCTCAAATTTGGAAACAGATTAAATTGCTGAAAAACCATGCCAATATTCTGACGCAACGCGTTCAAGTTTACGTGTGGATCAGTAATTTTTACTCCATCGACAATAATCTCGCCCGAAGTCGGCTCCTCCAGCAAGTTCAGACAACGCAAGAATGTCGACTTGCCAGAACCACTAGATCCAACCACCACGACAATCTCGCCCTCTTCAATTTCCACGTCAATATCGCGAAGAACTCGATTTGTACCGAACGTTTTTTTCAAGTTTTTAACGCTGATCATCGTCATGCTTCAATTTCCTTTCTACTCGCGCCATTACTCGCGTAAAAATCGCCGTCAAAATTAAGTACATCGCCGCAGCAGCAAATAGCGATTGAAAAGCTGTCGCCGTCTGAAAACGAATATTGTCCGCGCCTCGCATAATATCATTCAGACCAATCCAACCAACAACCGAAGTTTCCTTTAATAGCGCGATAAATTCACTAATCAACGCCGGCAACGAATTTCTCATTGCTTGCGGCAAAATAACCAGCCGCATTGCCTGCCAATTACTCAATCCCAAAGACCTGGCCGCTTCCATTTGACCCTTGTCAATACTCTGAATTCCGCCACGAATAATCTCGGCGATATACGCACCGCTATTTATCCCGAACGCCACTGCCGCCACAAAAATCTTCGGCATAAATTGATACGACCCAAAAACGACGTAATACATGATTAGTAGCTGCACCAAAAGTGGTGTGCCACGAATAATATCGACATAAATTTTTCCCAGACTAGCTAGCGGATTAAAGTTCGCGAGTCTGCTTGTTTTCATCCTGCCAAATGGTCGTAAATTCGACGTGCGCATCAGGGCGACAAGTACACCAATTGCCGATCCTAAAATAAGCGACAACACAGTCAAAACCAGCGTCACCTCTAATCCATGCCATAAAAATAGCCATCGACCGCCGCCAAAAATCACTTCCCAAAAATTCACGATTTAGCCTCCTCACCAAAATATTTGCGGATTAATTTTTCATAGCGACCATCTTTTTTCATCTTGGCAATTTCTTTATTAACCTTCTCCAAGAGGTCTTTATTGTCCTTTTTAATAGCAATCGCATAACTTTCATCGCTGAGCGCGCCCGGTAAGATTTCTAAGTCAGAAAATCCAGCCGAATACTGCTTTGCGGGAGCGTCGTCCAGAATAACCGCTTCAATTTTTCCCGAACTTAATTCCTGCAAAACACTCGGCGCGGTTTGGAATTGTGTGACTGATGCGCCAACAATTTTAGACGCCAAAGTATCGCCAGTCGTACCCAGCTGTACGCCAATTTTTCGCCCTGGCAATTGATATTTATTGCGAATCGGACTGCCCTTTTTAACAATTATTCTCTGTGACGCCGAATAATACGAATCTGAAAACAACGCATTTTTCTCTCGCTCAGGCGTCACTGTCATTCCAGCCGCCACCATATCAATTTGCCCACTATCCAGCGCCGGAAGTAGCCCATCAAACGACATATCTTCGACCTTCAAATCTTTACCCAAGCTTTTAGCAATTTCCCTCGCCAGATCAATGTCAAAGCCAACCACTTGATTATTATCAATATATTCAAACGGCTTAAATCCAGCATTCGTACCCATTACCAGAACATCAGTTTTTGAGCCAATTACGCCATCTCGATGTAAAATATCGCCCAACATCAAACAAATCATCCCCGCAAATAAGACCAGTCCAATCCACCAACTAATTCCGAATGTGCGCGTCTTGTTCTTGCTCATGCTTTTATTATACCCCTTCATCCTCAAAAAACGTAAGTGATATAATAGAATGGTGAGAAAAATTAAATTTACCAAACGTTTCTGGATTAAATCAGTATCAATCATTTTGCTTTTTTTGGCGGCATTTTGCTTAATTGCGGCGCGCTATAAATATATCGTCTTTAAAGGTTCACAAATCGACGAGATAATTTTTTATTTCGTCAACGGATTAGCTGGTGGCAAATCTGACAATTTATGGTCGGCCGTCCTGCAAAATCTTCCGCTAGTTTTCCTATTATTCGGCGCTTTATTAATCCCAATGTTCGACAAATCGATCTCTTTCATCAATCACATAATCGCCTTTTGCTTGAAAAAAATCAAATCATCACGAAAATTTACCCTGTCATTTTTGAGATTACGAAATCAAGCAATTTACTCACTGAGTATGTTTTTAATTGCGATCATCCTTCTAATTCAAAGTTTCGGCATCCCTAATTATATTTACGCCCTGACCCAATCGACCAAATTATACGAAGAAAATTACGTCAATCCAAAAACCGCCAAATTGACTTTCCCAGAGAAAAAGCGCAACTTAATATACATCTATTTAGAATCAATGGAAAACACTTTGGCGTCAAAGGCTAATGGCGGCAGCTCCGAAACATCCATCATTCCAGAGCTGGAAGAATTGGCGTTAAAAAACACCTCGTTCTCAAACAAAGCATCCGGTGTTGGCGGCGCTTTGCCTGCAACAAACACTGGCTGGACTGTAGCGGGAATGGCTGCGCAATCTGCTGGCGTACCACTGAAGGAAAACTTGGTTGGCGGACGCGACCATAACGCCCTGGGCGAGTTTAAAAAGTTCTTGCCAGGCGCTTATAGTCTTGGTGAGATTTTAGAAAAACAAGGCTATAATCAAACATTTGTTATGGGCTCTGAAGCAAGTTTTGGCGGACGCGATAAATTATTAACTCAGCACGGCAATTTCAATATCGAAGATTACAATTACGCCAAAAAACACGGAAAAATCTCAGAAGATTACAAGGTCTGGTGGGGCTATGAAGACAAAAAGTTATTCCAATTTGCCCGCGAAGAAGCCTCGCGCCTGGCGGCGTCAGACAAGCCATTTAACTTGCAATTATTGACCGCTGACACGCATTTTACCGATGGCTATTTGGACGAAACCTGCGCCAAAACATTCAGTAATCAATACGACAATGTCCACGCTTGTTCCTCAAAACAGGTCGCCGCATTCGTCAATTGGGTTAAGTCTCAGCCATTTTATGAAAATACCACAATTATCATTTCTGGCGACCATTTAGGCATGCAGACTTCATACTACGACGAAAAAATTGGCGGAACTAATTATCAGCGAACCATTTACAACACGTTCATAAATCCAGCTATTTCGACTAGCCATTCAAAGGATCGTCAATTCACGACATTCGATATGTATCCGTCAACTTTGGCGGCGCTGGGAGTTAAAATTGACGGCGACCGCTTAGGTCTGGGCACAAACTTATTTTCTGGAAAGAAGACCTTAGTCGAGCAATACGGCGGAATTGAAAACTTAAATTCAGAACTTTCCAAACGTTCCGCTTATTACGAAAATAAGATTTTCACCAAATCTGGCAATTAGCCATTGTAGCCATTTGGATTATTGCTCTGCCAATTCCAAGCGTCGCGGCAAGCATCTTCAATTGTCAATTCTGCTCGCCAACCTAGCTCTCTTTCCGCCAAGCCTGGGTCTGCATAGCACGTCGCAATGTCACCTGCTCGACGTGGCGTAACCTGATACGGAACATCACGACCAGACGCCTTCTCAAACGCCTTCACTAATTCCAAAACTGAAGTGCCACGACCGGTGCCGATATTATAGACTTTATATTCGTTCGGTCGGCCCAAATTCTCCAAAGCCGCCACGTGAGCCTTCGCCAAATCAACTACGTGAATGTAATCACGCACGCCAGTTCCATCTGGAGTGTCATAATCGTCACCAAAAACACTCAAATGTTCTCGCTTACCAACAGCAACTTGCGACACAAATGGCAGAAGATTATTTGGAATTCCTGAAGGATCCTCCCCGATGCGACCACTCGGATGCGCACCAACTGGATTAAAATAGCGGAGAGACGTAAATTGCCAATCTTGATTTGTCGCAGAAATATCGCGAAGCATTTGCTCAATCATCAACTTTGTTTGGCCATATGGATTTGTGGCAGACAACGGCATATCTTCGGTAATTGGCAATCGAGCTGGATCACCATAAACTGTTGCCGAACTGGAAAACACCAATTTCTTCACGTCAAATTCTTGCATCACATCAAGCAAAACCAACGTGCTTTCAAGATTATTTTTATAGTAAAGAAGCGCCTTTTCAACCGATTCACCAACCGCCTTCAACCCAGCAAAATGAATTACAGCGTCAATTTTCTCAGACTTAAACAATTCTGATAGTCGCTGATGATCGCATAAATCGAATTCGTGAAACGGTATTGATTGACCAGTGATTTCTTCAACTCGCCTCAGACTCTCGACGGACGAATTTGATAAATTATCAACGACCACTACTTTATGATTTGATGATAATAGTTCGATAATTGTGTGACTGCCGATATATCCAGCGCCACCAGTGACAAGAATATTCATACACTTATTATACTACAAAAAGCCTATTTATTTTATTAGCACTCTTGCACTGAGAGTGCTAATTTGCTATGATAGCTATATCAAATTTCACCATTCTGTCTTTTACTGGGGCGCAACAAATTAGGACTAAAAACCAAAAGGAGGATTTTATGCCACCAAACATGAATCAAGAAGAAACAACTAAACCACTCGAAAAATTCGGTACAGACATAACGGCGCTAGCACGCGAAGGCAAACTCGATCCAGTGATCGGTCGAGATGAAGAAATTCGACGCACTATGCAGATTTTAAGTCGCCGCACTAAAAACAATCCCGTCCTCATCGGTGAGCCGGGAGTTGGTAAAACCGCAATTGTTGAGGCGTTGGCGCAGCGAATTGTCAAAGGCAACGTTCCCGCTTCACTAAAGGATAAGCGACTAATTTCCCTGGAAATTTCCAGTCTTTTGGCGGGCGCTAGTTTTCGTGGACAATTTGAAGATCGATTGAAGGCCGTTTTAAAAGAAGTAGAAGAAGCGGCTGGTGAGATTATTCTTTTTGTCGATGAAATTCATACAATGGTTGGCGCTGGAAAAAGCGAAGGCAGCATGGACGCGGGCAATATGCTAAAGCCGGCGCTGGCTCGCGGAAAATTGCACATGATTGGCGCGACGACACTCGCTGAATATCGCCAATATGTCGAAAAAGATGCCGCCTTAGAACGAAGATTCCAACCAGTTTACGTTGGCGAACCAAGCTTTGACGACACCGTCGCCATCTTGCGCGGCTTGAAGGAAAAATACGAAATTCATCACGGAGTAAAAATCGCTGATGACGCAATCGTGGCAGCCGCCAGATTATCCACCAGATATTTGCCCGACCGATTCTTGCCAGACAAAGCAGTCGACTTGCTTGACGAAGCGACCAGCTCGCTCAAAATGCAGTTAGAAAGCGTGCCAATTGCGCTGGATCGATTGAACAATAGACGTTTGCAATTGGAAATCGAAGAAGCGGCACTGAAAAAGGACAAATCCGACCACGCCAATATTCGCAAAGATGAAATCAAAGAGCAAATTGCCGAAATTCGCGCAAAAGCCGAAGTAATTGATAAAAAATGGCAACACGAAAAAGACATTTTGCAAACCGTCAACACGACTACCGAAAAAATGGACAATCTGCGCTCACAATTAGAAATTGCTGAACGCGATGCAGACCTCGCCACCGCCAGCCGCATTAAGTATGGCGATTTGCCGGAGCTGGAGAAAAAATTAGCAAGCGCCCGCGAGGAACTAGCAGCAATTCCAACTCACGACCGATTACTCCGCGAAGAAGTTACGCCTGACGATATCGCCGGCGTGGTGGCGCGCTGGACTGGAATTCCAGTGGAGCGATTGATGGAAAGCGAATCTAGCAAATTGACCAAATTGGAAGAATCAATCAGCCGCCAAGTCATCGGACAAGATCGCGCCGTGGCAGCCGTGGCAAGCGCCATTCGCAGGTCACGCGCTGGACTCGGCGACGTTAATCGACCGATTGGCTCATTCCTATTCCTCGGCCCTACTGGCGTAGGAAAAACAGAAGTCGCGCGTAGTTTATGCCGTGAATTATTCGACGACGAGCACGCCATGATTCGAATTGACATGAGTGAATACATGGAACGCCACGCCGTAGCCAGATTGATCGGTTCGCCTCCAGGATATGTCGGCTACGATCAAGGTGGTCAATTGACGGAAGCCGTTAGACGACGTCCGTATAGCGTGGTTTTGTTTGACGAAATCGAAAAAGCACATCCCGATGTGTTTAACGTTCTGTTGCAAGTTTTGGACGACGGACGATTGACGGACGGACAAGGACGAACGATTGACTTTAGCAACACCATTATCATTATGACCAGCAACGTCGGATCGCAAATGATTATGGACTACACGGGCGACGACATTAGCTCGCTCGACAATCAAATTTTAGAAACGCTTCGTGGTCATTTCCGCCCAGAATTCTTAAACCGAATTGACGATATTGTGATTTTTGATCGCATTCATCCTGAATCGATGCGTGCAATTGTTGATGTGCAATTAGAAAAAGTTGTTCGCCAAGTTAAAGATAGTCGCGACATAACGCTGGATTTTGACAATAGTGTTCGTGACATGTTGGCGCGAGACGGCTACGACCCGAGTTTCGGCGCTCGGCCACTTAAGCGTTTGATTCAAAAACGCGTGCTTGATCCTTTGGCGCTCGAACTAATTGACGGACGAATTCACGACGGTGATACAGTAAAAGTTGCCGCCGTGGATGATCGAATTGCCTTTACGAATATCGTATAATAGATATATGAACCAAATTCGCAGCGAGTACTTGGAAAATCATACCAACAAAACCTATCAAGAGCGGATGAACCAGACAGCGTCATCCAAATTCGGAGCCATCGAAAAACACCTTGGTAAAAACGTTAAATTGCTTGATTTCGGTTCTGGTTTCTCGCCAGAATTCATCAAACAAGTGGCGCAAACAGGAACTCACTACGTAGCCTATGATGTTTCACAAATTGTTCAATCTCAACTTCAAGAAAATAACATTGATTTCATCACTAAAGAACAACTTGAAAACGCCGAAGATGAATTCGACATTATCTACATGTCGAGTGTATTTCACGAGTTGATGAGCTATCTATCCCGACCCGAGCGCACTAAAACATTCGCAATGCTAGATAGAGCACTCAAGCCCGACGGCGTCATTATCATCCGTGATTGGGGTCCCGGCGAGACGTCAAACCTAGTCACGTCTATAGAAGTAGTATCCGAAGATGTCAACGATGAAGTTTACACATGGATCAAAGCGCTTGTTAAAAATTCAGTGATCAGCATACCTACTATCGTTTGCGACGACAATGATAATCATATTGCTCCGTACATTTACAAGGCAAATAGCCAAACTATTTACGAAATCATGTTTCACGCGGTTTGGGGATTAGATTCACTTGAACGCGAATCAAAAGAATCGTACGTTATCGTGGACCACCTTATTCACAAATGGATTTGCGCGCCACACGGTTACAAAATAACACAGTCACAGAATGAATTCGATGAAACCTATTTGCCACATTTACAAAAATACTTCAAAATCGATAGTATTCCATGGCCAACAAAGGTCATTTACGAGCTAAAAAAGAGATCGTAATAACACACCGACAAACTTTATAGCACAACTACCACAATGAATTACAACGATAAGCACTACAAACTAACCATCAAATCAGCGCTTTTAGGAGTCAGCAGAATGCTTGGTTTACCGAAATATTTCCTAATAACAATTGTCGCGACCGTCGCCTTCGCCGTGGTAATTTATTTCGCAATCAACGCCAATTTTTACGGACCACTAATGATGTCGCGTTTACCAATCCTCGATAAAATCACGCTGCTCGGCTCGATGATTATAGACATCTTCAAACAAAGTTTCACTTCACCAAATGGCGCACTGCTTATGGTAGTGTCAATTCTTCAAGGTGTATCGATCGCCGCTGTAATTTTTACAGCAAAGAATAATCGCGACAATGAAAAAACTATATCTCGACAAGTCGGACTAAGCGGAATCGCATCAATTGCCGCAACAATTGGACTCGGCTGCGTTCCCTGCGGAACATCACTAATCTTACCAATTGTAACCCTATTTTTCTCAGGAGCTGCCGCCGCCACCGCCGCAAATATCGCCAGCACAATAGTCCTTTTATTGGCTTTGCTACTCAGTTTATTCTCGCTATATAAATCAGGTCAAATTATTTTTATGTACACAGAATTATCTAAACAGGAGAAAATATGAATCGACAAAAATCATCAGGCATAGCGCTTATTTGGGTTCTTTCGGGAATTGTAATCGTGGGAATTGTGGCTTTGTTTATTTATGGAATTGTCAATCGCCCGCCGAATCGTCACATTGGCGACAATAAACCGTGGAATGAGAAAATGTCGCAAGGATCCGCCGACGCGAAAAACGTGTTCATTGATTATACTGACTATTTTTGTTCATTTTGCGCCGAGGTCGAAGCCGCAACCAGCACAGAATTCTTCAAAAATGACTATATTAAATCCGGAAAAGTTCGTTACGAGCACCGCGTAGTAACACTATTAAAAGAGATGACCAACAATACCGAAACCGGTGCTCACGCTGCGTTTTGCGCTGCTGATCAAGATAAATATTGGCAGTACACCCACGACATCGTCCCGCGCATTAAAAGCGATTATTTCGATAAAGGAATCGGCGTAAAAAACGTTGCTGTGCCGAAAAAAATCCCTGCTCTTCCACTGGAATATTTCCTAACTTCCGCCAAAAATGTAGGCATGAATGAATCGCAATTTTCCGATTGTATGACTAAAAAACCGTACCAAAAAGAAATTGATAGCAACACACAAAAAGCCTTGTCGCTTGGCGTAAATGGCTTGCCATATATGGTTATTAACGATTATCAAACCAGCGGATTCGTCGGTGGCGAAAACGGATTAAGAAGCATTCTTAAAGCCGGCGGCGTCGAATAATTATTTGATTTGTCGCGCGGAATTAAGCAACTCCCGTGATAAAAATAACAAGCACCCGCTTACGATAAACATAACGTTTTTCTATTTGTTTCGCTATCCTTGAATAGTTATTCCCACCTAAATAGCTTAATGGCTAAGAAATAAACAGCGAAAGTCCAAGCCGCGATGATACCGAATTGTGGCAAGACTTCCATAAAACTTGCATGTTCGGTCATAATTAACCGGAATCCATCCGTAACTGGAGTCAGAGGAATAAACTGAGCGACACTTCGCAGCCATTCTGGAAATAGATGAAGTGGAAAAAACGTACCAGATAAAAACATCATCGGGAAAGAGATTAGGTTACTTAATGACGATGACTGATCTTCGTTCTCTGACAACCCAGCAATTAATAACCCCACACCCACAGTCATAAATGCAGACAATACAGACATCATTACAAATAGCGCCCAATCGCCTCGCATATTAAAGTGGAATATCAACGTCCCAGCGATAACCATCATCACCAAACTAAGTAAGGAAATCGTTGTATAATGGATTGCCGTGGAGATGATTAACTGGCCCGAAGTAAATGGTGCCGCACGTAACCGACGATATAAACCACGTTTCTTTTCAGCCGGTATTTGGTTAGCCAAGCCAAAAATACCCATACTCATCAAACTGAAAGTCAATAGTCCTGTAAACATGTAATCAAACGATTTCAGCTGCTCATCACCAATCGCTTTACCAACAGCTTTAAGCGGAGCTTCAGGTTGACCCATCTGACTATTGATACTATTGGTAATCTGATTCATCACCGCCACCAACGCGCCGCCTGTTTGCTCAGAACCTTTGGAGTAAATAACATTCATAGTGCCTGTTGGAATAGGATGATTGCCGTTATTTTTTATCGCGCCAAAATCGCTTGGAAGCTCAATAATACCGTTAAGCTCCGACCGCTTCATTTTTTCGCGTGCGTCATTCATATCTTTAACGTCTTTAATTTTGAGAATCGAATCCTTCGAATTTTCTTTGGCATTTTTAACGAAACTTTTGGCAAATTCTGTCTGCGAATTGTTGACAATTGCAATATTAAAACTGGTCGAATCATTACTAAAAACCGACCCGAACACTAATAGAAAAATCAGCGGAAAAAGGAAAGTAAAAAATAGCGCCATTTTATCTCGGACGAAACGCTTTTGCTGAGCGCGAACTTGACCGAATATTCCAATCCAATATTTTTTCATATTAATCCCGAATTGCCTTTCCTGTTAAATCAATAAACACATCCTCTAAGTTGGCTTGCTCGACAACTTGCTCTTTCTTAAAACCGCGCGCTAATAATTGCTGAATGAGATTATGTGGCGTATCAATTGTGATAATCTTACCGCTATCCATAATCGCCAGACGGTCACACAATAATTCCGCCTCGTCCATATAATGCGTCGTCAAAAGAATCGTAATTCCCTCGTCGCGAATTTCCTTAATCAAGTCCCACAAATTTCGGCGCGCCTGCGGATCAAGCCCCGTGGTCGGCTCGTCCAGAAACAACACTTTCGGATTATTTACCAATGTCGAAGCAATCGCAAAACGCTGTTTTTGACCACCAGAAAGCTGCTCGACGTAATTTTTAGCCTTTTCCGTCAACTGAACCTTAGCAAGCAGTGCCTCAGTATCAACTGTCCGACCATATAAACTACCAAACATTTTCAATTGTTCACGCAAAGTCAGTTTGTCATAAAAAGCCGTCGACTGAAGCTGAATGCCAATTATATTCTTAATATCCTTAGGTTTCTTAGCGACATCTATGCCGTCAATTGTAGCCACGCCGCCATCAATTGGTCTGAGCGCTTCCAGCATTTCCAACGTTGTTGTTTTGCCCGCGCCGTTAGGACCAAGAATCCCAAATATCTCGCCCTTTTTAACTTCAAACGACACGCCGTCGACCACGTTATTTCCGTCATAAGTCTTAACGAGTTTATCGACTTTTATAATTGGCTCAAGTTCCACTCCGTAAATTCCTCTCTGTTGTAATTTTTGATCAAGCTAGTCTCTACTTATCATCAATAATAACAAAACCAAAATACTAGTGCTATACTTATAGTATGCGCATTCAGAGAAAAAAAGCAAAACCAAAATCGAAAAAACTATTTATTATCATACCGTTTTTGATATTGCTATTTTTGGCGGGGCTATTTGGGATATATTTCCTCAATCAATCACACTCGCGACAAACGACTGCGCCATCTGACGAAAAATATTATTTTGCCGACTCGAAATATTCTGGCATTCGCTCAAAATTTGTCACCAGAGATAACAAACGGGAAAAAGTTTCAATTGAATATCCAATCACGGAAAATGAAAAGATTAATCGCTTAATTAGCGAGTCGATTGATAAAATTGATCGCGATTTTCAAAATACGGTTTTACTGGCGACGGTTTTTGATAAGCCAATGACCGAAACAATTAGCTATCAAGTCACACACAACACTTCAGAAGCACTGTCGATTGTCGTCAATATTAAGCAGGATATGAACGGCGCACATCCAGCATCAATGACGCAATTTTGGACTTTCGACAAAAAATCTGGCGAAGTTGTCGGCTTAGCTGATTTTACAGAACAGTCCGATGAAGCCGCCGAAGCAATCATCTCCGCTGCCAAAGATAATATTTCTCAGACCATCAAGCAACGCCAGCAGCCAGAAATTGACCTGAATGAAATCATAAATAAAGAAGCTTTGTCTAATTTCATCATCACCAGCGACGGCAATGCATTGGCTTGGCCGCTCGGTCAGTCGTCGCTACTGCCATCATCTTACGGCGAATTGACAATTAACGTGTCAATTTCCTCCGTCTCTAAATATCTGCAAAACCCAACGGCGAGAAAATTCGCCAATATCCCCAAACCTGCAGAAAAACCAAAGCCAGCTCCCGCAGCTCCAACACCTACCGTCGCAAATAAAACAATTGCCTTAACTTTTGACGACGGACCTGGACCATACACCGAAAAACTGTTGGATATATTGGATAAGTACGACGCCAAGGCGACATTTTTCCTAATCGGCAGCAAAGTTTCAGCACGCGCCAATACATTACGCCGTATGCAGTCGCGCGGACATCAATTAGGTAATCACTCTTGGTCGCATCCAGAGTTAAATAAAGTTTCAGCAGAGCAACTCGCTAGTGAAATTGACCAGACGAATAACGCCATAAAACAAGCCGTCGGCACCAAGCCTAACATCATACGCCCGCCGTACGGCGCATTTAATCGGGCGGCTTTGGAGCAATTCCGTCAACGCGGAATGTCGGCAGTTGTTTGGTCTGTCGATACGCGCGACTGGGCTGATCGTAATAGCGAAATCGTCTGCTCAAGGGCTGTCGCTGGTGCTCGCAACGGAGCTGTGATTTTGATGCACGATATTCACCCGACATCCGTAAATGCCGTTCCTTGCATCCTTGAATCTCTTAAGAAACAAGGCTATTCATTCGTAACGGTACAAAATCTGATCGGCAATATGACTCCTGGCGCCGTATATCCGTAAAATTAATCGATCTCAAATGTCTTATATTTTGAGGTGGCACCTCGTGTTAATTTAACTTTGGATGGTGCGACTTTAAAATATTTTGCCAATAATTTTATAGCCGCCGCATTAGCTCTACCTTCGATTGCTGGAGCTTTGACATAAACTGTCAATACATCGTCGTCATTTTTCACGACTTCCTCACGATGGTGAGAGTTTGGTTTAATATGTACGGAGATTTTCATAAAATCTTAAAAATCTATCACCTTCAGTTCCCGTGGCAATATTTCTCGCGCTTCCGCCGTTCCCGCAACTAATTGATAATCCTGAAGTTTCGGCGGTAAATCATCTTCAATAAATTGATAATCGACCTGATGTTTATCGTTAAAATAATTAAGCAATTCCGCATTCAAAAAATGATCACGCGGCGCACTTACTGAACCATCTCTATTAAAAACCAAAGCTATTGACACACCAGAAGTCGTCCCATTTTCGTCTTTAGCATAATTCGCAGTCACTAAATGAACTGTCGGCTCAAATTCCAAAGCCAATTTATTGGAATTATCCACTTGCTCCTGGCTAAGACGCGCTAATTGTCGATTTATTTCATTAACCAAATCAGCAGTGCTCATCTCACCGTTAGATTCTCGGCAATATTCACAATCGTTCAATGATTGAACATATTCCAGCAGCAACTGCATATCAACCTCAGCGTCCTTAATATTATGTCGAGTCAATTGACCAACCATTTCCTCTAGCGATTTCAACAAACCATAATCTTTGGCTTTTTCAGCGGCGTCACCAATGCGAATAATAGCACGAGCGACACTAATAATATTTTCTTTATCATTCATACGCTTCTCCCAATAGAATAATACCCTTATATTTACAATTTTCCATTAGAAATACTGAAAAATCGATCAAAAAATCCTCTCAACTTTTGCAGCACTATTTCACGCTTTTTAGTACGTTCACCTCCCGCCGAAAAACGCGAGATTGGCGGCAGTATTCGCGACAAGTCCGTTCCAGTCGATTGAATATATCCGTCACGAAAAGCATTTTCGACAAATGAATACGTTGCCTTTTTATTCAATTTTTCGTCATCAATAATTTGGTCTAGCTCTTCAATTTTTCTTGATTTAACAAATGCAAATCCACCAACTAAAACTACTACTACTGCTACTACAGAAATAATATATACATCAAATTCACCTGTTTTAGGTAATTCTTCTTTATCTTTTACAAGATTATTGTTGATTGTGTTTGTATTAGCAACTGTATTTTTTGTTGTGTTTGTTGTGTTTGTTGTGTTTGTTGTTGCTGATCTTAAAGTTGTGTTTACTGCAGTAGTATTTGT
>ERZ773214.608-NODE-608-length-22689-cov-8.306088_pt1 | contig 22689 bp, 39 predicted proteins | sample MGYA00511238_ERZ773214 | MGnify/ENA primary metagenome ERZ773214 (study PRJEB29015, sample SAMEA2738157) | human oral metagenome | biome: human oral; feature: human-associated habitat; material: saliva | place: China | collected 2259 ... | reverse complement strand
AATATAAAAAAATTTTTAATATTTGAAAATACTTGTTTAATTTTATATTCGGGTTCATCTGTCATATAAATATTTCTCATTAAATATGTAAAAAATATTTTTATCAATTAGTTTATTTATATTGCTTTACCCGCTACTTTTTATTTTCAACGTTAGAGTTCTATTGTGTTGTATTAGTATTACGAGTTGAGCGATATAGTTATTAAAAATATGGTATAATATTTTTAATTTTAAAGTGTTATAACTTTTGGCGTACTACACACCTCTATTCCATAACATTTATCAAATGCATTTGGAACTGCTTTCTTCAATATATTTAAACTACCGTTCAAATCAGCATTTATCAATTTACCTTCCAAACTCTTGTATAAACCTCTAACTATTCGTTTACCACTGAATTTATAATTTGATTTTGTAGAAGATTTAAATATAGGTATGAAATCATTATCAAGAAAACTGGATTTACTTGTATAACTTTCCTCCTATATAATTACATTTATTCCTTCTAATTTACATTTATATTGAAGTTGGTTTATGAGTTTTAAATATGGTATTTGAATAAATTTTTGATTATTTACTTTACCGATATTTGTTTCTTGTTTCCACTCCTTATTATAACCTATAATTAGTGTATTAATATTGTTGGAAACTAAATGATTAACAATGTATCTGCTTGTTTTATGTAAATAATCATTTAATTTATTTTCGCGTTTTATTCTTAATGTTTTTAACTTTTTTGTATATGCGGTTTTACATTTTGTATCCTAAATAGATTTATACTCTGCATAGTTTTTATTATAAAATTGATTTATTGATTTAACAGGTTTACCATTTATTATTACATTTTCTTTTATATCTGTACAATTAGTTCCTAAAGTACATAAATTATTAATTCCTAAATCAATAGACATATATCTTTGATTATCAGTTTTTAATAAAGATTCTGGTTTATTATATAATATCTCAACTACAATATAATCATGTCCATGTGGTACAACTCTAACTTGCTATACTAACTCTTTTTTTGTATGAATAGTTGTTTGTATATTTTTACCGAATTTAATGATTTTATTTGTTTCTAACTATTTTTTAAAAATAGCTTGATTTGTAAAAATTAATAAATTACGTCCAAGTTTCTCTTTATAATATGGTAATGAAACATTCTTTGTATACTTACCACTATTTTTAAGTTTTAATAACTCAAAGAATGAAGACATACTTTGATCTACTTGATATATTACCTACTATGAAACTTTACGTGGTAATGCTATGTAATCTATTTGTTTTTCTTTTGTTAATTGATTTATTAGTTGAAATTTGTTTAAGTATTTTCCAGTATTAAAGTAGTGTTGTCTAATTCTATATAATGCAGTATTATATAAATTTTTAGATAGAAAGCATAAGTTATCTAATTCATTATATTCTAATGAATTATATTTAATTATATGTCTTTCTACTAAAATCATAAATTATTTTCTTCTTTTTTAATTTCTTCTTTAATTTTTAATTGTAAACGTTTACTACGTCGTAAACCATAAATACGTGCACTGAAACAATGTATAATAGAAATTAAATCCTATGTAAGGTCTTCATCTTTTTCTTTTGTATCATTTATAACTTCTATTCTATTACCAGTTAATAATTGTAACCAATTAAAACCAAACCGAGTTAATCTATCTTTATGTTCTACAATAATTTTATCATATTCATTATCTTTTAAGATTTTAGTTAATTGTTTTCGTTCATCATTTAAACCTGAACCAAATTCTTTAACAACTTGCTTAATATGATACCCTTTTGCAATAGCATATATTTCTAATCGTTTAGCTTGTTCATCTAACATATTTTTATTCTATGAAGAAGATGTGCGTGCATATAAAATAACTCCATATTTCTAAACATTATTCTAACTATTCTAATCAGGAACTATTATTGTGCCTGAAGGTAATGCATATGCACCTTTAATTTTTCCTGCTTTATAATGGTTCCATGCAGTACGGTACTATATACCTAACTATTTTGCATAATCACTTAATTTCATATATTATTTATTCATAATAAAATTAAACAAAATACTATTTTTTACCATAATTATATTAACTTATTAATATACTTGTCCTGCTACAGATTCTGCTTTATATTGATATACATCTACCGGTTTTTGCTCTTCTTCCACTTCTATTACATTAGAATTTTCTGACTCCGCTCTATCATAATATTCTTCTAATCCATTTGCTACTGCAACTCTTAAATCATGTATAGAAATACTATTAGCTATATTTACAATAAATTCATCAGCCATTTTATTTGGATATACTGTAGTTAATAATGTAAAAACATCTTTCGCTGGTAAATTTAATGTAACTGCTATATCTATTTCACCTTCATCTTTTTTAGACATTTTAATCATATTGTCTACTAATCCTTTCTCTTCTGACGTACATGTACTAATAAGATTTTCATTATTAGACGGTATAGATATGGTAGGTTGTTTACCACTTAATAATCTTTCTTTAATTATATTACCTGATAATTGTAGTATTGTACCATCTACATTAATAGAATAATTAGTATTATTATCAAATTCTATTATTGGGTTAGTCATTTTAATATTAACATTATTAGCTGTATTATTATCAACCGTTATTTGTTCACTTACTGTTGGAGGAATTACGCAATTATTAGGTATAGAACTTATATTTTCTTTATCATTATGTTTAATATAATTTTCATCACTTTCTACATTAGTAATATTAACTTTAAGAGGTGGATTTGCTTCCCATTTAACATGGTCTTTCATATCTTCACCCATATAAGCATCTGGTACTTCATACGTTGTACCATCTGCACTAACAGCAGATTGTACATTTCTTTTAATCTCTATTTTATGAAAATGCCATTTATTAATATCATCACTAAGCTCAGCCATAATTTTCTTCATTCTGAACGCATTAGGATCATTAATAGGAGCAATCAATTCTTTATTACATTTAGTTCCATCATGGAATACATATAATGTTATATCAGGATCACTATCATCGATATAATTAAGTGTTGTAACTTTTTCAAATTCTGTACTATCTGGATTAATATGTTGGAAAAATCTTGGCATAATTTTACTTTTTCTTTATTTTTATACTCTTTATATAAGAGCTAACTATATGAATACTATTATCACTATTAAATGGTATAATATTATATTCATTACTATTTTCTTTTTCTTCTATCTTATTATTTATATAACCTCTTTTATATGGTAAAGCATATATAGTATCTTCTTTGTTATGTTTACCATTTAAAGATTTTAATAAATTAGATAATATTTTTATAAGATAAATTTTACTTTTTCTTATTAACTGCATATAAAAAATGTAAGAAGATAAAATAGTTATCTCCTTACAATTATATATTTAAATTTTCAATTTGTTTTAATTTTTAATTATATATTTTCTTCATTATTTTCTTCCTATTGCTATATCTATTTCTACTAATTATTATTAGAATTATCTGCATATCTATTACCTATAGCACTTGAAATAGATTTAACTCCCATTAGTCCTGTGCCAATACCAAAAAATGCAATGGTTTTATCGATTAATACTATAACAGTATTAGCTTCTCCTGTATGTATAAAGTAAAATATAACTAATATTATAAACAAGGTAAGGCATACAAAAGCTGTTAATAACCCTATAACTTTCATAGCACTTGAACGCCCATTAGTATTATTAAATATTTCAGGTATTGAAAATTTAGAAACATCGAATGACATTATTTTAAAAATTAATTTTTGCATCTTAAATATTTATATATCTATTTAAAAATTAAAAATAAAAAACCCTGACTTATGATTTTCACAAACCAGTCAGGGAAAAATAAAATATAAGAAAAAGTAAATAAAAAACTAAAATTTAAGCTACTTCATATAATTGGAAGTAGCTTATATTTTATTTTAATTATTTTTCTTCATATTTATATGAATAAATTATAACTTTTTATTTTACATATGTACATATTTTATAAATTAAGTAATTATTTATAAAATATTTAAAGTTATCAGTGAATATTAATAACTTTTGGGTTGTACACGAACCCTCTGAAATCTCTTGAATTTATATCAAATAAATCATCAGAGTTCACTTTTAAATATTTCTTCAAAATATTCAATGATGCATTTATATCCGCATTTATTTTAATTCCATCCTTGCTACAATATAATCCACGTTTAACTCGTTGACCGCTAAATTTATAATTTAATTCAGTGGCTGAATTAAATACTGGTATATGATCATTATCTATAAATGAAGCCTTTGATGTGTAACTTTCTTCCTATATAATACAGTTTATTCCAACTAATTTACATTTATAAGATAGCATTTGAATTAATTTATTAAATGGTATTTGTACAAAATTCTGATTAATTTTCTTTCCAAGTTTAGTGTCTTGTTTCCAGTAATTAGTATGTCCAATTACAAGTGTATTTATATCATTAGAAACTAATTGATTCACTATATATCTTGAAACTTTATGAAAATAATCTTCAATTTTATTATTTCGTTTATAATTTAACCTTTGAATTTGTTTACTTGTTTTAATGTGGTTTACAGTTTCACATATTGATTTATATTTTGCAACATGTTTATTGTAAAATTGATTTATAGATTTTAATGGTTTACCATTTATAATGAAACTGCTAATTATATTTGAGCTACAACTACATAAATTATTGATACCCAAATCAATAGACATATATTTTTTATTATCAGTTTTTGGTTTAATACCTGGAACTTCATGTATAAACTCTAAAACTATATAACCATTTTTAGGTACTAACCTAATTTGTTTAATATTTAATTTACTAACTTTTAATCCTACTTTAATTAATATTTTAGTTGTTGGGATTTGTAAATATCCTTCTTTAAGTTTTTTATTTGACCATTGATCTAAAACTATTTGATTAACCCCATTAATTTTTAAATATTGAGGCATCTACACAGGTAAAGTATACATACCACTATTTTTCTTCTTTAAAAGAGCAAAGAAACTACTAAAATTATTATCTACTTGCCTAACTACATATGCAGCAATATGACTTGGAAGTACTTTAAAGTCTGGATTTTGTGTAGACTTCATTAATCTCCAGTTTGCATAGTAATTCAAATATTTGTATTTAACTGTTGTATCATCTTTAGCTTTGAAGTAGTACTATCTAACATTAAATAATGCAGCATTATAAAGATTCTTTGAAAGATGCATCATCTCCATTAAATCTTTATAAAACTCATTATTCGACTTTATTATATGTTTCTATACTAACCTCATTTATAATTTATTTATCTTTAGATATTAAATACCTAAATTATTTATTCATAATATTTTATGTTAAATATAATTCTTATAAACTTTATATAATTTATCAATAACTTACATACCTTTAAATAATTCTGAAGGATCTATCGTATCTTCTTCTGTATTATTATCAGTATCTGAAGCATTATCTTTATCATTTGTAGATGTATCATCAGTTTCATCGTTATCTTCATCATCATCTGAAACTATTTCACCACCTATCATATCTTCAAATTCTTCTTTTGTAATACCATATACATCATCAAGAACTTTAGATAATTGAAGTGCATAATCAGTATCAATTAAAATAAATTTAACATGTGTATCAGTGCTTTCATCTGATTCTTTAGTATCTTCTGAATCATCACTTTCTTCTGAGTTATCTGTATTGTCTGACTATTCTGTTTCATCATCTTCAAATAAACGACGTAAATTACTATATTTTACACCTTCATTTGCTGCTTTATCTTCTGTGCCTTCTTCTTCAGGTTTATCTTCCTCTGAAGTATTTTCCTCTGAATCTTCTTCTGAATCATCATCAGAATCTTCAGAAATTTCAATAGCATCTTCGGGTATACCAGCATTAATACATGAAGTTTTTAAATCTTCTGCTGCATCTTTATCCTGCATAGTTATAACTATTCGTGCTAATTCAACTTCTTCAGTATCTTCAGACTTTTCAGTATCTTCAGAATTTTCAGTATCTTCAGAATTTTCAGTATCTTCAGGCTTTTCTTCATTATTATTAGCATCAACATTGCCTTGTGTTCCAAACATATTTGCTAAATCTTCTTCTGAAAAATCCCCACCTGAATTATTATCATCAGCACTATTATCATCTTCATTAATAAAACCATACTTAGTTGCATATAAGCGATAAGTATTTTCTTCATCTAAAATAGTAGTTAATTTAGAAATTTTATTTAATTCGTTTTTAATACTGTTTTTAGTATTAACTGATTCATTTAATGAATTTGATAATTTAGTAACTAATTTATTTTTAATTAATAAAACTTTCTTATATAAAGCATTTACTTGCTTATTACTCATAGATTCAAGTAATTCACCATTAACAGAAGTTTTACCATGTAATGAATGCTTTTTTAATTTTAAAGCAGTATATACGCTTTCCTTTAGAGACTTTTGAAATTTATCTATATCTTTTGCCTGAGAAGGATCTGCTTCTTTCATTTTCTTTAATGCTCCAGTAACACCTGATACATCAGTTAATGCAAATTTATCACCCTTATCATTCTTTTCAATCTTTGATAATGCTTTCTATTCCTTCTTTAATTTAGCAAAAGCATCTTTCACTTCTTGTGCTCCAATTGAATGACCTTTAACTGAATCTATAATATCTTTAATAGAATTTATAGACTTATCTAACTTTTCTTGGTTCTTATCATCATTAGCTTTCAATGATTCAAGAAGATTAACTCGTCTACTTTTTCCATGGCAGCATCCTTTCTTAATGTTCATTGTAGACTTTTCATTAAGTCTGCCATTAACGAAAAAACGATCATTTCTGCGAGAATTATTAATACGACGTTTCATACGAGATGAACGATTTTCATGGAGTATTTTAGATGTAGCTTTTTTTACAGCTTCTACTATATCTTCATCATCAATATCAATATCGTCATCGTCATCATCAATATCATCAACGACATCTATATCATCATCAATATCAATATCATCATCAATATCAATATCATCATCAATATCAATATCATCGTCATCAACACCAGTAATAGTATCGCTTACAACATAATCTTGTACATCAATATCAGATACGTCTTCATATTCACTAACAACATCATCCACCGTAGTTTCTACTGTATTCATATCTACACCAGATACCAACATATATACATTCATATCGTCATTATCACCTTCATGAATTGTACCATTACCAACCTATCCGTCTACTGTTGCACCAGCATCTGTTAAGCGGTCGCGTAATTCATTATAATCAACATCTGGATAATCGTTGGCCATATCTGTTATATTCAGCTTAATGATATTTTCATCAGCTGCCATTCCTTCAAATAACTTTTTAAACATTATATAATATAATATTTTGTTTTATGCATTATTTATTTATAAAAAATAAGGCATAATAATAAATTACTTTAATTTCAAAACATTAAAATACTTAAAAAGTTCTTTTTCTGATATTATTTTATCATTAAGCATATTAGTATAACCTAATTTAAAATTTTCAAAATTATTATCTAATATATATTTTCTTAATTCTGTAGCATTAATAGGAGTTTTATCCTTTATCATTATTGGTTCTAATGTAATGTCAGATTTAAATATTTTATTAATACCTTTATAATATTTTCCACCGTTATTAAAAGATTTATAAAAATCATCAAATCTTTTATTATCATTACCTTTAGAAGAACATATAATAGAATATAAATTATTAATGGTATTAGGATCATTAAAACTTTCTCCTACTATACTATAACATGCTCGCATAGGATTTTTATCTATATATACAATACCATTAGTTTTACATAATCTATCCTCTATTATAGTAGAAATAAAATACTTACTTTTATTTACATCTATAAAATCTCTATTTGTACTTGATACAATTATTATAAACTGCACATCTTTATTATTTTTATATGTATCAATATATCTCTTTAATAACATATAATGACCGTCATGAAATGGTTTAAATGCACCTGGATATAAAAATATTTTCATAAAATATAAAAATTATATATAATTAAAAAATAAAGCATACCTTATTAAAAATAAAGTATGCTCATTTATAATTTTAAAATTTAGTTTAGTCTAATTATTTTAAAGTTTTGTTGTATCTACTAATATAATATTCTTTTCTTGAAATCCGCATTTAATAAGTACTTCCATTTGGTTTTTTAAAAAATTCATATCTTGTTCAAGCATTAACCATATCATATTTTTTCTTACTTTAAATGGTATATTTGCAGCAGATTTAAGATTATCTCCACCATCAGTAACTACTATTAATAAAGTACGTGGATCACTTTTACTAAAATATGGTTTCTATAAATTATAAACTTCCTCACATGAACCTACAATATTAGTACCACCTGTTAAATCTTTAGATTGCATTAACATTTTAAGTATTTGTTTAGTATTAGTATTTTCATTCCACATACGAATATTATTTGTATTTATTGGGCCATCAGAAAAATATGTAGCGGCACTACTTTTTACATTTGTTGCCTTCAATAAACCAATAATTTCAGACCATATAAGCTAAAATACATCTCCGCTCGCAGCAGAATACATAGACCCTGAATTATCTATTAAGAAAAATACCTAAGCTATACCATCTACAATATCAAATTTTCTTTCATCATACTTAGCATAACGAGAAGTTCTAACAACTGGATTTTTACTGGCTATACGATTCTTCAAAAATTTATATTCCTTACCTTTTCTGGCAACACCATTAAAAAATGATTTCAATTGTTTCTTCCAATTAATAATAGGTTTAAATAATTGATCTATTTCCTTTAATCTATCTGCTAATGAATAACCACTTCCTGGAGTATGATCACTGCTATTTGAACCGACAGAATCTAGTTCTTTACGATGTTCTTTTATAAAATCACCAGCTTTTCTAATAGGATTAGCTTTTTTATCATCTTCTCCATATGGTTGACCTGCACGTTCCGCTATTTTTTGTGCTTCTTCATGTGATAAAACATCATGTCCACCAAACCGCTTTGTACTAACACCAGGAGTTTTGATTTTACTTCCATCTACTGTAGCATTAGGATCATTTAGTCCATCTTGTTGACCTTGCTGACCCTGTTGGCCTTGACCCTGTTGGCCTTGACCTTGACCTTGTTGACCTTGACCTTGTTGACCTTGACCTTGTTGACCTTGACCTTGTTGACCTTGCTGACCTTGGCCCTGCTGACCTTGTTGCTGAGCTGATTTTATAGGTTTATTTGGATTTATAGGAGGTTTAGTTAATCCTCCTTGTTGTTGATTACTATTAGCACTCTAATTATTAGACATATCATTACCTTCACCAGCTCTCCATGCATCTATAGCTGCTTGATAGCCTTTGTCATAATCACTAATATTATTTGTATTTTCAAATATACTATTTTTTTTCATATAAAAATCTTAATGTAATTTATGGTTGTATTTTACCTGCTTTAATATCTTTAATAGCTTGTTCCCAACCTCTCTTATAATCATCTGAATACTATTCTGATTGATTTCCACTATTGCTTTGATTATTGTTTTGATTTGGATTATATGAACCATTAGGTTGTTGTTCTGGTTCAGGTGGATTAGCATTGCCATTATAATATGCATCAAAAATAACTTCCCATGTTTCACTTGGAAAACGGCTATCAAACATACCTCCTAAAGTTTTTGTTACACCTTGAAACATTGGTAACTAATTTTCTATATCTCGATTTATTTCAACATCTTGCGCTATATTAGCTAAGCTATGTAATTCGGGATGTCCTGAAGTTTCTTTTTTCATCTATTCACGTATTACATGTTGATAGATTTGATGATATGCTTCATGTATTAATACAAATTTTATATTTGTACCTAATATTCCAGAAGTTGAATGTCCTAAAGCTTTTTTCTTTTGCATATATTCAGCATCTTTAGAAAATAATGAATCTGCAAAAGCTGGATTAAAAAATAACCTAACACCATCAGTAGCGGCAGTAGCAACTTCAAATGTCCATATGATAGGTTTATCAAAATATTTTTTAAATACCTTCATATCTTTATCTTTTAACATATCACTTAAATATGACTCTGTTAATAAAGCTATTCTACGAGGATAAATTGTTTCCAATTTACCATTTACATCCATTTCTACTTTATCAATACGTGAAACATCTACAGCATCCATAGTCTATGATGACTATCTATTCTAAACTGTATTTTTAGCTGCATCATATTCATCTGCTGTTGCAATAGTGTTATTATGTTTTTCTTTTGCAGTATTTACTGTATTTTCAAAATCATCTATATCATATTGTTGATCATTAGACATATCTTTATCACTAAGAGACTAATTCATTTCTTCCTATTCTCTATTAATTCTCTCAGCTTCATCATCTGTCAAACTATTACCATCATTATCTAATATATCAGTAGTATCACTATTTATATTAACTTTTGGTAAATTTCCACAATTCTCATTATATAATACTTGAATATCATATAATGAAACTCCCATAAAATTTATTAATTTATGAGCATATTGTTTAAATACACCTATTTTATCAATATCTGCTAATGTTTGAGGACATGGCTATTTAAATATAATAAGACCTGCAACATATCTTGCCATTAAGGTTTGTGCATCATCTTTTACTGGCGGTATAGCATCTTCACCCATAGTAGCTTTATATTTACGTGAGCAAGCAGAAGAAACACTCGCCCATAATTTTGGATCTATTGTGCGAGAAACTTTTGCTCCTTCATTCAATATAAAATTAACAGTATTTCCAATATATTTTTTATTTTTTATTAAAATTTTAACCATAAAATATTACTATTTAAGTATTATTAATATTTTTTTACTTATTATATTTATAAAAAATGCAAACTCATAAAAATATAAGTTTGCATTTAACATAAAATTATAATATTTTAATTATATATTGCCGTCTGTAGCTGCAGCTTGTCGTGTAATCATAGATGCATTATTATAAATAATTGCTGCAATACCTATAACTGCACCTGCCATAGAATAACGAGAAGGAGCATCTGTAAATAATTTATATTGCAATTTATTTAGTTCTGCAATATTACCAATAAATGCAGTTAATGACATTTCATGATCTACCATACCTGGTGCTACACCTGTATATAAATTCTTATACAATTCATAGAATAATGGTTTCTATACTAAATCCATAACGCTATCTACCTTAGATTGCAAACTAATTTTCATTGCATATAATACTACATTTGCTATCATTCTTGGTAATTCTGATGCAGTAAATACTGATAAACATTGTGCTATATAAGCATCATTTTTATCTTTAATATTAAATGCACCAGGTTTTCTTAATGCATAAATCTTTTTATTACCTAAATTAAAGGTAAAATATTCAGTCATCTCATTTATAACTTCATTTACCTCAGACATTGAATGATCTGCCAAATAATCTTTAATTACAAACTTTTCAGGAATAGAAAAAGCATTTGTAAATGTTTTATTTGCTAACTTAGTAAAATTAGTAGAACCACCAGGGAAATTATCTATAATCTTTTTAAATACATTACTGATAGTTAAAGTCTTAGATTTCCATTTACTTGTTGCAGTTGTTTGATATTCTATAATCTTAGTAAAGTACTTATCATCATCCTTCATTAATGCAGCTGTACCTAATGTGTGATTTTTCCAAATACTATCTAATACTTTATTATTAAATGTTGAATCCCACTCATTATACTTAATCCATTCCGTAGATGGAATAGTATCATCACCACCCATAGCAGTAGTAATATGTTGATCTATCCATTTTCTAAATAATTCAATGCGAGATATAGACTAATTATCACTTAAAAATCTATTACGATTTGCCCATATATTCCAAGCTTTTTCTGGTAATTCATTTAAGGCTTTTTCCAATTTTGGCTGACTAATATTACCATCAACAAAAATAGAATTATATAATTCTGGTCTACCCATAAAAATAATCTTTAACTCACCAAGAATAGAATCTGAAACTTTTTCAGACCAGTCACGTGGAGTCCATGTAGTTTTATCTAAACCTAATGTATCACTATCTAATAATAGAGATTCTACATCCTCTATCTTCATATTTTTAACTACTTTACGGTCTTCTGCTGACATTTGATTATCTCGTGAACCAAGATCAAGTGCATCATACCAAACTCCATCTGATACATTTTCTATAAATGAACATATCATTTCATCTACATTTTGACGTACTTCTCCATTAGGTCCTACTGCTTTCTTTTGACGAGCCCACTCTAACCAATCACTCTTTTTTGGTACATATAGGATAGAAACATAACGGTCTGCTTTAGCTGGTTCCCAACGAGATTCAGAAGAGGTTTCTAATTCCAACATATCGATTGAACGGTTTGCAGCTAATACAAAACCCCAACGTGATCCAAGTACCATATTCTAATATACTTTATCATTTACTAAGTTCATTACAATAGAACCTACAGTACTATTCATACGTGAAAACTCATCCATAAATATCACACCTCCATAATACTTATGTGGTTCAAGTTCTGTACCATCATCTAATTTAAGATCCGATGCTCTATACTTATATAAACCACTATTATAATATTCATCTTGTTGTGCACGAACTCGTGGATCTGGTGATGGATAATAGGTTGGTAACCAAGATTTTGGTACATCTATGGCATTCTATTCTCCTGCAATATTTGTTATAGTATCAGGTAAAACAAAATCTTCACGGAACATTTGTCCTAACACAAGATATACAGTATCAAGGTCAATACCATATATATCACGAATATCATTAATGGCTTGCTTTACTATAGCTGTTTTACCAATACCAGGTGCACCCCATATAAGTAAAGGCTTTTCTTTAGATGAAGAACCATCTTCACGAGGTGTAATTTGTTTTACAATATTACTAACTAATAAAGATTGTAATTCTTTAGCATCTACTTCTTGTCCATATTGACCAACTACTGGATTATGTAATGTAATTACAGGTGTTTCATTAATATGTTTAAGAGCCTTATTTGGACGATAATAATTTTCATTAACATAGTGAACAGCTTCACTTACAGTTGAATCTTCATCTTTAACATATTGCTTCATTACTCGTTTCCAATATGTTTCAATTTCTCTTACATCAGATTCCATAGTAGTATCTAAATCACCACTATTAAGTCTTACACCATTTTTAGATGCTACATCTATCATACCCTATGAAGGGAAAAACTTAATAGATGGACTTAATAAACCTTTATTTGCAGCAATAGTCATATTAATAGGAGTATTAATATATTGATATTCTACTTTACCTTCTTCATTTACAGGAAATAAAAATCCTTTAACCCTACGAATAATTGATTTTACTGTATCTAATGCTTTACGTCCATAATCCTTAATTTTATCAAGAAATGCTTCATTCAAGTATACTGAATCCATAGGAATACCATCTTGTATATCATATCCCTAAAATTTCATAGAGCATGTATTATTTGACTCATTAATTGATGTTATCATACCTTCAACTTCATACTTAGTACCACCAACTTTATGAATAAGCACAGCAGGTATATTGAGCCTTTTGTTAGATTTTCTCATATAATTATTAATAATTAGCTAATTATTTATATTTGTTATATTTATACGAACCAATTAATTAGTGAAAATAAAACAGTTAAAATATAAGGAGGATAATTTAAAAATCAAATTATCCTCGATTTAATTTAAATTTCATCGTCTTTAGTAAATTCAGTATCATATTTACTAAGTTTAATAGGTTGTTGTAAAATATGAATTGCTATTGGAGTATAAGAATCAGGAGTATCATCTCCATTTATATCAGGTCCATCTCCTTGATAATATATAAAATATCCTTTATCATAAAATAACTCTGCAATTTCGTCAGCAGTTTCTTTATCTTCTACATTTTTATATGTGTCATCAAACTCACCCCAATCAAGATATGCTCCACCATCATCTTGAATATTATTAATTAATTCATTAATTAAATCATCGTTCTATATATCACTTTCTCCATCCCATGCTTGGTTATCAGGAATTTCAACTTTTTCTCTTATATGACGTTGATATTTTTTATTATATTTCATATGTTAAAACAAATTGTTATTATATATTTTAATATTTATAAGTTGATGTCATAATAAATATTTAAAGTTCAACTTTTGTTTTTAAATTCATGAATAAAAAAATATTAAGTACACGTAAATAGCATTTGTTAGAAATGGCAAAAGCTAAGGATCGTACTATTGATAAAAAAATATGGGCAACAATGTCATCATAGTGCTCACGTACATATAAAGCTACACTTGGTGAATTTGCACGAGTTCCAAGTAATGCATCTACTAATGTATTATTGTAGAAATATGTAGCAGGTATTATAATTTTTAAATGTCCATGTCCTACATCACCAGAAGAAATAGATGCAATTAAAGCATATAAGAATTATGGTTTAGAATTAATTAATAGAGGTATTTCATTTGATACTATATTACGTTTATATAATGAAAATGCTCCAGATTCATTAATAGGTACTAATGCTGCTAACTTAACAGTTAATTCAAATGAAGATGATTTAGAATAGGCTGCAAACAAAGAAAATATATTAACTGATACAGAGCTTGATGATATTGCAGTAGAAATTCAAGATTTAAAAGATGAATCTGATATAGATAATGATAAGCTTGATGATATAGAAGATAAATTAGGTTTAAATGATGTTGAAGTTGAAACTAATATAAATGATAATTCATTAAAAGAAATTGTAAATGTTCTTAATGATAACAATATTGATTATGATATAGTTTCATTATCTGAACCTGAAATGGCATATGCCCCTAATAATATATTATGGATGAATTATCGGAGAGGTATGTTAAACTTATAGAATGTATTAGGTATAGATGAATCTAAAAAATTTATTCATTTCTCTTTGGATAATATCGATATTAGAAATAACATGCAATCATTTAATATTCGTTTAACCCGTTTATTTAGAGGAAATAGAAATAATATATTAAATGAAATATTTGGTATTGGTAATATATATGGTACAAATGATGCACGTCTTGTTTTAAAACGTGAATTCTTTGTTGGACCTCGAACAGTTCAAGAATCTATAAAGAACCTTATATATAAATTAGGTACTAAAAATATTATTATTCAATATAATAGTAAAGATCTTATGGATAGAGGTTCACAAACATTTACTTATGATAAAGTAACATTCTATATACAAAATAATTAAAAATATAAAAAGGAATAACATTTAAGTTATTCCTTTATTTTTTACTGAATATCTGACTTAAGCATTTCTTTACGTTCTTTAGCAATACCCTTACCAAACCATGATTTAATACTCATATCTGCTAAATCATCTTTTGTAAAATATTGATAAACTGGTGATTGAAGCATTTGCTTATACTCTGTAGCATTTAATGTACCAAGACCTTTAATGTATAATATTTTATAACCTTTTAATGTAGGTTCATCTTTTTTGAAATCTTCAATCTTATAATATCTCTTAACATCTTTTCCTTTAGTTGCTAAAATAATAGGTGATATACTTCTACATATCATTTTAGCTTCAAATAATTCAGGAAATAAATTAAAGAATGTAAGTAATAAACCTGCAATTTTAGAACCATCATAATCAGCATCAGTTGCAATAACAATTTTTCCAAAGTTTAATTTATCTACATCATTTTTCTGACCCCATTGTAATCCTAATATTGTAATCAAATCAGATAATTCTTTATTAGCCATAATTTTAGTTGGACCCATACCAAGAACATTCAAGATTACACCACGTAACATATATGCCGCTTGTGTTTGAGGGTTACGGGCTTGTCTGAAACCAGCACGAGCAGAATCACCTTCAAATATCCATAATTCTCTATCTTTAGTTTTACGACTATTAGCATCAATAAATTTATCATTATTACGCATCTTAGTCTTTGCTTGCTTATTGAGTTTACGAAGAGTTTTTTGATCTTCTACTTCAAGCTTCTGTTTATACCAATCTAATACAATATTAACAAGTTCAGATTTATTAATTTGATTTAAAAATTTAGTAGGAACTTCAAACTTATAATTTTCTTCCATTGAAAATCTTTCTACTGGAGTAGTTAAGCATTCTTTTGTTTGTGAAGAATAAGTAGGATTAGTTACATGGAAAGTACAAAACATAGAATATTTGTTATCAACATTACGTACAAGTCCAATATCAGTTTTATGTTTTGTTAAAATATAATCATGTACACTTTGATTTATTTCATTACGTACAGCACGAATATGTGTACCTTCAGAACATTCAGCACCATTAACAAAACCTATATTAATATTTCCATCAGGATAAATCCATACTGATTTTTGATTATCTGAAAAACTTACGACATTATCTTTATCTATATAATTATTATACAATTCAATATATTCTTCAAATTTCTTAAACTTCCATTTTATATTTCTAACTTCTTCACCATTGTTAGTATGTATAAAAGTAACTTCTAAACCTGTATTTGCTGCTGCTGCATCAATACATCTCTTTTCTATAATATTAATGAAACCATCAGATAATGAAGTAACATCATCAAATTTATCAAAATCTATATTAAATGAAATTTCAGTGAAATGCCGTTTACAATCTTTTACAACTAAATTATCATCAAGACTTCGCATATTATTTGACCATGACCTTGAATATGATTTATTTCCATCTGCAGTATATACATTAAATTTAGTTGCAAATATAGATGCAATCTTAGAACCTATACCATTAGTTCCGATAACATCTCTATCTTCAGAATCATTATAATTAGATGATGTACGTAACTGACCAAATATAAATTCTGGAACATATACTCCTGCCTCTTGATGCATTACAACCGGAATACCACCATTATCTGTAATCTTTACATAACCTGAATTATCTACAGTAACTGTAACTTTACTAAGACCCATATTATTAGGTCTGCGGTACTCATCACATGAATTAGATATGACTTCATCAATAATCTTTAATATACCTGGAACATACTTAATCTGCTCCCATGACATCTGTGCATTATCTACTGAATATACAAAGAAATCTTTTTCCTCTTCTCTAATAGAGCCTATGTACATACCTGAACGCATAATAACATGCTCTATTTCACCCATTGATTTATATACCTATTCTACTGCTACTGTTTTATTGATTTCGTTACTCATTGTTAATCTCTTAAATCTTAAAAATTTTAACTCACTTATTATTTTATATTTTTATTTCTATATAACTAAGTGTTGCTTTTTATTTATAAACGAAAATTTAAGTTAAGTCTAATATAAAAAGAAACAACAAATTAATGCTGTTTCTTTTTATATTCTAATTGTTTCTCTAATTCAGTTACTTTATTATATGAAAACTTTTTCATATATTTTATTTTTTATTTCTCTTTTCTCGACGATACATAAGAATTGCTATAGCACTCATAAGAATTGTTGAAATACATAGTAATATATTTCCACTAAGTAAACAACTTAATGCTATAATAAGGTAAAGAACCGCAAATAATAAGTAAATTTGTCCTGTTGAAATAAATTTCTTCATATTTTTATATTTTATTTTATGTTTTTTGTCATTAAATGAATTAAAAAACCTACACCTAAATACATAAGTAATCCTCCTCTTATTGGACATGCATATGGGCCAGTACCATAAATAAACCCGCTTAAAAATAAAACTGTTCCCAGTATAAATTCAAGTATTGTAATTATAAAAATTTTTATATGATTAAAAAAATTTCTCATATAATTTAAATAGTTTTGAGTTATAAATTAAATAAATTATCCATATATTAAGACATGCCAATACTATTGAAATTAAACCATTTAATAGCATATAGTCTAAGAATAAAATTATTCCATTTCCTATTAAATAAATTATTAAACCAACCCACATTATAAGTAAGAATGTGGTACATAAAAATAACATTGTAATAGCAAAATCTTTAATTTTTTCCATTTTATTTTTATATTTCTCGGAACCAGAGGATTCGAACCTCCAACTCTCTCCTACTCCAGAGAAAACTCTACCAATTGAGTTATTAAGTCCCGTAAATTACTTACAACTATATATAAGATTACATTTATAAATTGTCTATAGTTTTAATAATAATTTGCAAATTTTTATGTTTACTTAACTAATAAATAGTTATATAAGAAGTTATATAAAATCATGATTAATAAAAATAACTATAAAAATAATTCTAAAACATTAATTCCTGTAAATGAAGGTTTGTTTGGTTTTGACTCTGCCGCAAAACCTTCAATGCAATTATCAGCTGAATATATTAGAAGTGCATCTAATGAGGATATTGCTAATGTATTAGTAGAGTATGCTAATTATTTTATGGATAAAACAAATTCAGATGTAAATAAGGCAGTGAATGTATTTGTAAATAATATTGCAGAATTACTTAAAGCTGTAAAAGAAGATGCTAAAGCAGGATTTAATTTCTTTAATTCATTTGGTTTGGCCATAAAAAATAGTATTATGGGCAAATATAAATCTATTAAAGGTAATACTAAAAATTTAGGTAATTTATTAATTTTTAGTGTAGCAGCATTAGTTAAATGTGGTGTTAGCGGTTACGATACTGCTATTCGTGCATTATCTAATGTATATAATATTATTAACACTTTTTTAAGTGAAGCTTGGACTGCATTTATAGAAAAATTTGATGCAGCAAAAGATAATATTGTTAACTTTATTCAAAAGACAAATGATAATATTAAATTATTCCTTGCTGTTGCTGGTGCTGTATTTTATTTAATCTCTATGAAAGTAACTGGAGCAGCTCAAGCATTCCAAGGTTTTATTAATAAAATATTAACATCTGTTAAAAATAATTCATTATTTGCAGTATTCATTGTACGTACATGGTTTGGTACTAAATCTCAAGAATTATTGAATTTTGTAAGTACCACATTTAATGATGTAAAACAAACATGTGTTAATGTATGGAATAAGTTAGAAAAACCTGTATTACAAATATGGAAGAAAACTACTGAATCTTTATTAAATTGGATAGCTAATATTAAATTAAGTATGGATTTCTTAAATCAAAAAATTAAAGATGTTGCAACTAATGTTAAAAATACTGCAGTAGGTGTTAAAGATAATATGGTATCGGCCGTTATTAAAAAGGCTGTACGTTCATTGAATAAACAAAATTATCCACTTGATAAAGTAATGGATATGGTTAAAGCTGCATATAATGAATCTGTTACTATTAATAATGGTAAACGTTCACTTAATGAATCTGTATTTAAACATGCTTTAAAACGCCAAGTTAAACGGTATCACTATTTAAATGGCTAATTTAAGTAATTTTTATAAAAAAGTTTAATTTTTGTTCAAATTATTCATCTGCTGTGAAGGACTCTTATTTTAGAGTCCTTCATTTTTATCCTTCAAATTCTGATTTTAATGTTTTCCTTAATTCTTTGAGGTCATTTAAATACATATCTTCTATAGATGTATGTTTAATATATTCTGCTTCTTTTAACATATCTTCCATCTCTTTTTGAAGTTCAGTATGTTCTTCTTTAGTTAATTTAGAAACTTGAACTTTTAATACATCATCCGGTAAATTATATTTCTTTAAATCTTCTTTAACTTCTTCTACTTTCCTATTTGTAATAGTAAATTCACCTGATGTTACAAGTTCAATAAATTTACATATATCAGTAATTACTTTACATTTATTTTCTATTTGTTCAATATGTTTTTCTTTTCTAACATTATACTTATTTAAACGAAAATCAACAAAATATTTTAATAATTCATACTTATCACTAAAATGTTTTACTTTTTGTTTTTCATCTATTGTATAAAGTATATCATCATTAATTACTGTATATAATAGCATTTTCTTTAACAGATTATCTTTCTTATCTGCTTGCATTTCTCTTGCAAGTTTTGTTTTTGGAAATTGTATGCGATAATCTAATACATCATCATGTGAGAAGTTCTTCCAATCTTTTATATAACCTTTTTCTATATAGTTATTAAGTTTCTTTTCTAACTTATCATATGTTACATCATAAGGTAAATCTGTTATACGAAGAATATCTGCTCCTAAATCAGTTGTATAAACACCCCATGATACCCACTTATTTAATTCCTTATCAAATACAAAATTCTCTTCTTTAATACCTCTTACATAAGGTTTGATTATAGTTTTTATTTCTTTCTTTTTTATATATTCTATGCATGCATCTATAATATCAATAGGGTTATATGAAAAACATGAATATTTATAACCTGGTGCCATACCTTCTGTTCGTGAACATAATATAGTTGGAATTATAGGCAAATAATAATAAGGTTCAAGATATACACCTTCATCAAAAGTATATTCTAATAAATCCTCATCTACTTTATAAAGTTTAGCAAATGGAGATAATTTACAATATAGATAACGAGGTGAAGCAGCTGCTTTTGGATCTCTTAAAGAACCATGCTGACCTGCAATAGTAATAGGATTCAAGTTATCTGAAAATTCTGCAGCTTCTGTTAATATAGTTGTATGAATAGATGCATCACCATGCATATATAATGTATAATTATAAATATCACCAGCAAGGTTAATATTCTTTACTTCTGCACCATTTTTCATAGAGCCTTTAAATGCAGCATGCATCATTTTACGAGCACCAACTTTAAATCCATCTATAACTGATGGTAATGCTCTGGTTTGTATAACATAATGTGCATATTCTCTATAATCCTTATTTAAAAAATCTGTTATATCTCTTACTACTTCTTTCGGTGTGTTATCTACATTAAATAAATGTACTGTTGTAATTGTATTTTTCTTTTTCATTTACAAATTAATTTGTATAGTTTAGCCTTATATTTATAAGGCAATTTTTGAAGTTTGTCTAAATCAATAAATATATTGTAAATTTTACAATTATTTTCTTATATTTTCATGAAGCCAGTTCTACATCCTTTCTTAATTTTCTGTAACAATATCGTTGCATGCTTATTACATATTTTTCTATTTTTTATTTATTTAAAAAGAAAAAAGAGAACTTAATGAGTTCTCTTTAATTTTTTGGACTAAGTATTTCTAAAAATCTCTCTTTCATTTCAGGATCTTTCAATGTCAAATAACCATATATTGGTGGTATTTCTTCCCATACTGAACGATTTACCCATATAGTTTCATTACTATTCTTAGGTTGAACTTCTTTAATAACATTCATTTTTATAAAGAACCTACCATGTCTATACTTATAGTGTAAATTATCCCAGTTTACATCATACTCATCCTTAAGAATTTGTTTAATCTCATCGGTATTCTTCTTATTCATTTTAGTATGGCTCATATATACATCTGCAGTTTGATTAATACTATTTCTTATACAGTCATTTTGCCTATATAAGAACCATGCATATGCATCATTATCATTTGGTACTGACCATACTTTGCAATCAAACTCAAATAAACTATCATCAGTAGCAACTCCCTTTGATTGTTGTAATTTATGAAATTCCATAGTAAAATAAGTGCTTGCCATTGCTGCACAAATACTTTGAATTTTACATATCCTACCACCCCATAAAGTATCTGTTTCTGGTGTTATATGGTCATTTATAATAATAGAAATTTCATCAGACTGAGTATAGCCCAAACATGTACCTTGTATATTCTTTAATAGATATTTTGTAGTATTATTCATCAACGTAATAAAGTCATTGTCAAAAGGTCTTTTAAATCTCTTTTTAATTTTCTTTGAAAAACAATGACCATCAAGCATTATGATGATAGGACAATTTGGCATGACTTTATAATCAGTCATGCTTCTATAATACTCACACTTATGTTTTAAACTATTAAATTTCATATGTTGTAATTTATTTTAAGCTATTGCGTTAATTGTATTTGCTACATCATTTAAATCCTCACAAATGATACCATTATATTTTTCTACTAATTTCTTAATAGCATCAAATGATTTAATTTCGGCTTTAGTGAAGCTCTTTCCTGTGTCTAAGCTCTCGTCAAGTACTGCAAATATAGTATATACTACAGTTTCTTGCAGTTCTTTATTATATTCATATGAACATATTACAGACTCAACTAACTCTGCAATAGAGTATGTACCTTTCATGTCTGGAGTGATTACATATAAGTGAATATCACATGGACCCCATTTCTCTTGTTCTTCTATTAGTTGGCAGTCTTCTGTCCAATCTTCTACAACAGGATTAAAATATGGCACATCCGTATGTAACATTGGTATTAATTTGTCCCTCCATGTTGAACCATTGCACGTACCACCTAAAAATACTTTCTTTTTTTGTTGTTCTTTCATATAAATTATATGATTAAAAAGGTAAAAAGTCTTATATAAAATAAATATTTTAAATAAAAAGACTTTAATAATTATATGAAATTTACACAACGTATTGTAGAAAAATATGGAGATTCATGTTTACATTTTGCAGTATGTGCATGGTTAACAGCATTATTATCACCATTTGGTTGGGTAGGAATAATTATAGGATTTGTAATATCTTGCATTATTTCATATATAAAAGAAAA
>ERZ773214.606-NODE-606-length-22752-cov-4.578094_pt1 | contig 22752 bp, 24 predicted proteins | sample MGYA00511238_ERZ773214 | MGnify/ENA primary metagenome ERZ773214 (study PRJEB29015, sample SAMEA2738157) | human oral metagenome | biome: human oral; feature: human-associated habitat; material: saliva | place: China | collected 2259 ... | reverse complement strand
GTCCAACCACAGCAGCTGCTATGGCCATTTCTAAAGGATGGCAAAAACTAGTAGCACCAAGTATGTTAGTTGGAACATTAGGTTATATTATAGGTACTTATATAGGAATACTAATCGGACAGTATCTAGGATAAAATAATAGACCTAAAACATTAAGTTTTAGGTCTATTATTTTAATCATCGATTTCCACATTTAATACTTTTCCAGATACTGCATCTATTTTCACATCGTATTCTAATCCATTAGCTTTTGCTTTTACAACATATATATATAGTGCTGCACCATTATTTTGATATGCATAGTCGTCTTCATATTCCGTACGAATTTTTTTGAAATAAATATCTCCTTCTGGTGTCGAAATAGCTTGCGCCACAATTCTTTGAACCTCTTCTTGCGACTTTATGTTTGAAGTAGAATTTTGTTGAACATTGTTTGTTGCTTGTTGGGTATTATTTGTATTACTAACGCTAGCATTATTATTTGAATTATTTTGTTGAGTAGATTCATTATTTTGGGGATTCGTACTTTGATTACTTTGACTTTGATTATCTACATTCATTTTACCTAAAGAAAAAATCAGCTTTGACTAACATCAAAACTGATTTTTAGTTTATTCATTTTCTTCTAAAATACAAGTTATTTAAAGTAATATTTCCATTCTTTCCAATACGTTGATATTACTGAATTTTGTATTTTGCTTATTTCTAGTTATAAACATTTAATACAGCTTTTCGGAAAGTCAACGGAAAGTAAACAACAAGTTTAGTACCAGTAGTTTTTTAAGTTAATAATAGTCCTTTATAATGAAAGCACCTAGTACAATTTACTAAGTGTTTTATTTTTCGTGTAGTGGTCTCAATTTTGAATTTCTATCAGGTTTCGGAAGTCCTACTCTTTCAGCAAATTGGCAATACTCTTTAAATTCTTCATCAGTTTTACTTTGAAATTTTCTCAGATTAGTAATAGTTTGTAAAAGTTGATATATCAACTTTTCTTATTGTTATATACTCAATAATCTCCTATAATTTCTTAAAAACATGGTCAAAATATATTCAATTATCTTGCGCATATCAAAGGGATTAAGGAAACTAATATTATTCTAAAAATAAAAGAACTAACTTTGAATTAAAGCTAGTTTTTTCTTATCTTACGATTTATTTTTTTTGATTTAGATTTTTTTCTTGTTTTAACTTTATCTTTATATAATTCTTCTAATGCATTTTTATTTTTAAAACCTAACATTTCACAATATGTATCATCATTATCTATTATCCTCTCTAACGACACCTTTATACTTCTAAAATTATATTCTGAATCAATTTTCCCTAATAACTTATCAACAATACATAACACACTTGCTAGCCTATTTGTATAATGTCCTTTATTATTTATGTATAGTATACTCTGCCAGCTAGAATGTATCTTAGGAGTAGTTTTTAATTTTAAATCTACTAAATTAGAATTATGTGCACACATATTTCTAACTAAATTTAGCGTCTTCAGCCAAGATAATAATTGTTCTCCTGATATATCTCCATATTGTTTTGCCAATTTCTTTAATTTACTTATTGATAATAATTCTATCAATTTTACTAAATCACCAAATGTTAAGATATTTATAAGTAACCATATAAGGGGATAATTTTTATTCTCCGCTCTTAGTTTTCTTGTAATTTCTTTATTTGTAGTTGTTGACAAATACCTTTTAATTTTATTTTTAAATTCTTTTTCTTTTTCCCATAAATAATGTTTACAATATTCTTCTCTATTGCACCAACTTGAAAAATCAAGGTATCCATACGCCCCCATTGTTCCATGGCCTAAAATGTAGGATAAATTTGTTTTTATTGAAACTTCTATATACTCTATTGCATCAAATAGATTCATTCTTAAATGTTTATCAGTGCGATGCCTATTTAATACATACTCAAATGAAATATTACCATAGTTTAGTTCATCATCTTTCTTAGAACAAAAAGGCTCTGCAAATTCTTTTATTTTGTAATAATTAATGTGTTTTAAAGACTCTATAGCTTTAGTTTCATTTTTAAATTTCATATTTCGAGATTTAAGCAATTCTATCTGTTCTTTAAAGTCTAAATGTTTTAATTCTGACATTTTTTTCTCCTAAAAAAAGAATCCCCATGTCAGTCGTAACTGCCTAAAAAGGAATGGGGACATTGATATCTTAACTAAATTATATTATACTCTCTACTAATTGTCAATAATTTTATACGTAACTTATAGCATTCTCATTCTATAATATAAGATTAAATGTAGTAATTTATAGTATTTTCTTATCACTCTATTTCCGTCCTATCATTCTTTTTCATTCTGATTAAAAACAATATAGATCATTTATCTATAAATTAATCTGAGGTTTTCTGAGGTTTTTAACAACATATATAAGTTTTTGTACCAACATTTACCAACATTTTTTACCTATATTGAATTTTATTCCTACATTTTCCAACAATTTATATATACATGGTTAACACTCATATTTCTTACTTTTCATCTATATATAGAATTTTATTCCCGTATTTTCCTGTATTTTACATTATACTATATAGAATTTTATGCCACTAAATGCCACTATCTCAATTTATAAGAACATTCCCTATATAGTTTTTTACACTCACATTTTCCAACATTTTCCAATATTATTATTCTCACGCGAAAAAATTTATACAGTGACGGCGTGAAGGTCGCACAACATAAAGGAGAGGTACTATCCCCCCTTTAAAATAACATTTTTTCCAGGATAGAAACTATTTACTATATTTTTTCATCTTAGGTTTTCTTAGTAATAATTATCAATTTTAATGATATATAGGTTTTTATGCCAACATTTGCCAACATTTATAGGTTTTATTTGTCAAGTTTTGACAAGATTTTATATCTATATAAGCGCCATATAACATGATTATTTTACCACCTGCTGTAATTTTATTACCTTATATTCAGAAGCAGTCTAGTAACTGCATATTACCACTTCTAGGGGAAAAGAAAAAGACACCTATAAAATAGATGTCATAACAAGTAGTCGGGCGGATTTGCACCGCCATTTCTCTTTTCAGAGCGTATTCCTTCTTCAAACCACCACCCTACTTGTTACGTTTATTATACCATGTTTTCTTTATTCTATCTACTATTTCTCTTTCTTTAGATATTAGCATTTCTTAGCATTCAGATAAGCTATTTTATAATTCTAACTCTTCAATGTATTCATCATGTTGGTTTTTACACCATGATATACTCATTCTTAAATCTTCTGAAATCTCTTTCCATGTTTTTAATTCTATATATCTCAATCGATATACCTCACTTGTTCTTATACATGGAAGCTTATCAAATACATCTAGTAAGTAAGTTCTTTCTTGCTGTAATTCAGATATATAATGCTTTAGTTGTTCTTCAGTTTCTTGTATTGCAGATAATAGGTTCATACCATTAAACTCATATCGTTTTGTACTTCTCTTAGTTTTTTCTTTTGAGTAGTCAACAGTTTTTACGTGTGATTGACTTTCTTTCTTCTCTATAAGCAAATACAACCTATCATCTAAAGCCTCTACTATTTCAGTTAGATTTTTATATCTATTCAGTTTTTCTATTTTTTCACTGTTCGTTCTCTGTTCAACTACTTTTTCAGTGTTAGGTTTTTTAAGTTTTTCTGGGGTTGTATGCTCGGTGGTTCTTTGTTCCTCATACGTGATATATCCTTTCTCTTGTAATAAGTTAAACAGCTTTACTTTATGTTCATCAATTATTTTTCTCTCATTCTCGTTAGGTATGCGTGATAAACTAAAGTATACAGTTACCAAAACATCACTTATCTTGGCGGGGTAATATTTTAGATAATCTTCTATTACTTTGGCTTCTTTAATGGTGTTATCGTCCATATAACGCTCAATTAGAAGATCTAGTTTTATTAGTTGATTTCTTGATAACTGCATTGTTGTTTCCCTTTCTACTAAATTAATTTACCATAAGTCTCCTACAATATAACCGTTATCCTTTCTCAGATAACCACAATATAAGGCTTGCAACACTATATAATCTATTAACTTATGTTTTTCTAATAAATACCATGAAATAGCATTATCTTCTGACCTATATTCTTTATTTTCTTCTTTCTTCTTAAGTGGGTGCATAATGTCTATTTCTTCATCAAAACATATATTCAGTAGTTCAATAGTCACATTATGTTTATTGTTTTTTGGGACCAGTCTTATATCACTACCATAATTACAACCCTTGTAATTTTTATCCTCTTTACTATATACAAGAAGCCCAATTTTTATAAGTCTTCCTTGAATATATTCTAAAGGTTGCATATTACTTTTTAACCATGTTTTGATTTCTGATTTGTTTTCACATGGATACATTATTCTAAACTTTTGAAAATCTCTATCTGTTATCTTTTTGAATTTTTTTCTTGATTTATTTTTCATTATCACACCTCCAACTCTATAAAAGCCAATTCTCAAATTTTAAAAATAGAAATACCATAAATTTTTAAAGCGACAAGTGTTTTTATTTTTTTATTTTTTTCGCTTTCCCTATCCGTTGGGTAAGGACGGTACAAGGGGGCTGACTTTAAAGCCCCTTGTCCGTATTACCCACATAGGGGGTTATTGCCTCCTACCAGACTATATACATCAGAGATAGTATATAGTAGAGTGTCCGACAAAAATACTTGTCGTTTCGTGCTGTTTGATAATTCTTAAATGTTATCTAACATTGGTATAATAAACTTTATAAGCGACAAGTATTTTAATTTGTCGTATTTGTCATAAAAAGCGACAAGTATCTATAAAAAAGTGACATTTGTCGCATTGTCGGACACCGTCATTTGTCGTTTTTGTCGTTTTTATCGTGAATAAAATAAATATATTTATTTTTTTAATCATGGTTTTTATTAACAAAACATCAAATATAAATATTTTACTCTTTATATTTTGTGATTATATGTCGTTCATTTTATTTCGTTATGTGTTTAAAACTAATAAATAAACTTTTTCATTAATACGATAACTATTTATAATTTTAAAATGTCGGTGTCGCTTTATTAAATATTATTTTATTTCAATACAATTCATCAAATAAAACATAAGTATTACCTATTTTTATAACTTCACCGTCACAGTCTTGAATTTTTCGTTGTAACGTTCTATCACTTAACCCTGTATATTCTCTCAAGTCTTTTGGTGTTGGGTTTCTTCCTTCTAGTTCTTTAAACTTCTGAATACTTTCAATAACAAATCCTTTATTAACTTTTTTATTAATATCTTTCTTTTTACGTTTATCTTTTTTTGGAAAACTATCAGTTGCCTTAATTCCAACTTCTAGATTTTTTATATATTCTGATGTCACATTATATAAATATGGGAAATCAAAGTAATAGTAATAATCTTCTAATCCATTTTCTTTTGATATTATTTTCAATTTATAAAACTTCCTCTTGTTAACCATTTTTATTCGTTCATTAATCACTTTAATAAATTTTTCCTTTTCATGGTCTTCTAAAAAATTAAGGTTTGTTATTTTTTGTTTTAATTCATTTATCTCATTATCTAGACCTTTACTAATATCAATTTTAAAAGTAGTCAAGAGTTCTGGAATAGTATTTTTTAAATAGTTAATTACTAAATCCAGTTTTATGGTGTCCAAATAATAATCTGAAGGATATAATTCTAGAAATTCAATATATACATCACTAAAAAATTGTATTTTAGTATGTTTAATTTTATTTTCTATATCTGCATTTCCTATACGTTGCGTAAAATTATCATGTGTAAAAACTATAGATGTATCCAAATTATACGCTAAGTTAGTCAAAGTGTTTTTAACTGAAATACTATTATAATTTGGATTTTCTAATTGTGTACACGTATCAATAGTATCAATTATAATGAGATCATAATCTGCAAAACTACAATTATTTATACAGCGACACAATTCATCAATTTTATTAAAAACTACGTTTCTAACGTCTAAAATTTCTAAATTTTCGTTAACCGCTTCATTTTTTCCTAATTTTTCTATTATCTCCAAAATATAATTAAACTCACTACTTGTATTTACAAATAGAACTTTCTTACCACTGGTCTTTAACCTATCTAACCAATAACCATTATTTACTACACTTAATGCTAAACTTAATGCAACAGTTGTTTTACAACTATTAGTATTACCAACTAAAGCCATTACCTCTCGTTTATTTAGTAATTTAGCTATTATTTCAGTATTCTCAATTTGGATTATATCTTTTAATCTAAATGATTTTAAATCTTCCATGTTTCCACCTTCCCTTTATTTTTGTTAGTCATAATTACATCACATCCTTTATTACCTTTTTCAGTTCGTCTAGTTTTTCGTAACATATACTTGATAGTTCTTCTGATGAATTAATAGCTATGGCACTGGTTAACTTATGTAAATTACAACCGTCTTTTACTTTATCCCAGTGTTTGCATAATACATCAGTTGGTATGTTTAAACTGCTCAAATCATCATTTGTAAACATTTGAATTACTTCCGCATGAGTAGATAATAACTCCATTGTAAGCTGTAAACTTGTTAATCCTTGTTCTATATCTTCAATTCTTTTAATTATTTCTTGTTTATTCATTCTTATTTCTCCATTCTTTTTATTTTAAGAAGCGGTAATAATACCGCCTTTATTAATTTATAAAACTACTGGTACTGTAATTTTTTATTTTGTTTTTAAATTGTTCAGTATCACGTAAACGTCCTCTATGTCAAATAGATGTTTATTACCCAATACTGCATACTGTAAGCCGTTCTGTTTCAATATCTCCATGCTACTAGCACCTATACCTATAAACTTTTGTAGCTCAATTCTTGTCAGATACCTCTTGTATGGTTTTATCTTCTCAATACGGTTTTTAATAACTTCATCAATCAATAAATTTAATTGATCTTTAATTTTTTCACTTTGTGCTTCTGATAAAACTACTTCCATGCTTTCACTCTCCTTAATAAATGCTGTCCATAAATAATGCTGTTATGTACACTAAAGCTGTTATAAATGGTATGAATACCACTGCAAAACATAATGTATTGATGTATAATTCTTTGTTATTCATACTTTTAATTCCTTTCTTATGGTATAATGTAAGAAAGTATTTTTAATTAAATACTTCTCTTTAAACCTTTTAAGTAGTCTGATTTGGTCGTTAGGTACTTAAAAGGTTTTTTTATTCATTAGTCAACGTGAATACTTCAGTTAAGTCAATCTGTAAAGTGTCACATATCTTTTTAGCAACTCTGGGGCTTGCCATTTGTGTTTTATTAAATACATTCATTAAAGTTTGATAACTTAAACCACTAGCACGCCCAAAAGATGTCTTATTATACCCCTGTACTGCAAGTAGTTCTAATAATCTTACTGTATTTACTTTAAATCTCATTCTTCACACCTCCTATTTTTGCACTTTTTGCACTCTCCAGCCCGAAGAAAAGCAAGAAGTATTTTTGTACTTTTTGCACCTTTAATTTAATTATAACACTTATTTATTTTTAGTCAATATATTTTTTGCACTTTTTGTACTTTTTTTATGTACTTTTTTGATTAATTATGATAAAATCAAAATATGAAAGGAATATAGTACAATGAAATTAAAAGTTAATAAAAGAAATGTCGGTCTAAGGATTAGACAAATAAGAAATAGTTTAAACTTGACTTTAGAAGAGTTTGGAAAGATATTTTCTTCTGATGTTAATAATAAATTAAATGCTGGAAAATCTAACGTATCAACATGGGAACGTGGTGACAGTTTACCTAATAAGCAAAGACTCGATATTATAGCTAAAAAAGGAAATATGACTGTCAATGAATTATTATATGGTTCAATAGATGAATTTTTGGATAATAATTTAGTTTCTATACTTGAATATCAAACTGGAAATAAAGTCTCTTCTAACGAAGAATATTCAATCGCTAGACTTCAGTTTAAAAAATGGTTAGAAGATAGACATATAACATTAGAAAATATTAATTGCATCTATGATTATATTGACCAAAATAATGCTTCATGGAATCCTTGGAATATTGATACAGATTATTTAAAAACCATGGAAAATATAAGGATTAATATGCAAGACGGTACATATTCTCTAGTACCATTAATTGAAATGTTAACTGATAAAGATAGAGAACGTGTTTCAAAGTATATTTTAAAGATTTTAAAAACTTACCAATTTAGTGAAAGCGATAAAAGATATATAAATGAAATTGAGAAATCGTTCACATTAAAATAATTCCAACCATCAACTAAAAGTTAACAATTCAAAATGGAAAAATAAGCCGTGTTTCTCATAATGAAAATACTGGTTATCAACTGATAGTATACAACCACTAAGAAGCGGTATACATCGGTTGAGCCGTCTTTTATATTGACCATTATTGTAAAAAAGGAAATACCAAAAACAAATAAAAATCTCCACACTAACAAGCGACTAAACAAGATAGTGTGGAGATATGGAAAGAATTTTAATAAAATAAAACTCTCTTTTATTATATCATAAAAAGGAGAAAAAATAAGTGGAAAAATTAGAGTTTCATAATAAAAAACACTATGGATATACAGATAATAAAAATATTATTATCAATAAAATATATGGAATTAAAATAAATTACTTTAGAGGTATTGAAAATGAAACGTTAGAATTAGGAGACAGAATCACCCTAATTTCTGGAAGAAACGGTACTATGAAATCCACATTAATGGGACTTATTTCACACCCATTCTCATCAAAAGAAAATGATATTTTCAATAAAACAATGACAACAAAATTAAGTGAAGTATTTAAATTATCCAAAGAAAAAGATCAAGAACAATACTCATATAGTTTAAATATGTCTGTAGGCAATAACCAAAACTTAGAAGAAAATGTTAAAATTTCATATAGAAAAAATGGAAGTCGACACAGAATAGTTGTAAGTGGACATGATAGTGGAGATGGTAACTTTTCCTTACCGTCTGTGTATTTAAATTTAAAACGATTATACCCTCTTGTTGAATTAGACAATTTAACAAATAACACTATAGACTATAGTCAAGAAGAAAAAAATTTCATCTCAACTTTTTTTGAAAAAGTCTTATTAAAAACTGAATTTAAACAATTCGACAGTTTTAACGGGAAAATAGAAAACTTAGAAAAAAATCCATTAGGCCCATTAAAAGCTAATTACGATGTTAATTCTATATCTTCAGGAGAAGATAATATGGGAACAATAGCTCATGTTTTAATTTCATTTATGCGAATTTATAATAAAAATCGTGATAACAAGAAACTAACAGGACTTTTAAGCATTGATGAATTCGAAGCAAGTTTACACCCTATTTCACAATTTAATTTATTTAATTTTTTACTTAAATGGTCTAAAAAATATAATGTTCAAATAATATTGAGCACGCACTCATTATTTTTATTAGAAGAAGCTCTCAAAATGGAAGATAAAATAGATAATAATACTATAAAACTAAACTTTATCACAAATAGATTTGAATCTAAACCTAATATTTTAAAAAATCCATCGTATAATATTGCTAGAGAAGAGTTGATATTAAGATGTACAGAACCTGATAAAAAAATAAAAGTCAAAATTTTATGTGAAGATTATGTTGCAGAAAAGTTCATAAAAAGAATCATTGGAACAAAAATATCAAAATTTTGTTCTTTTCAATACAAAACAAAAGAATCACAAGAGGGAGTCTCTTACAAACTTCTGGCTAAACTTGTAAAAAACTATCCTGTCTTACTTAAAGAAACAATGACAATAGTCATTGCTGACGCTGACGTGGAAGAAAAAGAATTAAAAAACAAAGAATATGATAAATGGTTAATCATTCCTAGCAAAGATAAACTTCCTTTAGAAAAAGAGTTAGTTAAGTACATTTTGTCTTTAAAAACAGATAACAATTTTTTTAAAAATAATAATAGCAATAATTTACTAACTTTAACACAAAGATATAATAATAATTTACCTAAAATTTCTATTTCACATGTAGATGATAAAAACCAAGTTATTTCAAATGAATTATTAAATAAAATAAAAGAGAAGGTTTCAAGAAATGAACAGGTTCTTCTACTGATGAACAAGAGAGGTTATACTAATTTTATAAGATGTTTTTCTTGTGGTCATATATATAAATGTGAAAATTGTGATATTAGTTTAAACTATCACAAACATGACAATTCTCTACGTTGTCACTTATGTGGTTACAAAAAATACGTTTCTAATATAAAGAAATGCTGCAATAAGCCTGAATTAGTTTCTGGTAATTATGGAATACAACGTGTTGAAGAATACCTTTTGGAGCATATTCCTGGAATACGTATTACACGAATGGATTCCGATACAACTAACAAAAAGGGAGCATACGAAAAATTATTAACTAATTTTAAAAATAAAAAATCAGATATACTTTTAGGTACACAAATGATTTCAAAAGGGCTTGATTTTCCAAATATTACACTTGTTGGTGTGCTATCAATAGATAGTCTAATTTCAATACCTAGTTTTAAAGCAAATGAAAAACTATTCCAATTATTAGTTCAAACAGCTGGAAGGGCGGGGCGAAGTAATAAAACTGGTGAGGTAATATTCCAAACTAATATTGAAAGTAATATTATAGATTATTCAATTAATCACGATTATGTAAATTTTTATAAATATGAATTGAATCGTAGAAAATTATTAGATTATCCACCTTTTTGTAAAATATCCTTCATTACTATAAAAGGGAACAATGAACAAAAAACAGAATTTGCTGCAAAAACTATATATAATTTTTTAAAAGAAAAACAAAATACATTAGATATTTTAGGTCCAAATAAAAGTATGTTTTATAAAGTTAACAACGAATATAAATTTAACATTATCATTAAATACCAAGATACTGAATATAACAAACTCCACTTATTATTAAAATATATAAATAACTACTTTTCAGAGAGTTTTACAACTGAAAAAATTTCTATTTCAATTGACAATTCTGCATTAGATTATATATAAAAAAATTATGAGAAAAAGATAAATTATAATTAACAAATAATTTATCTTTTTTTACTTATTAATTTCTTCTGTAAAGCTATTAAACCGGACATATTAAGGGGTAAAAGATTGAAAAAAGTAAGGTTTTATCGTATAATATAAAGATGTAGATTTATATTTTAAATTGGAGGAAAATTGTGGAAATAGAACAAGTTATTAAAATTTCACAACTCTACGATTTTTATTCTGAATTATTAAGTGAAAAACAAAAACAATATCTTAATGATTATTATTTCAATGATTTTTCACTAACAGAAATTTCAGAGAATTATGATATTTCAAAACAAGCTGTTTCTAATAATATAAAAAGAACAATTACTGAATTAGAGCAGTATGAAGAGAAATTAAACTTAATAAAATTGAATAATGAGAGATTATTCTTGTTAAATGAGTTAAGAAAAAGTACTAGTGACGAAGGAATACTTTCTTACGTCGATCAATTAATAAAACTAGAAAATTAGGAGAGTGTTGTATGGCATTTGAAAATTTATCAGAAAGATTACAAAATACAATTGCAAAGCTAACAGGTAAAGGTAAAGTATCTGAATCTGATGTGAAAGAAATGATGAGAGAAGTTCGTCTAGCACTATTAGAAGCCGATGTTAACTTTAAAGTTGTTAAAGAATTTGTAAAAAAAATTAGTGAACGTGCTGTTGGAACAGAGGTAATGAAATCTCTTACCCCTGCACAACAAATTGTAAAAATTGTCAATGAAGAATTAGTTGAACTATTAGGTGGTACAAACGTAGAACTAAATCAAGGTGGAAAAATTACAACAGTAATGATGGTTGGGTTGCAAGGGGCAGGTAAAACTACTACAGCTGGTAAGCTTGCTTTAAAAGCTAAAAAAACAATGAAGAAAAAACCGCTTCTTATTGCAGCAGACGTATATCGTCCAGCAGCAGTTCAACAGTTAAAAACTTTAGGAAAACAATTGGACATTGAGGTTTTCTTTGTCGATAAAGATCCTGCTGATATCGTAAAAGAAGGTTTAGAATTCGCTAAAGAAAACTATTATAATTATGTAATTATTGATACAGCGGGTCGTTTACATATTGATGAGTTACTTATGGATGAACTTAAAGATATAAAATCAGTATCAAATCCTGATGAGATTTTACTTGTAGTTGATGCAATGATAGGTCAAGAAGCTGTAAATATAGCCACATCTTTTGATGAACAATTAGACATCACTGGTTTAGTATTAACTAAATTAGATGGTGATACACGTGGTGGGGCTGCATTATCAATTAAATCTATAACTGGAAAACCAATTAAATTAGTAGGTATGGGTGAAAAAATGAATGATTTAGAATTATTCCACCCAGAACGTATGGCATCTAGAATTCTTGGAATGGGAGATGTGCTTACACTAATAGAGAAAGCTCAAGCTTCAATTGATGAAGATGAAGCAAAAAAAATGCAAGAGAAAATCTTAACACAAAGTTTTACTTTTGAAGACTTCTTATCACAATTAGAACAAGTAAAAAAATTAGGTAGTATTAAAGATATCTTGGGTATGATTCCAGGTATGGGAAAAATGAAAAATATGAATCTTGATGCTGTTGATGAAAAGCAGTTCGTATATATTGAAGCTATTATAAAATCAATGACAATTGAAGAAAGACAAAATCCTGATATCATTAATGTTCCACGTCGTAAACGTATTGCTCAAGGTAGTGGACGTCCAATAAGTGAAGTTCACAAACTTATTAAACAATTTGAAGAAATGCGTAAAATGATGAAACAGTTCGGTGGTTTAATGAATGATAAATCTAAGAGAAAGGGACTTGGAAGAATGTTTGGTGGCAAACTTCCATTCTAATTAATATGAATAATATAGTTTTATATCAACCTGAAATCCCTGCAAATACTGGTAATATTGCACGAACTTGTGTTGGAACAAACACAAGATTACATCTTATAAGACCATTGGGGTTCTCAATTGATGATAAGCAAGTTAAAAGAGCCGGTCTAGATTATTGGAAAGATCTTGATTTAGTTGTTTGGGATAGTTTTGAAGAATTTTTAGAAAATACTGAAGATAAACATTATTACTTAATTACAAAATTTGGTGAAAAAAACTATTCAGATTTTGATTTTTCAAATAAAAATGATGAAGAAATTTATTTCATTTTTGGACGTGAAACTAAAGGCTTACCTAAAGAATTTAGAGAAAAGTACAATAATCAATGTTTAAGAATACCTATGTCTGATAAGGTTCGTTCATTGAATCTTTCTAATACTGCTGCATTGATAATTTATGAAGCATTAAGACAACAAAATTTTAGTTCATTAAATTAATTAATAGGGGAGAGTTTTTAGATTAATTTATATTTATTATCTTTAAACTATCCCTTAACATCTTTAAAAAATTAAAGGAGAAAGTTATGACTTTTGTAGACATTATTGACGATGATAATTTAGTACAAGACAGTACAAAAAATATGTTATTGGAACTGTTAGAATCTGCAGCAAAACATGAAAATGTAAATACGGATATTACTGAAATGTCTTTATCATTTGTGAATAAAGAAGAAATTCAAGAAATAAATAGAGATTACCGTGGTAAAGATGTTCCAACCGATGTAATTTCATTTGCCCTTAACGATGAGGTTGAATCTGAAATTAGTATTATCGGTTTAGAAGACGAAATCAACTCAATTGGTGATGTTATAATCTGTGTAGATATAGCTAAGGAACAAGCTGAAGACTATAATCACAGTTTCGATAGAGAAATTGGATTTTTAGCCGTTCATGGCTTTCTACATCTATTAGGTTATGACCATATGACACCAGAAGATGAGAAAGAAATGTTTGAAAAACAAGATAAAATTCTAGAAGAATTTGGATTAAGGAGATAATTATGTTTGATGAACAAATAAAAACAGGTTTTGTTACTATTATTGGGCGTCCAAATGCTGGAAAATCAACATTATTAAATAATATTCTTAAGCAAAAAATTGCAATTATGTCTGATAAACCCCAAACAACTAGAAATATAATAAATGGTGTTTATACGGATTCTGATTCACAAATCGTATTTATAGATACTCCTGGTATTCATAAACCTAAACATAAATTAGGTGATTATATGATGAAATTAGCAAGTAGTGCTATTCAAGAATCAGAAATAGTATATTTAATTATTAATGCTAGTGAAAAATTTGGTTCTGGGGATCAACATTTAATCAATATTGTAAAAGAACTTAAAGTTCCTACTTTTTTATTAATTAATAAAATTGATTTAATAACTCCAGAAAAATTATTAGAAATTATTACATTTTATAATGAATTATATGATTTTGTTGAAATAGTTCCTATTTCAGCTCTAAAATCCATTAATGTTGATAATCTACTAAGTACTACAAAAAAATACTTACAACCTAGCTTTAAAATGTATCCAGATGATGTAATTACAGATTCTCCAGAATACTTTGTAATTTCAGAGTTTATAAGAGAAAAAGTATTACAATTAACAGATCAAGAAATTCCTCATTCTATTGCAGTTGTTATTGATAGAATTGAGAAACAAGAGGGTAAGAAAAAGAACATTATTGCTACCATTGTTGTGGAGAGAAAATCTCAAAAAGGTATGATTATTGGTAAACAAGGTAAAATGATTAAGGAAATCGGCTCTCGAGCTAGAAGAGATATAGAAGTACTTCTTGGAGAGAAAGTTTTTCTTGAATTATGGGTAAAAGTTATAGATAATTGGAGATCAAAACCTAATCAAATACGAGATTTAGGTTATAGAGATGATGTTTTTGAATAACAGAAATTTTATAAAAGGTATTATTATAAAAAAAATTAGATATAAGGATTATCATGAAATATTACATATTTTAACTGAACAAGGTAATATTGAAAGCTTCTTTTATGAGAATGTTTATAAAAGTAAAAAAAAGTTAAAAGTTAGTTCACCTTATGAGGTCTCTGTAAACTATTTTCCTACTAATGGTATGAATAAAATAACTAACCTTGAAATTGAAAATCCTTATAGTAATATTGTGTATGATGTGCTAAAAAATAGTTATATATCAAATTTATTGGAATTTGTTTATTATATTGCTTTTAACGCACCAGTATCGTATAAACTTTTAAAAAGATCACTAGAGTTAGTTGAGGAAGGAACCTCTGAAAAACTAGTGTGCAGCTATTTTTTATTATATATTTTAAAAAATCAAGGTTTTTTATTTAAATATCAGAAAACAGATTATGATTATGTTGGGTATAGTTTTCTAAAAAATAGCTTTGTTGATAGATTTAACATCGATGAATCTATTTATGGAATAAATAATAATCTTGTTAAATTAATTTATTATCTAAGTATACACAATATCGAATTTTTACAAAACTTAGATATTAGCGATTCTGATTTGGTTAAATTATTTTCATTCTTTAATATACTTTTAAAGGAGTATGTGGGAATTGTAGCTAAATCATATAAAAAAATACTAGAACTAGAAGAATTATTAGGTTCTAATAAGAAAGAGGATTTTAATGAATAATGCAATAGGCGTTTTTGATAGTGGAGTAGGAGGTCTAACAGTTGCAAGAGAAATAATGCGACAACTACCTAATGAAACTATTTACTATTTTGGAGATGTGAAAAATTGTCCATATGGCGATAAAAAGAAAGATGAAATAATTATTAATACGGAAAAAGCAATTAAGTACCTTATCAATCAAGGTGTTAAAATGATAATCCTTGCATGTAATACAGCTACAGCTGCTGCGCTTGAATATCTTCAAGAAAAATATGATTTACCAATAATTGGTGTTGTTCAACCTGGAGCTCGTCGTGCTATTCAGGCAACTGAAAATAACAAAGTATTAGTTCTTGGTACTAAATTTACTACTACATCAGAAGTTTATGATATTGAAATACAGAATATTAACTCTGATATAGTTGTATATGATAAAGCCTGTCCTAGCTTTGTACCATTTATCGAAGCTGAAGGGTATTTAAATAGAGAAGAAGCTGATAATATTATAAAAGAAACATTGAATGACACTATAGATTTAGGAATGGATACTGTTGTATTAGGTTGCACACATTATCCTATGTTAAAAAAGAATATTGAAGAATTTTATGGTAATCGAATTAAAGTTATTTCATCTGGGCGAGAAGCCGCTCGTGAAGTAAGTACTGTATTAGGGTACTCTAAATTACATCAAAGTAAAGTTAATAAAACTGAGCATAAATTTTTCATATCAGAAAAAAGTGAAAATTTTAATAATATAGCTTCAAAATGGTTAAAACAGAATATAAAAGCTGAAATTGTTGAAGTATAGGAGATATTATTATGAAAGAATTAATATTAGCATCAAATAACTTACATAAAGTTGAAGAAATAAAAAGTATTTTAAATAATTATAATATTTTAACTTTAAATGAAATAGGTTTTACTGATGAAATAGAAGAAAATGGAAATACATTTGAAGAAAATGCACTAATTAAAGCCAGAACAATAGCGAAGTTTGCAGGGAAAACTACTATTGCTGATGATAGTGGATTAGCTATTGATCTATTAGATGGTAGACCTGGTGTTTTTTCAGCTAGATATTCTAAAGAACAAACTGATGAAAAAAATATTGAAAAAGTTCTTTTTGAGTTAGATGGTAATTATTCTAAGGCAAAATTTGTTTCTGTAATCGCTTATGTTACACCTGATGGAGTTGAAAAAACATTCAGAGGAGAGTGTCATGGTGAAATTATCTTTGAAAAAAGAGGGGATAATGGATTCGGTTATGATCCCATTTTTTATGTACCAGAATTAGATAAGACTTTTGCAGAAATTACTAGTGAAGAAAAAAACTCAATCAGTCATCGAAGCGAGTCATTAAAGAAATTTTCAAATTATTTAAGAGAACAAGATAATGAAGACTAAAATAATAAGAGAAAATTGTATCGCATGTGGTAACTGCAACGCCATATGTCCAGATGTATATGATTACGATGAAGATGGCATAGCATTTTGCCATATAGATAATAATCAATTTAAAAAGGAAATTCCTGAATCATTCAAAAGTCTTGTGATAGAAGCATATGAAAATTGTCCAACAGAGGCAATATTTATTGAGAATGGGAAAGGGAAAGAGAAAGGAGAGAATATTGAGTAATAAAACAAAAAAAACAAAGAGTACTAAGAAAAAAAATACAAAAAAGACAAAAAAGGCAAAAAATAATATACCTACTTTATCTAAAGAAGCGTATAGGTCTTTATACTTTGTTATTTCTATACTTATTGTAATACTATCTGTTTTACAAATGGGAATAATCGGTAGATTTTTTGATTCTTTCTTTAAATATTTATTTGGAAGTTTTAGCTATATTTTTTATTTAATTATTATTGCAATGCCTATATATTATATTTTAGATAAAAAATTAAAATCTCCAATATTAGTTGCCAGTGTATTTATTTTAATAGATTTCTTATTTCAGTTAGTTTTAATAGGTAATAAAGATACTAACTATATTTCATTTAGTGATATTTATAATAACAAAGTATCTTTATATGGTGGTGGGATAATTTCATACTATCCTGTTAAACTTCTAATTTACTTACTTTCTTACTATGGTTCACTACTTATTGTTATTTCAGCAATTATAACAATAATTGTACTATATTTAAATATTAACTATAGAAGTTTTGTACTTAAGATTAAATATTACGTATCTAATGCTTTTGAACGTGATACATATGTTGAAGAAAAAGAAAGCAATATTGAACCTTCTGAATTTGAAATAAATAATACTGAAGATTTAAATAATGAAAATTCTAATGAGCAAAGATATAATGATATTAAAGATAAAGAATTAGTAGTTGATATTAGAGAGTTTCCCGAAGAGGAAAATACTGATGAAATAGTAGCTTCACGTCCTACTAAGAGAAGAATTATAGAAGAGGTAAAAGAGGAACCTACTCAAGAAATTGATAAAATTGAAGTAAATGAAGAATCGTATGATAACTACGTACTACCTCCAATAACTTTACTTAATAATCCAACAAAAAAACAAACTGTTACTAAAGGTGATATTGTAGAAAAATCTAAAATATTACAAAGCACATTTAACAATTTTGGGATTGAAGTAAAAATAGTTAAAGCTATTGTAGGTCCTTCAATTACACAATTCCAAATTTTACCAACTCCAGGAACAAAAGTTAGTAAAATTGTTAATTTAAGTAATGATATAGCTTTAAACCTTGCAGCAAAAGATGTAAGAATAGAAGCACCAATACCTGGAAAATCATTAATTGGTATCGAAATACCAAATTCAGTAAATGAATTAGTTACAATGAAAGAAGTATTTGTAAATGATAAAGATAATTCTCCATTATCTGTTGCCTTAGGTAAAGATGTATCTGGTGAAGCTATGTTTACAAGAATTGATAAAACTCCACATTTACTTATTGCTGGTTCAACAGGTAGTGGAAAGTCTGTTTGTGTAAATACAATTATAACAAGTATTTTATTAAAAAATAAACCTGATAAAGTGAAGCTTATAATGATTGACCCTAAAATGGTAGAACTTTCTATATATGATGGAATTCCTCACTTACTAACTTCTGTTGTAACAGATCCTCTAAAAGCTGCAGATGTTCTTCATAAAGTAGTATTAGAGATGGAAAGTCGTTATAGAGAATTTGCTCGAACTAGAGTAAGAAATATTGAGGGGTATAATAAAATAGCAGAAAAAGATCCTGATTACAGAGAATTGCCTTATATAGTTGTAATTATTGATGAGTTAGCTGACCTTATGATGGTATCATCTAAAGAAGTAGAAGAATCTATAGCACGTATTGCCCAAAAAGCTCGTGCAGCAGGAATTCATATGATTATAGCGACACAACGACCTTCTGTTGATGTTATCACTGGTGTTATAAAAACTAATATTCCTTCTAGAATAGCATTTGCTGTAAGTTCTAGTGTCGATTCAAGAACTATATTAGATAAGTCTGGGGCGGAAACACTATTAGGAAAAGGAGATATGTTATACTTATCAGCTGATTCAAGTAAACCTGTCAGAATTCAAGGTGCTTTCTTATCAGATGATGAGGTAGAAAAAGTAGTTGATTTTGTAAAAAGTCAATCAGAAGCTCAATACGATCCAAATATGACACCTAGCGAGGTTAGCTCACAAAGTGGTGGCTCTTCAGCAGATGAAGCTGATCCTTTATATAAAGAAGTACTTTTATTTATTGCAAAAACTCAAAAAGCTTCTGCTTCATTATTGCAAAGACGATTCAAAATAGGGTATAATAGAGCAGCAAGAATAATTGATATGCTAGAAGAAGATGGTTATATCGGACCTGTAGATGGTAGTAAGCCTAGAAAGGTATTTTTAGAAAAAGAATTTGCAGAAGACTATGAATAAAATATCTATCTAAAATTCTATTCACCTACACAGTAAATATTTATATTAATAGAGAGGTAAATGATATTGAAAAATAACAAAATTATAATAGTATTGAATGTAATAATGTTATTAATAGTTACAGGCTTATCTACTTATGCTTATCATAAGCAAAAGAGCTACAGTAATCAAAAAATAGAAATTAATAATTCTCCTGTAGATAATACTAAAAATAGCAAAATAACATTAATTACTAATAGTTCAACAAACTTCAAAAATGAAAATGATCTTAATAAAAAGTTTGAGATCTTTAAAAAGTTGATTAATGATAAAAATGAAATATTAGATTCAAAAGATGATGAAATAAGCTCAAAATATAATGATACTATATCTCAAATGAAAGAAGAGATAAAAAGTTCAATTAAGAATACAATAAAAGAGAATACATTAGATAGTCAAGCTTTATCAGATGCTCAAAAAGTAGAATCTTCAAAAAATAAATTAGAAGAATTAAAATCTTTTGTAACAAAAAATGCTATAGATATATATGAAAATGAAGAACAATCAAATGAAATCATAGTAGAAATTGATACTGCATTAAATAATAATGTTGTCTCACAACCAGTAATTCAACAAAGCCAAAACTATAACTATACTCAAGAAGTACAACCTCAAACTTATCAGTCTAATCAACAACAAGCTACAACTAGAAGCCAATCAACAACAACTAGACGAACAACTAGAAGTAGATAATAAATATAGCTAATTAAATTATTAATTTTTATAACTTACTTTAAAAGAGAAAATAAAAATATTTTCTCTTTTTTTTATGTTTTTAAATATTAATTACTATTGTTCACAAATTTACTTTGTGATATAATTAAATAGAAATAAAAATTGTTGTTAAATAAATTTATAGAAGGGTATTAGTTTCAATGAATTTACCAAATAGAATTACTTTATTCAGAACAATTCTAATTCCAGTATTTATATTCTGTCTCCTTTTTAATATGGGAGATAGTACTGTATCTATTATAAATGGAAGACCTGTTAAACTAAATATTTTTATTGCTGCATTAATATTTATTGTTGCTGCAATTACAGATTTTATTGATGGTTACTTAGCTAGAAAGTATAACTTAATTACAAATATGGGAAAATTCCTAGATCCTTTAGCAGATAAGCTTCTTGTAGGTAGTGCTTTTATTGTAATGGTTGAGTTAGGGCTTATGCATAGTTGGATGGTTGTAGTTGTAATAGCTCGTGAATTTGCAGTTACTGGACTACGATTACTAGCAGTAGAGAAGGGGGAAGTAATCCCAGCTGGTATGTTAGGAAAATTAAAAACTATTAGCCAACTTGTTGCAATAGTATTAATTTTATTAGGTAATCCGATATTCAACGCATGGAATTTTGAATTGGATTATATAATATTATGGATATCAGTAATATTGACAATTTTATCAGGAATAGAGTATTTTAAAAATTCTATTCATGTATTTAAATAATGCTAGCGGTAGGCTTTCCTATCCTAGCATTTTTTATTTTAAGGAGAAATTATGGAAACAAATATATTTAAAAATAAACAATTCAAAAAGAAATATCCTATAGAACTTGTACCATTTAATAAAGAATGGATAACTTGGTATGAAGAAGAAAAAAATCAGTTATTATATGTTTTAAGAGATTTCTCAATAAAAGTATACCATATTGGAAGTACAGCAATACCAAATATATATTCAAAAAATATTATCGATATAATAATAGAAACAAATGATAATAATAGTTTCGATAATATTATAAGTATTCTTTCAAAAGAGTGGGAATTACGCTGGAAAGAGGATAATAGAGCATTTTTAGTTAAAGGATATGGTCCGAATGGTTTTCTAACAAAAGTATTTCATCTGCACATAAGAAAAAAAGGAGATATTGATGAAGTAAAGTTTAAGGAAATATTATTAAAAAATCCCGAAGTAGCTAGAACTTATGAGAAATTAAAGCTAAAACTTGAAATTAAGTATAAATATGATAGAGAATCTTATACTAATGGAAAAACAGAACTCATAAACAAAATAAAAAAAGACTATGGTTTACATAAGTAATTTTATGTAAACCATAGTCTTTTAATCGTCTAATTTATCTATAGATTGTTTAATAATTTTCTTAGATTCATTAATATAGAGCATTGAAGTATCACTGTTAGAGTGTCCCATCTGAGTCATAATAATTGGAATATTTCCATTAGTTTTAAGTGCTAGTTTTGTTCCATAACTATGGCGAAGTTTGTGAGGGGACATAGGTACATTAAATGCATCTGTATATTTCATTACAAGTTTTTGTATAGCTCTTATTGATAGTCCTTTTTTGTTTTTATTAATAAAAACATAATCTTCACGTTCTAATTTAAATCCTAATGAAGAAAGGTAGTCATTAAGTTTATCTAATGCTGATTGGGTAATTATTACTGTATCTGTTTTATTACCTTTACGAATAACATTTATTTCACTATTAAGAAAATCTACATCTTTAACTTTTAAATTAGCTAGTTCATTAACACGAATTCCACTTTTAAGAAATAAAGTAAGTATAGCTAAATCACGCTTTTTATCTCGTAAAAAGAAACTTTTGGCATGTTTTGAAAGAGTTTGTTCATATTCGTTTTCAACAAAATTAAGAAATTCTTCATCTTGAGAATCAAGAAATATCTTTTCAGATATTTTTTTCGATCTTGATGATAAAGTTTCTTTTACACGCGTAATAGGTATTTTTAACATTACATTTCGTTCAAAATATGCTCGTCCTTGTTCAGTCTCACTTGTTACAGTTAAAAACTTATATAGAGATCTCATAGCTGCCTTATAATTATTAACTGTAGTTTGTGATCTATATTTACCATTAACTTGTTCACGTGCTAAGCTTTTAAAATAACTTTCCATTTCTTTTTTAGATATGTTTTCAAGGACACTTAATTCAACATCTTTAATATTATTAGCAGATGAAATAGTTTCACGAATTGTCCATGAAAGAAAGTTTTTGTATGTTTCTAAGTATCTATATAATGTAAGTGGAGATAAAGTATCATAATATGTATCAACAAAGTCATCTATATAATCTGGAAACTCAGGAAGTATTTTATTTATTTTATTTTTATAATAATCACGCTGATTCATTGGTATTACTGCATTCTCCTTCTATAATTTATTTATACATATAATATGTATTATACGAACAAATATATTATATCATATTTCTTAATCATAATCAATACTTTGTATACTACCTATTTAAACTAATATTAATTTA
>ERZ773214.604-NODE-604-length-22796-cov-7.038741_pt1 | contig 22796 bp, 17 predicted proteins | sample MGYA00511238_ERZ773214 | MGnify/ENA primary metagenome ERZ773214 (study PRJEB29015, sample SAMEA2738157) | human oral metagenome | biome: human oral; feature: human-associated habitat; material: saliva | place: China | collected 2259 ... | reverse complement strand
AGAAAAAGAGGTACATACAAGAAAATTAGAGAGTGAGCATTCAAAAAGCACTTCAGGCATTTGAGCTTGAAGTGCTCTTGATTTTATTGGTACCCACACGATAATTTAAAGTACCTAAATTTTGATTATTAATCTTCGCAGGTAACTAAATCAAAACAATAATAGACCAAATCTTTTTCTTCAATTGATTCAAGCTTATAATATCCCTTTTTAATTTTAAGATGACTATTCGAGTCGCTATTTTGATAATCTATTTTACCTTTCATTATAATAGCTGAATTCTTATAATATCCAACAACAACATTACACTCCTGTTTTCCTGCTTGAATAATTTCATAATTCTTTTTATTATTAGGTGTAAACAATGTCGAGTTAAACATTAAAACCACAACAATAACTATAATAGCAGTTGTTATAGAAGCAAGTGCAAAAGCAATTATATTTTCTTTAGTTTTTGGCTCGACAGGAGCATCTTTCTTGATTTTATCTTCCTTTGTTTCTTGTTTATCAATACTTGGATTTTCTGTTAGATCAGTTTTAAATGCTAAAAAATACACAACCCCAGATATAAGTGCTACAACTATACAAACACCCAATAATATAGAATCATATCCTGTAATATGTAAAGTGTTCATTATAAATGAAACACAAAAAACTAACAAAAAATCAAACACTAAAAATGCAAGCAAAAAAGAGTACACTAAACTTTCAATAAAATTTAGTTTATTTTTCTTTGAAAATCTCTTTATCATAATCGGGGAGAAAAAAAGCATTATTGTTGCCACAAAGAACACCACGTTCATAATATAATCAGCTTGTAAATTGTCATAAAAATAAAATTTCGGTATGCCATAAAATTGTTCTGCTTTTAGAGAATAAAAATAACGAATTATTCCGTGTAAAACGCCCAAAAATGTTAGAACAACCGCTGGAACCATAGTCATTAACTCTATATTTTCTTTTAATAACTTTAATATTTTTTTATTATCTTTTTCTTTTTCCATAAAAACCCCTTATTAAAAATCTCTATCAGTTTTATTTCTATTTATTAGATTTTTTGCAAGCATGAAACCACAACTTATTCTTGAACATTCATTTTTACCTCTGAAATCAAAACACCATTTTCATTGTTTTTTACCATTTCAGAAATCAAATTTTGGGAAAAAATCACGGAACTATTATTTATATCTGCTGTAAACATATTAGAATATTTTTCTTGCAATAATTTTGATAAACTATTGCTAATACCACAGTTTAATAACGCAATTTTTGCTATGTCATCAGTTCCATATTTTATTTTTAAATAAAGAGACTCCTCAATGAGTTCTAAAGAATGTAGGATTTCTACATATTTTATTATTTCATTATCTATAAAATCATATTCTTCTTTTAATCTTACTATAGCTAAATTAACTTTTTCATATTCATCTTTTTCTGTAATGTCAGTCCAATACTCTCTATGTCCACCTCTGGTTTTATCTCCCCATTTACCAACATAAACAGTCCTTGATTGCTCTCCTCTAAGCGTATTCCAATATCCAACCACCTCGTCTATCATTACTTTCATGGTAAATCCCATTATTCTCCAGTTAATTAGCATTTTATAAAAATTTTGTGCTTCATGCTCTCTCAAACGTTTTAAATTATTATACTCACCTTGATTGTCATTAATTTTAGAAAAAAACAAATAATCTACTGTATTAAAAACTGTATCTATGCTTTGAGCCTTACTTATATTTTCTAGTTCCTTATCTATTTGTTCCTCTATCTCAAATATATCAAATATGTTAATATTGTTTTCAAAACATAACTGTCCAATTTTTGTTTTTGCCTTATTCGAGTTATTGTCTGTTATAACATCGCAATGAGAAATATTTTCTAAAATATCTTCTGCCTCTTTCTTTTTAGTTTCATCAGAATCAGAATTAACTAGCAGTGGATTTTTCACATCATCAGTGATTTTATCATAATCTTCAACTAATAGTTTTCGTCCTTTAACAAACTTTTCTACTTTAAAATTTTTTCTACAATATCCTCCTTTAACAATATGAATTTCTGGTAATAAGTATTTTAAATCTCCAGTACTACTATTAAAAATTTCTCCAAATCTACACACCCTTCCAACTAAATTTTTAAAGGCCGATGGTGATAAATAGCCACTCCCTCTGTAAGGATCTAATATAAACATCCTAGTTGCAGGAATGTTCACACCTTCAAGTAATGTAGAATTAGCAATAAGCATTTTTATTTCTGGTATATTAGCATACAAGTCCTCTATAAAGTATCTTATTGGCTCTGGTATTGAACCATGATGATAAATAACCCCTTTTTCAATATAATTAGCTAATTTATAATCTTCATGTACATATTCTCGCAAATCACTAGCAGCTTTTTTAAGTCTAGGTATTTGCCTTTCTGGGAGTTTAGAGAATAGTTTATATGCAAAGTTTTCAAGTTTCTTAGGGCTGTTTAAATATATTATATTTTTTTCATCACAATTAGCGATAACAACATCTACATCGTCTCCTAATTCATTGACCTGAAATTCAATAAGTTTGTCCTTCATAGTAGAGTATTGATCTAACAAAACTTTCTTATTGTTTTCTATGTCGTAAAAATAAAACATTTCTGACTTAATATTTTCTACAACACTATACCATTCTGCAACATTAGAAATATGCTTAATTTTTAAACTTTCTTTGGATTTTAAAAATGGGGTCAAATATTTACACACAAGATTATCATTTCTTTTTTTACAAATAATAATAACTGAAGCTAAAATCACACTACGTGTTCTCTCATTTGAAAATTCATCTAATATATTATGAGCTTCATCAATAACTAATAAATCGAACATTAAATCCGAATTACTCTGTAGTAGCCTTAATAATCTTTCTTGAGTTAATACAGCAATTATTTCATCATCATTATCATTATACATTTCCGGATATGTTATTATTTTCCTGTACCCAAATTGATTTATAATCCTCTTCTTTGTTTGTGCCAAAAGAGATTTAGTAGGTGTAATAATACATATTTTTTTAAATTTAGTATGATCAATAAATGATAATATTAATTCTGTTTTTCCATAAGATGTTGGAGCCACAATGATTTGAGATTCCAATTTTGATTCTTCTGCTTTTCTAAATAACTCGAACTGTCCTATTGTTTTATACGAATTGTTCCATCTAAATTCATCGTTCTCTATACTATTTATTTCAGTATAGAGATTTCCATATTTCTCTGAATAAATTAAGTTATTTTCTATAAATTCCGATATTGGGATAAGTCCTTTATTCAAGCTTAATTCGTATAATGGTTTATAGTCATCCATTATTTTACTATATAACAAAAATAATCTGTATCCTAAACTTTGTAAATTTTTGTTGTCCAATTTAGTCAAAAAAATCCCTATAGATAATATTTTTTCTAGTTCTATATTCGATAACCTTACGCCTGTTTGCAGTTTTTTATATAGTTCTGGGAATTCAGTGTTATAAAGCTTTCTTAATGTTAATTTATCCACTTCAATCCTCCTATACTAATGTTACTAAAAAATCTATTATCGCTTGATATGTTTGTTTTTGTATTGCAATTAATTTCAATTTTGAAAATTTATTAGATCTTAATATTGAATTGTACAGTTTTCTTAGTTCTTTTGAATCTATTGTAGAATCAAATATGCAAAACACAGTACCACCTAAAATAACATTTTTGTCTTTGCTTATACACGAATTGCTATTTTTATTAAGTATATTAACTATAGTATTTTTTTCGCTAGTATCATCCAATGCACTCCTAACGCTATTCACTGCATTTAACCATAATTGTGAATTGTGCATATTCAGGCGTGTATCTAAATCTCTTTTAGCAGTATTGATTCTTTCGCGTATCTTTTCAGTAGGAGTTTTTAGGTTCCCTAATTCTCCCGCTTTTGATTCTATAATCCATAAATCATTACTAGAATCAACGGCAATAATATCAAAACCCTTTTTTACATTTCTTTCTTCTAAATTAAAAAATGGCGAAACTATTTTAATATCGGTAAATTCTCTAATCAACACATTTAATAATAATTCACCTATTACTCCTACTTTTTTATTTATATCACTTGGAATTCTATGATTTACCAATTCTTCTATAGTTTCACCAAATGAATGATAATTGAATCCTGAAACAAGAGCATATTCACCATGACAAATTTCAACCAATTGCTCTTTTATTTTATCCTTTAATTCATCACTTAGGCTATGAATTTCTAATATAATACTTTCACCAATTATTCTTTCAACTACATCATTCATTACTTTTTCCCTACATTATTAGAATTAGGCATTATACTATATCGTAGCCTCTCTCATCATTCCATCATGCCAATCTACAGTATCTAATGGCATCTCATGGTATTTATCAAACACTTCATACAAATATTTATATTTGACATTATTTTCAATTATTTTCTTAAGCGAATCTGTATCCATTGAAATAATCTTCATTCCTGTGATAGTTTCTTCGTCTCTAGTATATGGAATTATCTTTCTATATCTGAAATCTGAGATTACATTTTTATCCAAGTATGTGCTTACAAATAGGCTATAATCAAACGGATTATTAAATCTAATCCTATAATCGCCTAAATGCCTTGAAACAGGCTCCATTTCCATTCTTCTTTGATTATTTCCATCTGCAAGGGTCGCTTCAAGCAATAATGAATGTTTCGGATAAGAGGCGCACGCTTCATATTCATATATAATGTCTGCATAACCTCCAGCTGCGTGGGTCTTTGGCAATAAATTGGCCTCTAATGATAACTTCATGAAGTCCAAAATATTTCCTTGTCTTTCGCTCACTTTGTACCATATAATTCCCAAAATATATTCAAAAATAGTTGGTATTGCAGCTTCATCCGTAACAATTTCTTCTATTCGCTTATCATCTCGTGTTTCAAAACAATTTAATAACTCTATAAGCACAGTATCATTAAATTTCTTATCAATTAAAGCATTAAATCGTCTATATCGTTCATCATTTATATAAGTTGTAGCTTGTTCCGGACTCTTAATTGTAATTCCTAAATCTTTACTTAAAGCTGCGTATACTTTGCTAATATCTAACTTGAATGCTTCTGATATAGTTTCAAGTGAGACATCAGCTCTGAGATTATTATCTCTACTAAAAGTTTCTGTATACAGAACATCAATAATTTCTTTAAAATAATACTTTGGAATCATATCCAACTTAATCATACAATCTTCAAAAATTAGAGTATCTGTAATATTAAAGTATCTTCTATTTAAATCAAAATAATCAGATAAAGTTGCCATCGCTTTAAAAACATGTAAATATTTGAAAAATACTTCTTTTAGTTCTGTTTCATTTTTACAGTTTATAAATGGGCATTGTTTGTGAATTGAGGACTTCCCTTTTTTTCTTACAACACCAATATTGGTTGTTTTAAATAGTAAACTCCTCCACAATGTTCCTGGTTTTTGATTTATATTCTTTGCAGAATTTAATAGTGATTCATAAATGTTTTCGCCATCAAGAAATATTTTCTTTAAATTTTCGTATAATTTATAGTACGGCTTGTCATAGCTCCTGCTTTTACGATTCATTCCCACTAAACATATTAGATTTTCATCAACATCAGAGTCTATAAATTCTTCTTGTGCAAGTTTGTAGTTTTCCATTTGCATAAGCCTCTTATAAATTATTTCTTCCGGCAAAATTTTACCTTCTCGGTATAATTTAATATCCGAGATAATTTGTTTTGCGCTTTCGTCATCTCTTATTAGTGGAATAAAATAAGTAAACTCGTCATAACTTAAATGCTCAAGTTCTGTAAGGCACTTCACAACTGCAATAAACGGTCTAACGATATTACCACTTACATCTATACTTGTTTTAAGAAGCTGTTTTAGATAGATAAAGCTATCTCTGTTAATATTAAACACATTATTGGTTTCAAAATTCCCGCTGCTTGTTATTTTAAGGAGTTCTCTTCCTGCTTTCGTAATCAATCTATCTTCTGTAATTAAACCAATATCAACCAATCCTGATGTTTTTTCTCTGGCATCTTTGCCTTTTATTTTTGCTTCTCCTGTTAGGAAAGCTCTATCTTTCATGAAATCATAATATTTTTCTTGCAATTCATTGTTCCATTTCCAGCTTGTTTCCTTTATGACCTCATTATAAAACTCATCAAGAAGCAATAATTGCGCCTCGATTTTCAAATTTAGTTTTGCGGTTCTAAAGCTTGTAGTTCCTATAACCCAACAAAAGCTCTGATATGGAATACTTTTAATAGTCATTTACTTATTCCTCCCATTCACAGGATAATTTGTTATCAAAACTTCTTCAGATATGCTATTCTTATTTTTTCTGTGATAATTGCTATTTGAGTAACTTTTATTCAGATAATGGCAGTAATACCCCTTACTTTCGATCCAATTGTGTAAAATTTCATTTCTATTATTTTTGCTCACTAAAACATTAGATAAGGCAAAACTAAATTTTTTTGCATTAGCCGCATCCAAAAATTGGAGTAAAGCTTTTTCTTCTATTTCAGTCCACATTCCATTTTCATTATATGTTGCATTTGTAATCAAATATGGAGGATCGCAATAAATGAACGTCTCACGAGAAAAATCGTCTAACGAAATATCTCTAAAATCCTTTCTTATAAACTGTACATCTTTACTCTTTAATTCTTCAGAAAATAACACAAGTTTACTTCTCATTTTGGAATTAAAATCTCTCTTCCCTACCGGGAGGTTAAAAAGTCCTTTTTTGTTGAAACGAATTTGATTATTAAAAGAGAACACCATCAGAACATATAACATTAAATAATCTGTCTCTCCAGTAATAATCTTAGCGTTGAAGGCATCTCTCAGCTTTAAAAATCCTTCTTTATTATATTTTGCTAACCCTCTAATACTGTTGCAATCATAATATGAATATCCATATAAAGCAGTGTTAGATAAACCATATTCATCAATAATATTATCTATGTGTTTTAACAAAATATCAGTATTCGTTTCTTTAATAAATTCGATTAAATCTATCATTTTTTCATTTGAATCATTAAAAATAATCTTTGTCGAAGAAGAATTTATTCCAACATTTCCTCCTCCAGCAAATAAATCAAGAAATACTTCCTTTTCGTCAAATAAAGGTTGTAGCTGTTTTAATAACTTAAATTTCCCACCAGTATAATTAAATGGACACGAAATATGCACTTTCTTTCTTTCTTCACTAAAAACTTCACACAAAAATAATCTTTCTTTATTATCTTTTATATTCGATTTTCCTGTAGAAAAGGTCTTATAATCTGATTCAAATATAGTAACTTTTCCCTTTTTACTAAGAATCCTCATAATATCCTCGTCCGATATTTTGGCATTAGATCTACCATTCCCTTTATCAGACATATTGTTATATGAAAGCAATATATACTTTGTATCTGCCTTTTCAACAAGTTCCTCAAGTGCCTTTGTTGCTGTAATCATACAATAATCGCTTTTAAGTGACGTTCTATCCATTTTTCTAGCAACTCCAAAAACTTCTGGTTTTTCCCATCTTGCAACATTTTCAAGTAAATGATATGCATCACAATATTGTCTAGAATTGTACGGGGGATCTAAATACAGCAAATCTCCCTTAATATTTTTTATTAGTTCATTTGAATCAAGGTTATAACAAGTATTATTGGAATTCAGTGTTTGTTCAGGTAGCAAAACATTTAATACTAAAGATTTCTCAAAATGGACATTTTTTCTGTATGCGTCATAATGTCCAACTGTATTTGCAATTTTATCCATTGCATATAGTAGTGATGTAATTAAAATAGTGTATTCTTTAAAATTTATTTCTTTATTTTTATATTTTACTTCTATATCTTCCCTTATGTATCCTATCTTACTACAATTATCAGCAGAAAAAAATGTGTTTGCAAAATTTTCTCGCATATAATTATTTTCTTTTGTTGTGATCTGATTATAGCTGTGTATAATCTTGATTATCTTTTTGCTAGAATATTTTTCGTATCCAAACCATGCATAATTTGAAATGTAATTACTATACAGCAAATCATTCGTAATAAGCATTTTATCCTTAAACATATTTGCAACTGCACCGGTTCCACTAAATATGTCAATAAAAATATTTATACCTTTACAATTATCATCAACTGTTTTTCTTATAAAATCAGATAATGAATATTTATTTCCTAAATATCGTCTATTGTTTATGAATATCTGCTTTAACCCTAATTTAGATATTAGCAAATCTGTGTCGTCTTTAGTTTGTGCATAATCTGTATGCAAAACATTTTTTATAATTTCAACTGTATTTTTATTCCAAAAATATCTTCCCGTATCACTTCTAGGAATTGAAATTTTTTCTTTATATATTAATTTATATAAATATGACTTAGAAATGCCTAAATCTTTTATTACATCGGAAACATTGAGTTTTGCCATTCGTATACCTCATTGCCACAATTTAATCAGTTAAGTAGACATTATAGCATATTTTCCTTATTTATTCCATATTTTAAAGTATAAATCCAGATGCTAATTGCATCAGATAAACGAAAGATTTAGAAATACCATTTTGAAATTATCCTATTGATAAGAAAAACCCTCCATTGGATATAATTATTTTGCAGTCCTAAACTCATATCACAGACCCTATAATAATAGGAAACTGTCTAACTCATTCTCTGAAAATTTTAACGGGAAACTGCGTACTTAACCTACAGTATCTGTAGCAATCAGTAATTTAAGTTGATTCAGAAAAAGAGTTACCTATTCGCTTCCGAAATATGGTCAATATTCACTAAGGAATAACCTATACAGTTAAAGCGTTCCTAAGAGAAAAAGGGCCACATACAAAAAAAGAGAATGAGCATTCAAAAAGCACTTCAAGCATTTGAGCTTGAAGTGCTCTTGATTTCATTGGCATCTACACGATAATTTAGAGTACCGTAAATAGGGCATATGTCCAATCCTATCATAGTTTATTTATTTTGGATGTTCTATTTATGCCTATCATACCATTCAATTATCGAATCTCTACCCGAATCAAAGAATTGAGTCGATATATAGATATCTTCACCTTTGAAATTCAGTGGCACAGAACGATAGCGAACAGTCTTCGAGCTACCCATATATGCGTTCCTGTCTTCCGAAACTGCAGGATAGCTTGTATTTTTGAATACATCTTTTGAATATTCTTTAGTCTTAAGTTTTTCTATTTCTTCCTTATCAATTTCATCGTTTTTGATTAAATCTTCGACAAAATAATAAAACAGTTGTGCTACTTTTGTTCCCTTTCCTGTCCATGTTCTTCTATCATTAATATTAAATGGTAAGTCCATTAAGTAGACATTGAAATCTTCTGGATCTAATTTCATAGATATTATTAGACTCTTAATGAATGAAATTATATTTTCTGCAGACAAATTCGTTTCATAAAATATTCCACTCTTTCCAATTTCCTTAGGCCTTCTTAAAATACGCTGATCATTTGTAATATATATGCGTTTCGCCTTATCAAGCTTATAATTTTCGTTTGCTAATGTTATCAAGATATCACTATTTAAGTCATATACAAGCTCAACAAATTTGCTTAGTAATTCAGCCCAATTGTTCGCTTTGATATATTCTCCCATAAATGTGAATCCGTTTGGTTTTGTGTCCGTAAAATCAATACCATCTAGAATTCCAAAACATAATTCATTTGACTCCTTTGGAGTTTCGACATTCTCATATGAAAATTTTTCTATTAAAATGTCTGCAAGCTTATTTGCACGCATTAATATAGATTCTTCATTCCATTTTTTGCAATCGATAACATCTTTGTTTAAAATATTAGCCTTTGAGTTTTCTTTAATGATTTTCTTTTTTTCATTAAATGATTTTGTTCCTAGTTCGCTGTTATATCCAGTAAATGTTAAATTACCTAGTGTGTGTAAGTATAGCTCGTACACCCTGTCGTAGTCATTTCCTATTTCTTTTTTCCATACTGCTGCATTTTCTTTTTGTGGAAGTATGTGTTCTATTGTAAGATTATCAATATCTATATGTTCTTTTGATGAGTTTTCAATTACTGACAATACATATTTACACATGTTTTTCTTGTAAAGTGGCTTATATAAAAGTGCGTCCTTAAACTCTTTATCAGATGGCATCCTATCATTTGATTTATTTGTATTTAGGAAAACAACAAATCGCTCATAGTATCTATCGTATTTATCCGTTATAACCCTGCCATACATTGATTTCATGAACTTAGCTAGATTTTTATTTATTTCGCAAGCATTAATTCTAACAAGATATGTTAGAAGATATTCTAATACCTTGCATAATTCTTCTTCAGTAATTCTATGTTCCTCAAAATCATCAAAAATTCTAAATAGCAAAGGTATTATTGTAGTCTGCTTAATTGTTTTAAACGCTTTCAAGTATGTCATCGCTGATGAGCTGTAAGATGTATTTATACCTATAAATGCACCATAATACTTTGAAGTTCGTTTTAGATTATTCAAGACCTGCTCATGTGATAGCGAATTTACGTCACAATATTCTTTGAATAAAGCGTATGCATTCTTGCTATTAACATTTTTGCTCACCTGTGAGTTTAGATAATTTATAACGAAATCACCTAAGTTTGAATATCCTACATTTTTTTCAATCTCAAGCCAATATTCATTATATAGTTCATCCTGGTTGTCATCGTCCATTAACAAATAGTTTCTAATTAAATCAGCTAAGCTCAAATCCAATCCTGTTGAATTAATAGATTCAAAGATTTTCTGCGCCTCATCTCCCTGATGTTTATCAAGTATTATTTCTACAAGTTCAAGCTTTTTAATTCCGTTGAGAATATCCCCTAGTTCATTATCTTTTGATATAGTTTCATCGATTAAGTTTTTGAAAATGATATAGTTCTTATACACATTAGAGTTCCTATCCATTTTCTCGATTTTATCATTAACTAAAAGGAGTAATTGTTCATTATCTGACTTGACAGGCTTAAGCTTAACCTTATATTTTTCATCACAATTTCTATTGAACATTACATCTGTAAGTTCATTTTCTATTCGAACTGAAACCCCTTTTGATGCATCATACAAAGCTTTTAAAAGAATATACATGGTTGTAATTCTCTGTTGACCATCTATTATCAGAACTTCATTTAGTCCACTTCCTCCGTTAACATCTTCTATATATACTACTGTTCCAGTAAAGTGCTGTTTATCGAATTTACTTGCTAACATGATGTCTTCAAATAATTTTTCGCATTGAACACTTGTCCAATCATAATTTCTTTGGTATACAGGAACTTTAAAAACTCGTTTATTTTTCTCGAGTAAATCGGAGAAAAACCACATTCTGTTTGCTTTCATTTAATTACACCTTAGATGAACATAAAAATAGTTAATTTAAATATAATCGCTGTCATACTATTCAATTTTACCATATTTGTATTTGAGCTTAAAGATGAACAAATATAAATTTTATAAATTTCGCACTAATTTTCTTTTAATATAAAATGCACTTCGTCCAATAGTTATTCAACTTGACATAACTTATGTAAACAAAGTGCATTATTAAATTTAATATTTAGAACGTATCTTTCTAATTATTCTAGCGACCTTAACACCTGGATCTTTCATTACATCCAAGCATTTTTCATTTATTATGGAATCTTTTACTACAATTAAGTCTATATTATTTGCCATAGCATAGTCATACGCTTTTTTAGTGATTACAGTATTTCCATTGATTCTGATGGAATCAATCCCTTTATCACTCATTTTTATTATCTTTTTTAGAGTTATAAACATATCCGTTGCTCCAGTATTATCTAATGTTTAAGCATCGGTAGCAGGATTGTTACTGTAAATAACAGACCAAATAAGAATCCCGTATTACCCATGATATACATCGATGGTGCAATTTTACCATAGATGAATTTTCTCTCTTCTTCATCTCTAGCAGCACGAGCAGATACTTCAGTCGATACAATGCTTATGCCTGGGAATAAAAACATAATTCCTACACCCGCAGCAGCTGATAAAATCGGATCATATCCGAAGAATTTACCGGAAATATATCCCCCTAATCCAAGACCTAATGCAGATAATATAATCAGAGCTACTATTGATGGAAGTACAGATAATACTGCATGAGGCGTCAATCCATTCATTGATGTGAGCAAATATCCTATAATAAGTACTGTTAAAAAGCCCGATGAATTTGCTCTTTCATCAAATAAGTAAAGCCTAAATACGCCTAATAAACATCCTAAGATTCCTAATACGAAGCACCATAAGAACGCTGACATTCCAGTAACAGTTTCTAGTGCAACTGCTGCCCATACTGCTAGTGCCATTTCTAAAAGTACTACTCCGTTGCGGTCTAGTTCACTTGGAAGTAAAGCTGGTAGGAATGGACTTGGGTTTTCTGCTGAACCATAGGCATCACCACGCTTTGTCAATCTCTCCTCATGCTTCTCATCTACTTTTGCTACTTTTTGTAGCAAGTATGCATCCTCAGCATTTAGTTTCTTAGCATATTTTCTTAATATAAATGAGGCTATCGGTTGTCCTATAGGGTCTACTGTCACAATCATTATGGTTGGTACACCAATAAGAGCAACTAATCCTAGATCATTTAGTTTTGATATTGCAGCGATTCCTGAAATAGCTCCGCCACCACAGCAAGCTCCTGCACCCGCTAGCATGGTATCAAATCCAAAGATTAGACCACCAATTCCTACAGAAAATAGCAGTGCAAAGACTACAGAAAATAGAGCCATTACAACACTTTTAAGATTTTTTACATACTCTGCTGGTGCAACGCCTGTTCCAACTCCAACACAAAGCATATAAAATGCCATATCTCCCATCGTCGTAAATCCGGCTTTTTCTGGATATGTTTGTGGCATACCACACCAAATCAGAATAAGATAAAGAATTAAAGCCCCTGCCATTGATGGAACAACTGCTTTGGTTAAATATGAAATAACCTCACCAATAGCAACTAATCCAAATACAACACATGCTGCTAACATATAACTAGTCATTTTGTACTCCTTTCTAAAGTGCAATTACTTTACGAGTAAATAAGATAGGTGAAACAGATGGTTCAAATGGAACACTAAAGCTATCTATACTACCATCATATGCATTTGTATGGAATGTAACTGGTGCTGTCACCACTAGCGTATCCATTTTTATACCTTTCATCTTAAAAATATCATAATGATAATGCTCCATATCTTGATACATTCCTCGGAACATAGCCTTCAATTTATTGCCTTCCCTATGGATGGTGATTTTTCCATAACCAGGATTCCAATACTCTCCAATATAATCGTCTAATGGATGTGATGGTTTTGTGCCTGTAACAGGCTCATTTGGCATAAGATTAATAACTTCGTCAAGATAAAAACCTCCCCATTTACCTTTCTGCGATTCGAAGAAGGCAGACCAATCGCGTGTTTTTTCGAGGCCTAAAACATTATCTAAGATTGTATATAAGATTGATTGTTCAATTAAAATAGCTGAATTATGATTATTAATCATGATCATAACTCCTATATTTTTCTTTGGTAAGAAACACATTAATGAGCAGTATCCCTCTATTTCCCCTACATGGTAAACCAAGTCATTGCCTCTATAGTAATCCTCTATCCATCCCATGCTATATCCCTGCATAGGAGGAATTTCATCAATTTGAACACTCCACATTTGGAAAGGTACGGCCCATTTATGCATTTCTACCATACATTCCTTTGATATCAACTGCTTACCATTCCACTCTCCCATATTTAGATGAAACTGTATCCATTTCATCATATCAGTTATACAAGAGTTAATTGCTGCACAAGGTTCTCCGGGGCTAACTGACCAATTTTTAATTTTCTTTATAGAACCATCTTCTTGTCTCCAGTGAGGTTCAGCAATATTGTTACTTTTTCTTAGTTCTGATATTGATGTATTACTGTTATTCATTCCAAGTGGCTTGAATATCCAATCATGAATCATATCATCCCATTTAAGGCCACTTACTCTCTCAGCGATGTGTCCCGCCAATGTATAAATAACATTATTATATTGCGTTATTGTACGTAATGGAGCATTTGGCTCAATGTATCTAATCCGCTTAAATAACTCAGCTCTGTCAATCTCATCTGTATATAATGAATCATGTCCAGGAATACCAGTTCTATGGTTCAACATATCTCGAATTGTGCATTCCCTTGTTGCATATTCATCATACATTCTAAAATCCGGAAGATATTCTCTAATTGGCGTATCAAAATCCAACTTACCCTGATCTACAAGCATGGCAATAAGTGCTGCTGTAAATGATTTTGTGCAAGATGCTATACCAAATAATGAGTCTGAATCTATCTTTGATTTATTTTCAACATCTGCAACTCCATATCCTTCTGATAAAATAATTTTGTCATCTTTAATTACTCCGATTGCCATACCTGGGATATTATGGATTTTCAATTCTTTTTCTACATATTCCCTTGATATTACATCTACATCACGCATTTCGTTACCTCCCTCTGTAATGTCTTTTTATAAGAACATTATAGTACTACTTTGTATTTATTTCAATACTCCTATTAATGCAAAGACATTTTGTATTATTTCTTTTTCTACGTATGTATATTAACGCGAAGATATATACCATTTCTACTGGATAACCAGTAAAGATAACACATATCACCAACGTGAGGTTTTATATTACAAAAAATTGGGCATCCTAAATTATCGTGTAGGTGCAAAAAATCTCTCCATAACAGTAGAGATTTAAGAGAAATGATATTCAAAACTTTTCTTGAATTATCTAAAGCATATAGTCTTAAAGAGCTTTATCGAAATATGAATAAAGACTGCTCATATGATGAAGCTACCAACCTTTATGATGATATGCTTAAAGCCTTTAAAACATCCGGAATTAGGTAGTTTAATGAGTTTACAGAGATACTAATTAACTGGAGGGATGAAATTTTAAACTCATATCTTAGACCCTATGATGATAGGAAATTATCTAACTCATTCACTGAAAATGTTAACGGAAAACTGCGTACTTATCTGGCAGTATCTAGAGGAATTAGTAATTTTAATCGCTTTAGAAAGAGAGTTATCTATTCGCTTTCGAAAGATGTTCAATATTCGCTAAACAATAGCTTGCACAGTGATAGTGTTCCTAAAAGAAAAAGAGGTACATACAAGAAAATTAGAGATTAAGTATTCAAAAAGCACTTCAAGCATTTGAGCTTGAAGTGCTCTTGATTTCATTGGTACCCACACGATAATTTAGAGTTCACTTTTTCACACCCACACGATAATTTAAAGTGCCAAAGTATTTACAAGTAAAAAATACCTAAGAAAACAAGTATCAAAGCATGAGGCTAGGTATAATAAGACAGCAAAAACAGTTCTTGATTTCAAGAGCCCAAACCAAGTTGTATCGGAATACTTCTCAAAGTGTAACATATGTGTTGACAACTAAGAATTTACTGTTATGTGTAGAACACTTCTATGTTGTAATACAGTTAAATTTGCGATAAAATATAACGGAAACTTCTGGAAAGTATGACTTAGAATGATTCCAGTAAGAAATTAAATCAAATTCACTTATTTAGAATAGCTAGCATAAAAAGAACTCTCCATCATGTTCTGGCCAACTGATGCTTCAATTGTAATTATTAAATGGGAAATAGGTTATCAAACATTGAATAATTAATAAAAATAACATATACCCTTAACTGTGATATTTCTGCTTTAATAGACAATGATTCAAACTCTATTTTGATAATCTTTGACTATGAAAAGGAAGTAAATTCCCTTCTCGTTTCAGAAAATTGCGAACTTACTGCACTTCTGTACCTAACCCACATTTCGGTAACTTTTTAGTCTAATGGAATGAAATGGGAAAGAAACTCTTTAATGCGGAATTTACAAACGAAGATATTGAAGATTGGAAACTGTCCTTCTCTAAGGAATTACTATTTTTAAGAATAGATAATTCATCAATTAATAACAACATAGCACAATGCTATCTTTATAACTCAGAAAAATTCCTATATTATAAATGGAAATATAAGAATTATGTTCCAAGTAATAAAAATTTATTGTTCACTTCAGAAAGTAATATGATTTTATACAGGAGATTATTAAAATATGAAACTAAATGAAGAAAAAATTTATACTATAGATTCAGAACATGGTGCTCAGGAGGTTATTGATGATCTAAATAAGCTTGCAAGAGATGGCAACTATGTATTTAGGGGCTATGGTAAGCAGAGCGAGCTATATCCTAATATTATTCGTGACATAAATTATATTGATATTGAAGACAAACTTTTGAAAGACTTTGAAAAATATGGTAGCAATTATTTCCATGCTACCACACCCATAGACTTTATGTCGTACGCACAACACTTTGGATTACCAACACGTTTATTGGATTTTACGCATAATCCTTTCATCGCACTTTCCTTTGCACTTTATTCACCTAAGTCAAATGGAAATTATTCAGTGTCCGAGGATAAAGATTATTATTATGTAAGATATGCAAGTCTTGACAACAATCTATGCATACAATCAATTCCTCTTAAAGATGATATCTACAACAACCAACTAACACGTACAGATTCTTTGGCTGTTAGAGCTTGCCAGTGTATTGATAGCATGACAGACCTATTCGGCAATAATGTGCTGAACAGAAATATCTCTGTTTGGGATGAATTCATGGATTCACTTGAAGCGATTGTCGATAAACAGAATAAAATTAGTACTCATGCTATTTTATTTATTGATCCTAATCAGTCCAACCAGAGGATTATTATGCAGCAAGGCTTGTTTATGTTCCCATATACACTGAACAAGGATGAACATTTCGAAATTTTAAACAATAATTCTTGTTGTATTAAAATTCATAAGGATTTAAGAAACGATCTGATTCAATACCTTGATACTTTAGGATATAACACTTTTCGTTTGATGCCCGATCTAAGCAGTATATGCGAAGCTATAAAACGTAGAAATATAGATGAACGATCTAAGAAAAACTCTACATCTAAACAAGGTGATTAAAACAAAAAAAGAAAGTACAAGAGGTGGAAAATCTCAGTTTGTCTAAATAATATTTGCCAATAAAAAATACATCTCCAAAAGTTAGTTTTGTGTCTAACTTTTTGGGTGCACTTCAAAGCTACAGTCTAGTTTTTGTGCTTTAAATTATCGTGTGGGTACCGATTATGATTTAAAATACCTTAATTTGTTTCACCTAAAGTTTCACCTAATTTAATAATACTCTCAAAATTTGATTCCGAATTTTGAATTTCATTGTTTAATTGAAGTACAATATCAGACGCTACCTCATAAAAAAGATCTTTTTTATCATCAATCAAATTAAACTTAATCAATTTTTTTGATTCAATTATATAATTAAAGATTAAATTATATAATCTTTCTATATCATCTGTATTACTATTTGTTAATTCTATCTTACATTCATCTAACTCAGATACAAAAAAATCTACTGTTTCACTTTCATCATTCCTTATAATTTTAAACTCCATACTTACTGATTCCATATATTCCTCCTTATACAAAACATATCTTCACTTCCCTCTAAGTGCTGTATTGCTTCTTTGTCCCACGGAATGACATTGTGATTATTTTTTATAGATATTAGGTGGTTGTCATACATATTTCCTGCAAAATATATCTCTTCATCATCTTTTCCTTTATAATTACAAAATATTGTTTGGGTTGGCAAAGTATTAACTGCAATGTTAGCATTATGTGTAGATACTACTACAAATTTCCCTATATCTCTTAAATATTTCAATTTATCAATTATGTACTCCGAAATATATTTGTTTCCTAACCCTCGCTCAATTTCATCAAATAAATAGCATTCATATGTAGTATTTTCTATTAGACCACTTATTGATAGAATTGATTTTTCACCTTCAGATGGTTCATACTTACTATTGTCATCTTTGACAATGTCACAAGTTATTTTTATGCATTCATCAAAATACTCATTTGCTTTCTTTTGTTTTTCTTCAGTTGTTAATAACATATTAATATTATTTATATTTTCAACTTTAAACTCTGTTATTTTACGCATAAAATCTCTATTGTAAGAGATTTTGTTTCTGTCAAAAGGTGAACCTTTTACAAACTTTTCATCCTTATCCAAAACTGCTATTCTTGCTTCTACAAAAATGTCTCCTTTATCTGGAAGATGTCCTATTTTAATTTTCTTTTTGGATTCTATTTCTTTTAAATTTTTTTTGAAACATTTTATATTGTTTAAGATTCCTAGCCTATGCGCTACTAAACTAGAGAAACCCAAATTATTAGGTTTCGATTTTACTCCAGTTTTCTTTTGTATGATATTCTTGATATTTTCTATCAAATTGTTTGTATTCGAAACAGAAAAAATATCTCTCGATTGATTAACAGTGTATTTATAAATATCCTTCTTTAAACAATTCAACTCTTCTGATAAAGCCAGGTGGTGGTCATCATCTTTATTCCTATATTTATCATTAATTGCTTCTACATTAGAAATTTGAGTTAAGTAGCTATTCGATTCTATATAAACATCTGTATTTTTTTGATGTATAGATTTATGGTATGTACACTCCTTCTTTTTAATTATTTGAGCATTTTTATTTTTTTTATGACATTCGTGACATTGCAAGTATTTATCTATGAAATTACTAGGTTTGTCTTCTCTATATTCTAGAATATTATTTAGAGCATTAATTATACTATCCTTCAGGTTAATATCTATTTCTATTGTACTCTTAATAGACTCTATTATTTCGTCATAAGCTTTTTGATAATCTTTTCCCTCATGGATACATACAGTTTTACCCATGTAATTTAATTTAGGTAAAATATGTTCTTTTAGTAATTTTGTTTTTCCAGAGCCTTTTCCTCCGAATATAACATTTATATCTTTATAGATATCTAATTTGTTAGATTCATCTAAATTTATCTCTACTTTTTCACAGTCCTTTATAACTGTTTTTATAAACAAATTAGGTGATGATGCTAATTCATAAAATTTACCAAAACTATCAAATTCAAATTTAATATTTGGAAGCTTTTCTGCTTCTATATTATATTTACTCCAATCTTTTATATCACTACCTATTAATGCAATTTCATTGTGAGCATTAATTATACCCATTGACTTCAGTTTTGGTTCTAGAATTATAGTAAAATCAGGTAAATCATCTTCCAACATTTTTTTTCATCTTCTGTTATTGATTTTTTTCATCTTTATCATAAAAATGTGGGATTATTATAATTTCATCATATTTGAATTCACCAAGTTTTGTTTTAAACTGATTATATTCAACTGCATACTCATCATAATTTCTCTTATCATCGTCTGAAAAATAACTTTTGAATTTACTTGCACAGTTTGGATTACATACTAAAATTATATGTCGTATATTGTCCTTAAACCTAACATCTAGTTCTATTCCTGGAAAAATAAGAAAATCAGATATTTTACTTGAAATATAATTATATTCATTTATATCGAATTTATTATGGTTTGTAATCGAACATATTCCTATGTTATTATCTAACATTTTATTGATAAAATCATCTGGTTCTATTTTTCTTGAATCACCATCACCTTTTTTGCATTTTTGAGTGTGTATATGTAAATCGATTTTTTTCATATTTTCCCCCAAGAAAACTCACACTAATTAAATTTATATTAACATAGATTATTTATTCTATTTAGTTATCATTATAACCATGTTTAATTGTCGAAAAACACATTTTCCAATACTGTTCCCTATCTTTTACTTTTTGTGGATCATATGATAGACTAAAATGCTCTATAAGTGAAAATTCAAAGTTATCCTCAAAATATTTATCTCCCATTTTTGTATGTAGATCTCTTAATTTTTTATTATCTCCATGTTTTGTTGATAAATAGTCTCCCCATCTTTGAAAAACACCCTCTGAACCAGTTGCCGAGCCAATATACAATTTACCAGTGCACGTATCTGTCAGACAATAAACGCCAGTAATTTTTTTTAATGCTTCATGGTATGTTGGCATAATTTTACCTTCAAAAATATCGACTAATTTCCCATATTTCAGATGTACTCTATCATATCCCTCAAATTTTTCTCCACTATATTGACACGAAAGGATTTCCTTTACAGTACATTCCTCTATAATATTTCCCATTTTGAATACATATCTAGAAAACTTATTACCTTTATTATATTTTACTATTAGTCTACCAAAAAAAGGCTTGAATTTTTCTAGAATTTCGACTACTGCACGACTTTCATCAGGAGTTTCTAAAATTTTAGCCGCTGAAACAAATAGCCACTCATCTCCTTTGATTCTTATAAAACTAAACGCATTTTGATTTTTTATAAAATTTCTTTTATTACCATACCAACCCCAATAAGAATATCTAATGTCACCTTTTTCCTTTTCATCTGGTGTTAGAGTAAGCCATAAATCTATCTTTGGAATAGAATTTTTACCATTGGTCATGTTTAATTCTATTTTACTATTTTCTATTTCTTCTTTTGTTAGGTTTAAAAGCTCATTCAATTTAATATCCATTTTTTTCTCCTTCATTGATATTACATTGTAAATTTTCTGTATCAAATTATTTAGTTCATGTATGTAGTAACATCATAAATTAGTTATACCTTTATGTTTAAATATGATTTTATACAATATATATGTTTGAATGCTGTTACACAAAAAATACCGTATGTAAATATTTCAAATTTATATATCTTGAAAATGATATTCCTTCATTAAATTACAAAACACGCTATCCCCTGTATATTCTACTACCACTCGCATTAGCTCATGGACTCAAGCTTCGTGCTTTAACTCGCTTTCATCTCCTAACTGTTGCGGAGGTACTACCTATAGTTCTCACTTGTTCTCGTCTCCTGACCCTTGCCGAGATGCCCCAACAATTAAGCCATCGCACGAGCAATCAACCATAACTTAATAAAATAAACCCCAACCACACATCTATATCTTTATGTGTTGCTCGGGTTTAATAGCTTGTTATAAAATCACAAATCAAACCATTCCCCGAAACATAAACTCCCACTCGCAGTAGCTCAGGGACTCAAGCTTCGTGCCCTGCACACGCTTTCGTCTCCTGACCCTTGCTGAGGGGCTACCTACAGCTCAACCATCGCGCTGCAGAGCAGCGCTCTACCATAACTTAATAAAATAAACCCGAATCTCACATCTATATCTTCATGTGTTGCTCGGGTTTATAACTTGTCATTAAATCACAAATCAAGCCATTTCCCGAAACATAATTCTCCCACTCGCAGTGGCTCAGGGACTTAAGCTTCGTGCCCTGCACTCGCTTTCATCTCCTGACCCTTGCTGAGGGGCTACCAGCAGCTCGACCATCGCGCTGCATAGCAGCACTCGGCCTCGCTGGGTAGTCGTAAGGCTGGCGGCTGCGCCGACGCCTTACTCCCACTCAATTGTTCCTGTTGGTTTTGGTGTGAAGTCATATAGCACTCGGTTTATGCCTTTGACTTCGCTTGTGATTCTTTCTACGATATGCTGCATCAGTTCGAATGGGATATTCTCTACTGTTGCTGTCATTGCATCTACTGTGTTTACGGCTCTGATGATTACTGGCCACTCAAAGCTTCTTGATCCTTCTTTGATGCCTGTGGATTTGAAGTCTGGTACGACTGTGAAGTACTGCCACACTTTGCCTTCGAGTCCGTTCTTTGCGAATTCTTCTCTGAGGATGGCATCGGATTCTCTTACGGCTTCGAGTCTATCTCTGGTGATTGCTCCTGTGCAGCGTACGCCTAGACCTGGTCCTGGGAATGGCTGTCTATCTACCATGGCTGATGGGAGGCCCAGTGCTCTTCCGACTACTCTTACTTCGTCTTTGAAGAGGAGTTTGATTGGTTCTACGAGTTCAAACTGAAGGTCTTCTGGGAGTCCGCCTACGTTATGGTGGGCTTTGACATTTCCGCTTTCGAGGATGTCTGGATAGATTGTGCCCTGTGCGAGGAAGTCGATTCCGGAGAGTTTGCGTGCTTCTTCTTCGAATACGCGGATGAACTCGCCTCCGATGATTTTTCTCTTTTCTTCTGGCTCTTCTACGCCTGCGAGTTTATCTAGGAATCTGTCTGTTGCGTCTACGTATACGAGGTTTGCATCCATTTCATCGCGGAACACCTGTACTACCTGCTCTGGCTCTCCTTTTCTGAGGAGTCCATGATTTACGTGTACGCACACTAGCTGCTTTCCTACTGCTTTGATGAGGAGTGCTGCTACTACTGATGAGTCTACTCCGCCTGATAGTGCAAGGAGCACTTTTCTGTCTCCGATCTGCTCACGTAGGGCTTTCAGCTGCTCTTCGATGAAGGCTTCTGCTAGTGCCGTGCTTGTGATTCTCTCCATGTTTTCTGGTCTCTTATTGCTATCCATTTATTCCTCCTAATAAGCTTTATTTTTGCTTTTTGTTTCCTGTTTTGTTCCTTAGTGTTTCAATATATAATATCTTGTAAATATTATAACATTTATTTAATTATTTTCGCTATATTTTTTTCAATCATAAGCACCAGCTTTGTGGCGCTTATTTCTTCATTTCTATCGTTCGATGACCACTGCTAAATCAATGCAACAAAAAAGGAGCTCGCTTTTTGAACTGCACCCCAAAAGTTGGACAGTATAATTAAGCAGCTCTAGAGGACTGAAT
>ERZ773214.601-NODE-601-length-22828-cov-21.840513_pt1 | contig 22828 bp, 19 predicted proteins | sample MGYA00511238_ERZ773214 | MGnify/ENA primary metagenome ERZ773214 (study PRJEB29015, sample SAMEA2738157) | human oral metagenome | biome: human oral; feature: human-associated habitat; material: saliva | place: China | collected 2259 ... | reverse complement strand
TGTACCGATGTTGATATGTGGCTTGGTTCTCTCATACTTCTGCTTTGCCATGATAATTTCTCCTATTTAGAATTATTTGAAATAATTTTCTGTAAAATTTGTTTTATCACTCATAACTTAAGTGATATTAAAGATTATTTTGCAACCTTTTCCTTCAAGCTCTCTGGTAGCTTATCGAAGTGGTCGAACTGCATTACGTATACACCACGACCCTGTGTCTTAGAACGCAGGTCAGTAGCATATCCGAACATCTCGGATAGTGGAACGAATCCCCTGATTACAGCTGCACCATTATTGATGTCAGAACCTTCGATAGATCCTCTTCTTGAGCTGATATCTCCGATGATGTCACCCATGTTGTTCTCAGGTACAGTAACCTCTACCTTGAAGATTGGCTCTAGTAGAACTGGCTTTGCCTTCTTGCAAGCTTCCTTGAATCCCATGGTAGCTGCAATCTTAAATGCCATTTCAGATGAGTCTACTTCGTGGTATGAACCGTCATATAGATCTACACCAACGTCTACTAGCTGGTAGCCTGCAACAGGTCCATTCTGCATTGCTGCTTCCATTCCCTCCTGAATCTTAGGGATGTATTCCTTAGGAATAGCACCACCTGTGATGGAGTTCTTGAATTCGAATCCAGAACCAGCTTCTCTTGGATATAGTCTGAACTTAACGTGTCCATACTGACCAGAACCACCGGACTGTTTCTTGTGCTTGTAATCTTCATCGACCTCAACGGTAATAGTCTCTTTGTAGGATACCATTGGCTTACCTACGTTAGCTTCTACCTTGAACTCTCTTAAAAGTCTATCAACGATGATTTCAAGGTGAAGCTCACCCATTCCAGCGATGATAGTCTGTCCAGTATCAGGGTTAGTATATGTTCTGAATGTTGGATCCTCTTCAGCCAGCTTAGCGAGAGCGATACCCATCTTCTCCTGACCAGCCTTGGTCTTAGGTTCGATAGCGATCTCAATTACTGGATCTGGGAATTCCATAGATTCGAGAATAATTGGTTTCTTCTCATCACAGAGTGTATCTCCAGTTGTAGTCTGCTTTAGTCCTACTGCTGCTGCGATATCTCCTGAATAAACCTTCTCGATTTCTTCTCTGTGGTTAGCATGCATCTGAAGAATTCTACCGATTCTCTCGCGCTTACCCTTAGTTGCGTTGTACACGTAAGAACCAGTCTCGAGTGTTCCAGAGTAAACTCTGAAGAATGCGAGCTTTCCTACATATGGGTCTGCCACAATCTTAAATGCGAGTGCTGAGAATGGCTCCTTGTCACTTGCGTGTCTTACATCCTCTTCTTCAGTATCAGGGTTTACACCACCGATTGAAGGAATGTCTGTAGGCGCAGGCATGTAATCAACTACACCATCTAGCATCATCTGAACACCCTTGTTCTTGTATGCAGATCCGCAGAATACAGGGAAAATATTTCCTGCGATAGTCTCTCTTCTGATAACTGTCTTGAGTTCCTCGACTGAGATTTCCTCTCCTTCGAGGTACTTCATAGTCAGATCTTCGTCTAGCTCAGCAACAGCCTCAATCATCTTATCATGCCAAGCCTGTGCTTCTGCCTTCATATTCTCTGGAATATCTACGATTTCGAACTCCTTACCTGTAGCATCGTTCTTATCGTACACCTCAGCCTTCATAGTGAGAAGGTCGATAATTCCTTCGAACATGTTCTCAGAACCGATCGGAATCTGAACAGGTACAGCGTTAGCTCTTAGTCTATCATGAATAGTATCGATTACGTGGAAGAAGTTAGCTCCTAGGATGTCCATCTTATTAACGAAAATCATTCTTGGAACATTATACTTCTCAGCCTGTCTCCATACTGTCTCGGACTGAGGCTCAACACCTTCCTTAGCACTTAGTACCATTACAGCACCGTCAAGTACACGAAGCGATCTCTCTACCTCAACAGTAAAGTCAACGTGTCCTGGGGTATCGATAATGTTAATTCTTGTGCCGTTCCACTGAGCGGTTGTAGCAGCAGAGGTAATTGTAATACCACGCTCCTGCTCCTGAGCCATGTAGTCCATGGTAGCAGCACCATCATGAGTCTCACCGATCTTATGAGTCTTTCCTGTGTAATAAAGGATTCTCTCAGTAGTTGTTGTTTTACCAGCATCGATGTGGGCCATGATTCCAATATTTCTGGTATTTTCTAGAGAAAATTGTCTAGCCATAACTCCTCCTTCCTGCTTTTATCTAATCTCTGTCAGGTGTATCATCTCAGATTACCACCTGTAGTGTGCAAACGCCTTGTTAGCCTCAGCCATCTTATGAGTATCTTCTTTCTTCTTCACAGATGCACCTGTGTTGTTAGAAGCGTCCATAAGCTCGTGAGCTAGTCTCTCAGCCATAGTTCTCTCACCTCTAAGTCTTGTAAACTTTGTGAGCCAACGTAGAGCTAGAGTCTGTCTTCTCTCTGGTCTAACTTCGATAGGAACCTGATAGTTTGCACCACCGACTCTTCTTGCTTTAACTTCTAGTACAGGCATGATGTTGCTCATTGCCTTCTCAAATACTTCCAGCGGTTCTTCGCCAGTGGATTCCTTAATCTGGTCAAATGCATCATAAACGATTGACTGGGCTACACCCTTCTTACCGTCAAGCATGATGCTGTTGATCAGCTTTGAAACCACTACGCTACCGTATACTGGATCTGGAAGTACTTCTCTCTTTGGTACGTTACCTTTTCTTGGCACTTCTCTTCCCTCCTTAGGTTCACGGGGTACTCGGTCTGTTTCTATCACCGACCGTGTGCGCCTTAATATCATATATTAAGGACAATATCCCGAAATCAATTACTTCTTAGGTCTCTTTGCTCCATACTTGGAACGTCCCTGACCACGACCCGATACGCCAGCTGCGTCAAGTGTTCCTCTAACGATGTGATATCTCACACCAGGGAGGTCCTTAACTCTTCCGCCTCTGATTAGTACAACACTGTGCTCCTGTAGGTTGTGACCGATTCCAGGAATATATGCTGTTACTTCGATACCGTTAGTCAAGCGAACTCTGGCAACTTTTCTAAGCGCCGAGTTAGGCTTCTTAGGAGTTACAGTCTTAACTGCAACGCATACTCCCCTCTTCTGAGGCGAATTTACATCAGTAAGAGTTTTCTTAAGGTTATTCATGTTCTTACCAAGAGCTGGGGAACCTGACTTCTTAACTGCACTCTTTCTGCCTTGACGAACTAATTGGTTAATAGTAGGCATTATTGTCTCCTTTCTTATAAAATTAACTCATTCAAACAAGCAGTGACTATCTAGACAGTCTCCGCTTAGTATATTGAACCTACATATTATAACAGCCGATGCACTGAATTGTCAATGCATCGGCTATTTTATTATGTATGATTAATTTGCATGGTTTGTAGCTTAATCACGTCTCGTTTTATTCCTCAATACCATCGTATAGCGGCGCTATAGTCTGTGGCTGAACATTCGCCGATGGCATCTTGAGAACCATGTTCTCGTCATCGTAGCTTGAGTTCATAAGAGGCTCATTTTCACCGTAATCAACCTCAACCGCTCCATAGCGTTTCATGCCTGTTCCTGCTGGGATTAGCTTACCAATCATGACGTTCTCTTTGAGTCCGTCTAGATGGTCTGTCTTACCCTTAACCGCAGCGTCTGTCAGGACACGAGTTGTCTCCTGGAATGATGCGGCGGATAGGAATGAGCTTGTTGCAAGAGCAGCCTTGGTGATACCAAGCAATTGACGTTCGTATGTAGCTGGCTCGCCTTCTTCTGGATCAATCTCAGCATTTGCCTTGTTAATCTCGTTGATGCTGTACATACTTCCAGGAAGCAGATTTGTATCTCCTGCCTTTTCGATCTTGTACTTTGATAGCATCTGAGATGCGATTACCTCAACGTGTTTGTCGTTGATGTCTACACCCTGCTGTCTGTATACTCTCTGAACCTCGCGCAGCAAGTACTCGTATACTCCCTGAACGCCGAGAATTCTCATTACATCATGTGGATCGAGAGGTCCCTTTGTAATCTGGCCACCTGCATAAACAGTGTCACCAACCTTTACATTGAGTCTTGAACCGTAGGAGATAATGTACTCGCGGTTGCCACCTTCCTCCTTAACGACAACGCTAGTCCTGTTGTCATCAGTTGGCTCGATGGATACAACCTCTCCATCTCCCTCGCAGATTTCAGCTAGACCCTTAGGCTTTCTAGCTTCGAACAGCTCCTCAACTCTTGGGAGACCCTGTGTGATATCGCTTCCCGCTACACCACCAGTGTGGAACGTTCTCATAGTCAGCTGCGTACCCGGCTCACCGATAGACTGAGCGGCAATGATACCAACAGTCTCACCTGGTAGAACCGCAGTTCCTGTAGCGAGGTTTCTACCGTAGCACTTAGCGCAAACTCCGTGCTCAGCCGTACAAGTCATGACAGATCTAATCTTAACCACTTCGACTCCAGCTGCCTCAATTGCTTCTGCAACATCATCTTCGATAAAGTCGCCTTCAGCAGCGAGAACCTCGCCAGTTTCTGGATGCACAACAGCTTCAGTAACAAATCTGCCTGCAATTCTCTGTGATAGTGGCTCGATAACTTCCTTGCCATCTGTAAACGCCTTGATTTCAACGCCTTCTTCTGCTCCGCAGTCATCCTCAGTTACGATTACGCTATGAGAAATATCTACAAGTCTTCTCGTTAGATATCCGGAGTCAGCAGTACGTAGCGCAGTATCCGCAAGACCCTTACGAGCACCATTTGACGAAATGAAGTACTCCAGTATGGATAGCCCTTCACGGAAGTTAGCCTTGATAGGAATCTCTACAGTGTGTCCTGTCGCATTAGCCATAAGTCCTCTCATACCACCAACCTGGCTGATCTGAGACTTGTTACCTCTGGCTCCAGAGCTTGCCATGATGAATAGATTGTTGAGAGGTCCTAGAGAATCCATCAGAGCGTCGGCAACCTGATCCGTTGCGTCCTTCCAAGTCTTGATGATTCTGTCGTAACGTTCTCTATCCGTCATCAGACCACGCCTGTATGCAGCCTCAAACTTATCTACCTGCTTATCAGCCGCTGCAACGATTTCAGCCTTCTCCTCAGGAACCTCCATGTCGGATACACTTATTGTAACAGCCGCCTTAGTTGAATAGTGGTAACCGATGCTCTTTACATAGTCGAGCATGAGAACTGTTCTTGTATTACCGTGCTTCTTGAAGCATTTGTCGATAATGACACCGAGTTTCTTCTTATCGCAGAGGAAATCTACCTCGAGTGAATACGGATCTTCGTCTCTATTTACAAAGCCCATGTCCTGAGGGAGCCCTTGATTGAAGATAAATCTACCTACTGTAGACTCTACCAGCTTTCCTGGATCTCCAGGAAATGCTTGTCTTCTAACCTTAACCTTTGCGTGAATTCCTACAGCATGATTCCTGTACGCCATGAGCATCTCATCGATATCTGCAAAGCACTTTCCGTCACCCTTTTCATTCTCAAGGTTACGAGCCTCTGTTCCCTCATGAGTGAGGTAGTAGCTTCCGAGGATCATGTCCTGAGTAGGAATTGTGATAGGCGAACCATCCTTAGGAGCAAGGATATTGTTAACCGAAAGCATGAGGAATCTAGCCTCTGCCTGCGCCTCTACTGATAGAGGTACGTGCACAGCCATCTGGTCTCCATCGAAGTCTGCGTTGAACGCTGTACAAACCAGCGGATGAAGCTTAATGGCCTTACCTTCTACTAGAACAGGTTCAAAAGCCTGAATTCCGAGTCTGTGCAGTGTCGGAGCACGGTTTAGAAGTACCGGATGATCCTTGATTACGTAGTCGAGAACATCCCATACCTCGGACTTCATCTTCTCAACCATTGTCTTTGCACTCTTAATGTTATGCGCAAGTTCACGCTCTACAAGCTCCTTCATGATGAATGGCTTGAACAGCTCTAGCGCCATCGTCTTAGGAAGTCCGCACTGATAGAATTTCAGTTCAGGTCCTACTACGATTACAGAACGGCCAGAGTAGTCAACACGCTTACCGAGTAGGTTCTGACGGAAACGTCCCTGCTTACCTTTGAGCATGTCAGAAAGAGACTTAAGCTGTCTACCAGCAGCACCAGTAACCGCTCTGCCTCTTCTGCCGTTATCAATTAGGGAGTCAACAGACTCCTGAAGCATTCTCTTCTCGTTTCTAACGATGATATCAGGTGCTCCCAGCTCGAGCAGCTTCTTAAGTCTGTTGTTTCTGTTGATAACTCTTCTATATAGGTCGTTAAGGTCAGACGTAGCGAATCTACCACCCTCTAGCTGAACCATAGGTCTAAGATCAGGCGGAATTACAGGAACTACGTCAAGAATCATCCACTCAGGTCTATTATCAGACTGCTTTAGAGCCTCGATAACTTCGAGTCTCTTAACTAGACGAATCCTCTTCTGTCCAGTTGCCTTCTTAAGCTGTTCTCTAAGAAGTTCAGTTTCTTCATCTACATCGATATTTTCTAGCAGTTTCTTGATAGCCTCTGCACCCATCGCTGCCTCGAAGTTCTTTCCGTAAATCTCGCGAGCTTCGTTATACTGATTCTCTTCGATAATCTGCTTGTACTCGAATGGAGTCTCTCCTGGATCAGTTACGACATATGCTGCAAAATACAGCACTCTCTCTAGCTGCTTAGGAGTGATATCAAGCACGAGACCAATTCTTGAAGGGATTCCCTTGAAGTACCAAATATGAGATACAGGGCTAACAAGCTGAATATGACCCATTCTCTCTCTTCTAACCTTGGACTTCGTTACTTCAACTCCGCAGTAAGGGCAAACGATGCCCTTAAAGCGAATTTTATTGTATTTTCCACAGGAGCACACCCAATCCTTAGTAGGTCCGAAAATCTTCTCGCAGAAGAGTCCGTCTCTTTCAGGCTTGAGAGTTCTGTAGTTGATAGTCTCAGGCTTTGTTACCTCACCGTGAGACCACTCAAGCATCTTCTCTGTTGAAGCCAACTTGATCTGTAGGGATTCAAAATTTCTAAGATCTTGATTGTTATCGTTTTTAGTCATGTTTCCCCCTTAATTATTCATCAATAGCTTCGTCGCTTGTGCCAATTATCTCGTCAAGGCTTACCATCTCTGGTTCCTCATCGTCATCTAGGATAGCTGGTACATCTTCATCGACACCAAGTGCTGCTGAAAGTGTATTCAGAATATCTAGATCTGGCTCTTCATCGAAGTCTGCCGTTTCAACGAACTCATCATCTTCACTCTGCTTTAGACGAAGTTCCTCTTCGTGTTCACGCTCGCGCTCTTGCATAGCCTCTGTACGTCTATCAGCTTCCTTGAGCATACGATCTACCGAAGCAGGTTCGTCGAATTCAGATGTATCCTTGAGCTTGATTTCCTTGTTATCACCGGACATTACCCTAACATCGAGCGATAGTGCCTGCAGCTCCTTAATGAGTACCTTGAAGGACTCTGGAATGCCAGGCTTTGGAATGTTGTTACCCTTTACGATAGCTTCGTAAGTCTTAACACGTCCGATGATATCGTCAGACTTAACTGTTAGTATTTCCTGAAGTGTATAAGCTGCTCCATAAGCCTCTAGTGCCCATACCTCCATCTCTCCAAATCTCTGTCCGCCAAACTGAGCTTTACCACCAAGTGGCTGCTGAGTTACTAGCGAGTAAGGACCTGTACTTCTAGCGTGGATCTTGTCATCTACAAGATGGTGCAACTTGAGCATGTACATGTAGCCTACAGTTACTGGGTTGTCGAAGTACTCTCCAGATCTACCATCTCTCAGTCTGAGCTTACCTGTCTTAGGATATCCGCAATCATCGAGTAAATTGATTACGTCATTCTCACTAGCACCGTCAAATACTGGTGTTGAAATGTACCAGCCCTTTGTCTTAGCTGCGAGTCCTAGGTGAACCTCGAGTACCTGTCCTACGTTCATTCGGGAAGGTACACCCAGTGGGTTGAGCATTACCTGTAATGTCTCACCATCTTCCTTGAATGGCATATCCTCCTCTGGAAGAATTCTTGAGATTACACCCTTGTTACCGTGACGACCAGCCATCTTATCTCCAACGTTGATCTTCCTCTTGGTAACTATGTAAACTCTTACGATCTTATTTACTCCTGGTGGGAGTTCGGAGCTATTCTCTCTTGTAAATTCTCTCACGTCGATGACAATACCCGTCTCACCATGAGGAACTTTGAGAGATGTATCTCTTACTTCCTTGGACTTCTCACCGAAGATTGCACGAAGCATTCTAACCTCTGCAGTTAAATCTGTCTCGCTCTTAGGTGTAAGCTTTCCTACGAGGATATCGGACGACTTAACTTCTGCTCCGATTCTGATGATTCCGTTCTCATCGAGCTCCTTGAGAGCCTCTTCGCTTAGGTTAGGAATATCTCTTGTTATCTCTTCTGGTCCTAGCTTTGTATCACGAGCTTCGCACTCATACTTAACTATGTGTAGCGATGTTAGAACATCGTCCATTAGAAGTCTCTCGTTGAGAATAATAGCATCCTCGTAGTTGTAGCCTTCCCATGTCATGAATCCAATAAGTAGGTTCTTACCCAGCGAAATCTCACCGAGGTTAGTCGATGGTCCGTCCGCTAGAACCTCTCCCGCATCAACATGTTCGCCACACGCAACGATAGGCCTCTGGTTGATACAAGTTCCCTGGTTGGATCTCTTGAACTTGAGTAGCTTATACTCGTCGAGTTCACCATTGTCGTCTCTACGAATCTTTACGTACTGAGCATCAACAAACTCTATAGTTCCGGCTGCCTTTGCAAGGAGTACTGCTCCAGAATCGCAAGCTGCCTTGTACTCGATTCCAGTTCCAACGTAAGGAGCCTCAGTAACGAGTAGTGGTACAGCCTGTCTCTGCATGTTAGATCCCATCAGCGCACGGTTAGCGTCGTCGTTCTCAAGGAACGGTATCATCGCAGTAGCAACAGAAACTACCTGCTTAGGAGAAACGTCCATGTAGTCGACGCTTTCTTTTTTAGCAAGAGTAATCTCACCCTTAACACCTCGTACTGCAACCTTGTTATTAACGAAATGACCTTCAGCATCGAGAGGCTCGTTAGCCTGCGCTACAATCATCAGTTCTTCATCGTCCGCAGATAGATAATCTACCTGTTCAGTTACAACGCCAGTTTCCTTATCAACCTTACGGTATGGGGTTTCGATAAATCCATACTCATTTATGATGCCATAAGTAGTTAGTGACCCGATAAGTCCGATGTTAGGACCTTCAGGTGTCTCTACTGGGCACATTCTGCCGTAATGTGTATAGTGTACGTCACGCACCTCGAATCCAGCTCTTTCTCTCGAAAGACCGCCAGGTCCAAGTGCCGAAAGTCTTCTCTTGTGAGTTAGCTCTGCAAGAGGGTTGTTCTGGTCCATAAACTGCGATAGCTGGGAGCTTCCAAAGAACTCCTTAACCGCTGCAGTTACAGGTCTGATGTTGATGAGCTGCTGAGGAGTTGCATTTTCAGTAGTCATTCTCTCCCTAACAGATCTCTCCATTCTTGCAAATCCAATACGGAACTGATTCTGAAGTAGCTCGCCAACCGATCTAAGTCTACGGTTTCCGAGGTGATCGATATCATCAGTCTCACCTATTCCATAGCTTAGGTTGAGGAAATAGCTCACGGAAGCGATAATATCATCGTGTATTATATGCTTAGGCGAAAGTTCATTCTTGCGGTTAGCAATAGCAGCCTTTAAAGCATCCTCATCTCCATTTGCCTCTTCTATAAGCTCCATCAGAACAGGGTAGTAAACCTTCTCTGATAGCTTGTATGGAGCAAGGTCAATGTCAACATACTTAGTTGGGTCAACGAAGTTATTACCGATAACCTTAACTACCTCATCATCCTCAGTCTTGCTGTTTACATATGCATAAGCAACGCCAGCATCTTCAATCTCCATAGCTCTCTTGCGGGAGATGAACTCACCCTTTTCAACAAGAACTTCACCAGTTGCTGGGTCTACAATCTGCTCAGCAGCAATAGTCTCAACTAGTCTGTTGTGAATACCGAGCTTTTTGTTGTACTTATATCTACCAACCTTTGCAAGGTCGTATCTACGCACATCAAATAGAAGCGAGTTAACCATAGATCTAGCATTCTCAACTGTTGGAGGATCTCCTGGTCTTAGTCTCTTGTATATTTCCTTAACACCGTCATCTGCATTCTTGGTGCTATCCTTCTCAAAAGTTCTTAAAAGAGCAGGATTTTCACCGAAGGTGTCGATAATTTCTTCATTCGAACCGAGCCCCATCGCTCTCAGGAACGATGTGAGTGGAAGCTTTCTAGTTCTGTCTACTCTTACGTAGAGAACGCCAGCTGAGTCAGTTTCATACTCGAGCCAAGCTCCCCTGTTCGGGATAATAGTCGAAGAATAAAGCTTGTTATTCGACTTATCAGTATCAAACTCAAAATACGGTCCTGGAGATCTTACGAGCTGTGTTACGATAGCTCTCTCCGCACCGTTGTATATGAATGTGCCTTTTTCTGTCATCAATGGGAAATCTCCCATGAAAACATCTTGTTCCTTGATTTCAAGAGTCTCCCTGTTTATCAATCTAACCTTGACCGTCAGAGACGTAGCGTAAGTGGCGTCACGCTCCTTGCATTCCTCCTGATCGTATTTAGGCGTATCTGAGAAGGAGTAGTCAGCGAACTCTAGGCTCAAAGTATTGGTGGTATCTCTGATTGGAGATACATCTTCCAGAACTTCGGCTAGTCCTTCTTCGACAAACCACTTGTATGACTCGGTCTGGATATCAATGAGGTTTGGCATTTCGCAAACTTCGTTGATTTTCGCAAAAGTCATACGTTCTTTCCTTCCAACTTTTACAGGTTTTGGCATGTTATCACTCCTTGTTATTTAAGAAAAAACGTCTCCATAGCAACTTACTATTATAGAGTAAGGTTGTAAATATTTCAAGCCCAGAGATGAGCATATTATGCATTTTTTGCAACTTTTCGTACCCTTGCAATCGAAAAACTACAAAAAACACATAATCTTGCCCGTCACCACAAAAGCACTACCCGATATTGATGCATCGGATTTTTGCAGTGAAAATGAGCTTCTTATAAATAGCAAGAATTGGGCTCCCGAAATCAGGAGCCCAATCCAAAATTGTTGTGCTATTTAATTACTTAAGCTCTACTGTAGCTCCAACTGCCTCGAGAGCTTCCTTAAGTGCGTTAGCTTCGCCAGCTTCGATGTTCTCCTTAACGTTAGCAGGTGCTCCATCAACAAGCTCCTTAGCTTCCTTAAGTCCAAGACCTGTAGCTTCTCTAACTGCCTTGATAACCTTGATCTTCTGGTCTCCAGCGCTAGCAAGAACTACTGTGAACTCTGTCTGCTCCTCAGCAGCCTCTCCGCCGCCTGCAGCAGGTGCTGCAACTACAGCTGCAGCTGCAGATACTCCGAACTCCTCTTCACAAGCCTGAACGAGCTCGTTGATCTCAAGAATGGTCATACCCTTTAGGGCTTCAATGATCTGATTCTTATCCATTTTATTTCTCCTTTTGTCTAAATTTGCTGAAATGTCAGCTTCTCGATACACCGATTAATCGGTAAAATTCTTAAAAATTGTTAGCTACTAATAGCTTATGCTTCAGCAGTCTCTCCTGCTGGAACTGCACCCTCATCAGCGATTGCCTTGAATGTTCTAACAAGCTGTGATACTGGTGACTGGATACTTCCCATGAAACGAGCGATAAGCTCTTCTCTTGATGGGATATCTGCAAGCGCTTCAACCTGCTTAGCATCATAAACTGAGCCATCAACGTATCCGCCCTTGAATGACATCTTGTTGTACTGCTTCATAGCCTTCTTGAGAAGTCTAGCTGAAGATGTTGCATCCTCTTCGCAGAATGCGAATGCGCTAGATCCCTTTAGGGCTTCGCCAAGTCCTTCGTACTCAGTTCCGGCGATAGCACGCTTTACAAGTGTGTTCTTATATACAGTTAGGTTCACGCCGTTCTCTCTAAGAGTCTTTCTTAGTTCGTCAGCCTGAGCTACTGTAATTCCAAGATAGTCTACAACTACGATCGAGATGGATTTGTCAAACTTTGCCTTAATCTCATCGATAATTAGCTGTTTTGCGTTCTTTGCTTCTACAGACATTTGGTCTCCTTTCTTGAACACTGTTGTGCCCATAATTGTGGTTTAACCTATTCGGTCTTGTGTGCTAATACCAAGTACGGTACAAATAACCCCGCTGCGAGACAGCGGGGAACAAATTTATGTTTGTACCTCGGTGGGATATTAAGCTTTCGCTCCCACTGTCTACGGTTGATATTCGATTATTAACACCGGCCGACTATTAGCTTAGGGATGCTGTGCTGATCTTAACTCCAGGTCCCATTGTCGATGTAACAGTAACACTCTTGAAATACTGTCCCTTTGCAGCTGCTGGCTTAGCCTTAGCAACTACCTGGATTAGAGCATTAGCATTCTCAACTAGCTGCTCCTCAGTGAATGAGCACTTACCGATGATTACATGGATAATGTTAGCCTTGTCAAGACGGTACTCTACCTTACCTGCTTTGATCTCCTCAAGTGCCTTCTGTACGTCCATTGTTACAGTACCTGACTTAGGGTTTGGCATGAGTCCCTTAGGACCGAGAACCTTACCTAGACGTCCTACAACGCCCATCATGTCCGGTGTAGCAACTACTGAATCAAAGTCGAACCAGTTCTCCTTCTGGATCTTTTCTGCTAGATCCTCTGCGCCTACGTAATCTGCACCAGCTGCTTCTGCCTCTTCAGCCTTAGCACCCTTAGCAAAAACAAGAACCTTCTTGCTCTTACCTGTTCCGTGTGGAAGTACAGTTGCGCCTCTAACCTGCTGGTCTGCGTGTCTTCCGTCTACTCCGAGACGAATGTGCATCTCAACAGTCTCGTCAAACTTCGCATTTGCAAAGCTCTTTACGTTCTTTACAGCCTCTGCAACATCGTAAGTCTGCGACTTGTCGAAAGACTCCATGATTGCGCTGTATCTTTTACTTTTCTTTGCCATATTTCCTCCTTGTGGTTCTATCGACATCTCTTAAAAATGTCTCCCACTGATTACTCTGTTACAGTAACTCCCATGCTGCGAGCAGTACCCTTGATCATATCAGTAGCTGCTTCAAGTGTAGCCGCATTGAGATCCTGCATCTTAGTCTTCGCAATTTCCTCTGCCTGAGCATATGTAATCGATGCTACCTTTGTCTTGTTAGGTTCGCCCGATGCCTTATCAATGCCTGCCGCCTTCTTGATAAGTACTGCTGCTGGTGGAGTCTTGCACACGAATGTGAATGATCTGTCTGTGTAAACTGTGATTACAACTGGAATGATCATTCCCTGCTGATCCTGAGTCTTAGCATTGAACTGCTTACAGAAGTCCATGATGTTAACACTCTTCTGACCTAGGGCAGGTCCAACTGGTGGTGCAGGTGTTGCTCCTCCTGCAGGGATCTGAAGCTTAATATAGCCGTCGATCTTCTTTGCCATCTTATTCTCCTTTCTCTGAGACTATAGCTCCCAGTTAGTTAAGTTTTCCCACCTGCGAGAACTCGAGCTCTACAGGTGTATCTCTACCGAACATCGATACCTTCGCCTTAACAATCTGCTTATCAGGACTGATATCCTCAACGATACCCATCTGACCCTCGAAAGGTCCACCGATAATACGAATTGTGTCGCCAGTCTCAACATCCAGGTCGATGCGCATTTTCTCAACGCCCATCCTAACCACTTCTTCTTTAGTTAGTGGAATAGGATCCGAACCGTGACCCACGAACCCTGTAACGCCCTCTGTGTTGCGCACTAGATACCAGGTCTCGTTGTTGACAATCATCTTGATGACTACGTAACCAGGATAAAGCTTTCTAGTCTTGACCTTTCTCTGGCCATTCTTAATCTCGACTCTATCCTCAGTAGGAATGGTAACCTCGAGGATGAGATCCTGCATTCCTCTGTACTCTACCATCTTCTCGATGTTAGTCTTAACCTTGTTCTCATAACCAGAATACGTATGGATTACGTACCACTTAGCGGTACCATCGCCACGTAGACCTTCGCCCTCAAGTGGTGACAGCGTTGTGCCGCCCGTATTCAAGTTTTCGGTCTTCTCTGTCATGTATATCTCCTTCTAGCCTATTTCGATAGCGTAATTCCGAGAAGCTTCTTGAGCACTGCTAAGAAGCCTGTATCCATCCCCCAGAACAACAGGGAGAAGAAGATGCACACACCAAAAACAACTACAGTATCCTTGGTCAGTTCCGCTCTCGTCGGCCATACTACTTTGGCCATCTCCTGTTTAACACCAGTGAAATATCCAATGATGCCCTTACGCTCCTTGCGCTGTTCCGGTTTACTGGTCTTATTCTCTATTTTAGTATCCTTGCCATCTCTGGATATGGTTTCATTGTTGTTTGCCATGATGTTCCCTCGACTACTTAGTCTCCTTGTGGAGTGTTTCCTTACCGCAGAACTTGCAGAACTTTCTAAGCTCAATTCTATCAGGATTGTTCTTCTTGTTCTTAGTTGTGTTGTAGTTTCTCTGCTTGCACTCTGTGCATGCTAGTGTAATCTTGTTTCTCAAGGTGATGACCTCCTTTGCAAATATATATGTAAGCTAATTGCTTCTCTCAACTCAAAAGTCAGAGCCCGCCTCGCAAGCTCTGTCGTGAATTCATAAAGTAGCCTTATAATAATACGCTGTACAGATGTCAATGTCAAGCATTTTCCTTGATATTTAATGCTATACAACTCGTAAATATAATCGGCTAACAGTCCCTACTGCGTCTAACCGCATACATCATAATAGCTGCTGCATTAGATGCATTTAGAGAGTTAATGCTTCCCTTCATCGGAATTGATATCGTGAGGTCGCACTTCTCCTTGACGAGTCTGCTGATACCTTTGCCTTCATTTCCTATAACTAGGGCAATTGCACCCTTCATCACACCTGCTGTCTCATAATACGACTTTCCGTCCATATCTACAGCCGCTACCCACACGCCCTGTGCTTGCAGCTCTTCGATGGTCCGAGATATATTGGTCACTCTTGCAACCGGCATGCGTTCTAACGCACCTGCTGAAGTCTTTGCAACGGTGCTAGTTAGTCCGCAGGCATTTCGCTTAGGAATGATAACGCCATGAGCGTTTGCACACTCTGCAGTTCTGATAATCGCACCTAGGTTATGAGGATCTGAAATCTCGTCCAGTACCATGATGAATGGTGGTTCATCACTGTCTGCTGCTCTTTCCATGATATCTTCAAATGTTGAATATGAGTATGCAGATATCTCCGCTGCCACTCCCTGATGCTTCTCCCCTGGAGCCATTCTATCAAGCACTATTCTAGGAACTGTATCCACCACTATGCCAGCATCCTTAGCCATAGCTCTGATTTTTACGACGGAACCTTCAGCTCCTGCCGCCATGTAGATTTTTTCTATCTCGCGGCCGCTTTTGATTGCTTCGATTACCGGATTGCGGCCGGCTATCAGATTTGCGGCTGGAGCACTCTCTCCCTCGGCAAAGCTGCCGCTACGATTGTCCCATTCACTGCTGCGGTATGTATTTTTGTAGTTATCTCGCGGGCGGCTGCTTGAGTTTCTGTCGCGCTGAGAATTGCTATAACTCCCTGAGTTGACATTACGCTGCGAACTACCATATCCGCCAGCGTTACCGCTAGTACGTTTAGTTCTTCCTGTGTTCCGCCCAGCATTGCTACGGAACTCTTCCGCAGGCTCTCCGTCATAAGGTCTGAATGAGGCTTTTCCTCGCTCCGCGCGTCTCTGATACACTCCGTGTGCATCACGTCTGTTCTTGCCACGAGCACTTGTTTTCTTTTTATCTGATTTTGCCATTACTAATTCACATCCTATCTTTAAACATGACTATTATTATATGTTACTCGAATTAATCCTAATCGTCTATAAGTCTTTATCTCTGTTGTTTCATATACGGAAGCACGCACACAATGCTTGTAGCCATAGTTTCTTCCTAATCTTTTTTTCGCTTGCTATACTCCTAGTTCATAAGTGCTAAAGTGAATTTGCCTACTTGATTCTACACACTTTGTCCAATTGTACTAGCAGAATCTATTACTGCCACCCAGTATACTTGCTAGGATGCGGTCTTGTCGGTAGATAGTCTTCGAGTTCATACTCTTTGGCATACTTGAGTTTGAGAAAGTATTCAACCGCTAATACTATTGAAAATTCTAAAGCAACTAATAGTATGCAAATAAAAAACGTTAGTTCATCTGCCTCTGAATTAATTACAATGCTTTTTATGAATAGCATGATTGCAATGAATGAACCAGACCCTAAATATCTCATTGTTTTGGTACCTTTATCTTTGTTTTTTTGATAGAAGCCCTTCCCAATTCTTTTTTTAACAACGATGATAGTCACAGCAATTGTTATTACAATTATTACCACTAAAAAGCATATTGATGTTAGTAGACTTATTTGTACCTCTTCCAACGAAAAAAAACTCAACATTAAAAGAGACGTATGTAATACAAATCCCGTATACTGCCACGCCTCAGCCGCATACATGCTCTTACCTGGTTCTTCATTAAACGCCTTTAAGTATTTTCTACGCATCCACATCGAAAATACAAATGTTATTATAGAAAAAATAATTCCAACGATATATAACACACTTTCACCAGATGTCTTATCAGATGACACTATATAGAATATTGTGTAAAAAACAAATGCTAATGTAGTTAAAAACGGCATCGCAATTAACGGATACTCAATCGGTCTTATAATATTGTGATTAGCTATGAAGCTTGCTATTTTATCTTTGTCTTCCATTTGGCTTTCTCTCATATATCTTTAGCTTTCTCAATCTAATTATAAACCCCTTACCGCAGATTGGTAAATCAGCCTCAGTTTACTATCATTTATAAAACATTCTTAAATAGCTCATCTCTCATATCGTACTTGTTGGCAAAATACAGTTTATATATATGCTCTATGAGCGATCTTGATAGCCATATCGTTGTATAAGTTTCCAAAATAATGATAATAACTGAAAATATAGTTATATGCCCTCTTATGGCTAATAGAAAAATAATAGAAAATACCATATATTCTAGCCCTTTAGATATGTCTCTTTCATTTTCGAAAGGTCTTTTTTTAATACCATCATTATCTTCTATTGCACTTATAATTCGTTTTCTTTCAAAAATAAATGATATCACTATTTGCAAAAAAACAATTATTACTAGCATTAAGATATTTATGCCTCTGTAAAGACCTCTAAAACCACCTATAAACATCAGGTCAATAATTATCAGAAGAAAACCTATTGAAATAATTTGGTACACCTTGCTTTGTGGAGCAGCTGCTGAATATAACTTCACTCCAAAGCAGAACTTTGATATCACCATCCAGATTGCAGTAATAGCCATCTGTGTAACAAATATACCCCTTACAACAACATCGTTCCATTGTACTGCATTTGAAACCGAAAAAAACAAGCATATTGCTAGTATCAACCACAAACTAATTTTCGCAGACTTGTCTTTTTGTGCTTTTCTTTTCCCCTCTTCTGTCATTACTGAGCCTTTCCCTGAAACGAAATTCTTTATGGCCTGTTCATTATATTTATTCATAACATTCTCCTAATCCAGACTATTAATCATTTTTTTACTGTATCTGAGGTTGCCACAGTAAAAAGCCCCCAAATTGCACCTATTACGCCTGCAACAATCCACACCGAAGGCATGTTCAGAAGTTTCTACTACTCTCTCCGGTGTTCCTAATCTGCCAGCTAGTATTGGTGTTTCACCTGCCATTACTAGCTCGTTACCAAGCCATGTGAAGTCTTCGGATTTACTAGGACTTTCCATACTGCTTAAGTCATCTATCTGGATGCTTTCTAGCAAGTTGTTATACATCTTCGTCTGGTCAAGGACGTAGTTTATGCTTCCTACATCTGTCGTACTTATATGAAATAGACCTACCCTTATGGTCGGTTATGCGTCTCTCTTGCATATGATGTAATTCTGTTCATAGAGTCGTAATGTCTTCTCTAAGAATCCTGTCCCATTGGTTATTCTGCTTAAAATACATGTGTTTTAGTTCATAAGAGCTAAGATATCGTTTGCACTGCTTATTTGGTATATATCTTTCATACTAAAGTGCTTGATTTCACCATCGTCAACTTCATAATTGACATCAACATGCAGTGGCAAGTAGTTCTTATCTTTTAAGTATTTTATTACTTCAAACGCTTTTTCTGCTTCCTCTTGTTTTTTATCTCCTTTTTTTACATTAATATTTATTGCATAGCTTTCTTTATAATAAGATTCAACCTTTTTTATATTTATTTGCTGATTAAAATCCCAAGTTCTATCAACATCAGCATTCAATACGGTATTTACAGATACCTTTGTTCCCTTCCCCCACTCTTTTTTTACAATAGGAGAAATTTCTTCTCTCATATTTTTTATTAGAAACTCTTCTAAATAAGTATCCTTTTCAACATATTGTTTAATTTGTTTTAGAAAAAATCTCCTCCCCCCTTCTAGTATGACTGTAAATCTAATACCATTTTTTTCATCAACAAAGTACATAAAATAGTTGCTTCCATCTAAGTTCGAACTATATACCCCCGATACGTATTTTGGTTTAAATTTATACTGTTGTTCAATGTACTGTTCTGCCTCAACCCTAGCACTCTTAACATTCCAGCTAAAATATGGTGTGCGAATATAAGCTACTAAGCACACAAATATTACAACTACTATTTTAACCTCTCTAATCTGAAATATTCTTTTTAACATTTCTTCTCCCCCATTTAGTCTAAACTAATTTGCTCGTAATACTCTTCTTTATTAACTGCAGAATTTCCAAAATATGCTTGTACTATATGCATGTTAATATTTGGTAATACAGAGGCTTCTTTGTATCCTCTTCTATTCAGAAAGGCTTTAACACTCTCACCTGACTCTAGTTTGCCTTTCATAAATAAATACATGGTCACTTGTGTGCAATTTCGAAACTGCAAATTATATAATTTGTTTGGACATGGGCTTTTCCCTTCATGCTTCTTAAAGTTTTTATTATAAAACTCTTGTAGTCTTTGGCCTTCTTTTACAGACTTTGAAAAATCTCCTTTTACGTATACTGCCTCATGATACTAACACGAAATAGACCTACCCTTGTGGTCGGTTATGTTTCTTTCTCTTGCGAGGATATATCTTGCGCATGGATAATTATGTTCATAGAATCTTAATGACTTCTCTACCACTCCTGATGCGTCGATTATCTCTGCTTAAAATATATATGTTATAGTTCATAGTGGCTAAGATATCGTTTGTGAAGTTTATTTCCATCCCGTATATTTACTAGGATGCGGCCTTGTTGGTAGGTATTCCTCTAGTGCATAATCTTTAGCATATTTTAATTTAAGGTAATACGCTGTAGAGAGAATTACAGATATTATCATGCAGCTTATTAGCATAAGCAAAATAAGAACTGGCATATTTGATTCTAAATTGTTTAATACAACACTTTTAATAATAAATACAGCAGATATAAACGAAGTCGATGAAAAAACGGCTACTTTGTTAAAATTTGTTCGCTTCTTATTTAAATAAATTCCTTTATTTATTCTGTACTTAATTGTCAACACCGTGACACATATTGAACCACTGATCAGCAACAAGATAAAAAGTGTTGCGACAATCAAATAAATATCTCTTTTCCACCATGATGTAACAAACTCGATATATATAATTGAATGAAAAATCAGCCCAACGTATTGTATAATTTCTGCTGAATACATACCTTTTCCCGGATTTCTTGGGAGCATATGCAAGCATATTCTTCTTAGTTTCATACTTACAAAAAAGCAAATAGTAGAACAAATTAGTCCCACAATACAAATTTCTCTTGTAGTAGAATATTTTTGCTCAGAAAAATATCCTATTACATACAAGACGCTCATAATTATAGACAAAAAAGATGCTCCGAAGAGTGGATATTCAATCGGTCTAATAATGTTATGATTCGCTATAAAACTTGCTATCTTTTCTTTGCTTTCCATTTCACTTTCTTTCATCAAAAATCATTTATGTTTTTTAATCTGCCTATGAGTTATTCCAAAAGACAGGCAAGCAATCCTAAATTTACTATCATTTATAAAACATTCTTAAATAGCTCATCCCTCATATCGTACTTGTTGGCAAAATACAGTTTATATATCTGATGCATAATGGTTCTTGAAAAAACCATTGTAATGAATGTTGCTGATATAACAATATAGAGTGTAAACAAATTCAAATATCCTCTCAACGCAATCATTGTTACTATCATTACAATCACATAGATACCACCCTGAGATAAGTCTTTCATATTTTCAAATGGTTTTTTCATAATGCCATCATTCTTTTTTATAGCAATTAGTATTACCCTTCTCTCGTAAACAGCAGCTCCACAACATTGTAAAAGCAGTATCGTTGAGGGTATCACGAGATTAAAGTCAGTATATAGAATTCTAAACCCACCAATGAACGTAAAATCCACAATTATTAGAAATAGTATTGCCGTGCTTATTTGGAGCAATTTATTTATAGGGGCTTGTAGGTTGTTTTTTAGTCCAAAAAACAATTTAGATACAACAAACCAAATAATGATAGCTACTATCTGTATAGCAAATATAATTCTTACGTTTATATCGCTCCACTGTATAGCATTTGTTACCGTAAGAGCGAAAAAAAATAATAACACCCACCAAACACTAATCTTCTTTGAAAATTCTTTTTGCGCTTTTCTTTTCCCCTCTTCTGTCATTACTGAGCCTTTCCCTGAAACGAAATTCTTTATGGCCTGTTCATTATATTTATTCATAACATTCTCCTAATCCAGACTATTAATCATTTTTTTACTGTATCTGAGGTTGCCACAGTAAAAAGCCCCCAAATTGCACCTATTACGCCTGCAACAATCCACCCCGGCGGACTAGAAACACCTAAAAGCCCAGCAACAACTGGTGTCACTGCTACTCCACCTGCCACGACACCTGTTCCTGTAGCAGCATATGCCGTATTAACTTTCATATTCGATTTGATTTTAGTATCGGACAACCCAGCATTGTAGTCTGCTCTGTAATCAGCATAAATTCCAGCGGCAGTAACTCCTATTGGTAGTATTCTTTTTGCAGTAAATTTACCAAGCTTTGCAGCATTTCCTACATTTGAAACCTTTGCGGCCTTAGCTGTTTCTAGGCTTTCAAATTTTGCTAATGCATTTGCCGCTCGACCTGGTCTCATGTTGTTAAGTGAACGCCCAAGATTAACCCTTATATCATGATCATATTGCTTATATACTTTATTAATTGTAGCTACCTGCCATTTATTCATAAAACTAGATATTTTATTGTCCGCTATATCTGTTCCTATATTCTCTGCGCCACCACGCACCATTGCTGTAGTATAGTCAATGGTACTAACTTTTTCTTCATCCATTCCATTCAAATCCACAAACCCTACCGGATCGTTATGGCAGTACGCATACTCATTGAGGCTTCTTGGCTGTTCTGCTCTGCCCTTCAGGATATCCCTTCCCATGAAGCGTCCTATTTCTGGCATATATTCTCTCGCCTGTGCGAACAGTGTGTCGGAGATATCATCTCGCATGTATCCTGTAAAGCCTAGAGGTAGTTCGCCGGTTACCCCATGTATCTTTGTTTCTTCAGACATATTAGCTATATCTGGCACTCCAAACTCATCATAACCGAAGGCATGTTCATAAGCTCCTATTCCTCTCTCCGGTGTCCCTAATCTGCCAGCTAGTATTGGTGTTTCATCTGCCATTACTAGCTCGTTACCAAGCCATGTGAAGTCTTCAGATTTACTAGGACTTTCCATACTGCCTAGGTCATCTACCTGGATACTTTCTAGCAAGTTGTTATACATCTTTGTCTGGTCAAGGACGTAGTCTATGCTTCCTGCATCTGTCGTTCTGGACACTCGCATTCCAAGGCCGTTATATGCATACCTTGCTGTGAGCGATTCGCCGTCAGCATTCTTTACTGCCTGTATGAGCCTGTTGTTTGCTCCGTATGTATAGCTTACAGAGACTGTTTTAGATGCACCTTCCGTGCTCTTGTGTATAGCGTTGCCTCGTTTATCGTATTCGAAGATAGTAGTGCCTTGTGGAGTGTCTGCTCTCATTAGCTGATTCGCTTTGTTGTACAGATACTCTGTCTTTGCCCCTGCTTCATCTAAGATGGTTCTGTTGCCAAAGGCATCGTAGGTGTAGCTTCTGAGCGGATTTCCGTCCTTCACTACCGCATTAAGTCTACCTATCTCGTCGTATCCGTACTCGTAGTTTCCGGTGGCTTCAGGCATCCCTTCTCTCTTTTGACTAGATGCTACTAGATTACCTGCTTGATCATAGCTGTACTCATATGAATCTAGAACTGTACCGTTCTTCTTATTTACAAGGCTTGCCAGATGTCCACATTTATCATATGTGTATGCAGTTTCAGCAGGACCTACTGTCTTTGATGCGATCCTACCGTATGAATCGTATGAGAGAGATACCTTAGTAGTTGCTTTTACTGATGCTGGTTCCATTTTAGGTGCAACTGTTTCTATACCTGTGAGTAGTCCTCTATCATTGTATATGTACCTGACATTCTTGCCATTAGCATATCTTACACCTGTTCTGCTACCGGCATCGTCATACTTATACGAAATAGACCTACCCTTGTGGTCGGTTATGCTTCTTTCTCTTCCGAGAATGTCTCTATCTATCTTAGTTAATCCAAGAGAATCTTTTATAG
>ERZ773214.598-NODE-598-length-22891-cov-9.766859_pt1 | contig 22891 bp, 22 predicted proteins | sample MGYA00511238_ERZ773214 | MGnify/ENA primary metagenome ERZ773214 (study PRJEB29015, sample SAMEA2738157) | human oral metagenome | biome: human oral; feature: human-associated habitat; material: saliva | place: China | collected 2259 ... | reverse complement strand
TTGAACTAAAGCGTAGTACAGAGATCAATATAGTTAAGCTGGATGAGACTAATTCCTACCTAAACGGAGCTGTATTTAAGCTAGAAAAGCTAAACGACGCAGCATTTACACCTGTAACAGTAGGTAGAGGAAAGAATATATCACAGTTTAAATTCACCGATCTAGAGGCTGGGGATTATCGTCTAACCGAGGTTGAGGCTCCGAAAAACCATGTAGGGCTAACAGCTCCTATAGACTTCAAAATTGAGGACAAAGCCGGTAAATTTACCGTGACAATGACTTCAAGTAACCCATTAGTAACACTAGATGGCTCAAGTTTGACTTTTACGGTTAAGAACAAGAGACCTAAGACTAATATCAATGTAACCAAGAAGTGGTTTGATGATAATGGGCAGGAAGTACAGGTTCAAAACGGTTCAATCACCTACGATCTAATGCAGGTTGCTATAACTGATAACGGTAGAACTTCAGAGAAGGTTTACCTAGCAGGTGAAAGGCTGACGAAGGCAGATAACTGGACAAAAAGCTATGGCGACTTACCTTTGACGGGTAAGAACCCAAATGGCGAAGAAGTTACATTTAGTTACTATGTAGTGGAAAATCCAGTTTCAGACTATAAAATCAGCTACAGCAATAACAATGGTACAGAGTCAAAGACAGCTTCAGGTGTTGCGGTTTCTAAAGGTACACTTATAATTAAAAATACGAAAATAGCGAGATACACACTTCCGGAAACTGGTGGTACAGGCACAAAAGCTTTGTATTTCGCGGGAATGGCAATGATAGCAATTTCGATATCTACATTGATGATTAGAAGAGCTAAGAAATCAAAGTAAGTATTAAGCTAGAAAGCTAATTAAAAACGGCCAAAGGGAAGTAAGCGTGCTTACAAACCTAGGCCGTTTTGTTTTGATATAAAATATGCTAAAAGACTGGAATTTTAACAAAAATTATGTTGACATATGCTGGACATAATGGTAAAGTATATGGGTATCAAGAAGAAGTTGTCCGCTTCTCACCTAATGAATTTCGTTTCTATGGGTTAATAAAGACTATGTTTTTTTATGACATATTTTGATGCGGGCTCTTCAGGTGTCCGTTTTTTATTTATATTTGGAGGTACTGACATCAAAGAGAACAGAATAAACGAGGAAATACGCGAAGAACAACTTAGAGTTATAGACGAGGATGGCAACATGCTTGGAGTCATGAGCAGAGAGGATGCTCTTAAGCTTGCTGACGAGCACAAGCTAGATTTGGTGAACATCTCACCTAATGCTGTGCCACCGGTTTGTAAAATTTTGGACTACGGTAAGTTCCGTTACGAAGCGCAGAAGCGCGAGAAGGAAGCGAAGAAAAAACAGAAGACCACACAGGTTAAGGAAATCAGATTGAGCACTTTCATTGAGGCTCACGACATACAGGTTAAGGCAAGCACAGCATCTAAGTTCCTTAAGGCTGGAGACAAGGTTAAGGTAAGCCTTCGTTTCAGAGGAAGAGAACTTGGACATACTTCACTGGGTAGAGAGGTTATGGACAAATTTGCTGAGCTATGCGAGGATGTAGCAGTGGTTGATAAGCGCCCTGTTATGGAAGGTCGCAGCTTGGTGATGTTCTTAGCACCAAAAAATTAGTATTCAATTTGATTGACATGTAAATTCAACACGAGTAGGGCACGCAGGGTGCTATTTATAATAAGGAGGTTCCAGCAATGGCAAAGAATAAGATGAAGTCTCACAGAGGAGCATGCAAGAGACTTAAACTTACAGGAAGCGGCAAGATAAAGAGAAATAAGGCATTTAAGGCGCACAAGCTTACAAAGAAGACAGCTAAGAGAAAGAGAGGCCTTCGTAAGGCTACTTTGGCATCAAGCGCTGATCTTAAGAGAATGCTAAGATCAATGGCTAAATAATCAGGATCGGGAGGAAGTAAAATGGCAAGAGTAAAAAAGGGTGTAACTGCACACCGCAGACATAAAAAAATCTTAAAGTTAGCTAAGGGATATTACGGTTCCAAGAGCAAGACATTTAGAGCAGCCAATCCTGCAGTAATGAGAGCTCTTAGATCTGCATATGTTGGTAGAAAGCTAAAGAAGAGACAGTATCGTCAGATGTGGATTGCAAGAATCAATGCAGCTGCTAGACAGAACGATCTTTCATACAGCCGTTTGATGGATGGTCTCAAGAAGAGCGGAATCGAAATCAATCGTAAGATGCTATCAGAGATGGCTATTTATGATGCAGCAGCATTCACACAGCTATGTGAAACAGCAAAGAAAGCTTGCGCAAAATAAATTTTTAATATCCAGATCCGGTGAGAATTCTCCCGGGTCTTTTTTGCAATTATCGAGGTAATTTTATGGCAAATATAATTGCGGTAGTTTGGGACTTTGATAAGACACTCCTAAATGGATATATGCAGGAGCCAATATTTAAGTACTACGGAATAGACGAAAAAAGCTTCTGGGGTGAGGTTGGATTGCTTCCAGCAAAGTATATGAGCGAGCAGGGAGTAAGGGTAAATCCTGAGACAATCTACCTCAATCAGTTTATCAGAGATGCGAGAGATGGCCGTATGCAGGGCCTAAATAACGAAAAGCTAAAGAGTTTCGGCAAGGAGCTGAAGTTTTATCCAGGCATACCTGAACTATTTACAAAAACCAAAGACTTTATTGACCAGAATGAGGATTATCGAGAGTGCGGTATTAAGCTAGAGCACTATATAGTAAGTACGGGAATGGCAGCTATAATACAGGGTAGTGAAATTGCTGAATACGTTGACGGTATCTGGGGCTGTGAGTTCATAGAAGATGAGCAAAACGGCGTAAGACGAATCGCAGAAATAGGTTATACTGTTGATAATACGACAAAGACAAGAGCAATCTTTGAGATAAATAAGGGCGTCAACAAGCACCCAGAGATAGATGTAAATATCGCCATGCCAGAGGATGCCAGAAGAGTCAAACTAAAGAACATGATCTATATTGCAGATGGGCCAAGTGATATCCCTGCATTTTCTGTTGTAAGAGGGAACGGTGGATCGACATATGCAATCTACCCTAAGGGCGATATAAATGCTTTTAAGCAGGTAGATATACTGCATAAGAACGATAGAATAGACGGTTACTCAGAAGCTGACTATAGCGAAGGTTCACAGACCTATCTTTGGATAATGAACAGAATTGGAAGCATTGCTGATAAGATATGTGAGGATGAAAAATCAAAGTATAGCTTTGACAAAAACTCGGTACCAAAGCATCTTAATGAATAAGATTTAGGAGCAAAAATGTTTGAGAATAAGTCGATAATTATAGGAGTAAGTGGTGGAATTGCAGCGTATAAAACTGCATATCTAGTAAGTGCTCTATCAAAGACAGAAGCAGATGTAAACGTAATAATGACTGAGAATGCATGTGAGTTTATTAGCCCGCTCGTCTTTGAGACACTGACGGGAAATAAATGCTATGTGGATACTTTTGATAGGAATTTCAAATTTGATGTAGAGCATATATCGCTTGCGAAAAAGGCTGACATCTTTATGATTGCGCCTGCAACGGCAAATGTAATCGCCAAGATTGCAAACGGAATAGCAGATGATATGTTAACGACAACTTTCCTAGCATCAAAGTGCAAGAAGATAGTTTCACCTGCCATGAATACTGCTATGTTTGAAAACCAGATAACGCAGGACAATATCGCTAAACTTAAGAAGTATGGAATTGGTGTCGTAGAGCCACAGAACGGTCTTTTGGCATGTGGAGATACGGGTGCGGGAAAGATGCCTGAGCCAGATTTTCTCTTTGATGTAATTGAAAGAGAAATAGCAAGGGAAAAGGATATGCTAGGCAAGAAGGTTCTCGTTACTGCAGGTGCTACGATGGAGTCGTTAGACCCAGTTAGGTTCCTAACAAATCACAGCAGTGGCAAGATGGGTTTTGCCATAGCAAAGGAAGCCATGCTAAGAGGAGCTGAAGTTACAGTTGTAAAGGCGAATACGACAGCAGAAATCCCAAACTTCGTAAAAATAGTTGAAGTCTCTTCGGCTAAAGATATGTTTGATGCAGTAACTGCTTTGTCAGATCAGCAGGACATAATTGTAAAGGCCGCAGCAGTAGCCGACTATACACCAGAAAGCTATGTGGATAGCAAGATCAAGAAGAAAGATGGAGACCTTTCTATTTCTCTTAAGAGAACAATGGATATACTTAAATATCTTGGAGAAAACAAAAAAGAGGGACAGTTCTTATGTGGCTTCTCGATGGAAACTGACAATATGCTAGAAAACTCAAAGGCTAAGCTCAGCAAGAAGAACGCTGATATGATAGTGGCTAACAACCTAAAGGATGCAGGAAGTGGCTTTAAGACAGATACTAATGCGGTTACTTTGATTACAAGGGATGGCCATAGATCACTAGAATTGAAATCAAAGGCTGAGGTTGCTAAGGAAATATTTGACGAAATTCTAGGCCTTATTTAGAAATCTATATGAAATTCTTCAGGGCGTGGTGTAAAAGCTGATATTTGTGGTAGAATGTATATATAATTACATTTGATAGACTTGATGAGGAGATGATTGTATGGAATACTTTATGAGTCACTTATTATATATAGCAGTTGCATCTGTTGTTATTGCAGCACTCTGTTTTATAGCTGTCATCGTAGCTAGCAAGAACGCTGAAGATAGAAGCGATGATGAGCTTTCTAAGAGAAAAGAAGCGTGTTCTTCATGTGCCATGGCTTCAATGTGCATGAACATGGGGCAGAAAGAGAAGACAGAGGATACTTTGCAATAATGCAGTTTTTGGACAAGTGTGATTTATTTTAGAGATGAGCCGAAAAGGGTTCGTCTCTTTTTTTATGAAAGTATGTGGGATTGTGTATTTTCAGTGAATTATACGGCTTTTTAATTGAAAAAGATTGTACAAAATGGTAGAATCTGAAGGTAAGACATTTATAATAATTAATTATATAAATTCAAGAGGAAGGTATGATATGAACAAGAAATTGCTTATAGGATCAGGCGTTGTTGTTGCAATCGTTGCTGTTATCGCTATTATACTAGTATTTGTTAACAATAAGCAGTCCAAAGAATACAACTACGATCTAAGCAAATATGTCAAGGTTGGCAATTATAAGGGACTAGAGTACGCTAGTCAGAAGGCCAGCGTCACTGATGAAGAGGTTGATGCAGAAATTCAGAGAAGACTTCAGAAAGCTGCAAAGACTGAGAACTCCAAGACGGGTAAGGTTGAAAACGGAGATACAATTAACATCTCATTTGTTGGCAAGATAGACGGCAAGGAGTTTGAAGGTGGAAGCAGTGAATCAACTGACATAACGGTTGGTACAACTCAGATGATAGACGGTTTTGTCGAGGGTCTGATTGGTAAGAATGTAGGAGATTCTGTAACTCTAAACCTAAAATTCCCTGATGACTATGGTAAGACTGACCTTCAGGGCAAAGCTGTAGAATTCAAAGTAACAATTAACAGCAAGAAGAAGATTTCAGTTCCTAAACTAAATAAAGAATTTGTAAAGAAGAATTCCAAGTTTACAACAGTCAAGGAATACAAAGAGGGTGTTAAGAAGGAACTTCTTAACCAGAAGCAGAAGAGCATAGATTCCACTGTTAAGCAGGAGCTCTGGAGCAGAATAATTAATAAGTCCAAGGCTAAGAAATATCCTGAGAAGGAGCTTAACGAGGCTATGTCACAGGCTAATAAGCTAGAGGAATCATATAAGGCTCAGGCTCAGAACTATGGAATGGAGTGGGAAACATATCTCAAGACAGTAATGAGAACTGACAAGAAGGGCTTTGAAAAGCTAAAGCAAGAATATGCAAAGAACATAGTGTTTAATAGAATGGTTATGTATAGCATAGCTCGCTCAGAGAATATTTCGCTCAGCAACAGAGAATACAAGAAGGAAATCCTAAAGATTCTTGAGGATAACGGATATGATGAGGAGAGCTTCAAGAAGGCTTTCGGTAAGGATATCGAAACATATGCTGACGAGCAGAACTGGCGCCAGAAGATCCTCTTTGATAAGGTTCTTGACAAGGTTATGAAGGACGGTAAGAAGGTATCACAGAAGGAATACCAGAAGATCGTAGCTGAGGAGCAGGCTAAGAATGCAAAGACATCAGAGAAATAACAGCTCTAAATAAATGAGATTATATCGGCACAGCCTGTAGTGATATGGGCTGTGTTTTTCTTTGGACTTTAATAGCAGCAGTGCATTTTGATGTAGAAAAAGAAGGGCATATAGTGTAAAATAAAAATAATATTGACATAGTAAATAACAGTATTGAAGATATATACGGAGATAAACAAATGAGATGTCCATTTTGTGATAATGAAGATACAAAGGTAATTGATTCTAGGCCAATCGACGACGGTAAGGCGATTAGACGTAGAAGAGAATGCGAAAAGTGCGTAAAGCGTTTTACGACTTACGAGAAGGTTGAGACGACCATAATAATGATTATTAAGAAAGATGGTAGTCGCCAGGCCTTTGATAGAGACAAGCTAATGAACGGCATTATAAAGGCATGTGAGAAGAGACCTGTTGCACTAGCTGATATTGAGCGTGTTGTCGACAGTATAGAGCGTGGCCTTAACAACATGATGGAAAAAGAAGTTAAGAGTACCTTCCTTGGCGAGCTTGTCATGGAACAGCTCAAGGACCTTGATGAGGTTGCATATGTTAGATTTGCATCAGTATATAGATCTTTTAAGGATGTGAATACCTTTATCAAAGAGATAGAGGCCCTTGTGGGAAAGAAGAACAAATAGATGGTTTTGATGTAAAGAATGGAGCAAATATGCTGAAGAGGATAGCTATAGATGGTCCTGGTGGCGCTGGCAAAAGCACACTAGCGAAGATTTTAGCAAGTGAATATGAGATCGATTATGTAGATACTGGCGCTATGTATAGAGCGGTTGGATATAAGATGATCAGAAGTGGCATAGGCTGTGATGACGAGGCTAGGCTTAATGAGATGCTTAATAAGACCAGTATTGACTTTAGAAACTCACACATATATCTAGATGGGGAAGATGTTAGCGATTTTATCAGAACTCCTGAGGTTTCAATGATGGCATCTGACTGTTCCAAGATTGGAAGCGTAAGAAGTAAGCTCGTTGCAATCCAAAAGGAGATGGGAAGAAGCAAGAGCCTTGTAATGGACGGTAGAGATATATGTAATAATGTTATGCCAGATGCTGAGTTCAAGTTCTTTATAACTGCATCTGCAGAGGAAAGGGCAAATCGCAGATACAAGGAACTTATAGAAAAGGGCGAGGAAGTAAGCTTTGATAAGGTCTTGAGTGATATCAATCAAAGGGATTATAACGACACCCACAGGGAGCTAAATCCCCTGAGAGCGGCTGAAGATGCGATTGTGTTAGATACTACAGGAATGAACATAGACGAGGTTATCGCTTGCCTTAAGTCTTATATAGACGGCAAATAGCACATGAGATGTTCACATTTTGTATGTGAAACTTTAACAATAAACATGGCAAGAGCAATATATTAATGGTATAATATAGGGTGAATTTGAATTTAATTTAAGATTGTCGGTAAGAGAGGATTCATTGAAAATCAAATATTTACCACAATCGGAAAGACCCATGGAAAGGGCTTTTTCATATGGAGTTGGTTCTTTATCAAATACTGAGCTTATCGCTTTGATAATTAGAACTGGAACGAAGGAAAATTCAGCTCTTGAGCTTGCTGGCAAAATCATTAATGAGTTTGAGTCTAGTATTTATGGCATATCTTCTGCAAGTCCGAAGGAACTTGTGAGCTTTTATGGGATAGGCAAGAGTAAGGCCTGCGCAATCGCTGCAGCAGCAGAGATAGGCAGAAGACTTACTCAGAAGAAGAGCAGTATGGCTACGATAAACTCAGCAGATGATGTGGCAAGCTTTATGATGCCTGAGCTGAGACATCTTAAGAAGGAATGTTTTGTCAGCCTGCTTATGGATGTTAAGGGCAAGGTGTTTCACATCGATAGGGTATCTATTGGTGAACTGAGTGGGGCTCCAGCACACCCTAGAGAGGTTTTCACTCTGGCTGTGAGGATGAGTGCTGCGTCAGTAATCTTTGTTCATAATCACCCAAGTGGTGATTCAAGTCCGAGCAAAGAAGACGTAGTGACCACTAAGAGGCTCTGCGAATCGGGCAAAATACTGGGAATAAAGGTGCTCGATCATGTGATAATAGGTGATGGAGAGTACACTAGCATGGCGGACATGGGACTGATATAGAGGGCCATGCGGTTTACATTTGATATACTACGGAGGTAAAGTAATGTTGAATTTTTTATCAGCAAAGGATATGGGTATTGATCTAGGTACTGCAAATACGCTGATTTACATTAAGGATAATGGAATTGTCTTAAACGAACCATCTGTAATTGCGCTAGATAAGAGGCGCAATGTAACTTTAGCTGTCGGTGACGATGCTAAAGAGATGATTGGTAAGGCTCCAGCAAACATAATGGTCGTAAGACCTCTTCAGGATGGAGTAATTTCTGATTTTGATAGAACTGGCGATATGCTTAGAGCATTTATCGATAAGGCTGTCGGAAATAAGATTAAGAACTTCAGAGTAGTTGTTGGTGTTCCAAGTGGAGTTACCGAAGTAGAAAAAAGAGCTGTTGAAGGTGTTGTAAGACAGATGGGTGCCTCTGAGGTTTACATTCTAGAAGAGCCTATGGCTGCAGCGATAGGTGCTGGTCTTGATGTTGATAGTTCAACTGCCTGCATGATATGTGATATAGGTGGAGGAACAACTGATATTGCTATTATAGCGCTTGGTGGCATCGTAGCTAGCACATCTATAAGACATGCGGGAGATAAGTTCAACGAAGCCATAATTCAGTATGTGCGTAAGAGATATGCTCTTATGATAGGTGAGAAGACAGCTGAGATGCTTAAGATAGAGGCTGGTGCAGCTTGCCTAGATATTGACGAAAATGGTGACGAAATCATAAAGACTGTTCAGGCTAGCGGTCGTGACATCATATCAGGATTGCCAAAGAGCATAGAGGTAACAAACAGAGACATTATGCTTGGCTTACAGGAGTCTATAGATATAGTCATAGATGGAGTAAAAGCAACAATAGAAAAAGCACCACCTGAAATCGCAGCAGATATTGCTTCAAGTGGTATGGTTCTCTCAGGAGGCGGCGGAAGAATTTATAATCTAGACAAGCTTATAGAGAAGAGAACAAGCATCAAGGCGACAGTTGCCGAAAATACATTTGAAGCAGTTGCCCTTGGAACTGGAATGAGTCTAAATAATGTAGAAACCCTTAAGATTCATGCTTCCAGTGTAAAACGTAGATAGGTAGGAAGTGAGAAACGCAAATGAAATTTATAAAGGGACATAAACTGATTAGCGTGTTGCTTTCATTATTATTTGCGGCGATCATAATTTTAGCACTTACCTTTTCAATCGGAAGTTCAGGTAGCGGCGTTTTTAATCGCTTATATATGGCTATAGAAAAACCTATGACATCCTTGGGCAGTACGCTCAGGGATAATTTAGGTGGAGCCTTCTCATATAGACAGTTAATGAAGGAAAACGAAAAGCTAAAAGAAGAAAATAGTAAGCTTAAGCAGCAGGTTAACCAGATGACATTGACTGCAAATGAGCTTCAGAAACTCAAAGCCCTTGAGAAGGCGCTCAACTACGACTTTATCAAAGGAGAGTCAGATATTGTAACGGCAAAGATTACATCCTTTGACGGAACAAACTGGACAAATTCCTTTGTTATAGATAGAGGTAGTGAGAGCAAAATCCAAAAAGGAAATATAGTAATTTACGGACAAGGCCTTGTGGGCAGGGTTATTGCCACAGGCAAGGGCTGGTCTAAGATTTTGCCTATAATAGATGAGTCTAGCAAAATAAGCTTCTGCACTCAGGATAACAAGAAGTCTTTGGGAATTCTTGAGGCTTCAAGCAATGGAACGCTAACTGGTTACATGTTAGATAGCAGATCAGATGTGGGTGAGGGAGATATTATAATAACATCGGGTATGGGTGAATATCCGGCTGGTATAATTATCGGGAAGGTATCTAAAACAAGATATGATAGCGATAAGCAGCTTCTCAAGGTCGAAATAAAACCAGAGACGGATTTTGCATCTATGGATAGAGTGAGCGTGATACTATGAAGCTAAAGACATATATCATTGTTTGCTCGATAGTCTTTGTACTTCAGGCCTTTATCACAAGTTTACTGCCTGTGTTTAGAGGAGTAGATCCAATGCTATGCCTAATGCTTGCAGTAGTATTTATATATCAGGAAGAGGATTTACTGAAGCCAATAGTGGTTACAGCTTTCTTTATGCTAGCTAAGGATTTGTTCTTCAATCAATATATTGGAGTTAGCCTGATTAGTCTTGTTGTTATGGTAAGCTTTGTGCTTTTGATAAGAAGATCGATCAACACAGAGAACCTTGTTACGGATGCAGGAATTAGCGCTTTAGCCATATTGATACATAGTAGTTGTTACTGGTTAATGTATAAGCTACTAGGCTCGCCATATACATATTTTTATATGCTCAAAAAGTTACCGCTTGTCCTAGCAATAGAAGTTGTTATAACAGAAGCTATTTTATACTTCTTTATAAACAAAGCTGTTCAGGCTCGTAGAGACGGATATTTTAAATGAATGATCATAACAGAAAAATCAATCTAAGATACAAATACATAATAAGCCTGATTCTTTTGCTCATGCTCGCTTTGGTAGTGCGTCTTTTTGTTATAACCATTATTGAGCATAAGACATGGAATGAAGCTGCAACAAAGCAGTCAACGAAGACCATCTATACATCTGCACCTAGAGGAAATATATACGATAGAAATGGCAATTTACTTGCCGGAAATAAGCAGATTTTTACTGCTGTATTTAACGCTAGTGGACTTGATAGTGCTGAGATAAACAAATCTGCTCTTAGACTTTTGAATAAGCTAGAAGAAAACGGTGACGAATACACAGATGATTTTCCTATTTTGATGAGTGAAGATGGAAAGTTCAGCTATAAGTTTGACGCAGACTTAAGTATGTGGCTAGAGCAAAATGGATATGCAAAGGGCACAAGTGCACAGCATGTATTTGATGCGGTCAGAACTGAGTATGGAATAGATAAAAAGCTAGATAGATATGAAGCTTCAAAGGTGCTTGAAAATAAGCACAATGTGAGTCTACCGATAAATGTTAGAAGTATGAAGTTCATCTATACTCTTCAGAAGGAAAACTTCCTTAGCAGATTTGGGTTTACTGATGAGGATATAGAGAAGGGGATAAGTGCTTCAGAATGCTTTAAGGGAATGAGAAAGTACTTCGGAATAGAAAACTCACTAAGCGATGCTCAGGCAAGAAAAATATTTATCGTCAGAAATAAGATTGTAGACAGTGGTAGCCAAAAATATATGCCTGTCACAGTTGCTAAAAATATAAGCCAAAAGAGCGTAATCTTCTTTGAGGAAAAAGGCATAAAAGGAGTGTCTGTTTCTTCAGAAACACAAAGATACTATCCTAACGGAAGCCTCGGTGCTCATATAATAGGATATATGGGTGCAATATCAGAAGATAGCGCTGAAGCCTATTCTAAGAAGGGTTATCTAAACACAGACCTTATAGGTCAGGATGGAATAGAGGCAGCTTTAGAGGCTAAGCTCCACGGCAAGGTGGGAATAAAAACTGTTGTTGTCGATAGCTCGGGTAACTATGTATCGACAATCAGTGAAACAAGCAGCCAAAAAGGTAAAGATGTTTACCTAACTATTGATAGAAATCTTCAGGCGGCTGTAGAGGCTAGCCTTGAGAATACAGTTAGAGGAATACCTACATGTAACAGTGGAGCAGCAATAGTGCTAGATGTAAAGACAGGTGATGTGCTTGCTATGGCGAGCTATCCTACCTTTGATCTAAACTCATTTGCTGATGGTATTAGCGCAAGTGAATGGGAATCTGTACAGGCAGATAACCCTAGAGATCCTATTTCAGCAGCACCCCTATATAACAATGCAACAAAGGCATCAGCTGCGCCTGGTTCTACATTTAAGCCTATAACAGGCCTTGTAGCTCTTGAGTGCGGACTGAATCCAAACTTAAAGATATGGGATAAGGGCCATATAGATATAGGTGGAAGATCCTTTGGTTGCTACTCTTGGAATGCTTATAAGAGGACGGATGGATATGAAGACCTCGAGTGGGGAATAGGTAACTCGTGTAACTATTACTTTGCTTGCATTGCTACGGGGAAAAACTGGGGCAATGGAGCAAGTCTTGGATATAGCAAGGAAATAACCATAGATGCTATACTTCAGAGAGCTAAGGATTTAGGTCTGGGAGAAAAAACCGGAATAGAGATAGGAGAAACGGTTAGAGAACCAGTTTCTAAGGAGAGCAAGATGAAGAGCTACAAGGTAGCTGTTTGGAATGCTATCTATAACAAAGCCAATACATATTTTCCTAAGAGTGTATATGATAATGAAAAAAAACTATATAAGAATATAGACACAATTACATCTTGGATAGAGGAAAATCCATCCTATACAGATATCCAAAAGCGAATTGAGGAGCAGACTGATGTGAAAAAAGATCAGGTTGAGGACTGTGCTCAGATGGTTAAATTTGACTACTTTAACCAGGCTAGTTGGGGAACCTACGACGTATTCAACCTATCAATTGGACAGGGAGATAATAACTATACACCTATACAGCTAGCAAACTACACCGCAACGCTTGCAAATCATGGAAAGCGAAATAAAGTTAGTATAGTATATGGCGTTGAAGGTGAAGGAAGAACGGTAAAACCTGCTGCAAAAGATATCAACATAAGTGAAGAAAATCGCAAGGCCGTAATCAAGGGAATGAGAAGAGTTTGTCTTTCAGGTACACTTGCATCAGCGCTTAAGAATTATCCCGTAGAAGTTGCAGGAAAGACAGGTACAGCTCAGTACCAGGCTATTAAACAGCCAAAGGATGAGGGCGAATATGTAAGAGAGCATTTAGATAGTATAAATCAGCTTGCAGGTACAAACCTTACATATGAGCAGGTTCAGGCAAAAGCTAATGAACTTATGAAGACGGATGCCAAGAAGTATCCGACGGACTATGCGGCCATAGACGGAGCTTTGATAGAGCTAAGTGATCATAAGATCAACTATGGAATAATAAATAAATTTAAGGGAACATATGAGGATTTTGCGTGGTTTATAGCCATGGCACCTGCAGATGACCCTAAGATAGCGGTTGTTGTAATGCTTCCTGAGGGAGGACTTGCATCAAATGCAGGTGATGGAATCAAGGATATTTTAGACGCTTACTTTAAAACTAATGATGAGTCGAGCTTGCCTTATTCAAACACAGACAATATAGGAAAAAATATCATTAGGTAAGTCTGATGTAATTATATTTGGAGGAAGAAATGGGAAAGGTGTATGTCGTTTCATCAGGTAAGGGTGGAACAGGAAAGACAATGTTTGCGGTCAACTTTGGCTCAATACTCGCAAAGAGGGGCAAGAGCGTTGTTTTGATTGATCTTGATATGGGACTTAGGAACCTTGATTTATACTTTGGTCTAGAGAACAATGTCGTTTACGACGTTCATGACGTTTTGACCGGAATGTGCAGAATCAAGCAGGCGCTTATCAGGGATAAGAGATTTGATGATTTATATATTATGGCGTCATCACCTGAGAGAGACGATGGCTATCTTACACCTCTTCATATGAAAGTGCTCTGTGAAAAGCTGAAGAATATCTACGACTATGTGATAATAGATGCTCCATCAGGAATAGATGATGGACTTGTAATAGCAAGTGCTGGTGCAGACGAAGCAATAATTATTTCAAGCCCAGATTACTCTGCTATAAGGGATGCAGATAACCTAGATAGACAGCTAGTTGGAATGGGAATAGATAAGAGACACCTTGTTATAAACAATGTCGAAGCTGAGCTAATGGCATCTGGTTATTCACCTAAGCTTAGGGAGATTACAGCGATGCTAAAGCCAAGACTTGCTGGAGTAATTCAGTCTGATGCAAATATCAGAATATCAACAAACCTAGGTATTCCTATCGTGCTTAAGGAAGGCACATACATTGAGGAAAACTTCAATAGAATTAGTGAGCGAATCTCAGCATATGAAGCTGTACGTTAGATGATAGGGAAATATAACATTTTTATATTCCCTAAAAACATAATTACATATAAAATAGGAGAACGTATATATGAAATTTTACTTATCACTCTGTGTCGGAAAGATTATAGCTATTTTGATTAGATTTATAGACAAAAAAAGAGGAACGAATCTATCTGGAGAAATAGCTTTGAAAATAGATCCTAATATGGTTAAGCATTTCAAAGGGATTGATTATTCAAAGGTATTACTTATTACAGGTACAAATGGAAAGTCATCGACAAACAATTTAATTAATCATATCTTTAAAGTTAATGGTAAAAAAATTGTAACTAATTTAGAAGGGGCTAATCTTCTATCAGGAATTGCAACATCAATGTTAAAGGCTAGTAATTTATCAGGAGTGATTGATGCAGACTTTTTAATTTTTGAAACAGACGAAAGAACTTTGCCATTAATATATCCGCAAATTCCGGCTAAAAACATCATAATAACAAATCTTCAAAAGGATCAAATTCAAAGAAATGGAGATCCTGATTTTATTTATAGAAAATTGATGCATACATTTAATTCTAAGGAATTAAGAATCTTTGTAAATAATGAAGAACCAAGATCAAAAGCTTTTGAAGATATTGCTAAGGAAACTGTTTCGTATAGTGTTGTCGAAAATGAAAAGTCGTTTTATAAAGACGGAAGTTATGTAAGTATGCCGTGTACAAAATGTTATAACAAAATCACGTTTGAATATTACAACACTGATGGAATAGGAAAATTTACCTGTATGGGATGTGACCATAAAAGTGATATGAATTCTAACTATAAAATTGAAGATATAGATTTTTCAAAAGCAGAATTTAAGTGTCAAGGGGTTATATTTCAAATGCCATATAGTCTTCCATACATGTTATATAACTATGCTGCGGCAATTGCTACTTCAAGAGAAATTGGTAAAATAAGCATGGAAGATATATCGAAATCGTTCCTCAGTTTTAAAAATATTGGGGGAAGATATGAGATGATGAAATATAAGGACAAAATTATTAAATTCATGAGGATTAAGCAGGAAAACCCAGAGACTCTTCAGAGCTGTTTAAATGAAATCGCATCCGATACATGTGAAAAAGCGGTATGTTTTGGTTTAGGAATTGTCAAAGATTTTGTACCATATTATACTGGAATGGCATACACTTATGACTGTGATTTCAGTCAACTTGCAAATGCAAATGTAGAGAAGTTTTTGTGCTTTTCAGATGTGGTTTGTTTTGATACAGCGAACAGGCTTATATATGAAGGAATAGATAGGAGTAAAATTTCTATATATGAAAACGAAGATTTAAATTTAATTTTTGCTGAAATAGAAAAGCTAAATGCAAAAACCATATATTTAACTTTCAGACTCAAATCATTTGAAAAAATCCGTGAATATATAGATAAGGAGGGTCGTAAATGAATAATTTAAGAATAGCATGGATGTTCCCGGATATCCTTTATTTACATGGTGAAAGAGGAAATCTACTTGCATTAAAACGTTTTGCTAACTTAAGAGGAATTGAAACTCAGATTGAAAGGATTGGTCTAGATAATAATAATTTCATTCCAACAGATTATGATATAATATTTTTTCCTCCAGGTGAGTTTTCCGCTTTCAAAAAAATCTTGTCATGGTTGCAAGAATACAAGATTGCTTTAAGTGAATATATAAAAGAGGGAAGAGTCATGCTTGTAACCGGAAATTCAGTGTCTATGTTTGGATCTATAATTCACAGAGCAGATGGAACTGATATTGAAGGATTAAATTTATTAAACATGGAATATATGGAGAATGAAAGCATATATGGAGATGATTTATATTTTGAGGCTATATATAACAATAAAGCATTTGAAATAATTGGAACGCAGATTCAGATGGGGAATGCATATATTAATGTTAAAGAATCATTTGGTAAAGTGAAATATGGATACGGGAATAACTTAGATGAAGAATTTGAGGGAATAAATATTAATAATTCAATATTCACCCATACGTTAGGACCATTGCTAATCAATAATCCATGGCTTACAGATGAAATTATAGATGTTGCATGTGAAATGGCATCAATAGAAATAACTTCTCAAAAAAAATATGACTATAAATTAGAAAAAGATTCACTTGAAGCAAAAAAGAAATTCATACTAAACAAGGCGACTAAGTTAAAAACTAAATCGTTAAAAAAAGACTATATTTTAAAAAATATGGATGACTAATCCCAGTAAACTGGATAGTTACTTGAATGATGCAGATTGTTCAATACAACTGCATCACCCCACATAATTTTTACCATACTTAACGCATTTAGAACCACAAATTGGGAAATTAACCTGCTTCATAGCACAATACTCAATGAAAATTAATTCTAAGTAAGATATACCATATTTTAACGTTGGATTTTGAATGTGTTTAGAAGTTTTTATCAACATTTTTTATCCAATAGCTCTTAAAGAAATTGGATATTAAATGATTAGGGCGTATAAGCCCGTGCTGAGCACACAAGGTGTGCTAAGTATAATCCACCCGCTATGCGGGTACGCAACGAATGTTATACAAAAAAATCACCTTCGCGTTATAATGTGTTTGTTGAAGCTACATTGTAACGAAAGGAAGGTGACTTTTATGGCGAATAAAACCAATAGTTTGTCACATGTAAAATGGATGTGCAAATATCATATAGTATTCTCTCCAAAGTATAGACGAAAAATTATATATAATCAATATCGCAAAAGTATGCAAGATATCATAAGAACTCTTTGCAGATACAAAGGAGTTGAAATAATAGAAGGACATATGATGCCTGACCACGTTCACCTTGTGCTAAGCATACCGCCTAAGATTAGTGTATCTAGTTTTATGGGGTATCTCAAAGGCAAAAGTGCTCTGATGATGTTCGAGAAGCATGCTAATCTTAAGTACAAATTTGGGAATAGACACTTTTGGACTGAAGGATACTATGTAAGTACGGTAGGGTTGAACGAAGAGACAATTAGAAAATATGTTAGAGAGCAAAAGAAGCATGATAAAGCGATAGATAAACTCAGTGTGAAAGAGTACGAAGATCCGTTCAAAAGATAGAAAGCACCTCAGGTTGGCAAAGAGGCAAAGGCAATGTAGCTTGAACAAAGCGAAAGCTAGCGCCTTGAGACGCTAGCCTAGTAACTATTGGGCTTATAGCCCTAGAGCAAACCACCCTTTTTAAGGATGTTTATGATTGATATTCTAGATTACATTAAAAAATAATATTTTTGCTACGAACTGCAATGTTTAGCACAAGTGCAACAGCTAGCATGCTTGATACTATGGATGATCCGCCATAGCTTAGGAATGGTAACGTTATACCAGTTACAGGCATAAGCCCCATAGTCATTGCGATATTCTCGAAAATTTGGAATACGAACATACCGATTATTCCTGAGATTATCAAAGCACCGTAGAAATCGACTGCGTTTTTTAGAATACTCATCATACGTAGAAGGAGTACAAGGTAGAGTGCAATAATAAAGAATCCTCCGAGCAGTCCAAGCTCTTCACCAAGTACGGCAAAAAAGAAGTCGCTTGTTTGAACAGGTATGAAATCTAAACTTTTCTGAGTTCCACCGAATAGCCCCTTGCCAAAGAATCCACCTGAACCAATAGCAACCTTGGATTGCCATACCTGGTAGTTTCCTGGAAGTGAAAGATTGTCAGGATGAAGGAAGGCTTCAATTCTATCTTTTTGGTACTGCGCCATGGATATATAGCCGAGAGGAACTAGAGCAAATATCAAAGCGAAGAACTTGCCTAGTGCCTTAAGCTCAATGCCAGAAAAGAACATCATGAAGAGCCAAATGGATGCAAATACTAGTGCACTTCCGAGGTCCTCTTTAAGTACAATGAGGATAATAGGTGAGGCGATAAGCACAGCTTTGACCAGGCCTTTGAAGTTATATAGTTCATCCTTATGCTCATCTAGATATGATGCCATTATTAGTATAAATAGAATCTTAACTAGTTCTGATGGCTGAAGCGTTATAACTCTTAGGTTTATCCATGAGCGTGCCGAATTTATCTCCGTTCCTAGGCCCGGTATATAAACGGTTAGTAGCATGAGTATAGCTATAGGATAGAGAATTTTTCTCAAATTCTTGAATATAGTGTAGTTATACCTCAGGGTGAATAATATCAAAAAAATGCCGATTAAATATGCAGCAAACTGTACTATTACACTCCTTGAAAAGAAGTTAGTATCTACAGTGGTACTACCTATTATGAGAATGCTGATAAGAGCAAAAATAGCAACTATCGTGCATATAATTTTATCAATATTTTTGTAAATATATGAAAAATAGTTCATTCAATACACCTCAAGTTTCTTGACATACTGTCGTATCAAACATTATAATATAGTTTGTGTGAGAATATCAAGGCATATTCTTTTTTTGAGCATGCCGTTCGTACATAATAAAATATGAATAAAGGAGGTGCTTCAATGACTCCGACAGCCGTGATTTTAATTATTGTAGTTGGTGCGGTTACCCTTATTGCGGGACTGTTAATCGGATATATTTACAGAAAAAGCGTTGGTGAAAAGATTATTGGAAACGCAGAACAGGTTGCACAGAATTTGATTCTAGATGCAGAGAAAAAATCCGAAACAATTGAGAAGGAAATTACGTTAGAAGCCAAAGAGGAAGCGCATCGTGTAAGAAACGATGTAGAAAAGGAAGTAAGAGAAAGAAGAAATGAGCTTACACGTTCAGAAAGACGAATAGCTCAGAAGGAAGAGACGGTAGATCGCAAGCTTAGCAGCATAGAGAAGAAAGAAGAAGACCTAGCGAAAAAGCAAATCGAGATATCGAAGCAAAAGGAGGAGCTAGACTCATTCCTTGAGAAGAAAATCATTGAACTTGAGAAGATTTCAGGTTTGACAGCCGAAGAGGCAAAACAGCTATTGCTAACCGAGATAGAAAAGGATGTAAGACATGATGCATCTTTGATGATTAAAGACATCGAGATGAAGGCTAAGGAAGAAGCTGACATTAAGGCTAAAGATATCATAGTCGGCGCTATTCAGAGATGTGCAGCTGATCAGGTTGCAGAATCTACAGTATCTGTTGTCCAGCTACCTAACGATGAGATGAAGGGTAGAATTATCGGTAGAGAAGGAAGAAACATCAGAGCGATAGAGACACAGACAGGTGTTGATCTAATCATTGATGATACACCAGAGGCAGTAATTGTTTCATGTTTTGACCCAGTGAGAAGAGAGATTGCAAGACTTGCGCTTGAGAAGCTAATCACTGATGGAAGAATCCATCCAGCTCGCATAGAGGAGATGGTAAACAAGGCAACTAAGGAAGTAAACAGCATAATTAAGTCTGAAGGTGAGAGAGCTACTTTTGAGGTAGGAATACACAACCTTCATCCAGAGCTTGTAAAGCTTCTAGGACGTTTGAGATACAGAACATCATACGGACAGAATGTACTAAACCATTCAATTCAGGTTGCACACCTTGCAGGACTTATGGCTGGTGAGCTAGGACTAAATGTTAAGCTTGCAAGAAGAGCTGGTCTGCTTCACGACATAGGTAAGGCTTTAGACCATGAGTTTGAGGGTACACACGTAGATATCGGTATAACTGTACTTAAGAAGTACAAGGAGACCGATGCTGTTATCAACGGTATGGCTGCTCACCATGGTGATTATGAGCCACAGTCAGCAGAAGCAGTTTTGATAGCTGCAGCTGATGCTCTTTCAGCAGCAAGACCTGGTGCTCGTAGAGAAACTCTAGATGTATATATCAAGAGACTTGAGACGCTTGAGAATATAGCAAATACAACTCCTGGAGTTGAGAAGTCATTTGCAATTCAGGCAGGAAGAGAAATTCGTATCATTGCAAATCCTAATGAGATAGGTGATGACAGCATCGCACTACTCGCAAGAGAAATCTCTAAGAAGATAGAATCTGAACTAGAATATCCAGGACAGATTAAGGTAAACGTTGTGAGAGAGACTCGTGCAATCGATTACGCAAAATAAGAATTGATATTGCTTAGGCTCCCCATAAAGGGGAGTCTTTTGTTCTAAATTAATTAGAAGGTTGTTTTTGGGTGTTAATATTCAACATAACTTAGATGGTAAATAAGATGAATACATTATTAGAAGGCGAAAATAAAAGTTTTTTTTACAGAAGAATATTGACAGTGACCATACCGGTTGTTATACAGAACATGCTTAACATTGGGCTAAACCTTGCTGATACTATCATGATAGGGAGGCTAGGTGAACTTGAGCTTGCTGCAACAGGAGCAGCGAATCAGTTATTTGGAATCTTTATATCCGTGTGCTTTGGGTTCTACAGTGGAACGGCGGTATTTGTAGCACAGTACTATGGTGTAAAGGATATCAAAAGCATTAGAAAGCTCATTGGATTTGATATAGCACTTGGTACATTAATTGGACTTGCTTTCTTAAGCATAGCGCAGCTTAAAGCAGAGAGCATAATCCATATATTTGCTAAGGATGAAATGGTTATAGCATACGGAAGCAAATATCTAAGAATAGTTTCGCTTTCATATATTTTGATGGCCATTTCCTTTGCAATAAGTTATAATTCGCGAGTTGTTGCTAGAATGAAGGTGCCGACTATAATAAACGCAAGCGCGATGGTGATAAATATAGTTTTGAACTATCTATTAATTTATGGTGTAGGTGCTTTTCCACGTCTTGGTGTAGAAGGAGCAGCATTAGCAACTTTGATAGCGAGGGGATTTGAGCTCGCAGTACTAGTTATATACATTGTTAGTGATAAAACTCATCCGTTTCATGCGGCATTTAAGGAATTATTCGTCAAGGATTTTGGTCTATATAATAGAGTTGTCAAAACAGGACTGCCTGTGGTATTTAGCGAAAGCGGCTGGTCAATAGGGCTTACGCTTGTATTTGCGACATATGGAATTATAGGTCCTTCAGCACTTGCAGTAATCCAGGTTGCAAGTCTCACAAGCATGATTTTCCAAAGCGTAATATTTGGTTTTGGTAATGGTGCATCAGTGGCTATAGGTGAGACTCTTGGAATAGGAAAGTTTGAGCTTGCTAAGCTTTATGCAAACAAGACAATAAAGATAGCTTTAGTTATGATAGCTTGTATGGTAGCAGGAATTATACTTATGATAAAGCCTATATCAGCAATATATAACTTCAGCCCAGAGACGACAGAGCTTCTGGGAAAGGTTTTGATAGTATTTGCATTTACATTAATTCCTAGAATGCTATCGTATATTTTCCAGTGCGGGATACTGCGAGCAGGTGGGGACACGCTGTTTTGTATGGTGATTGAGCTTACGAGCAATCTAGTCATAGAACTTGCCATGGCATACACAGCTATAGTATTCTTGAAGTGGCCACTTCAAATGTGTATTGCGCTAGCATCACTTGGAAATATTTTCAAGATGTCGGCATTCATAATTAGATATAAGAGTGGCAAGTGGCAAAAGAAAGTGATTTGATTTGATTTTGAGGATAATTTAATGCAGGTATATTTGGATAACAGTGCGACTACAAAGGTTTGCAAGGAGGCAGCGGACAAGGCATATGAGGTAATGACTGAGGGGTACGGAAACCCTTCTTCACTTCACAGTCTCGGAAACAATGCGGCCAAGGAACTTAAGAGCGCGAGAAACGCAATTTTAGATAGGTTTGGCGCCGGAAATAAGTCTCAGCTCATATTCACATCAAGCGGTACCGAAAGCGATAATATGGCGATAATAGGCACCTTTAATAGGCTTAAACGTAGGGCTGATGAGATTATTACAACTGAGGTTGAACATCCAGCGGTACTAGAAGCCTGCAAGTATTTAGAGAGGCAGGGTGCCAAGGTTAAATATTTAAGTGTCGATTCAGAGTGTAAGATTAATTTAGACGAGCTCAGATCTGAAATTAGTGAGAAGACCGCTTTGATCTCTGTTATGACTGTTAATAATGAGACTGGATCAATCATGCCTATATCCAAGATTGCAGAACTTAAGAGTAACGCAATTTTGCACACGGATGCCGTTCAGGCATTTGGGAAGCTTAGCATGGATAAGCTTAATGCAGATTTGATTAGCATCAGTTCTCATAAAATAAATGGTCCTAAGGGTACCGGAGCTCTGTATGCTAAAAGCGTAGAACTCCTTTCACCTATTCTCCACGGTGGTGGACAGGAAAAGGGATATAGATCTGGTACGGAAAATCTTCCAGGAATAGCAGCCTTTGGAGTTGCAACGGATAAGGCATACGCAAATCTAGATGAAAGAACTAAGAAAATCGAAGAATTGAATGGATATTTCAGAAAGGGAATAGAAGAGGAACTAGAAGATACTAGATTCAATAGCCCAGTAGATGCTTGCCCATCAGTTCTTAATGTGTCTATTCTTGGTACTAGAGCTGAAGTTATACTCCATAGGCTTGAGCAGGATGGAATAATGGTTTCGACTGGTTCTGCTTGTTCATCAGGTAAGAAGGGCGATAGCCACGTTCTAAAAGCTATGGGACTTAGCCACAAAGATATTGAAGGTGCAATTAGATTCAGCTTTGGTGCAGATAATACAATAGAAGAGCTAGACTATGTGCTAAGCAAATTGAAGGATGCAGTTACCGCATTTAGAAAGCTAGGTAGCTTTAGATAGAGTTTCTGAAAGGAAGTATAAATGAACGAAGAAAAGATTTTGATAGT
>ERZ773214.596-NODE-596-length-22950-cov-5.277004_pt1 | contig 22950 bp, 20 predicted proteins | sample MGYA00511238_ERZ773214 | MGnify/ENA primary metagenome ERZ773214 (study PRJEB29015, sample SAMEA2738157) | human oral metagenome | biome: human oral; feature: human-associated habitat; material: saliva | place: China | collected 2259 ... | reverse complement strand
CTTATCAGTAACAAGAAGAGAATCGACATGCTGGTAAAGCTTCCGATGACGGCACCGTTTAGCCCGTCAAAGCTCACCATCATAAAGACAACGGGAACGGCAATGATGACTGAGATGAGATAAATTCGGGTTACGCTCTTCTGCGCGCGCAAAATCGTAATAATTTGGTAGAGATAGTCGATACCGGCGCAGATGCCGCCCGTAATAACCATCACGCGCGCCAGACCTCTATATGATTCAAAATCAACGCCATACAAGAAGGTATTAAGCGGAATGCCAATGCTGTCAACAAAAAGTACCGTAGCCGCAGTAATGAGAATAATGACACCAAGCATTGCAAGTACTACGAGGCCAAAGCGATGCTTGGAGTCGGGATTCTCCCAGATATTGGCAAGTCGAACAAGCTGCGGTCGATATATCAAAATTGATAGCATTAAAATCATATGCGCAGGGAAGTATAGGGCATTGAAGTAAAGTTGATTGTCATAGGAAAGCGAGATTTCCATGGCAAACTTTGGGATTGAATCAATAAGGTTATACAAAAAGAGGCCCAAAAAGAGTGGCCAGCATTGTACAAAAATCCTCTTAATGCCTCTGAGAGTGAGCGGCGTGCTTTTTTCGGTCTCGAGAAGCGCCAGAGGTATGGTAACCGCAACAAGGGTGAGCAGTGCCGTCAGACCCATTGCCCATGTGGCCCATGCAAGATTTCTTGTGATAAGCAGCACAATACTGAACGTTAAAAATCCCAAGATACAACGCAGTGCCTGAGAAATACCGGCAAGATAGAGCTTATCTTTTTGCTGAAGGCGACCCTCATATACGTCAGCCATACCATCGGCAAAACGAAACGCAAATATACCGGTGCAAATGGAAAGCATGGGCTCACTATAGCCACGAAGAAAACACCACGTGAGCCCGGCAAGTACCATGCCAATACAGGTTACAAGACGTTGCGCCTGATAATCGGAAAACGACTGCATCTCGTCAAGGTCGGAAACCTGAAATGTCCGTACCCCATATTGAGCGACAAAGAGCAAAAGCATACCTACAACAAAGGCCATCGAAAAAAGACCCGCTTGCTCTACTCCCACAAGCTGTGAGCAGACAACGGTAAGTAAGGGAAAAAGTGCACCCCAAGAACTCTGTCCTACGATGTTGGCCAAATAATCGCGTTTGGTTTGGTGAGCAAGATATTGTGCGCTCTGCTGAGCAAGGCCTCCGGAGAAGATGGACGAGATAACCCGATCCCACCAATGTCCAACTAATGATGTGAAAGTACCGGATGCACCTTTGCCCTGGTCGGCTTCGATTGCCCTGTCGGAGTATCGAGGGGTGCGGTGTTTGGGCACTTCGGTTGGCTGTGGCTTTCGACCAAACATAAACAGACAGAAATCCTTTCAGTACGTCTTCAAGCGCTGCGTACACCTCGGCAATGGGGCGCCCATGTGTACGTCTTTGAGCGATACGTTGCCCGCCGGCAAGAAAAGCTTGTGTTCAAGTTCTTCTCGACAGACTAGTATGATTGTACGGCACGATGTACATCTGGTTACAGAAAGCATAATTTTGCACGAAATCTGTTACAAATGAGTAAAGTAAAAGAGTAAGAGACTCATCCCAGACATGAAGGGATCGATGTGATGTCTGACGCTAAGATAGACAGCATTCGTTCTAGCAGGGAAAATGTTCGCGCGGTGAAGGAAGACCTTGACGATATCAGAGGTGCCGTGCGGCGTGGAGATTTTGGTGTAGAGCGTCGCGATGCAGAAATTACGGCGGCACGGACGGTGATTGATGCCGTTAACGCTCCCGCTGAGCTGCGGGACAATCTTGCGCTCTTTTTGCGGCTGGTGCGTAAAGTATTGAGCGAATACGATGAGGATCTGCGGCGGAGCTTCGATACGCTCTTAGTAAACGCCATTGCAGCAGGTCCCGATGATGCTTCGGCGCGCACCGAGGAGCTTCGTGTAAGCGAAAAAGGATCACCCGCAGGCTTTGTGGCTTCTATCGCCGCAGCTATTGATTCCGCACGAACCGCGGATGCGGAGAAGCGCTCGCTCAACTCGTTTTTGCAATTTGTTTCAAAAATTGACGATCTTTCCGTTGAAAAGTCCACGCTTTTAATGCGTGCGTTCGTGACATATTTCCATCTTGCAAACCTTTGTGAAGAAAACTATCGCGTGCAGAGCCTGCGTGCACGAGAAGCGGCGGTGCCTACGACGGCTGCCGACAATCCCATTAACGACATCACGGTGGCATATCGCCAGCTTATTGAGGAGTGTGGAGAGGAAACTGCACGCCTGTTCCTTAAGCGTCTGGAGTTCCATCCTGTCTTTACGGCACATCCCACCGAAGCCCGCCGCAAAACAATAGAAAAGCGTATCCGCACGATTTCGGAGCTCTTAGACGAGCGCTCTCAGCTTGGCGGCATTGCGCGTCTTGAAAATGAACGCCGCATGCTTGAGGAAATTGACGCGCTCTTCAGAACTTCTCCAATCGCACATAAGAAACCTACGCCAATCGAAGAGGCGGACACCATTCTGAACCTTTTCGATACAACGCTTTTTGAAATGATCCCCAGCGTGTACCGCCGTTTTGACGACTGGGAGCTGGGAGACGCTGCAGGAACGGTGCCTCCCGTGTGCCCGCCCTTTTTCCACCCCGGGAGCTGGATTGGCTCTGACAGGGATGGAAATCCCAACGTCACCGCACGTGTTTCTCGCAAAGTTGCCGAGAAGTACCGTGTGCACGTGTTGGACGCTCTGGCTCGGGCAACCCATGATATCTCTCGTTCCCTTACGCTGGATGGAATTTCCACACCGCCCTCTGATGAGTTAACCCAGCTGTGGAGCCATCAGACTGAAATGAGCGAGACCTTATCGTCACACGCATTTGATAAGGCGGGATCCGAGCTGCATCGCGCCACCATGCGCGTGATATCCGATCGCCTGAACGCTACCATTAAGCGTAATTCGGACCTGATGTATCAAAATGCAGAGGAATACATTGCCGATCTTCGTATCGTTCAAGATTCACTTGCCAAGGCAGGTGCCGTTCGCGCTGCATACGGACCTATGCAAAAGATCATTTGGCAGGCGCAAACGTTTGGCTTCCATCTGGTTGAAATGGAGTTTCGTCAACATTCGCTCGTGCACACGAGGGCTCTTGAAGATATTCTCGAACATGGACGTGCGGGCGAGAAGGGCGAGCTCGACCGCATGACGCATGAGGTTATGGATACGTTCCGTGCAATCGGATCCATTCAACGTAAGAATGGCATCAACGCAGCCCGGCGTTATATCATTTCGTTTACGCGCAGTGCCGAGGATGTTGAGAACGTCTATAAACTTGCACGCCTGTCCTTCTCACATGAAGAGGACGCTCCCGTGCTTGACGTTATTCCGCTGTTTGAACAAATTGAAGATTTGGAAAACGCCGTAACCATAATGGAGAAGGTCATTCAGCTGCCGGATGTGCAGCGGCGTTTGGCACAAACAGGCCGTCGCTTAGAGGTTATGCTGGGATATTCCGACTCTTCAAAAGACGCCGGTCCAACGTCTGCCACCTTGGTACTCCATGCCACTCAGGCTGCTCTTGCAAAGTGGGCCGAGAAGAACGACATTGATCTTGTATTGATGCACGGACGCGGCGGAGCGGTAGGACGTGGAGGAGGACCGGCAAATCGCGCGGTTCTTTCTCAGCCCAAGGGTTCTGTGAATTGCCGCTTTAAGCTTACCGAACAAGGCGAGGTTATCTTTGCTCGCTACGGAGATCCAACGCTTGCGTGCCGCCACGTTGAATCCGTGGCGGGAGCAACGCTTTTGCAATCTGCGCCTTCCGTTGAGCACGTTAATACCGACATGACCATAAAGTATGCGTCTTTGGCAAAAGAGCTCGACCACGCTTCGCAAGAGCGCTTCCATACACTTCTGGATACAAAGGGATTTGCCGAGTGGTTCTCGGTTGTCACGCCTTTGACGGAGATAGGTCTTTTGCCCATTGGTTCTCGTCCCGCAAAGCGTGGCCTTGGGGCAAAATCGCTTGATGATCTCAGAGCGATTCCGTGGATTTTTTCGTGGTCTCAGGCTCGTATTAACCTTGCTGCCTGGTATGGCTTGGGAACCGCTTGTGAAGCGATAGGGGATTTGAGTCGTCTGCGCGCGGCATATAAGGAATGGCCGCTTTTTACGACCTTTATCGACAATATCGAAATGTCTTTGGCAAAGGTTGATACGCGTATTGCGCGGCTCTATCTTTCACTGGGGGATCAGGCCGAGCTCTCTGAAATGGTTCTTTCCGAGATGGCTCTTACAAGAAAATGGGTGCTTGCAATTACGGGCAATAAGTGGCCCCTTGAGAACCGTCGTGTGCTTGGTCCGGTTATTCGCCTTCGCCTTCCCTTTGTGAACGTACTTTCGGTTACGCAGGTACATGCTCTGTCTGAGTTACGTATCCATAAAGAGTCTCTCACGCCAGAAGAACGCGAGCGCTTTATTTATCTTATTTTATGTACGGTATCCGGTGTAGCGGCAGGTTTACAGAATACGGGATAATGGCAAATTTGGTTTTTTGACAATCAAAGTTGAATTTGTATAACTTTTGGTCCTATACTGTCTAAGATTAGAGTTCGATAAGACAAACTAAGTTAGTTTGTTGTTACCTGTTGGGGGACGTATGGATACAGAGTATGACAGTGCTCAAAGGGGACCACAGCTTCCACTTGCAATGCTTGGTGAGGGAGAGACCGCTCGTATTGTGGGCGTGAAAGGTGCCTCTGAATTACGCCAACATCTTGCAACATTAGGCTTTGTCGATGGGGCAGAGGTGTCGGTTGTCTCACGAGTAAACGGTGACGTTATCGTGACCGTCAAAGGTGCTCGCCTAGGTCTTAACCGTCAGATGTCTAACCATATTATGGTGACACCATAATCATGTCTTAATGCCTTCATGTGGCAATTTTGTTGTTGTATAGCGCCGCATTTGCGGCTTAGATGCCAGAGGAACTGGCAGGAGGAGGAAATATGTCCACTTTGAAGGAAGTGAAAGTGGGGCAGAGTTGTACCGTGGCCAAGTTGACTGGTACCGGCGCAGTAAAGCGCCGCATCATGGATATGGGCCTTACTAAAGGAACCGAGGTTCATGTAAAGAAGGTTGCTCCACTCGGCGACCCTATTGAGCTTACCGTTCGTGGGTACGAGCTCTCCATCCGTAAGGATGAAGCTGCAAGTATCGAAGTTACTGACGTTCACTAGAGGAGTAACGGATGTCCGAAAAAACCATTATTGGTCTTGCAGGTAATCCAAACTGCGGTAAGACCACTCTGTTTAATGAATTGACAGGATCAAACGGATATGTCGGCAACTGGCCGGGCGTTACCGTTGAGAAGAAGCAGGCAACATGGCGCGTAGATAAAAACGTTACCTTCGTTGACCTGCCTGGTATTTATTCTCTTTCACCATATTCTCCGGAAGAGACGGTCTCGCGTGATTACATTGTAAACGAGCGCCCCGATGCCATCATCAACCTGCTTGACGTTACCAACCTTGAGCGCAACCTCTATCTGACCACACAGGTTCTTGAGGCAGGTCGTCCGGTTGTCGTTGGCTTGAACATGATTGACCTACTCAAAGAGCGCGGCGACGTTATTGATACGAAAGTTTTGTCCGAGAAACTCGGCGTTCCCGTTGTTGAAGTTTCAGCACTTCATAACACAAATGTTACTGAGCTGGTTCAAGCTGCTATTGAAGCAGGCAAGAAAGACATCCCTGCTCAAGGCCCCAAGTGCTTCTCGCCGGAAGTAGAGACAGCGCTTACAAAAATTGCCGAGCTCATTGCTGACGTTGCTCCTGCTGCGCTTTCCCGCTGGTACTCCATCAAGGTCTTTGAGCGTGATGCATCCGCCATTGCTCCTCTTGGTCTTTCTGCCGAGAAGAGCGCGCAGCTTGAGAAGGTTATCTCCGCTGTTGAGAAATCACGTGACGACGACGCTGAGTCAATCATTACCTCTGATCGCTACGAGTGGATTGCAATGGTTATGGAAGCCGCGGTGAAAAAGGCTCCCAAGAAGCTCACACGCTCCGAAAAAATCGACCGCATTGTGACAAACCGTATTTTGGGTCTGCCTATTTTTATCGCAGTCATGACGCTCGTATACTTCCTGGCTATTTCAACGGTGGGTACCGCGGCTACCGACTGGGTGAACGACAATCTGTTTGGTGAAGGTTTCCACGTCTTTGGTATTGGCGACGCCGAGTACAAAGCAGCGAAGGCAGAGTTCGATGAGCATCACTATGGCGATACCATTGATGCATATCTCGATGCTGCTAAAGAAGCCGGTATTGACACTGATGCTGCTCAGGCTGCTGTTGAGGCAAAAGAGTGGGATTCCGAGGATATTGCGAATTTCATCGAGGAAGCCTCAAAGAAAAATGTTATTGCGACAACCACACCGCTGCACGATGAAGACGGTAATCTGATTGATACCGATGATAATCCGGTCAGGCTTGATGCCGACGGTAATCCCATTCTTGCTGAAGGCCAGGTTCTCAAGACGGCCGGCGGCGTTACCGCTGATGGCTTCAAGACCGCTATCGAGGGCTCGGCGGATGAACCCGAGGCCTCCAGCTATGGTATTTGGTCCCCGAGTATCCCTGACGTAGTGAAGGGTGCGCTCGAAAGTGCCGGTGCAAGTCCTGTGGTTGTCGGCCTCATCATTGACGGTATCATTGGCGGTGTCGGCTCCGTTTTGGGCTTCATCCCACAGATGCTTGTCTTCTTTGTGTTGCTGTCATTCCTTGAGGACTGCGGTTATATGAGCCGCGTTGCCTTTGTTATGGACCGCGTGTTCCGTCGCTTTGGTCTCTCCGGCAAATCGTTCATTCCGCTTCTGATTTCTTCCGGCTGCGGTGTTCCCGGTGTTCTCTCAACGCGTACCATTGAGAACGAGAAGGATCGTCGTATGACCGCCATGCTTACCACGATGATCCCGTGCTCCGCCAAGCAGCCGATTATTGCGCTTGTGATGGGTGTTCTCATTGGTGGCTCAAGCAATTGGTGGGTTGCTCCCATGTTCTATTTCATGGGTGTTGCCGCAATTATTATCTCGGCCATCATGCTGAAAAAGACAAAGCCCTTTAGCGGTGAGCCTGCTCCATTTGTCATGGAGCTGCCTGATTACCACTGGCCTTCCATACGTTCATGGGCCATGCACGTGTGGGAGCGCATTTCCGCCTATATCGTAAAGGCCGGTACCATCATCTTTGCCGCTGCCGTTGGTGTATGGGCGCTTTCCAACTTTGGTTGGGCCACATGGGACGGCGGAACTGGCGCCTTTGGCTTCTTGCCTGGCTTTGATGGCGCTCCTGGTGACGCCATGGAATACTCCCTGCTCAAATATATCGGCGAGGTAGTTGGTGTTATCTTCGCTCCGCTCGGCTTCAGCAACTGGCAGTCGGCTTCCGCTTCCATCTCAGCACTTATCGCTAAGGAAAACCTTGTTTCCACCTTTGGCGTACTCTATGGTCTTGGCGAAGCTTCCGAAAAATCCGTCAACATGTGGTCCGCGTTTGGCAACATGTTTACCGATGCAGGTGGCGTTCTCCACGTTGGCGCCATGTGCGCATTTGTGGCGTTTAACATGCTCGATGCTCCGTGCTTTGCCGCAATCGGTACGATTCGCCGTCAGATGGACAGTCCTAAGTGGTTCTGGTTTGCAATCGGTTACCAGTGCATCTTTGCATGGGTTGTCGGCTTGATTATTAACCAGCTCTGGGAGTTGTTTGTCCTCGGAACGTTTGGCGTTTGGACTGTGATCGCATTTGTGCTTCTGGCAGGCATTCTCTTCCAGCTGTTCCGCCCAACTCCTAAGTGGGATAAGAAGGACGACAAGATCCTTTCAAGCCTGAACGTTGCTTCTGCAAAGTAGGGGTGATGTTCATGCAGGCAGAGGCTATGTTCTCGTAAATGTCTGCGGTAAGCGTTAGGTTTCAGACAGGCTGTGGGCACCTCAGGGTGCGCGCAGCCTGTTTTTGTATAGAAGTAAGATTTGTCTAACTTTGAAGATTTTGTGAAGAAGCGAGAAGAACGCCATTCTCACTAGAAAGTTTCTATAGGTTAACTTATTCTTACATCACGGAATGGATATACTCCTTCCGGGAGACGATTTCCCTAATCGCTCTCTTCTTTGGTTCCACGTGCCCAAGACGGTAGACCCTCTCCCTACTTTCTAGGCAAAGAACACGAGCCGCCGACTCTGGGTGTCGGCGGCTCGCCCCTTTTTAAGAGTAACAATGAAGTATCTGCTGATGTACACCTACACCACGCCAAAGAGCAGCTCTGCTGCGCCAATAAGCGGCTATACCGCGTTTATTGGCGCACTTACTTACGCTCGGGTTCGCTTACACCGTGTTTATTTACGTCCGTCTGTTACTTTTTGTTGGGATCGGCATCCAGATCGCACGTCATGGATGCGAGATCGCTGGTATCGCGATCAATTTTGATATTGAGTGAGAAGTCAGGGTACTTCTCGCTAATGTCTTGCATGATGTGGTACATGAGTGCTTCGGAATCAAAGCCAAACTCGACAACCATGTCAAACGCAACATATTTTTCGTCTATGTTGGCGGTAAATCCGTGGACTTGAATGACGCCATCGTGTCGCATGGCAATCTTGGTAATTTCCGTACGCATTCCGATGACGGTATTATCTTGCGTATTGCGTGCATAGATGCCAATGGCAGCTACGATAATTTGTCCGTCTGTCTGGCTGTAGATCTCACTGGTCAAACGGCGCGTCATGGAGTCAATTTCAGTTGCGGTCATCTGATCGGAGATTTCGGTATGAAACGAACCAACATAGCGATCGGGTCCGTAGCTGTGGAGAATGAGGTCATATACCCCTTCTGCCTCGGGATCGTTTGCTACAATTTCAGCAACGCGAATGGAAAGCTCAGAATCTGCGCGCATACCAATAATCTCTTTCATGGAGCCACGTAGCATTTCAACTGCGGCCTTGATGATGAAGCCTGAAATGACAACTCCTACATACGCTTCAAGACTGATTTTTGTGAACGTAAAAATCAGAGCGGCGGCAAAAACCGACGTGGAAAGTATGGCATCAAAGAGGGCGTCTGATCCTGAGGCAATGAGCGTATCTGAGTGAACGCGACGTCCCCTCGCTCGCACAAAGCGGCCTAAAACAATCTTTACGACAACCGCCACCGCAATGATTACCAGCGAAGTTGTTGAATACTCGGGTGTTTCGGGGTTAAGGATTCCCTTTACGGACTCTATGAGTGAAGAAATACCTGCATACATGATGATTGCGGCAATAACCGTGGTCGTAATGTATTCAATGCGACCGTGTCCGAACGGATGCTCGCGATCTGCGGCGCGATTGGAAAGCTTTGTGCCGGCAATGGTGATGATAGATGAGATGGCATCGGACAGGTTATTAACGGCGTCAAGGATGACGGCAATGGAGTTGGAAAGAAGTCCAACGACAGCCTTAAAGGCCGCAAGCGCTACGTTTGCGGCAATGCCAATGATGCTGGTTTGAACAATGATTTTCTCGCGACTGGCCATGCGGTCTGGCTTAGGTTCCGTTTGGAGTTGAGCTTGGGAATCGTTCATGTGTCTTCCTTACGTAGGGGTGTCCGTGCTCGCAAGAATATTGTTCGTTACTTTTTTGAGCAGCCTTTTGAGCTCGATAGTTTCTTCTGGCGACAAGTGCACGCATGTTCCCATCTTTTGCGGAACAACAACCATTTTATCCTTCAGGGATGCTCCCTCGGGCGTAAGAGAGACAATCAGCCGACGACCGTCTTTGGCGCTTTTTTCGCGAAGAAGATACTTCTTGTCTTCAAGCTTTCGAAGCAGGGGAGTTAATGTGCCCGAGTCAAGCATGAGCTGTTTACCAAGCTCATTTACGCTGACGGTCTTTTTCTCCCACAACACCATCATGGCAATGTATTGGGTATAGGTGAGGTCAAACGGCGCGAGGAATGGCGTATATCGCCTCACAACTTCTTTGGCCGCTGCATACAGTGGAAAGCATAGCTGATTATCAAGAAGCAGCATATCCTCAAGAGACATGCCGTGTTTACTTGACATCGGACTCCACAAGATCTTTGATGGCGGCTTCGACTTTCTTCATGTCAACGGTTGGCTCAAATCGCGAGACGAGATTGCCCTCACGATCAACCAAAAACTTGGTGAAATTCCACATGATATATGCCTTATCACCAAACTGCTTGTTGTTCTTGTCGGCAAAAGGCTTGAGCATAAGAGCTTTGGGGCTGTGTCCAAAACCCTCAAAGGGAAGTGCCGTGGCAAGACGCACAAAGAGGGGATCTGCAGTTTCACCATTGACGTCAATTTTTTTGAACTGGGGAAACTCGGTTCCAAACTTCATGGTGCAGAACTGATGGATTTCGTCGTCAGATTCCGGCGCTTGGCCTGCAAATTGATTGCAAGGGAAATCAAGAATCTCAAAGCCTTCGTCACGGAATTTAGAGTAGATTTTTTCCAGGTCCTCATACTGTGGGGTAAAGCCACAGCCGGTTGCGGTATTAACAATAAGAAGCACTTTTCCTTTGTAGGCGGAAAGAGGAGCTGCTGAACCTGTGCGATCGGTAACGGACAGGTCGTATATGTTTGTGTTCATCGTAATCCCTTCATATTGAGGTATGCGTGCCATGCGGCATATGAGAAGTGTAGCCGTTTTCTCTTGTGTGTAGTAGATAAATTGTGCACAATCTAATTTTTTCAGAAATTTTACGGAGAAGTGCGACTGCAATCTACTTTCTCAATTGTTTGAGGAGGTGCTACCAAAATCACCTTGGAAGCCATCATCAAAAAATTCCAAAAAAGTGAAATTTAACCCTTGCAATGTAAGAAAAAACTTCGTATGTTCAGATACATTATTTGTTGCAAACCTTCCTGTGGGGGATTGATCTTATACAGGAAAAGGAGCATAGAGGATAAGGAGTTTGCTATGAAAAAGAGAACCGGATTTTGCATTGGTGCTGCGGGTGCAGCTCTTGCCGGTGTTGTTGCAGGCCTTGCTTCAAACGGAACGCTTCACAAGGCGGCGGTAAAGGCAACCGTCTGCGGCCTGCGCGTATCTGATTGCGTTGCCGCTGAAACTCAGAACGTTGTTGACGAGGCAAATGACGTTGTCGCTGAGGCTCGTCGTGAGTCCAAGATCCAGGCAGCGGTCAATGCTCGTCTTGCGGAGATGGAAGAGGACATCCGCAAAGAGGTCACCAAGAAAATTGATGCCGAGGGCGCTCAGGCATAACCTATGCGCTATACCATTACGAATGAAATAGCCGGTCGCATCCGTTTGCGGTGCGACCTTGGCTTTATTGACGACGGAGAAGCGCGTGGCGTCGCATACGATCTTATGCGCTCGGGTTTAGCGCGGCACGCAGAGGTTCACCCCGCCAACCAATCACTGTTGGTGCGCTTTGACCCTGCCCGGCGTGAGGAAGTTTTGGCTTTTATCACGGCTTTTGATCCGCTCAGACTACCCCGCGAAGACGAGGCCGGTCTTGAAGACTTTTGCAATGCCATTGAAATGGCAAGCGAGAATAACCGTTTTCAAATGCAGCTTGCCTTTGTCTTTATGCGGCGCTGGTTGTTTAGGCTTCTTCCGCTTCCTTTGGCAATGCAACGTATATGGGTGTTGCTGCGGGCCATTCCATTTTTACGTGCAGGCTGGCAGCGTCTTATACATCGTGAGCTTAAAGTTGAACTTCTTGATGCGGCGGCCATTTCCGCGTCCATTATGAACGGCAATTGGGGAGAAGCGGGACAGATCATGTTCCTGCTCAATTTGTCGGGCGTTATGGAAGATCACGTGGCAAGCCGTGCACGCCTTGCGCTCCGCAACGGTCTCATTACCCGTGCCGATAACGTTTGGGCAGTTATTGATGGGCAAGATGTTCGCATTCCTATTGCATCCGTTACAAAGGGGCAGATTCTTCATTTGAATGCAGGCAGTGTTTTGCCCGTTGACGGCAGCGTCGTGGAGGGCGAAGGTGAGCTGAACGAAGCGTCCATGACGGGAGAGTCACGTTTGGTGCACAAGCGTGAGGGATCTACCGTTTATGCAGGCACGGCTCTTGAAGACGGGGATCTGAAGATTCGCGTTACTGCGCCTCCAGGAGTTTCTCGCATTGATGGTATCGTTGAGATGGTTGAGCAGTCGGCTCAGCTAAAAGCCGGGGCTCAGTCAAAGGCCGAGCGTCTATCTGATGCACTGGTTCCGTATAACTTTGCGGCGTTTTTTGCGCTTCTCGCCATAACACGCAATGTTCAAAAGGCTATGACGGTGCTGATGGTCGATTATTCGTGTGCCATTAAGTTGTCGACACCGGTTGCCGTGGGTAGTGCAATGGATGAGGCCGCCAATTTTGGCATGACCGTCAAAGGCGGTAAATATCTCGAGAAGTTCGCTGCGGCCGATCTCATTGTTTTTGACAAGACGGGTACTTTGACCAAAGCCGTACCGCATGTCGAAAGTGTCATCAGCTTTGACGACCGCTCCGAAAACGAGCTCTTAAAACTCGCCGCCTGTATCGAGGAGCATTTCCCACACAGTATGGCCCGCGCAATCGTTTCCGAGGCTGAGCGTCGCGGCCTTGACCATCAAAAAGAGCTTCATGCTGAGGTCAAATATGTTGTGGCGCACGGCATTCGCACACAGGTCGGTGGCAAAGAGGTGTGCATAGGATCTTCGCACTTCCTGTTTGACGATGAGGGTGTGGCATATCCAGAGGGTGCACGCGAGCGTATTTATGCATTGGCTCCCACTTCGTCCATCATTTATATGGCAGAAGACGGAAAGCTTGTAGGTGCAATCTGTATCAGTGATCCTCTGCGTGAAGAAGCCGCTTCGGTCATCTCGCAGCTGCGTACATTGGGCGTTAAGCGATTTGTCATGCTTACCGGCGATTCGGAAAATGTTGCCGCAAATGTGGCGCAGCAGCTTGGCATTGACGAGTATGTTTCTCGCGTTCTTCCGGAAGACAAGCGCTCTTACGTCGAGAAGTATCGTGCAGAAGGATATACCGTTGCCATGGTAGGGGACGGCATCAACGACTCTCCTGCGCTGGCGGCATCAGATGTGTCTTTGGCAATGTCCGATGCGAGTGATATCGCACGAGCCGTTGCGGATATCTCCATTCGCAATACGTCTCTGGAGTCTCTGGTTATCATGCGCCTGCTTTCACAACGTGTCATGCAGCGGATTCACCGGGATTATCGTGCTATTGTCGCTTTGAACACAGGATTTATTGCCGGAGGCGTTACGGGTCTCATCACTACGACAACGGCCGCCTTCCTGCACAATGAGCTGACGTTTGCGGTGACGGTTGCCAATACGCGTTCTTTGCTGAAGAGCGCAAAAGCAAATGCCGAGCTTTCCGATAGGACGCGGGCTTTGCTTGAGAATCATCATGTGGCGTAGCGTTTTTTAGAGACCTCAGAGTCGGTCACGTGGGATAGAGGCTGCTGAGTCGGGCGTTTTGGATAGAGGCTATCCAAAACCAAGCTCCAAAATCGGTCATCTAAAAAGTTCAAAAAACTCTAGAAAAATAGTTAGTCTTAGTTTACACTTTTCTTGTTAACTAAGACTAACTCATATAGAGAGCATGTCGTTACCGTGTGTCTCAAGTGGGGAAATCTTAGTTTTCGCGTCTGTTTTATCCGACCGGGCTTGGACCCCTCTCCCCAAGTAACCGGTATTTCTCGGCGATGCCAGCTCTACCTGGCTGGCGTCGCCATTTTGTACGAAAGGAGCCGTGTGGACGTTATGCCTCTGTCAGATGTTTCTGATATGCACGTGTCGTCGCATTGCGAGAAGCCCTTTTCGTCAGATTTTTGTCAGGAATTCATAGGCGCTTTTGTACGTTGTGCCGCCGGTGTTGTGGCGGGGATAAAGCCTGGTGCCCTGTATTCGTTTGAGGTTGTGCCGCATTGCGAGTCGTGTCTGTCAAGGGTGTGTCCTGCCGTGCAGTACCGTGCAATGATGTGCGATTTTGCTCGCGAAGTTGAGCTTTTTGGTGTCAAGATTGTACCGATCAGTCCGCTTCACAAGAGGATTCATTTTCTTGTATATAGAACCGAGCATGTAAAGAGCATCATCTCAAAGAAACAGTCGTGGGAGTTTTTGCGTGAGCGCGGCTTTGCGTCGTCTTCCTGGCAGGGCATTATGAGAGATTTTCGTGTGAGACTGACACGCTACCACTGTGGTCTGTCGCAGGAATATCCGCATGAAATTGGACTTATCCTTGGATATCCTCTTGAGGATGTTAAAGGTTTTATATCAGGTGCGCGCGAGACCTGCCGTGGTCCGTGGCGGGCGTATGGAAATGCGGCGGCGGCGCAGGCAAGTTTTGAGAGGCTTGCTTTCATTGAGCAGGTCTTCCGTACAAGATTTTCTCAGGGAGAGTCGCTTTTTGAGTTGCTTCAATCTGCAGGCGATACCAAAGTATCTGCTGCATAAGATGGAAATTCCCAAGCACATGTGACTAAGCTTGGGCGAGACCCGATAGTTCGGGTAAAAGGAGGAAACATGAGTAAAGTTGCTGTCGTGTATTGGTCACAGACCGGAAATACCGAGGCCATGGCAAACGAGCTTGCTTCTGCCGCCGGAACTGAAGCCATCGAGGTTTCAACATTCTCACCGGAGTCCGTGGCCGACTACGATGCCTTTGCATTTGGTTGCCCCGCAATGGGTGATGAGGAGCTCGATCCTGACTTCGAGGAAGTGTGGAACGAGTGCGCTCCAAAGTTTGACGGCAAGCCCGTCGCTCTTTTCGGCTCCTATGACTGGGGAACCGGCGACTGGATGGACACATGGCGTGAGAACGCCGAGGCGGCAGGCGTTAACGTTGTCGACACGCTCATCTGCAACCTTGAGCCTGATGACGAGGCAATTACGGCACTTCAGGCGCTGGGAGAGAAGCTTTCCGCCTAAGGATTTCGTTGCTCCCGGAAGCTTTCCGGCGAGCTATTATTACGTGTAATTACGCGTGATTAAAATACCACGTGCGATAGACGTGCTCGCGTGTGGCAAAACAGTTCTAAGCGAGAAGAACCCGGATCTTTCGGGTTCTTCTCGTCAAAGCAGGAGGGGTGTGTATGGATATCAACATTGTTGTTGGGATTATCGTGGTAATAATCCTTGTTGTGGCGTTACGTCGGTTCGTAGGTGTTGCGTCGGGCAAGAAGGGCTGTTGCAGCGATGAAGGAACCGGTATCTCAACTTGCAACACCGCAAAAGCTCCCGATCCCGGTGCACCAAAAGATCAAGACGAATCTCATTACCCTTATACGGCAGTTTATGAAATTGGTGGTATGACGTGTGAGAATTGTGTGCGCCATGTGACTTCGGCTCTCAATTCCGTAGAGGGAACTTGGGCAACCGTTACACTTGCAGGTGGTCAGGCTCGCGTTCGTTCCAAGAATCCCCTGAATGTTGACGCATACAAAAAGGCCGTAGAATCTGCAGGTTATAGACTTCATGTGTAAAAATTCATAGAACCTAAAGGTTTTTACTCTTTTTACTCGAAACACTTGCAGCTAGACGCTCTTTTCGTTATTCTTATGACCGTATGCCCACAAGGACATACAACGTATCTATTGGCCCCTGAGAGCATGTAAGTTTCCGTAGACGCCCACTATGATTTGGCACTGCAGGCACAGACCATGACGACCGGGGCCCCGTTTTGGAAGGGGTCCACCTTTGAGTGAGATTCAGAATTCGTCCATCTTTTCGCTGGATGACATCTCTGATGAGGAGATGAACAATCTCATCGACGGCACTGTCACCGATTTTAACGAGGGAGACCTTGTTACCGGCACCGTCGTCAAGATTGAGCGCGATGAGGTCCTGCTTGACATCGGATATAAGTCTGAGGGCGTTATTCCTGCCCGCGAGCTTTCTATCCGCAAGGATGTTGAGCCCTCTGAGCTTGTACACATGGGCGATGAAATTGAGGCTCTGGTCCTTCAGAAAGAGGATAAAGAGGGTCGTTTGGTGCTCTCCAAGAAGCGTGCCGAGTACGAGCGCTCTTGGAAAGCCGTTGAGGAGAAGTTCAACGCCGGCGAGACTGTTGAGGGTGAGGTCATCGAGGTTGTCAAGGGCGGCCTGATTCTTGACATCGGTCTTCGCGGCTTCTTGCCCGCATCGCTTGTTGACCTTCGTCGCGTGAAGGATCTCAGCACCTTTATGGGTACCCGCATTGAGGCTCGCGTCATCGAGATGGATCGCAACCGCAATAACGTCGTTCTTTCTCGCCGTGTGGTTCTTGAAGAGGCACGTAAGGCAGAGCGTCAGGACATCCTTGGCAAGCTTAAGGTTGGCATGAAGCTCCAGGGTACCGTTTCTTCCATCGTTGAGTTTGGTGCCTTCGTTGACCTTGGTGGCATCGATGGTCTGGTTCACATCTCCGAGCTTTCTTGGAACCACGTCAATCACCCGTCTGAGGTCGTTAAGGTCGGTCAGGAAGTTGAGGTCCAGGTCTTGGACGTTGACCTGAACCGTGAGCGCATCTCCCTTGGTCTCAAGCAGACCACTGAGGATCCATGGCGCGTTCTCGTTTCCAAGTTCCCCGTTGACGCTATTGTTGAGGGTACCGTTACGAAGCTCGTCACCTTTGGTGCCTTCGTTGACCTTGGCGATGGCGTTGAGGGTCTTGTCCACATCTCCGAGATGGCAAAGCAGCACGTCACTGCTCCTTCTCAGGTCTGCACCGTGGGCGACAAGGTTCAGGTTAAGGTTATGGAGATTGACCTTGATCGCCGCCGTATCTCTCTGTCCATGAAGGCAGCTGCCGAGACTCTCGGAATTGACATTGACGTCAAGCCTCTTCCTGAAGAGGAGCGCGCTGCCGCTGAGGCTGCCGCCGCTGAGGCCGAGGCAACCCTTGAGGCAGATGAAGCCGCCGCTGAGGCAACCGAGACTGCCAAGGAAGCTGCTCAGGCAGACGCTGAGGCTGAGACTGCCGCAGAGGCTGAGGTTGCACCTGAGGCCGATGCAGACGCTGAGGTCGAGAAGAGCGACGAGTAATTTAGACCGGCTTTAGACCGGCGGTTTGCACAAACGCCAACGGCGCGATGTGCAGGTCTTTTAGAGTGTATTTTAAAGGGTGGCTCCGGCTGCCCTTTTTTGTTTTACGCCAAAGATGCACAATGATATCCAAAGTGAGTTTAGAATGGTAAAGAGAGCCGCAAGAGGTAAGGCGAGAAGAACCACGTCTTGCCGCTCCGGGAAGGCTGCCTGAGGCGATCGAGAAAGACAGAAAGCCGGCAACAAGATCCGCGAAAGAGGAGTTTGCGTATGGAACGCCAAAATGAAGCACTGATAATCGTTGATGTACAGTATGACTTTGTAGAAGGCGGGAGCCTTGCGGTGGAGGGCGGAACGAATCTCGCAAACCGGCTTGCCGCGTTTGTGGACCAAGGTGCAAACGGCATTGTGCATATTATTACCACGCAAGACTGGCACATTGATCCGGGTAGTCACTTTGCGGATGAGCCTGATTTTGTTGATACGTGGCCGAAGCACTGCGTTGCTCATACGCATGGGGCGGAAATTGTTGAACCACTGTCAACATCGCTTAAGGCACATGGTGTTGATGTGCAAATTCACAAAGGTATGCATGAGGCAGCCTATTCGGGATTTGAAGGAATCGAAGAAGCTACGGGTCAAACGCTTGCAGAAAAGCTGCGGTTACTTGGAGTAGACACTGTCTACATAGCCGGTATTGCAACTGATTATTGCGTTAAGCAAACCGCACTTGACGCCGTTAAAGCCGGATTTACAACCAAACTCCTAAAAGATTTTGTCGTGGGAATCAACCCTGACAGAGTGCAAGCTCTTCTCGATCACGAATTTGCGGACGCAGGCATTCATTTAGTTTGAGTGGCTGGTGTCTGAGCTGCTCGAGTTGCTTGAGTCATCTGAATGAGAGTCTGCTGAAGAACTCGATGATTTCGAGCCGGTCTGAGAAGTTTTTGAATCTGTCGATGTGTTTGAAGAGTCGCTCGTAGAGCTGTTGTTCGATGAAGAGTTAGACGTCTTTTCCGAATCAGTGGAGCTGTCCGTTGAGGTAGAACCGGACTTTTGAGAGTCTTCGGCGGAGTTTTTTGTTGAGTCGTTGGTTGTACTGTCGGCGTCGGACTGCTTGCTGTTTGTATCCGAGGTGTCTTGCGAGGTCTTCTCGCTTGAAGAAGTTGACGTGTCGGTTGCCTTTGTGCTGTCGGCGTCGCTGCTTTGGGTAGATACGATTGACGTGAGGCCTATTTGCGGACCAAGGCCGCTTCCTTGCGTAAAGACATTGACGAGAAGTGCATATACGAGCACTACAACAACCGCAGCGAGAGCGGTAACCAATGCGACACGGCGAGCAACCTTGACATTATGGGTATGAGCAGCCTGCTCACGCAGCCTGTCCGGTGCCACACGACCATATTGACGACTACGCTCTGTTGGGGTAGCTACATGAGCGCCGGCATGAGTGGCAAAAGAGTGGTCGTAGTGGTTGTAGTTGCCGTTGGAAGGCGAGCCGCTGTTTTGGAAACCATTGCTTTGAGAGCCATTGTTTTGTGAGTTGACAACCTCGTTAGTGCTTGTGAGGTTACGGAGCTTATGAGCCGATTTCTTTAAGATGTTCTGGTATATCTGAGAGGCAATGCCGGATGCTGCTGCACCGACGGCAACGCCAATGATAGATCCTGCAATACCAATCTGAGATGAAAGCGCAAAGGCAGTTACGGCAGCAAGCGATGATGCAAGAACTTGTGCCATTGAGAGGTCTTTAAGCAGTGACGGAGACTCTTCAGAGGCATCGATTGGGGCGCTGTCGTATGAGGTATCTGTAGGTGCGCTGTCGCGTGGGGTGTTGGCATGGACGGCATCGTGTGAGCTGTTGGTATAAACGGTATCTCGTGAGGTATCGTGATCAAAAGAAGCCACTTTGTTTCCTCCTTATACAAGGCCGGAGCCGACTGGTTGGAATTGGAAGGCTCAGCCGTGAGTACCTGATGTTACGCCGCTTTGCAAAGATGTCAACGGATAGATAACGACTTTAAATAATTTCCAAAAGCTCAATTACGCGAGAATAATTCTTCGAGAATCGCGGTATCATTTAGATGTATCGATTATCCGTCAAACGGAGGTTTTACTATGTTAGTAAGCGCAAAAGCTATGCTCCAAAGTGCTGAAAAGGGTCATTATGGCATCGGCGCATTCAACACTAACAATCTTGAGTGGGCGTCTGCCATTCTGGAAGCAGCGGAGAAGACACAGTCTCCTATGATCATCCAGTGCACAGGTGGTGCAGCAAAGTGGCAGACCAGCTACCGCGTTGTTGCCGATATCGTTCGTGATCTTGTTGAAGACATGAACATCACCGTTCCTGTAGCAATGCATCTTGACCACGGCTCTTATGAGGATGCTTTCAAGGCAATTGAGGCTGGATTTACCTCCGTTATGTATGACGGCTCCCATGAGCCCGATTTTGAAACCAACCTCAAGCGTACCGCAGAAGTCATTAAGGCCGCTCACGCTAAGGGCATCTCTGTTGAGGCTGAGGTCGGCGGCATTGGTGGTACCGAGGACGGCGTAACTGCACGAGGAGAGCTTGCCGATCCTGAGGAATGCGCAAAGATTGCTGATCTTGGCGTTGACTTCCTTGCGTGCGGTATTGGCAACATTCATGGTATCTACCCTGCAAACTGGGAAGGTCTGTCCTTTGAACAGCTTCAGAAGATTAAGGATAAGGTCGGCGATTTGCCACTCGTTTTGCACGGAGGCTCCGGTATTCCTGTTGATCAGGTGCAAAAAGCCATTACTATGGGCGTTTCCAAAGTTAACGTCAATACCGATCTTCAGCTTGTCTTCGCTGAGGCAACAAAGAAGTACGTTGAGGCCGGCAAGATTGAAGAGGGCAAGGGCTACGATCCTCGTAAGCTCCTGAAGCCTGGTCGTGAGGCTATTGTCGCTCGCACCGAAGAGCTCATTAAGCAGTTTGGCTCTGACGGTAAGGGCTGGAACTAAGGTTTATCCGGCCATAGCTGCCTGTACAGTACGTTTACGCACTGAGCGGGTTTGAGTTCAGTAAATTTTGATTTGCTTTTTGTAAAAGAAACCCCGGGTATGTCACATGCCCGGGGTCTTTTATTGAGTGAGTGGTTTGAACTCTTTGATTATCTTAGTGTTGCCAAGAGGGTACTGCCGGAATGGTGCTGCCAAAATGACGCCAAGTTGGATCGTCATAATGGCGCTGCCAAACTTGCAGCAAGTTGGGCACGATTAACCAAACTTGCAGCAAGTATGGTTCATATATACCAAACTTGCAGTAAATATGGCAATATAAGCCATACTTGGCGCATTTCTGGCAGCTCTAGTCAGGTATGATCATGCTCGTAGGGTCTTCTCGCGTGGTTCTTATCGGTGGAGGAGTATACCTTCGTCGTGAATAACGCCCCCATTGGCTAAGTCTCAAAAGTAAGAGCAAAACAGGGTCGCATCTAAAAGGTGCGACCCTGTTTGTATGACGCTTTGTATCAACTAAGACTAAGTTTACATGACAATTACTGAACAGTTATCACATACATTACGACAAGTTCTTCTCGCTACTCTTTAATAGCAAGCTCTTGCTTTAGCTGGCGGATGCGCTTGCGATACGGTTTTGCAAAAACAAAGAATTCAATAGCCGCAGCAATTATGAATACAATGCTTGTCCCAATGAGAATACCGAAAGCGACAGGAGATACCTGTTGAGTGAGAATTCCATTTACACAAAATACCAGTACAAGGAAAAGCTGTGAAATTATAATGGGGGGCCAAAAATTGGCCTTTTGAGCTTGGACGAGGCGAGACTTCAGATCGCTGTGAAGAACAAAGGGGGTTCCGTCATCTTTCTTGCGCAGGTAAGCTCGGCCGGCATAGGTGGATACGGTTTCAATACCCATGTCTTCAAGGAAGCTGAGGTAATCGCGGCTTTCTTTTGAGGTTGTACCCAAGATCTCAATGGCATATTGCCACGCATAAGGCTCGCTTGTAGTAAATGTGTACGTTCCGCCGCGATAGTTAACCAGCTCTTTACCCTGTGCGCTCATTTGATTGAGCCATGCTTCTTCTGCATCAAAGTCGGTAAAGAATTTTTTGATTGTTGTTGAGGTGCTCATAATCAAGCCTCCTTTGTATTGGCTGTGTTGATGACGTTTTGTGCGTTAGCGAGAAGTGCCTGTAGTCGATTAACTTCCTGCAAAAAAGCTTGCTTGCCCTGCTGAGTGATCCGGTACTCTTTTTTACGGTTGCTGGGTTGGTTGTGCAGAGCCTCAATCCAACCTTTTTCAATGAGCGAATTAATGGCACCGTAAAGTGTACCCGCTCCGATGGTAACTCGACCGTCAGTAATCTCTTGGACGTTTTGCATAATGGCATATCCGTGCATAGGTTGATGAAGAGAAAGAAGAATGTAAAACGTCGGTTCAGTGAGTGCACCGGAATCGATTGCCTTTGCCATAACCCCTCCTTTCGCTGTGTAACTACGACGAAAACAGAACTACGACTCTCGATATATCGAGTAACGTTATATCGTTATCCATAATATATCGAGAGTCGTAATAGTTGTCAAGAAGATTTTAGAAAATTTTTTGAGGTTTTGTTATTCGTCAAAGAGATCGGCGTGGGTTCCTGTTCGTGATAAGGTAAGGACCAGGTCATTGCCATTGATTGCATAAATAAGAAGCCAGTCAGATTTAATATGGCATTCCCGAAAGCCAATATAGGCTCCTACTAAAGCGTGATCTCTATTGCAAGTGTCCAGAGGTTCTCCATGGCATAGTTTGTCAAGAATCTTCTGAAATGCAGCCATGTCATAGCCGCGCTTCTTGATACGTTTATAGTCTTTCTTAAACTGTGTCGTAGGGATCAGGTTGAATTTCATGCAGCTACCTATTTATCAAGGGCCTCAAACATAGCATCAACTGAGTCATAGCTAACCGCTTTAACCTTACCTGCCATGATGTCTTGTGCTTCTTTCATTGCCTTTTCAGTGGCTGCGTTGTAGTGGGGTTGACGTACTTCAAAAGGTAAACCACCTTCTATGACAGATTTATGGAGAAATATATTGATAGCTTCGGTCAGTGTCATCCCAAGGCTGGAAAAAATAGACTCAGCATCTGCCTTTACCTCTGGGCTCACGCGCATATTAATAGTTGCAGTCTTTGACATGTATCCCCCTCGTTTATCTAAACGTGTATACAATGTATCACGATTGCAATACATACTCAAGAAAGATTGCATTGGTCTTTTGATAACGGGCTTACCAGATAAACAACAGAATAAGCACAGTGTGTACGTAAACGAACATTGTGCCAAACTCCATTTGATCTGCCGTTTTTTCAGGCTCGTCAGTGTCTTATTCGACCGTTACTGACTTTGCAAGGTTTCTCGGCTTATCGACGTCACAGCCACGGGCAAGAGCCACGGAGCGCGCAAAAAGCTGGAGAGGTACCGAGGCTATGATCGGTGAGAATGCGTCTCTGACTTTAGGCACGTAGATGACATAGTCGGCATGCTTTTTAATTTCCTGATCGCCTTCGGTTGCCACGGCAATAATCATGGCACCGCGTGCTCGGGATTCCTGGATATTGGAGATCATCTTGTCGTAAACCGGAGAATTTGTTGCTACAGCAATGACAGGATAGCCTTTGGACAGAAGTGCAATAGGACCATGCTTCATCTCTCCGGCCGCGTATGCCTCGGCATGAAGATAACTGATTTCTTTAAGTTTGAGGGCGCCTTCGTAGCAAATGGCAGCTCCCATGCCACGACCAATGAACAGGGCATCATTGGCATCCTTACATGCTTGCGCTGCGACATCAATGGCTTTTGTATCGCTGAGGACTTCCTCAACCTGCTCTGCGGTATCG
>ERZ773214.592-NODE-592-length-23026-cov-4.046972_pt1 | contig 23026 bp, 19 predicted proteins | sample MGYA00511238_ERZ773214 | MGnify/ENA primary metagenome ERZ773214 (study PRJEB29015, sample SAMEA2738157) | human oral metagenome | biome: human oral; feature: human-associated habitat; material: saliva | place: China | collected 2259 ... | reverse complement strand
AAGCAGCTTTCAAATTCAAGTGTTCTGCGCTTTCATTTTCCGTATAAAAATGACATTCTTTTAAAGAAATATGAGCAAAATGCGGTCGCATCACCTTGCCATTTTTAAATCGCACCGCTTCCTTACAAGCCGGGCAGAGAAACCTATCCAATGGATTTACCGTATCTTCCACAGCATTTAGCATTTTTCCGTTTTCCTGACAAGCCATTAACATAGATTATTTTCCCCTTTTACTTAAATTATTCGTAAAAAAAGAGTGAAACAGAACTCATCTTAAAAATTTTAAGTTTTATCTCACCCCCGCAAGGTTGCTCAACAGTCTGGGAGCCTGTTGAGGTGGCGAGTGCGGAAAACGAAATTTTCATCAAAAGTACTCTTCCGAGCTTGAAAAGCGAACAAACCTTGAAACTTGCTTTACCCCCCTATCCGCCAATTCAAAGCCGTGTTTTTGACACATCTTCATGGAAGGGTTCTTTTCAACCTCCAATAGTCCAGTGGACTATTGGAGCAATCTGCTACTGCATCGTTGATTTATTGCACCGTATCCTTTGAAGCTAGAGACTTTCATCCCAGCCTCATACCAACCATAACCATTGTACCTATAAATCTATCAAAAAATCTCAAAATTTTATTATTCTATGATGTTTATTGTAAAAGTCTACAGACTTTTGTACACGAAAGGTTAAGGTTTCTTTATCAAAATCCAGTTTCAACTCATAGTTTCCTGATTCGTTAGGTACGATATAGCCTAAAATCACTAGAGCATCTACAAAAATATCGTGCCGTTTTTGCATCAGCTCAGTTTTACGACCATACTTTAGCAGAAAAGTTGTCATATATTTTAGAGCATACTCCGGATTAACATCTCCTATCAACTTATAAAGCTTTTGTTGCTGATTATTCAATGGATATTGTTGCTTTAGCTTATAAAAATAATTGGAAAGTGTCAGCTGCTCTCTGAGAAAATCTGTTGTTTCCACTAAAATAGCCTGGTTGGTCTGATTGGTCAAGCGTGTCTTAAAGCGCACATTCCGCAATTCTTTATAAAGAGAACTGTCATCTCGTACAAATACTTCCTGATCCAAAGACAAATCCGTCACATTTTGCAGTAGAGGAAGGGTTTGTTGATACCGTTTGTTTGCTCGAACCACATAGCCTGCCTTGATATAGTCCTCTATAGAGCGATCAATATTGGAAAAGTTTGCAAATTCGCACTTTATCTCTCGCAAAGTAACATCATCATGTCGGTCTAAATAATTTATCAATTCATGAAAAAAAGGCTGACGTGTTAAACGACTGGGATTGATTACTTTAATCATCTAATCTTCCTTTATAAACTAATTTTTCGGATTGAGCCAATTGGCTAGGATTGGTTCCTGGCTGATGAAGAGGAACTGCTAAACCTAACTCTTTGTAATACTGCTGCCAAAAAGGAGCTATTTCCTCTTTTTCATCACCGAACTGCATAGGAATGGTTTCAAAAATGGGGAGGATTTCTGCAATATATTCAGAACAATAAAAGCCTGTCGTATCTGGATAAAAGCTATTATTATAAGGTTTATAAAGGTGTTGCTCTGCTCTTTTCCAGACAGCTTTTACATCTATGTCAGAACAAGCATAAACAGCATAACATTCATCAACCTGTAAAAATTGATCTATCGGTTCTTTAATGACACCGCGCTTACTTGTCGCATGGTAAATCCAACCAGCAAAGAAGATTGCCACATGGTTATACCAACCAGTTGATCGCTGAATGGCCTCTGCTATATCAGATTGACTGGATACAAAAATTAAATCTCCATTTTGTAAATCTTGAATCTTCATAGAACTATTGTATCAAAAAAGGAGCCGAAACTCCTTTTTCTTCCAAATTTTTATCCATTAAAACTTTCAGTCAATTGTGGTACAACTTGTTTTTTACGAGAAACCGCACCAGCAAGGAAAGCATGATTATTTTCAAGTGTGAAATGGAAAGCTGCTTCCACTTTATCCATATTGCCTCCAAGTGCAAGGATTTCTGAGTTAGAATTGATAATATCGGTAATCATCAAAACGAAGTCAGAATAACCATTAGCCGCATTTGTTTTTTCAATAGCTGCTTCCAGTTCAGCTTGACGTTCTAAGACTTCTGCAATATCAACTGTGTTGACTTGTGCTACACGAACTTGGTTTCCGTTTAATTCAAATGTTTTAGCATCAATATCAATCAATTCCTCGGCTGTTTTGCTAGCTAAGTTGGTTCCAGCTTTAAGCATAGCCAAACCGTATTCTTCCAAATCAACTCCTGCAAGCTCTGCCAACTCAGGTGCAATCACTTTATCACTCGGATGAGTGGTTGGTGATTTCAGAAGAAGCGTGTCTGAAATCAAACCTGAGAGCATCAAACCTGCGAGTTCTTTTGGTACAGCTACACCAGATTCTTTAAACATGCGATAAACGATAGAAGATGCAGAACCAACAGGCTCCAAACGCATATAAAGCGGGCTGGCTGTTTCAAAATTCGCTACACGGTGATGATCCACAACGCCATAGACTTCTACTTCTGCAATGTCAGAAATAGATTGTTGAAATTCATTATGGTCTGTTAAAATGACTTGCTCAACTCCTTCTGCTTTGGCAGATGTCACCACACGCGGTGCCGTTACTCCAAAATAATCCAAAACAAAAGCTGTTTCTTCATTTGGTTCTCCCAAAGCAACCGCTTCTGTATCCAAGCCATAAGCTTCACGCGCAAGATAAGCAAAGGCCACAGCTGAGCCAATCGCATCTGAATCTGGATTTTGATGACCGAAAACTAAAATTTTAGACATGATCGTACCTCGTAAACTTTTTATATACTTTATTTTAGCACAATTTTAAGATTTTCACAAAGAGAGGAATAGAAAAGCACCCAATCGTTAGTTTTCCTGTCTAACTTTTTGAGTGCTGATCAAAATCTCACTTCCTGCTTTTATTAACTATTATGTACGCGGTTCATATACTCGGTATAAGATTCTGTTTTCATAAGTTCTTTGGCATTTGCTACTCGATCAGCAGTTGGCGGCTTTATACCTTCTAATGGATAAGGAATGCCCAATTCACGCCATTTAAATTCTCCCATTGTATGATAAGGTAGCACTTCAAATTTATCAACTGTTTTTAACGTTTTGACAAACTCACCTAACTCTTTTAAGTCATCATCACGGTCTGTCAAAGTCGGAACCAAAACATGGCGAATCCACATTGGAACACCTTTATCAGACAGATATTTTGCACATTCCAAAATATTCTTATTGGTGTGCCCTGTCACAAATTTATGCTGGGCATCATTGATTTCTTTAATATCCAGCAACACTAAATCTGTCACTTCAAGCAGGCGATCAAAAACTTTGAGATACTCTGGTGTATTGCGGAACGGCATCGCACAAGTATCTAAAGTGCAATGAATTCCCAATTCTTTAGCTTTGGTAAAAAGTGCAGTCACAAAATTAATCTGCAAAAGAGCTTCACCACCACTTACTGTAATCCCACCTTTTTTACCCCAAAAGCCACGATAACGAAGCGCTTCTTGCAAAACGTCTTCAACCGTTCGCTCTCTTGAATTATTGGTTTCCATTGCCCATGTATCTGGATTGTGGCAATATTGGCAACGCATTTTACAACCCTGTAAAAAGACAATGAAACGGATACCAGGCCCATCAACAGCTCCAAAACTTTCAGTCGAATGGACCATACCTGTTACTTTTCCATAATCAATGACTTCTTTTTCCATCGTCTTATCCTCTTGAAAACGTTTTATAATACTATTATAACACTTCTTTTCTAGATAGAGGGACAATTTGTCTATTTTTTAGAAAATAATCTGTTTTTCAGTTTCATTTTCAATGTTTTTCAAAAGATAAGAATTGATAGAATAATTTAAAATTTTATTTCTTCCATTCATCTAGTCTATAATTTTTTATATTATAGATATGGTTTGCTATTGATTGTATTCTTTCATCATGAGTGGCAATAATAATAATTTTTCCATTTTCTCTTTCTTTCATAAATAAATCTATTACTAGCTGAAGATTCTCTTTATCCAGATTAGCAGTTGGTTCATCTGCAAGAATTATTTTAGGATAATTCATCAAAGCTCTTGCAATTGTAACTCTTCTTAATTCTCCTCCTGATAACTCTCTAGGATATGAACTTTCCAAATGTTCTATTCCCAGTTCTTTTAAAAGATATTTTCCCCGTCCAACTGCATCTCCTTCTCTTTTACTTAAAAAGAAAGGTAAACAAACATTGTCAAGAACATTTAAAGTAGATAAGACTACAGTAGATTGTGGAATAAATCCCATTGAATCGTTTCTTATAAAAGATTTTTCATCATCTGAAAGAGCACTGATTTCTTCATTATCAAGAAATATTTTTCCACTTGTAGGACTTAATATTCCTGAAATTATATTTAAAAGAGTTGATTTTCCACTTCCAGATTTCCCAATTATAGCTATAAACTCTCCATCTTCCACTTCTAAATTAACATTGTCTACCGCATTAAATTCTTTTGCCCTAACATATGTTTTAAATAATTGTTCAATTTTTAACATCCTAATCATTCTCCCTCATTGTTAAATAAGCATCTGTTTTACTAATCTTTCTAGTAGCATTTAGAGACGATAAACATCCTACCATAGTTCCAACGAATAAACTAAATATAGACACTAAAACCAAATTCAGCATTGAAGGGGTCAAAAATGGTAAATTTAGCCTTTTTTGAATAATTGGTATTATCGAAAACACAGATATAATTCCAACAATTATTCCAAGAATTGAACCATAAAATCCTATATACAAAGACTCATACATAATTATTTTTGATAATTTTTTCTTAGAAGCACCTAAAACTCTAAGAATACCGAGCTCTTTCTTTCTTTCATTAACTATAACAGAAAATACAACCGCCAAAAGAATCATTGACATTAACCAAATAACTGCTATTGAAATATAAATATAACTTGAAATGACTTTTAAATTTGAAGATACTTCATTCACGAATTTTTTACTGAACATAGCAAAAATTCCATCTTTAGCATATTCTTTCATAATCTTATTTGATACTTCTGAAGCACTATAGTTCGGTTTTAATTTCAATAAAATTGTAGAAATTTTTTCTCCTTCTGATGCAGGATTTTTTTGTATTCTTTCACTAGCCCTCGCAAGTCTCCTAGCAGTTTTCATGTTAACAAAAACAGTGGCATCAAACCCCATTCCTGTTTGTTCAAGTTTTCCAACTATATCAAGTTCTTCTTCAAAAAATTTAACCTTTGAATTTTTTTCTCCTACAATATGATTACCAACAATAACCTCACCATCTTTTAACTCTCTTTTAAGAGTTTTTTGCAACCAAGGTTTAATCAAAAAATCTGAATCATAATCTATCCCTATAATTTGCACCGGATATGAACAACAAGATGCAGAAAGAGTTGCTACATAAAGCTGTGGTGTTGCCGACTCTATTCCCTCAATCTTTTTAATTTTTTCTAATGTATCATTTGGAAGATAAAATTCACTTGGCTCCCCTTTTAATAAAACACTTTCAATGTTTGCCTTATAGCCTTCGGGAACAATTATAATATCTGCACCAAGTCTATTGGAAAGATTATTCACCCCTCCTGAGATACTTGATGATAAAATGGTTCCGCAGAATAAAAATAAAACAAAAATAGCAATTATACTAATTAATGAAATACTTCTAAGTGGTTTTTTTCTAATATTTTCTTTTGCTAAGAACTTAATATCGATTTTTCTATTACTCATTTTTTAACTCTCTTTTACCTATATTAATTTTCTCTTTTTATAAAAATATAAATCAAATACATAATTGAAATAATAGATACTGCAATTCCTAAAATAGAAACTATTGTAAATGTATGATGTTTTATACACTCCATAGTATCTTTCATACAATATCCCATAAATCTTGGTGCTCCATCTTTCCCCATTCCGACGGAAATTTTTATAATTTTATTTGGTATTAAATGAACACAAACTCCTGCAATTATATTAATAACACTTAAAACAATATTAACAATTTTATTGTTTACGAAGATAGAAATTAATGAGGTTATAACAATCCCAATTCCAACATAAGTAGCAAATAGTCCACTATAATAACAACTCATTCTCATTCCATTTGCCATTGCAGGACAAACCGGAGCGATTATAAAAGGCGTTAAAGCTAAAAGCACTCCTAATAATAAAACTATAAAATTTCAAAATAAATAACTATATTTGCAGTTGTACACTTTTGCTTGACAACGCACATAAAAACATACATATCCTTAATATACTCATAACTCACTAATGAAGCAAAACAGCTTGCAAAAATGGATCTCCAACGACAATGTTGGAAGAGCAGTGGCGGTGTTGAACAAGCCATGGTTTCATAGCGAAGACGAACAAGTTTGCGCCGCACAAACAATATTGCTGATGGTTTCAGATATACCATTGGCACAAGAGGTGTTGGAGTTGTTGAGAAACGAGAACTCCATTCAAAGATATGTGATTGACACACTGATCTCAAAAGTCCTTCATTGCCCAACAAAGTACTATTCGAATAAAGAATTAAAATCGATTGGACTTCAGAATTTAACACTGCTAGTAGAGCAATGTGCAACAGAGTCCGTATATGACCCTTTAAAAAAATTGAGTGCTGCTCATTACAACAATGGAACAATAGTAGAACTGAAAGTCAAAGCCTATAAATATCAAAAGGGTTTTCACTACTATCAAGTAGACTACAATGGTTCGCCTTGTCTTGTAAAAATGATGCCTTATGAGGCTGATATGTATGAGCATGGCAGAGGAAAGAAAACTATCATTTGCCGAGACCTGAGTTCCGATGATAATGGTCTACCATTTCTTGTAGAGGATAAGGGAAGTCTCATAGAGGAACTATACGAGGAAGATACTGTGCAAACATTTACGTATTGTTGCTCCAATACAACAGACGAAGAACTGGAGTATCACGTTGTTAGAGATGAATATGGTTTGACACATAGGTATTATGGTAGACTACGTGTTCAGCAAAAAAATCAATCCGGCAAAATAGATTTCTATATAAAAGGTATTAACCCCAAGTCTAAAACACTTATATTGGCGATATACGACCCAACCATAGAACGAAAAGTCAACGAATGGTATGATGCAGATCGTATTTTCGGCGAAATAGAAGAAGCAGATAGCAAAGAAGATTTGTTTGGGAATGTTTTATCTAAGAAAGATAATCTTGGGACGGTTGATGTTACAGCAGGTGATGAACCTAACAGCAAACCTCATCACGTCAATTTAGACGTAGTATTCTATAGTAACAATACTCTTTCTCTGAAGGAGCGACAAAACTCTAATATTGAGATTGATGATTGCTACAGAATACAACTCCCAGAATCAGATGACAATTGCTCTCTGGTGTTGTTTATGACAGACAATAGTTTCAAAGGAATCCCATTATCAGAAATTACTTGTATGCGCGAAGGTGAGCGCATACCCACAGATGTGAACTTCTATAAAATCAAGAATTGGTTCGTAGCCCCCAAAGACACTATTGTTGGCGCAAGAATAGTGAAGTCAGGGTGTGCCTATGCTGCGTTCCTCCCAATTGATAATAACTATGAATCAACTTTAGCAGATTCATCTTTAACAGGCGTGGAAAGTTGCCAACCTTTTATCATTCCTAAAGAATGCCTTGGAAAAGATGTAAACAAGTTATTGGGTAGGATGGTGCAGGTTGATGAAATTCAAAACAAGACTGTCCGTGAACTTCAGTCGTATGGTGTTTTTATAAATTAAGATTATGGCACAATTTAGCAAAGGCGATAAAGTAATAAGGATTAGCTCTAAGGACAAGGGTATAATTGTGTTAATAGGGCCATGTGGGCGTGGAGGTCGACAGCTCTACAAGGTCAGCTTTAATGGTGTTGAGACTGACGAACTGGAAGGTAATCTAATGCCAGACTACAATATGAACGATCCATTTGAGCGTTGTAGGAATCGAATATATGGCTCATTCACCGAGTTCTCTAAAATCAATACCACTTTCAAAATTCGCAACTCAAATATTAACACAATTTCTTCACTCAAAGCATCGAAAACGCTTTTCAGAGCATACCAATTTAAGCCCTTGTTGAAATTTCTCAACTCAGACAACAAGCGCATTTTGGTTGCTGATGAAGTGGGTCTCGGTAAAACTATCGAGGCTGGGCACATCATGCTTGAGCAAAAGGCAAGGAAAGAGTTTAGGAATGCGCTTATCATTTGTCCTATCTCTCTGCAACAGAAATGGAAAGAGGAACTGAAAGACAAGTTTGGCCTTACATTTACCATAGTTGAGAGCAATAAGGAACTAATCAGAATGCTTCAAGATAACGACGGACTGGTTAGGGTTATAATCAACTATGAGAAAATACGTTCTACTACGCAAGATGATGGTGCTGGCGAGGAGAACAAATTGCTAAAGTTCCTGACGGAAAGCGGCAAGTCGTTTAGCTTCATCCTTTGCGATGAAGCTCACAAGATGCGAAATGAAAACACTCAAACATACAAGGGTGCAGAACAGCTTATGCGTTTGGGAGATGCTGTCGTGTTTTTGACAGCGACACCTATAATGATAGGAGAGCGCAATTTGTATAATCTACTTCATCTTTTGGACGACCAAAGATATTCGAACTACGCCATCTTTGAGCAGGGGTTGCGTGAAAATGCACCTTTCGTAAAAGCTCTTAGCGAACTCTCTTCAAAGAAGTCTCTTCGCCAAATTGTAGAAGAGCTTTGTGAAACAGACATACTCTATCGTCAGGAGATAAATGAGCGAATCTATACGGAGACAATAAAAGTAAAGGATTATTTCAAGGACTTTCCATTATTCAAACGTATTGTTAAACGCATGAATAATGAGGAAGATTCATTGACACTTAGGTCTCAACTGCAACATGACATCATGTCTATGAGCCAAATGAATCAAATATTCTCACGTACTCGTAAACGTGAGGTGACAACAGACTGGTCTCAAGCAGAACGTCATCCATATCCATGCATTATCTCATTGCACGAAAATGAGCAGAAAGCATTTGATAAAGTCATAGAAGAGTATGTAGACTACAATTCTTATACTGACTTTTGGGGTGATCAGAAGTTGACACAAGGTGGAGCGTTGGGATTAGTGCAACGCAAACGCCAAGTGGCAAGTAGTGTATATGCATTTCTCAATACAGAATCCAACCTCACAAAAGGCATTGATGTGTATGCTAATTTTCCTGACGCAAAGGTAGACGAACTTCTTAAGATAGTTCGTGAAGTATTTGATAACGGATCGAAAAAGATAGTTGTATTTGCCCTATTCAAGAGAACTCTATACTATTTGTCTATCAGGCTAAAAAAAGCTGGCTATAATAGTGTAATGATACACGGAGACGTGTCAAATAGGCAGACAGTCATTGACCAATTTCACTACAATGATAACATCGACATATTGCTGTCATCAGAGGTAGGAAGCGAGGGCTTGGATATGCAGTTTTGTAACTCTATGGTCAACTATGATTTGCCATGGAATCCAATGGTTGTTGAACAGAGAATTGGTAGAATTGACCGTTTCGGTCAAGAGTCTCCTATTGTGCATATCTACAACATGATAGTCAAGGGATCCATTCAAGAAGACATATATATACGCTTGCTCAATCGCATAGGTATATTTCATGAATCTATCGGTGAAATGGAAGCTATACTGGATGTAGAGGTAGAGCGCAATGGTGCTAAGGATGTTGTAAGCTTGCAGCAACTGTATACTGGTATGGAAAAGGAATTCTTCTGCAAGAGCCTTAGCCGTGAGGAAAGATTGAAAAAGATAGATGAAATAGCACAGGCGTTTATCAACGAAAAAGAAAATCTTAAACACATTGAGGAGGGACTGACAAATGCATTGACCAATGACGCTTATTTCAGAAATGAAATAAATCGTATTCTCAACAATAACGCTTATGTTACACCACAAGAATTGCAAAATTATGTAGAAATGCTTCTAAAGGAGAGCCTTCCAACTTGCCAAATGGAAGAGGAAGAAGATGGAGTGTTTACGCTTGTATTGCCCCAAAGCAATCCAAAGGTTCTTTCAAATTTCTTACTACAATATCAACCAGCAGGAGATGAGAACACTATCTTGTTCAAGCAATTTAGAAACAAAATCGCTGGCAAGGAGAAACTACACATAACTTTTGATCAGGAAATTGCATACAAATGCAAGAACCTAATTTACATCAACATATACAGCCCCATTGTGTTGGCTGCTCTAAATTGTTTCCTTCAACAAGATGGAAGTCAGGCAAAGACTTTCTTTTTCAAGGTTAAACACGACAAGCTATCTGTACCTGTCCCTGCTGGAATGTACCTTTTGGGCATTTACCAAGTTGAAACAACCAAAACTATATACACCATAGAGAATTCATCATCAGTTCTTTATCCCATCCTCTATTCAAAGAAGGATAATGCTGTCATAAAAGACGCTGATGTCGCCGCTGCATTTATGGGGCAGGTGCAAATTGCTGGAGAATATAGTCGGTTCGATATTTCTGAGAATCCTGACACCGAATGTATCACTAACGCTCAGTTTGAATTTGCTGATGCTATCGACCTATATCGGAAGGAATATCTTGGAGAAATGCAATTACAGGCAGAGAACTCTAAGTTGATGATGATACAACAGACCGAGGCTTACTTCAAGTATCGCATTGACAGTATGAAGGCTTTTATCAAAGAGACCGAAGATAAATTGATGTTTGCAAGAATCCAAGGAGATGACAAAGCAATAAGAAATCAAGAAGGAGCATTGCGTCTACAAACATCGAATTTACGCATTCTCGAGCAAAATCTGCAGGATGAGAAGCAGCGTGTGATTCAGGGGCAAGACTTAACGGTTCGTACAAATTTACTATCAATCAATCTTGTAAAGGTAGAATAACAATGGATAGAATAACGGTAGGACTTGATTTCGGCACTCACCAAACCAAGGTGTGCATCGAAAACAAAGCAGATGTAAATAACCCAGAGTATAGTTTCTTCCCCTTTAAGGATTTAGAGGGTAATGACAACTATATTCTTCCATCAATAGTGCAGATTAATTCTGATAACACACTTAGTTATGGCTTTGTGGATGAAAAGCGTGCTAAATATGGTAAGAAATTTATCATAGGTGGAATGCCCAAATTCCCACAAAAGATTTCTGTTACCACAGAGGTGAAGAAAAAAAATGAGTGCGCCATGAAGGATGCTGAAGCTACATATCAGGCAGAGCTAAAGGAGTGGTATCGCTGGCAAAATACTTCTCAAGTAAACTATCGTATGATTTACAGATACTTTAAGCAGAATACCTTCTCCGACTACAAGTGGAACTGCTCTTTATCTTCCTCTTATCTGTCTATATGGTATTTATGCTATATTATCTTTTGCTTAGAAGAAAAATATGGACAGAATTTTACTATCCAGATGGGTATACCTACTGGATCGGATGGATTTGTACAGAAGAAGCAAAAGGCTGTTAGCATCTTACTAACAGCATACCATCTTGTAGAGGATGAGTTTAATAATGACCTTGAAAGATTTTTATCTACCCCAGTAGATGAATTAGAGAAGCTGACAAAGCTAAGACTAATACAGTTTTCTGAAGAGAAGAAACAGGAATATGGATTGCTCGTTTTTCCTGAAGCATATGCTGCATTAAAGTCTCTTACGGCACAAAACAAGATTGGGACAGGAATGAATATTATGGTCGATATAGGAGGAGGTACTACGGATATTACTTTCTTCACGATTGGAGATAGTTGTACAAAAATTTATGATTACTCGTCTATCTCATATGGATTGAATTACATAATTGAAAAAGCAACCCCTCATCTAAAGGACAAGTACGACATAGATTTGAATCTAAGTATTATCGATCCTCAGGAATTGTCATCTGCCATCTCAAGTTATTACCAAAATCTGAGAGGAAGCTGTGAGGATTTAGTTGAAAAACTCGTAAAAAGTTTTCCTAAAACGGGTTATCCAGCTTCTACATTAACTGATCGCTTAAAAAAACGCCCCATTGTATATTCAGGCGGCGGTTCAACCTATGATTTCCTCAGAAAGCCCGTATTACAGTTTACTGACGTAATACAGATAAACCCTAAGATATGGCAAGGTATGAATATAAAGGAAATATCTAAATTGATTGATGTTTGTCCAATTGTCTCTACAGCCTTAGGTCTTGCCATTAGTGAGATTCATGATGACGTTGAATTAGCCACAACAAATGACATCTTCAAACATCTTTGTACTTAGTGGGAAAAGGAAAGACCGTGCCCAAGATGGGTTAAATAAAGAATATGTATATTAGCTCGTGTTGAGATAATTACAATTCTCTCGCTATCGCTCTTACTTTCCTCACATCCTCAGCGTAGCCGATGCACTAGAGCACAATTGATTAATCTGAAAGAATATAGAACATAATAAACGGTTTGGCCAAAATAAGAAATGATATATAAAAAAATTGTTTGACACCATAACATTAGTATTTGAGATTTTGCAAATGATGATCATTTCTCTTCATTTAAAAAACACTCATGAGTAGGACAAGAGCCCCAATTGCAATAACAACATAGAATAAGCAACACCCCACATCACTACGCAATTGTTTTCTTTCACTCTCCTCGTATGCAGCCTTACTTGAGTAACCTCGATAAGAATGTGATTCCTTATAACGATTCATGCGTGTCAACTCATCAAATCTATCGGCCAGTTCTGGTGTGATTTGCTGTCCACATTCCATGTGTTCCCAGTCTGCATCGGGAGCCTCACGTTTCATCTCCTCAAGGGTTACTAGTGAACGAGCGTCAGGCTTCACGGCATCTTCTACATTGATAGGCATAAACCAAAGTTTGCGTCTCTTATCTTTCCAATCCTTATCTTTGAATGGCTTACCATAAAACGTGCCATGCCATACAATACCAGTGCGTCCGTCACCCAACCTCACCATGTAGTATTTGTCACCCTCCTGCACATCGTCGGGGCAGGTGATGCTCCAACTCATTCTGAATCTCTGACCATACTGCTCACGATCCTTGTAGTAATCCTCTATGGTGTAGTTGCTGTTCGTAGGATTCCAAAAGAGCACAAAGGCATTTCGCCGAGGAGTTTCTTCCTCTTCACCGCTATAATCCTCGTTGTCTTCATCTTCCTCGTCATGGTCACCCATATACCAAGGGTCTTCCTCATTCATTTCTCGATAGAGCAATTCACCTTCGTCCATAGTGCTTCATTTTTCAAATACCAGTTTGGCCTTTTCTCATCATCATGATAAGCCTTTATTCCATTCATACTATACAAAATTGGATTTATTGCACTTTTAGGAACATCTAGCAGCTCTGCAATCTCTGACGCAGTAATTGGAAAGGCTAATAGACTGTTAATTGTACGTTGTCAAGCAAAAGTACACAACTACAAATGTAGTTATTTACTCTGAAATTTCATAGCTTTATTATTAAAAATTCTTTCATTTATTGAATTTTACTTTATTATTTCTCTTATCTTCTTGATTTTCTACCTCTTGGGGATATCGATGATTTGAGCGATTTCTTTGCTGGCGAGAGACATTTTTTACTTATTTTATTGCTTCATATTACATAATGTTGTATATTTGCAGTGTGAGGGGAGCGTTTAATCCTTTAGGACACGTCCCTCATTCCTGCCAAGTTTTTTAACTTGGTATTTTTTTGTAATATCATATTCTCTTTATCAATACTATATATTTCCTTAAATTGTTTATATTGTGAACTTCCTTTTACCCCTTTATACTTTCTATATCCTTCGTTAAAGCTATCTATATTGAAATTATCATTTGCGAAGAATATAACAGCAACTTCGGTATTTGGCTTTGATGCACAGTGTTTAAGTGCATTCATTATATTATTAGAAGTCACAGTTTCTACTCCGAAATTCCCCAAAGGGTGTTCAATGGGGAGCGGAATATCTCCATATAACGAGTATGAAATGACCTCTCTCCCCTACTAAAAACAAGGGATTGGGGGCAATAAGCAAAGCAATAACAACAAAAAGGTGTGCTTTGCTTGTTCTTTGTACATATTTCCTTATCTTTGTAAGCAATCAAAATACAAAAGATAATGAAAAATATTAGTATTCTATTCTGCGCCTTTTTATTGGCAACGACAACCTTAGTGGGTTGCGACAATTTTGGTGACGAAGATAAAAACGAGCCTACTACCTGCTATTTTGGCGGGTGGATCGACCTGCAAAAGATACCAACCATCACCAAAGAGACATTTCAAAGGCAGATTGTTGGTAAGGGTTGGAAACACGTGTTCACACAAGAAATGAACGCAAATGGCACCATTGAGCAAAAAAGCTACTACAAAGGGCTCATCGGAATCAATCCTATCGACTTCTATTTCTCTGAGGGCAGCGTCACAAGCTTCTTTTATTCAGACGCTCTTAACGAGAATGTTAAGACCACAAAGGACTATATCTACGACGAAGCCACCAACACTATTCAGGCAATTAACAGCAAGGAGCCTAACAACCGCATATTGGAATGCGACGGAACAAACCTCTCTATCATTCAATTCTTGGGCTATAAGAACGACGGAACGGGTAAACTAACAAAAACCTACGGCGTTTCTAAATACAGAAAGATGACGACTCAAGAACTGGAAGAAATGCAAAAGCTATATCGTCCTCTACAATAATAAAACAAACCCCGTACGACGGGGGGCGAAATTATCCATACGATGGGAATTAAAAATCGCTGTCCTTCGTACACCCCCCCACACGATGGGAATTAAATATCGCCGTCCGTCGTACGGACTGATAATGAAAAAAGAAATTTTACAAGTAGTTTTCATTCTCATTTTGCTCTTCGCCTTCCTCAGTGTCATGGACTTTTTACAAGGCAAAGAGATAGACTATGTAGCGAATTTGGCGCAAACCATAGGCTTTGTTGTTACGGTGTTTGCCTGCAGAAAGCTGCATCATTGGATACAGCAACGCAATAAAAACAAAGAGAAATAAGGCGGCATACAACGAAAAACGAGAGAGAAGCAATTCCCTCTCGTTTGTTTTTTAGTGTAACTCACAATTCTTTTGCTAAATAGAAAAGCAAAAAGTGAGCATTTTAGCAAAGATAATGATGTGTTTTGGGCACAGCCTTTCAACCCACAAAGCCATAAGTTATTTAAAATCTCGATAGTGCTCGGTAAGATCCACCGCCATATTGCGATTATAGCGTCGGTCGCTTTTATAGCTAACGTGTAGCCAAAACGATGGCGTTTTGCGCTTTCTTTCCAACAACATCTGGTCGAACGTGCAGTGTTGACATATAAATCGAAACATTTCTAAGCCCCTTTCACGGTTCGGAACATAGATGTCCGCCGCCTCGCCAAAGGTGTGTTGCGACAAAGAGTTGGCGCACAGGGCATCGTTAAGTCGCTCACTTCTAAAACCACTCGTTATCCTTATCGCCCCAAAATGTTGTCGGAGCGGTTCCAATACATGCTCGCACAAAGCCTTTAGTCGGGCAAATTGCGTGGCATTAGGGCAGTTGGTGATGTGCAGTTGGGTGGCAGTTGCCGACGCAGTCATTTCCTTTAGCGAGAAATGAGGCGTTAAAAAGAAATTCTTTTCAATGGTATTAGTTGTCATATCCTGTTCGTGTGTTTTTTAGTTGATGATTCGTTTTTCGACATATTCAAAGACAATCTCGTTAGACAGCGGGCGTATCTCGGGATTTTTAGCGAGCAACAGCATGTATCGCTCAATGATGTTATATCGCCTCACGCCCTTTCTTTGACGTGCTCTGAGCACAATTGCAGAGGGATTGGCAGGAATCTTCACCTGCAACAAGCCAAAGAACAGAGCCGTGAGAATGCGGAACGAGAGCGGAAAGCCCTTGTCGTCGATCAGTAAACCTTCAGAATAAATAAAATAAACAAGCTCCACCAGATCGGTAGTGGTGCCTTGCCATCGGCATTTGCACGAGGGTTTCAGCCACAAAAGCCTCAGCAATTCTTCGGCAATGGCATAGCGCACATCGCCTTTGGGCAACTTTCTCGCATTCCTTTTGATGTCAGAAACGCTAAAAAAATCAGTTGGTCTTTTCATAACATTGTGTGTTTTAAAATAAATGATTGTTTTGTTTTTAATTTGAATTGTTCGACTGCAAAGATAAAAGAGAATCGAGAAGGATTTCTTCGTTTTTCATTTTTCATAGTTAACAAATAATAAATTTTCACCTCACCAAAGGTCAATTTCAAGACAAAAGAAAAGCACAAAGTAGCCAAAGACAAGGCAGACACGGGGCAAGACGTGTACAAGGCAGGCAGAACGACAAAGAAAAGAGGAGAAGAAGGGGCGAAAGAGAAAGAAGCGGGCAGAGATGTTCAGAAGAAACATGGGACAAACAAGCGGAACATTTTAGTGCAAGCCCGAAAGAAAGGCAGACGAAGGAAGAGAGAAAAGCGCAGAACACAATTAGAGAATGGGGACGAACAAAGAGGGTCTTAAAAGACTACTAAGAGGCAAAAAAAGTTCTTTTTAAAAGGAGTTGGAGGCAGTTGGAAAGAAGCAACGAGGCAAAGAGAAAGGCACGGGCGCAAGATATTATTGCTTTTCGGTTTTCTTAATTGTCATCATCTCTCTGTTATTCTGAAAAATTGCCCACGATTCTCTCGCAGGAATGTGGTTATTTAAAAAGAAAAGAATTCCTTTATTCGCACGTTTTCTGTTTATTTTTTCTACAAATAAGCTCGTTGTTATCCTTTAGAAATTCAATCTTTTTTCTACTTTCTAATACTATTAGCAATGCAAGATTATCAAAAAAAACACCTATTACATTATATATAGTATTTGTTTTAAATTTTATTTTAGAATTTATAGGCTTATTCTCAACTCTATTTCGCTCATTTTCATTGACAAACGTCAATATACCTTTTACTGAAAACTTTACAATATCGAAGCCTTTCTTCATCTTTTTCGCCTCTTTTTCTCACCCGAAATATTACACATTTTATATTCCATTTTATTAATTTATCACAATAAAAAGGCGAAAACACACGCCTTTTGGTTCCCAAAAACAGTCTTTTTAGTCGTCAACCATAGCCCTTTTGCGCACCAACACCACACCTTTTTCTCACCTACCGCCCCACCGTTCTGCATCGGCAGTTCTGCAACCCTTTTACTATAAAATATCCCTTTCTTCGCCACGACGACCCTCTTTTTGCCCTTAAACACCTAACAATTCGGCCATATCTTTGTTTTCAAGGTAAAAAAAACGTACTTTTGTATTCGACTATTCATTACTTTATTATTATTTATAAATAAGGAATGAGCATTTCAACATACTAAATCATAACAAAGAATAGGAAAATAAAACAATGAGAGTAGCAAAACAAGCACTAACCTCGGCAACGAATAGCGATTTTATGCTCGAGGCTTTAAAACAAATAGCCCCCTCGGCATTCACTGAGGTGCGTGGAACTGACGGTGAACTAACGCACAAAGTAGATTTTAAAGCATTGCGTGAGCTATTGGGCGACGCCATTCTCGATGCAGACGAAGAGTGCTTTGGCTTTCATTGGGTGGGTAAGCAGGATGCCAAACGTGCGGCTGCTAAGCCTACACGTCAAACCCTACGACCTGTTGTTGAGGATAGTGTAGACTGGGATACTACTGAAAATTTATATATCGAGGGCGACAACCTCGAGGTGTTAAAGCTGTTGCAACGTGGCTATCTTGGTAAGGTGAAGATGATTTATATCGACCCTCCTTATAACACGGGCAACGACTTTGTTTATGACGACGACTTTACTATGAGCCAAGAGCAATTAGACGAGGCGATGGATAACCTCGATGAAGAGGGTAACCGCCTACGCAAAAACCTCGATTCTAATCCTCGTTACCATTCAGACTGGTGTTCTATGATTTATAGTCGTTTGCTTGTGGCACGCACTCTGCTCGCTAACGATGGCGTTATCTTTATTTCTATAGACGATAACGAGGTGCATCACCTCCGCAAAATATGCGATGAGGTGTTTGGAGCAGGGAACTTTGTGGGGCAATGGAATTGGTTTAAATCTGCGACTCCCCCTAACCTTTCTAAAAAAATAAAAAAGAATATCGAGTATATTCTTGCATTTCAAAAAGGTCAGAATGATCAAATATTCAAAGGAGTACAAAAAAATAGTTATAGTGATGACCCTACCACAAAACCCCAAAATTCATTAAAAGAATGGAATTTCCCACCTCGTACACTAAATATAAAAAGTGAAGATGGAACTATAAAAGCAGGAGTTTATGGCACAGAAAAGTTCCCTAATATATTATTGAATGATCTTGTGGTAAAAAATGGAACTAATGCTAATAGCGTATCATTTAAGAATCGTTTTATTTGGGTGCAAAACACATTAGAAGAACAAATTAAAGAAGGAACACAAATAAATTTGTCTAAACGTCTTGTCCTTTCTTACAAAAAGGCAGAGTATGATGCAGAAGTTCCACCTAATTTAATAGATAATAATGTTGGTGTAACAACTACAGAAATTGCAGGGAAAGAACTTAATATTTTATTGGAAGATAATGTTTTTGACTACCCTAAGCCAGTATCCTTAATTCAATATCTTATAAATTTCTTTATAAAAAATAATGATATAGTCCTCGACTTCTTTTCAGGTTCAGCTACAACCGCTCATGCAGTGATGCAGTTGAACGCAGAAGACGGAGGTAAACGAAAATATATCTGTGTGCAAATTCCTGAAGAAACGCCTGAAGATAGCGAAGCACGCAAAGCAGGCTATAACACGATTTGTGAAATAGGTAAAGAGCGAATTAGAAGAGCAGGCAAGAAAATAAAAGAAGCAGAGGAAAACAAAGACAAGAACATCGATACAGGATTTAGAGTTCTCCGCATCGACTCGTCGAATATGGAAGATATCTACTTCGAACCAATCGAATTAAAGCAAGACGACCTTTTCAAACAAGTGGATAGCGTAAAAGAAGGTCGCACAGAATTAGACCTACTCTTTGGCTGTATGGTAGACTGGGGAGTTGAACTAAGCAACCCACTTCGCACAGAAGAAATAGCAGGAAAGCAACTCCACATCGTTAACGAGGGCGCACTTGTTGCTTGCTTCCACAAAGACATCAACTTAGAAGTTATTCAACACATTGCCAAAATGAACCCACAAAGGGTTATCTTTAGAGAGTCTTGCTTTGAAAAAGATGCCGACAAACTCAATATCTATGAGCAATTTAAACAACTATGTGGCTGGAACAACGACGAAAGCTATAAGCGCATTCATGTGATTTAGAAGTATAAAGCCTAAAAAATATGAAATTACAATTCAAACATCAAAGCTTTCAACAAGACGCAACACGAGCAGTTGTTGAGGTTTTTCGTGGCCAACCCCGTCAAGATGCCCTAACTTATCGTATGGATATGGGCAAGGGTTTTCTTGCAATAGAAACACAAGGGTTTCGCAATCACTATATAACCCTTAGCGATGAGGCTTTAACTGAAAATATTCGAGAAATACAAAAGGGTCAAGACTTGCAACCCATAGACCGACTACATCGTGATGCTAATGGCACTTTGGCACTGAGCATAGAGATGGAAACGGGTACGGGTAAGACCTATACCTATATAAAAACGATGTATGAGCTTTACAAACACTATGGTTGGACAAAGTTTATCATCGTTGTTCCCAGTGTGGCTATTCGTGAAGGAGTGATTAAAAGTCTCGAAACAATGGCAGATCACTTTGCCGAAGAGTATGGCGAACGCATGCAACACTTTGTTTACGACAGTGCTCGCCTTACGTCGATTGACCAGTTTGCCTCTGACTCTAAGATACATGTGATGGTGATTAACACCCAAGCATTCAATGCAACGGGTGCAGATGCTCGACGTATTACCATGAAATTAGAAGAGTTTGCATGGCGTCGACCTATTGATGTGATTGCAGAAACACGCCCTATTCTTATTATCGACGAACCACAGAGTGTACTTGGAGCAGACAAAAAGAACAAAACTCGCCAAGGTCTTGTGCAATTCAATCCGCTATTTTCACTCCTCTACAGTGCAACTCACCGCAAAGACGATGTTTATAACCAAGTGTATCGCCTCGATGCTATCGATGCTTTCAACAAACGACTCGTTAAAAAGATTGAGGTGATGGGTGTAGAGCAAGTGGGCACAACTGCAACAAATGGCTATATCTATCTCGATGCTATTGTTTTATCGAAGAAAAAAGGCGAGGCTCCACGTGCTCGTATCAACTTCGATACCACAACTAAAGTGGGACTACACACTGCTACACGTTTGGTTGATGTGGGCTTTAACCTCTATACGGAAAGTGGAGAGCTGGAAGCCTACCACGATGGCTATATTGTTGAGGCTATTGATGGCGTGAAAGGGTGCATTAGACTTAGCAATGGACAAGAGATTTACGAAGGACAAGCACTCGGAGCTATTACCGAAGACATCGTTCGTCGCATACAAATTCGCACCACTATACAAAAACATTTCGAGCGAGAGAAACAACTATACAAACAAGGTATTAAGGTGTTGAGCCTCTTCTTTATCGATTCTGTAGAGAAATATCGTATCTACGAAGCAGGAGGAGAAACTCGAAAAGGACGATGGGCAGAAATATTTGAGGAGGAATATCAAGCTGTTCTGAATGAAAATCTAGATCTCTTTATGGACGAAGAGTATAAACAATACCTCAATAACATCAGTGCCGAGAAAACGCATGCAGGCTACTTCTCTCAAGATAGAAAGGGAAAGATGATCGACTCGAAGGTAAAACGAGGCGAAACTGCCGCTAACGATCCCGATGCCTACCAACTTATTATGCGCAACAAAGAGCGATTGCTATCGTTTAGCGAACCCACTCGATTTATATTCTCTCACTCTGCCCTTAAAGAAGGTTGGGATAATCCTAATGTTTTTCAAATATGTGCACTGAAACAAAGCGACAGTGAGGTGAAGAAACGACAAGAGGTGGGACGTGGTATGCGTTTATGTGTAAACCAACAAGGTGAGCGTCAAGATAGTGATCTATTGGGAGATGGCGTGTATGACATCAATATCCTAACCGTGATAGCCAACGAAAGCTATAAAGACTTCTCTGAAGCGCTACAGAAAGAACTTGCTGAGAGCATCACTTCTCGTGCTCTTTTGGTCAATGCAGACCTATTTATTGGTAAGACTATCGTTAAAGCCAATGGAGAAAAGCAAACGCTTAGTTCATCTCACGCTGCAACCATTATGGAGGAACTCATCTCTGCAGGCTACGTAAAGAAACAAAAACTTACCGATAAATACTTCGAAGAGAAAAAGGCGGGATCGCTAATGCTCGACGAATGGCAAGGAGAACAAGAGGCTATCTTTAAGATATTAGATAAGGTGTTCGACCCTGAAGTACTCAAAGTGGACAATGGACGAGGTAAAAAAACTGCTATATTCCAAAAAGAACGCTTTGATAAGAAGGAGTTTCAAGATCTTTGGAAACGTATTAATAGCAAGACCTACTATGAGGTAGACTTTGAAACTGAGGAACTAATAAATAGAGCTGTTCATGGTTTAAATAGCTCGTTACATGTCACTGAAATACATATTGCCATCACAACTGGTACTTTAGCTAACATCAAATCAAAGGAAGAGCTAGAGGCTGGACGTGCAATGCAAGTAAATAAAAAACAAAATATAAAGGTAAAGGAAGCGGTGGCAAGTGGAGTGCGCTATGACCTATTAGGCGAACTGGTGCAACGAACAGGTTTAAAACGTAGCACCATTGCTGCAATTCTGCACAGAATTAAGGCAGACACGTTTGGAATGTATCGTAAAAACCCTGAAGAATTCATTATTCGTGCTGGTAATATCATCAACGAACAAAAAGCCATTTCAGTGATAGAACATATCACTTACCATAAAATGGAACAACACTACGAAGGAAATATCTTCGCAGAGCAAGAACTCCGTGGTCGTATTGGTATTGATGCCATACAGAGTGAGAAGTCGCTTTACGACCTCGTTGTGGTGGATAGTCAAGGAATTGAAAAGCAATTTGCGGAACAATTGGAACAACAACAAGCCGTTGAGGTGTATACTAAGCTACCTCGTGGATTCTATATCAATACTCCTGTAGGCAAATACAACCCCGACTGGGCTATTGTTTTCCGTGAAGGCGAAATGAAACACATCTATTTCGTTGCAGAAACAAAAGGATCTGAAGAGGTAACTCAACTCAGAGCGGTTGAACATGCAAAGATAGAGTGTGCAAGTCGTCACTTTGCTTCGATCTCTAATAGCCAAATCAAATTCGGAGTGGTGAAGAATTATAGCACACTTTATAATAAGGTAATGCAGGATTGAGCCTATTTACGACCTTCTAACGCCACACATCATCTATTAAAACCTTAGCTAACACAATTTATTAACAACGACTAAAACAAGAAACAAAAATATGTCTACACAAAGTGAAGCTGCTCTTGAAAACGGACTGATAGCAACTCTTCGACAAATGAGCTACGAATATGTGCACATTGAAGAGGAAAAGAACTTATATGCTAACTTCAAAAAGCAGTTAGAGAAGCACAACGAAAAGAAATTGAAAGACATCGGACGCACTGAATTTACTGATTCGGAGTTCGATAAGATTCTTTTATACCTCGAAGGAGGCACTCGTTTCGAGAAAGCAAAGAAACTTCGAGATCTTTTTCCACTCGAAATGGAAGGTGGCGAGCGTGTGTGGGTTGAGTTTTTAAATTGCACTCACTGGTGTCAAAACGAGTTTCAGGTTTCTAATCAGATCACTGTTGAGGGCAGAAAGAAATGTCGCTACGACGTAACCCTCCTCATCAACGGCTTGCCTTTGGTGCAGATTGAGCTAAAACGAAGAGGTATTGAGCTGAAACAGGCTTACAATCAAATTCAACGCTATCACAAAACATCGTTTCATGGCTTTTT